>Ga0081539_10000568_pt1 | contig 76262 bp, 80 predicted proteins | sample TabmetS4T2R2_FD_71023 | JGI IMG/M metagenome (GOLD analysis project Ga0081539, IMG submission 71023) | Tabebuia heterophylla rhizosphere microbial communities from the University of Puerto Rico - S4T2R2 | ecosystem: Host-associated > Plants > Roots > Rhizosphere ...
GTCTATGTCGACACCGCCGATTCCGACACCGGCCCACACTGCATGGGATCGTTCGCCTCGCGCGGCACCCACCGGGTCGGCAACGCCGTGATGGCCGCAGCAAGAGAAGCGCGCGGGGTGATGATGGAGGCGGCCGCCGAGGAACTGGAAGTCAACGCCGCCGATCTGGAGACCGACGGCCGCGGCAACATCCACGTCAAGGGCGCGCCGCACCGCTCGATCTCGACCAGGGACGTGGCGATCGCCGCGCAGTTCAAGCAGGGCAAGACCATCGCGGGCCGCGGCATCTTCCTGGTGCCGCTCTCCGACGTCGATCCCGAGACCGGCGAGATGTCGCCGGCAACCTGCTATGCCCATGCCTGTCTGGTGGCCGAGGTCGAGGTCGACGACGAGACCGGCGAAGTGGCGATGGTCCGCATGGACAGCGCCTATGAACTCGGGCGCGCGCTCAATCCGCGGCTGGTCGAGCAACAACTCGTCGGCGGCGCCTGGATGGGGATCAGCCACGCGCTCTACGAAACGCCCGAGCCCTATTATCCCGACCCCAAACATGGGCCGCGCGATTTTGTCGAATATCTGATGCCGGGCCCCGGCGACGTCTGCCCGCACGACATTGCGGTGCTGGAGCGCCCGGCCGCCGACGGTCCGTTCGGCGCCAAGGGGCCGGGCGAAATGTGCGCCAATCCGGTGCTGCCGGCGGTGGCGAACGCGATCTTCAACGCCGTCGGCGTGCGGATCGACGATCTGCCGATCACGCCGGAAAAGGTGCTGCGGGCGATCAAGGCGCAGGGCGGCGCGCGGCCGCAAGCGCGGCGCTGAGGGACGCATGCCGGTCCGCAGCAACATCGTCGGCATCGACAGCCCGGAAGCGCTCGAGCGGGCGTTGCGGGCGGCCTATTACCTGGCTGACGATGCGATTGCGACCGCGTCCTATCTCTCGCTTGCACTCGGCAAGCCGCTGCTGCTGGAAGGCGCCCCCGGCGTCGGCAAGACCGAAGCGGCCAAGGCGATTGCCGCGGTGCTCGGCCGCAAGCTGATCCGCCTGCAATGCTACGAGGGCATCGACGCATCGGCCGCGCTCTATGAGTGGAACTATCCACGCCAGATGCTGGCGATCCGTCAGGCCGGCGAGGAAAGCATCGACATCTACGGCGAAACCTTTCTGATCGAGCGGCCGATGCTCGCGGCGTTGCGCGCGCCGGACTCGACGGTGCTGCTGATCGACGAAATCGATCGCGCCGACCAGGAGTTTGAGGCCTTTCTGCTCGAATTTCTCTCCGATTTCCAGATCTCGATTCCCGAGCGCGGCACGGTGCGTGCGACCGAGCATCCGGTGGTCGTCCTGACCTCGAACCGGACGCGCGACCTTCACGAGGCGCTGCGGCGGCGCTGCGTCTATCATTGGATCGATTATCCGACCGCCGAGCGCGAGGCGCGCATCGTCATGATGCGGGCGTCCAGCGTGGCGGAATCGACGGCGCGTGCGGTGGTCGCCGCGGTCGGCGCGCTGCGGCGCGAGCCGCTGAGCAAGGCACCGGGCATTGCGGAAGCGGTTGAGTGGGCGGAAGCTGCGACGCTGCTCCACCAGGGCGGCGCGCGCTGGCCGGACGCGTTCAAGCGATCGATCGGCGTCGCGCTCAAGGACGAGGAGGACCTCCACTTCATCTCGCCGCGCCTTGATGCGCTGATTGCGGAGGCTGCCGCGTGAACGACGAACCTCAGCTGCCCCGTGCCATCGGCGTATTCATCTCCTTTGCGGCGCTGCTACGCGCCAATGGATTCTCGATCGCGCCGGAACAGACAACCGCGTTCCTTGCCGCGATCGATCTGCTCGGGCCGCGCAGCCTGGAACATATCCGCCGCGCGGGGCTTGCGACGCTCGCGCCGCCTCCCGAGCGGCGCGCCATCTATCACCGGCTGTTCGACCTCCACTTCCGTGGCAGCGACGCGATCGAGCGAACCGACGGCGAGGATGAAGAGATCGTCCGCCTGCAGGAGCAAGGCCGCGGCGAAGACGAGCCGTTGCTGGCTGATGAGGCCAACCAATCCGGTCTCGCCGCGGCGCGCGCCGAGGCGCTGGTGGAGCGCCGGTTTGCGCAGGGCGCAACCAGCGATGCGCTGCGGCGGCTGTCCCGCGAGGCGCCGGCACGATTGCCGAGGCGGCGCGGCCATCGTCGCCGGCGCGCGCGGCGCGGCCCCTTTGCCGACCTGCGCCGCACGTTGCGCGACAGCGTGCGCAATGACGGCGAAGTGCTGCGATTGGGCCGCCTGCGACGGCGCACCCGCCCGCGCAAGATGCTGCTGCTGATCGACGTGTCCGGCTCGATGAAGGCGCGCACCGAAGAAAACATCAAGCTGGCGCATGCGCTCACGCAGGTCGCGCCCAATGTCGAGGTGTTCACTTTCGGTACAAGGCTGACGCGCGTCACCCGCGCGCTGCGCCTCAAGCGCCGCGAGCAGGCACTGAGCGCGGCGGCGCATCTGGTCAGCGACTGGGATGGCGGCACAAGGATCGGCGACGCGCTGCAGGCATTTCTGGCCGTGCCGCGGTTCGGCGGCTACGCCCGCGGCGCCGCCGTCGTGATCGTTTCCGACGGGCTGGAGCGCGGCGATCCTGCGGCGCTTCGCGATGCGGTGGCAAAACTATCACGCCGTGCCTGGCGTCTGAGTTGGCTGACCCCGCTGGCGACAACGCCGGGCTTCCGGCCGCAAACCGAAGCCTTGATGGAGATCCAGCGCTTCGTCGACGATCTCGTCGATGGCGGGTCGAGCGCGGCGGTGATCTCGCATCTGCTGTCTTTGGGAGCAAGGAAAGCCGCGTGACCGATATCGTCGACGCACATCATCATATCTGGCGTCAGGCGGACCTGGCCTGGCTGTCGGGCCCGATACAGCCGCGCATCTTCGGGCCCTACGAGCCGATCCGCCGCGATTATCCCATTGGCGAATATCTCGACGATCTCACAGGCTCCGGCGTTGTCCGCTCGATCTACGTGCAGACCAACTGGCCCAACGACCGCTTCGAGGACGAGGCGGCGTGGGTGCAGGAGACCGCAAATGAATACGGATGGCCGCATGCGGTCGTCTCCTACGCCGATTTCGGCGTCGACGACGTGCGCCCGCAGCTTGACCGGCTGGCGCGCTATCCCCTGATACGCGGCGTGCGCATGCAACTGCACTGGCACGAAAACCCGCTCTACCGCTTTGCAGCGCGTCCCGACCTTTGCGCCGATCCCGTGATCCGGCGCAATGTCGGCCGGCTCGCCGATTACGGCTGGAGTTTTGATCTGCAGGTCTTTGCACCGCAGATGGCGGACGCAGCCGGCCTTGCCGAAGCCTGCCCAAAAGTGACTTTCGTCCTGCAGCATGCCGGCATGTGGGAAGACCTTTCCCCGCAAGGCCGCGCCGCCTGGCGCGCCGGCATGGCGCGGCTTGCGAGCTGCCCGAACGTCGTCTCCAAACTCTCGGGCCTTGGCACTTTCATTCACCGCAACGATGCCGCGCACATCGCTGATGTACTCGACGACACGGTGGCGATCTTCGGCGCCGAGCGGTGCCTGTTCGGCTCGAATTTTCCGATCGAAAAGCTCTGGACCAGTTATCGCGATCTGGTCGACGCCTATCGCACGGCGGCGGCACGGCTCCGCCCCGAACAACGCGAGGCGATCTTTCGCACCACCGCCATGCGCGTCTATCGGCTCGAGTGATGAACGAGCCGCGCCGCCAAACGGATAAATGGAATTGGGAGGAACTCGATGCCGTTGGAAATCAAGATTCTGGACTATGGCGATATCGAACTGGAATCGAGCTTTCTCGTGCTCGGGCGCGACTGCGGCCGCACCCGCCGCGTCCTGACGCTGGGCTTTTTGATCGTCGGTGGTCCCTACCCCGTCGTGATCGACACCGGCTACCGCTCCAACCAGATCATGGAAACGCTCGGCATGCGCGGGCTGCAGTTCCACGAGAACATGATCGAGAACCAGCTGGCGCGCCACGGCGTGCGCATGGGCGACGTCCGCTTCGTCTGCCACACCCATCTCCATATCGATCATGCCGGCAAGGACGATCTGTTCCCGATGAATACGACCGTCGTCCTCAATCGCCGCGAGCTCGAATATTCCGTGTCGGGCCTGATGCATCCGCAATATCCGGCGCCCGACATCAAGCACCTGATCGACCGCCTGCACACCAGGAGCGCGCTGCGCTTCCTCGATCTCGAGCTCACCGGGCCGGTCGAGCTGATGCCCGGCGTCTATTGCGATGCCGCCAATGCCCACACCGAGGGCTCGATGAACATCCATGTTCATACCGCCGACGGCATCGCGACGATCTGCGGCGACGTGATCTATGATTTCAACGACCAAATCGTCACGCCCTTCAACGAAATTCATGACGCCGAGCCGCGCACGACGGGCAATCACGGCACCAGCAAGCGGGCGGAAAAGGCCGCGATCAAGAAGCTGCTCAGCAACTCGCGCTATCTGCTTCCCGTCCACGACAGGCCCGCGAAGATCGAAGGCGGCGCCGTGGTCGGCCGACTGCATGACCAGGTGCCCGGCCCGGTCGTGCAGAGCCTGCCGCAGCGCAACTGGTTCCCGGCGTGAGGCGCAAAGGACGCACCCGATGACGCACGTCACCTTGCGGAGCGAATTCGAAGACCTGATCGATCCTTATGCACCGATCGGCCAGGTGGGGACAGGCTTCGACTTCACGGAGGGGCCGATCTGGCATCCGGTGGATCACTATCTGCTGTTCTCCGACATGCCCGCGGACGTGCGCCGGCGCTGGGACAGCAGGCGCGGCGTCGTCGAGGTCCGGCGGCCGTCCAACAAATGCAACGGCATGACCTATGACGCCGAGTTGAACCTGATCGTCTGCGAGCATGCCACCTCCTCGCTCGTCCGCGAACGGCCCGATGGGCGGCGCGAAGTGCTCGCCTCGCATTTCGAGAATCAGGAGTTGAACAGCCCGAACGACGTCTGCGTCCATTCCAGCGGCGCGATCTACTTCAGCGATCCCTGGTATGGGCGCATGCCGGTCTATGGCGTCGAGCGGCCGCGGCAACTCGGCTTCCAGGGCGTTTATCGCGTGCCGCCCGGCGGCGGCACGCCGAAACTCCTGGTCGATCGCCATTTGTTTGATCAGCCGAACGGGCTGTGCTTCTCGCCGGACGAGCGGATACTTTACATCAATGACACCGTGCAGGCGCTGATCCGCGCCTTCGACGTGCAGGCCGATGGCGCGCTCGCCAATCCTCGCGTGTTTGCCAGCGGCATTCGCTCCGAGCTCGAGCCCGGGCTGCCCGACGGCATGAAATGCGACCAGCGCGGCAATGTCTGGGTGACGGCGCCCGGCGGCGTCTGGGTTTACTCTCCGGCCGGCGATCTGCTGGGCAAGGTTCGCCTGCCCGAACTGGTCGCGAACCTCGCATGGGGCGGTCCCGATTTCCGCACGCTCTATCTGACCGCGACGCATTCGGTCTACGCGATCCCGACCAAAGTCGGGCCGCGTCACGAACCCTATATGAGCGGCAAGCGCGGCAGCGCTACTGCTGCTTCCGCTGCACCCGCGCCCAATCTGACCACCGGCGACATGCGCCTCGATCCGCAACGCTGCGCCATGATCATTCAGGATCTGCAGAATGATGTGATCATGGAAGGCGGCGCCTTCGCGGATTCCGGCGCGCCGGCTCATGCCCGCACGCAGCGCGTCGTCGACAATGTCCGACGCCTCGCGGAGGCCGCGCGCGCCCGCGGCGTCGTCATCATCCATGTCTGGTTCATCGTCGAGGCCGGCGCGCCCGGCGTCACGCTCAATGCGCCCCTGTTCGAGGGGCTCGTCGACAGCAAGGCGATGGTACGCGGCAGTTGGGGTGCGGCGCCGGTGTCGGGACTTGAACCGCGCGCGGGAGACTTCGTCGTCGAAAAGATGCGCATGAGCGCCTGGGAAGGCACGCGGCTGGAAACGATCCTCAAGGCCACCGGCCGCGACATGATCATCAATACGGGAGCGTGGACCAACATGTCGGTCGAGCACACCGCGCGCACCGGCGCCGACAAGGGCTACTTCATGATCGTGCCAGAGGATTGCTGCTCGACGATGAACGCCGATTGGCACAACGCCTCGGTCAACTTCGCGATGCAGAACGTTTCCGTAGTGACCAACGCCGACGCTGTCATCAAGGCGCTCGGCTGAAGGGCGCGTAAGGTGCCAAAGCTGCTTCATATCGCCTGCTCGCCGCGTGCCGACTCTGAATCGGCCGCCGGCGCCAGAATCTTCCTCGATCGTTTCCGTCAGGCGCGGCCGGACTGGGACATCGACCTGATGAACCTCTGGAAGGATTACCTGCCGGAATTCGAAGGCTACATCCTGGAAGCCAAGTATTCCCGCCTCGGCGGACGCGCTTTCACTGACTCGCAGCGCGATGCCTTTGCGATCGCCGAGCGCATCGCCGTTCGCCTCGCACTCGCCGATCGCGTGCTGATCTCGACCCCGATGTGGAATTTCGGCATTCCCTACAAGCTGAAGCAGTTGTTTGACGTGATCATCCAGCCCGGCCTCACCTTCCGCTTCGATCCGTCACAAGGCTATCTGCCGCTGCTGAAGGACCGGCCGACGCTCGTGATCATCGCGAGCGGCAGCGACTTCGTCACCGGCATGAATCGCGGCCGGATCGATATGGCGACGCCCTATTTGCGCGAAGCCTTGCGCTTCATCGGCATCAGCGACGTCCGGTTTGTCCTGATCGGGCCAACCACCGGCCCGCTGCCGCCGATCCTGGCCGCGCGGGAAAGCGCCTATCAGCGCCTCACGACATGGGCGGCGCGCTTTTGAAGCGGCTCAACCCGCCGCTAGCGCTACGACGGCCGTTGGATCGCCTGCCATTTTCAGTGAAAGTGCAATGGCAACGGAGACCCAACGCACGCGCCCCAAAAATATCGAATGAGCCGCCGTCGGCGCCGCCGCTCGGAATTCGCCACCCAAGCGACCTAAGATCTTCCATGGCGAAGTTCCGTCAGAAGACTGATCAACCCAACGGCAAGCGTCAGGACACCGATGGTGATGCACAATACGGATGTTGCCGCGTTCGTACCTGCGACAATCCAGATGACGCCGGCGCCGATAATGCCGAGAGAAATGAGATACGCCAGTACGGTGTCGATCATGGCGTCACTCCGGTGACGCTGTTTCTTTCCGCCGCCCTCGGAGCGCCTCGCCTGCGCATCCCGGCCCCCGGCGACATTGCCAATATGGCCATCCATGTCGCGATCGGTAATAGCCGCTGGCGCAAAATTAATTTTGTGCCCGGGCGGATAGGACGTAGGCTCGTCGACGGATCGTGTCAGGCCTCCCACGCCAGCAGAGCCCGAGCGGGTCGCTCCCGCCAGCGCCAGTCGAAGTGGGCCCGATCCACGCGTTTGGTGCACCAGAACGGCGCTGGCAACAGCGCCGTTCTTATTTTTCCGAGACCACGAGCGGATTTCCTCCTCCCGCTGCATCCGTGGCGCGGAAGACCGCGGGCTCCAGCCGAAGGCGCTGCATTCCACTGGTACCTTGTTGAGATAGACGTCTTCCGGCCCTGCGTCGATCCATGGGAATACGACCCAGCATCGATCAGCGCTGCGGATTCCGTATCTGCCCGCCGAATTGTCTTTCAGGACTACAAAGCGGGAGATAATCGACTATCATTGGCGCATCGAATCCACGATCGCCGGATCAGCAACTGAACCGGGAACGTGTCAAGGAAGGTGGAGACGCTCCGTTGCGGCGGTCGGGAATGCACCTTGTCAAGGGCCTTTGTCTCGTCGGCACAATTGCCGTTTGCGGGACGGCGGCATCCCTTGCAACGGCGCAGCAACCGTCCGACATTCCGGCCTGGCTGCGGAGCCACGTTGGCGAAGGTGAGGGTCAGATCGCCCAGGTGGTGTTGCAGCGGGCGCGCGCGCTTTATCTGAAAAAGGTGGCCGCAGGAATCGTCAAAAATCCCTGCTATTTTGCCATGGACGCGACGCGCCCCCACGTGGGCAGATTGGGGAAGCGGTTTTACGCGATCTGCGAGGCTGACCGGTCGTTTCGTGCAGTCTCCTCGGGCCATGGCAGCGGCCGCAACGTGAAGGGCGCCCCGAATTTTTCGAACGGAAAAGAATGCGCGAAGAATTTCGGTAATGCGCTGGATTCCTATCTGACGACCGGCGGCGCCTACCTGACGGCCGAGACGAGAACCTTGTTCAAGGGTTATTATCGCATCTCCGCGAAACAGGATGCCGTCCTGATGCGCTCGTTCGTTCAGTTTGACGGCGAGGGCGAGACGGCCAATGCCAGGGAGCGCGACATCGGCGGGCATCCGGCCGTCTTGCTGAGGCAGATACGCTATCGATGGATGCCGCACAGTCCCTACGCGAATGAAAACGGCTGTGTTCCGGTCGGCACGCTCGAGGACTACGCCGACGGACGCAGCAATGGCTGCACAAGCTGGTCGCGATCCGGCGCAGAACAAGTCATTCCATTGCTCAAGGATCCGACGACGCTCTACATCTACCCGGAATCGGCGGACATCAAGGCGGTGGCGCAAGCCGTTTCGGCTCGCCAGCAGCATTCGTCCAACCGCCCTTATTGGAACGCCGTCTGTCTGAAGCAAATCGGCGCTCCGAAATTCTGGTCGAAAGAGGCCCTCGGACCGATCCTCGCGCGCTTCCACAAGGAGCCGGACCCGACCCCCGGCCGCCCGGCGACGTGCAAGCCGTAGATTTGGCTGCTTCTTTCGATCCGCTGCACGCGCGGCGGCGTTTATGATGCCATCAAGTGCAGTGTTGAACGAAGGTCAGTCCAGCAAGGCTGGTACAAGGCCCGGAAGAGGAGCGGAGATGCCGAAGCAGGACAATTCGACTGCGGCTGAAATCGAAATAAGAGCGCTACGCCAGCAATCGAACGCTGCCATTGCCCGGCACGATGTTGCGGCGGCCATCGCCATCCTGCGGGATGACGTCAGAGTTATTGGAAGCCGTGGCAGCCTTGTTGAAGGCTTGTCCGCGATGGCGCAGGCGTTCGCCGAGATATTTGCCGATGCAAAATTCGTCACCTACATCCGAGAGCCGGAATCGATTGAAGTCGGCGGGCCGACGGCCGCCGAGACCGGACGATGGGATGGGCGGTGGCAGGACAATGTCGTTCGAGGCAGGTACCTGGCACGATGGCAGCACAGCGACATCGGCTGGCGCGTGGTTGCGGAGCTCTACATCCCGCTCCGCACTGAAGGCTCCGGGCTCCACGCGGAGGCACGCTTCCGCTGATGCCAGGTGGGAAGCCCAGGGAAGCTGCATTGTAGAGCTTGAAAAGCAAGCTATCAAAATCTTCCGGAAGGAACGGGCGTTTTACATCCAAGTCCGCAGTAGATGGCTCGACCGGCTGCACATCCTTGAACTTGCGACGCCTGAGAACCGCCGGCATGAAGTCGTTCAGATGCGAACAGATTTAATGCGCAGGATTTCCGAGACCAATTAGCCCAGCACTTTGAAATATTGGAGGTTCTCATGGTGCGGCACGAGCCCCGGAGTGACTTTGATCACAGAGAAATCTTGCGAAAATTATAGCTTTGGATAACTTCAATGCGCGACGAGGGCTGAGGGACCATGACGCGCGGTGCTTACAAGATCGTCTTGTCACTGCTGCTGGCAGCTTGGAGCTTCGGTGCGGATCCGGCATTCGCGGAGAAGCGGGTCGCGCTCGTTATCGGCAACTAAATCTACGAGAAGTCAGCGCGCCTTCCAAATCCAGCTAACGATGCCTCGCTGATGGCTGAGGATCGTGCGCCCACTGTGATCGATGGTATCGAATTCGAAATGCTAAACGTTGGTTTTGCGTGGTCGTCCGAGGATGCTGCTTTTGCCGATGCCCGCAACGCTATCGATCGGATTTGTCTCAAGCCCTGCCCCTAGACGTGCCCTTGATGCGCAACGCCTATGACAGGTTTTGTGCGCAGGACAAGCGGATGGATCGGCTTTTCCTTAGCAGGCAAAGCTCTCCTCGACGGCCGTATCAAGCAGACCCAGGGCCGTGCTGGCGCGCTCATTGCAGCCGGCTTCCGCATCTATTTCTGAGCCCCTCACAGTCGCAAAAAAGCCCCCGTCGCATTTGCGCGACGAGGAAGGTTCTAGTAGCGGTTCGGCAGCTCATGGTGGAGCTCTGCCGAACCCCGATGTTGTGACGAATTGATGGAAAGGTCAGTGCACAAGTGAACCCGGCTTGGCGCGGCCTTCCGTTTCCAGTCGGCAAAAAGGCCGCTGCACGGGTCGGCGGCCTTCCCGGGAAAAATCTTTGTCCGACTAAAATCAGCCCCTTCGCCCAGGGTATCCTTCTTTGGCGGGGGCCGGCGGCTGCAGCGAGTCAAAAATGCTGTTCCGTAAAGCGAACAAATATGACGTTGCAGGAGAGTTGGCGCCCCAGCGCGCTGACCAAATAAGCTTGCTTCTGTTGTCTCTGCAACCGTTGGCTTACGGCTGGCGGAGGTTCCAGGTCAGACTCAGTGTTTGCGCTGCTCGTTGCGGTAAAGCTCCTCCGTCGCTTTTTCGGTCAGGCGTTTTTCGGCGCGGGTGCGGCTTCGATTCCGAAATATGCCGTATGCGATCACCAGCCCGAGAATGCCCGCCCCGATGAACCACAGCATGACGGGAATGCGCGAACCCAAATCGGCCGGCTGCCCCTGAGCCAGCGCGGCCCCGCTCGTTGCTGTCCAGATCGCTAAAAATCCGATGAGTGCTCTCATTAGGTAAACCTTTCGCCGGCTGGCCCCCCGGGCGGCGCTGCCACACTGCGCCGACGCCGATCAGCCAGCGACTCGATTGGAGACGCCCTCGCTAACAGACCAAGTCGGCCACGGCGCGCACGTTCCTATTGCCACAATACTGCGATCGGACTGGGATCAGCAAAGCGCGACCTGGATTCGGCAACAGGTCGGGCTTCGTTGAAGGGTTGCCGCTCCGGGGAAAAGGAGCAAGGGCACGCATTCCCAACCGGGCACAATCCCATTGGTTCGTATTCTTACGTGCTCTTTGGGCACAACTCGACGGAGGACCGATGGAGACGCCTGGAGGTGCGATTGCCACCGAACAGTGCTTCGAGCGAAAGGCCCGGTAGGCTCACAAGAGATTTGCTTAGCTCGCTCAACCCGACCCGGTCGCCCACGCGCAGCTTTGAAGACAACTTCTGTCCTTCCGATTGCATCAACCGGCGAGCGATGAAGCCCGACTTGGCCGGAAGGGACAAGCCGGACGTTATGCAATAGCAGCGCCGATCACAGGCGGGGTCAAGTCACCGACACAAGCTTCCAACCAACCGCGTATCGAGCGGTTCCTAAATGTCGCACTCGCGTACATAGGCTCACAGCCAGCCCATCGTCGCCGGGCTTGGCATCTCGCTGCGTCCATCAACTTTGCTTGCACCCGGCTGGGGTTCGCGCTGGCCAGCAAAGAGGGCGGGCTTTCACCTCCGGCCGCACTCCCTTTTCCAGCTGGGAACGCTGCGCCGTCCACAATCGTTCTTTCTTTTTGAATTGAAGGCCCTGTCAATGTCCAAAGACGACCCCGACCACTATCGCAAGCAGGCCGAGGAATGCCGTCGCCTTGCGGCGCAAGCCGTCAATCCGATCGACAAGGACGCTTGGCACCGAATGGCAGACGATTGGCTCAAACTTGCCCAGGAGGCCGAGCTGCGTCGCTAGCAGACTAATATCGAGGGACCGGCTTCCTGCTGCGCTTGCCCTTCGGCCCCCCGTAATAGGGATTGACCACGCACGAGGCGGAACGGCCCGAGGCCGACATCTGGCACTGCGCCATCGACGTATAGCCGCACTCAAAGTAGTAATCGACGAAGCCTTGGTATACCTGAAGGCAGACGGGGTACCGCGGATCATAGGTTTGCGCCCAAGCCGGTCCCGCCGTAGTTATCGCGCCCAAAACCAATGAAGCCATCGTCGCCAGACCCATTCTCATCTCTTTGTTCTTCCCACTTTTCGATTCTCAACAATGCGCTTGCTCAAACCAAGGAGTCAGCCAAACCGTTCCAATAGCCAGGAAGATGAGGCGGCCGAAACCAGATGGGCGCGCTTGAGCCGCTAAGGAACCCTCATTGGCTTTTCCGATTTAAGTTCGATGACGAGGAAGCCTGTCAAGTTCGAGGTGATCCAGCAGGGTGAGGAGCGCATCTTGCTGAGGGTCTATGACGATGGCAGCGAAGAGCGTGTACCCATTGTGAGGATGCCGAGGAAGAAGCGAGGCACGTCCCGACCCTATTGGTATTGGGAGCTCAGAACAGGACGAAGAAAATTCTTCTGAGAGGCAGTACCCTCGAGTTCGCCGCAGCCGACTGCGGCTCGCGCCGATTTTGGGCCGGATAACAGCGTTGGCCAGGAACGGGACCGCCCTCGAACAGTTTTGCATTCATGAGCGAGCCGCTGCCCTGGATAATCGAGCACTCCATGCGAATTGCGCGGGATTATCTCGAGCACTCGGGTGAATTGGATGAGCCAGCAGGCGCCAACCGTTTTCTTCTGAGCATCATCGATTCCCTGGCGCGGAAGGGGGAGCACCGCACAATCATGTTGGCTAATAGAGCGATCGAAGCCTATCGGCATCGCAACGGCTTCGCGCGAAAGGCTGACAAAACTCTTCACACGGGAGAGGACTCGATGAATGATAAAACAATGACTGACCAGCAACGCGATGAGATCAAGCGGCTGTGTCATGAGGCCGACGTTCCGGACAAGTCGGGAGAATTGCTCACACAGGAAGGCGCAGAGCATTTCATCAGGGATTTGAAGAAACAGTTGGCAGAGCGAAAATAGTGAGAGGACGTGCGCCGATGCCGAAAGAGAACAATTTGGAAGGCGACCAGGATCAAGGCGGCAAGCGTGGGAGGTCAGGCCGGAGTGCCTCGTCCTCCTCGCGCACCCACGAAGGAAGCGCAAGGCTCAGCGTAATCGGACCGACCACAAGGGCGGTGAAAAAAGCCCCGGCTAGTGTTGCCGGAGCTCTTTTGTTGCGCGTTTAGCGACCGCCAGGTTGCGGGCCGCTATTATTGTTGGTGCCGGGGCCAACATTCCCCTGGCTGGACGGAGCGCTCGATCCCCCTGACATTCCGGTCGTGGGCGAATTTCCGGGTTCGTTCTTCATCGTGGAATTACCGCTGCCACCTGTGGTGCGGCCGTCCATCGTCGCGCCCGTGGTTGTTTTGCTGCCGGCCGGACCGCCAGCCTGCGAGCTGCCGCCGGCCGTATTGCCGCCGGCTTGAGCGAGCGCAGCGCTGCTTCCGAGCGCAAAAGTCATGGCGAGTGCAAGTGTCGTAAGTTTCATTGGGTTTTCCTCTGTCATGCCCCTTAGCGGAAACCGTTCGGGAAGCCAGCCGTTCCTACGCCTCAACTGCGCCTTACTTTGCATTTCGTCAAAAAACATTCCTCAACCTATCAAATGATACGGACGCCGTATTGGAATCGAGTCATGGTTCTGCATCACCGCACGGCTCGAGGTAATTATCGGTGATGAGAACGCCGGTTGCGCTCCCGCCCCCACTTAGAACAAAGGGAAAGCGCATGACGATAACGCGTCGACGTTTCAAACAGTCTCAGTCTCTGGAAGAACGCCTCATCACCGAGGCAAGGCGCTTGCGCGAGGGCGCGAAGTTACTCCCGCCCGGCGCGCTGCGGGAATCGATACTCAAGAGAGCTCGACAAGCGGAGGCGGCCGCCCATATCGACGAATGGCTTCGCTCTCCTGGCCTGCAACCCCCGGGCCGATGAAAGATTATCAGGCAAGCCTGGAGAAGTTGCGGCGGGACGCGGCGGAAGCTGCGCTGATCCGTGACCTCGCCATGGACAAGGCGAAGCGCGACATGTTCGACCGCGTCTGCCAGCATCTCGACCGGCTGGCAGACGAAGTTGAGCAGGCCATGAACGCTCGAAAGAAGCGAACTGCATAAGGACCGGCCACGGCGATACCGAACATGTCGATTATGCCGCTGCCAAACATCAGCGCTGCGCCAGGCGCCGATGTGTCCTTGGTGGGCTCAGTCGTGGCGGTAGCAGCTCGTCTTGACCATGGGTTTTCGAAACTGACGCAGGGCAGCATTCTGATGGTCGAGAGACACGGCGTCGAAGGCGATGCGCATGCAGGTCCGCACGTCAGGCATCGGCATCTGGCGAAAAGTCAGCCTCGCCTGCCAAATCTAAGACAGGTTCATCTTCTGCCCTGCGGCCTGTTCGAAGAGGTGCGACGCGCAGGCTTCGACATAGGTCCCGGGTCTCTTGGTGAGAACGTCACCACCGCCGGGCTGGATCTGACCCGGCTTCCGCTCGGGACCCAGCTTCATCTGGGTGAGACAGCGGTGATCGAACTAACTGGCCTTCGAACTCCCTGTCGATTGATCGATCGCTTTCAACAGGGCCTTAAAAGGCAAATGATCGAAACCACCAGACCTCCCAGGTTCAAATGCGGCGTCCTGGGAATCGTAACGGCCAATGGAGAAGTCAAGGCGGGCGCTACCATCAGGGCGGTGTTGCCGTCCAACCCCTGGAGGATTCTTCCCGCGTTGTAGGTCGGGATACGTTGGTACTCTCCGGATGTGCCAGCGATGTTTCGCCTCTTGGAACATCACCATTCGGATCATCGTTATACGGTGGCTACTGGATTATTTTATTCGATGGACAAGACGTGGAACTTACGCACAAAATTTTGATCGGAAATCTGCGAGAGCATTCTCGGATCGCGGCGGAGGATATCGAGCAAATTGCCAACCTGACATCAGTGGTGCGCCAGTTCGAGCCGAACGAAGACATCATCAGACAAGGAGACATTCCCAAAGCGGCAGCCCTGCTCCTTTCCGGGATGGTCGGCCGGTATCACTTATTGAACACGGGGCAACGGCAGTACATTTCATTTCATCTCACCGGAGACATGCCGGATTCCCAGGGCCTATTTCTCGAAAAAATGGATCATGCGGTGTGCGCGATAGGAAGTGCGGTCATCGCGTTCATTCCGCACAGCGAATTGCATAAGAGCTTCAAGCTGCGCCCTCAGCTCGGCTTTGCCGTTTGGCGCGAAACCCTGATCGATGCGGCAATCTTCCGCGAGGCAGTTACGAATAACAGTGCTCGCCCCCCGCTCGCGCGAATGGCCCATCTGTTTTGCGAGCTGTTCTACCGCGCCCGCGCCTCCGGTTTGACACGCCAGAACCGCTTTGCACTTCCCGTTACGCTGGTGCAACTGGGTGAGGCGTTGGGTATGGCGATCGCCACCGTCAATCGCACTCTGCAACAGATTCGAACCGAGGGCGGTGCTGATTTTCTGGACGGAGAACTCACGGTTAAGAGTTGGGACAAATTGGCGAACACCGGTCGTTTCGATCCACTCTATCTTCACTTGCGAAACCGGTCGTTGCGGTAGCGTCCATGTCCTTCTCCATGACGGCGTCCGCATCCCTCCACCTCACGCCTTCGACCGGTTGCACTTCGGGGCACGACGTTCGTGAGCACAACAGCCAGGTTCAGCGTTCTTAGGAACGGTTCGATCAAGGCCACGTTGGCTCCACTCTCCAACAAGGATCTTTCCATGTATCACCACGTCAAGAAACTGATGTTTACCGTACGGGTTGACGAACCCGATGTCCGGTTCGGCAACATGCTCCTCGAGCAGTTCGGGGGCGCAAACGGCGAGCTTGCGGCCGCCATGCAATACTCGATTCAGGGTCTCAATTGCGAGGACGCCGATCGCAAGGACCTCCTGATGGATATCGGTACTGAAGAGCTCAGCCATTTGGAGGTCGTTGGCTGCCTGGCACGCATGCACCTGAAGCCCTCAAAGTTCGATCGTCAGGCCGCCGAGGCGGATCCTCTCATTGCGATAGCCGGCGGCGGCGGAGTCAATTTGTTCAATTCGCAGGGTAACCCCTGGACGGCGGACTACCTCAAGATCACAGGCGAACTCGACGTCGACCTTCGCAGCAACATCGCAGCCGAGGCGCGGGCAAAGATCGTGTACGAGCGTCTGATCAACTTCTGCGACGACGCCAGCACCAAGGACGCTCTGCAATTCCTGATGACCCGCGAGATCACCCACATGAAGGCGTTTGCTGCGGCTCTAGAAAGCATGAAAAAACCTCCCTTTGTCATAGGTCGCATTTCTCCGACACCTGGCTTGGTGAATCAGTTTTTCAACGACTCGACTGGACAAGGCGACGAAGGCGAGATCGACGCGCGCGGCCCGTGGAACGAGGGCGGCAGTTGGGAATTCGTGGAGTCTCCTGCTGTACAAAACCTCTCCTCGAACGGCGCGGCTGCGAGCACCATCAAGGCAGAGAGCTCGCCTCCTTTGGCTCCCGAAGGGCTATCAGAACTTTTGACCGAAGAGCTGCGTGACCTGCTGCATGCCGAAAAGCAGCTTCTCAAGGCGTTGCCGAAGCTCGCAAAGGCCGCCCGTTTCGACCGTTTGCGCGAGCTATTTGAAGTCCATCTGACCGAGACCGAACAGCAGGTCGAGAGACTCAACGAATGCTTTGCGCTTCTGGGCGAGACCGCGCGGGCGAAGCCCTGCAAGGGCATGATGGGCCTCGTCGAAGAGGGTCAGGAAGTGATGACCGATGCGGAGAAGAAAGAGGACGTTTCCGCCGATCTCGCGTTGATAGGCGCCGCACAGCGCGTCGAACATTACGAGATTTCGGGATACACGACCGCCAAGAACCTGGCGCAGCGGTTGCGACACAGCGCCGTGGTCGCGTTGCTGGCAAAGTCGCTCGCGGAGGAAGAGAACGCAGATCAGCTCTTAAACCAGGTTGCGCGCTCCTTGATGTCGGTCGCACAGATGCCGTCCCCGGTGGAGTAATCGGCAGAATCAAGAGGGCTACCGAGAGGACCCCTCTTGATCATTGCACCACTACTTTCGATCCCGTCGCCGTTCGTGCCAAGGCCTTGAAGCATTTCGGTCTAATCCGGCAATGGGAACTCGGAGATATCCATGATCGCCGCCAAGCCGCGTCGGAGACTGCGCGTCAAGGTCTCTTCGGTAGCGAGGCCAAGAGCGACCATCGCACGACCCGCAACAGGATAACGGTGCTCGAATGGAAAAACGGCCAAATGCGCGGCGGGCTGGTGCGTATCGATGAATGCTGCCCAGCTACGCCCACCCGGTACGCCGGGAAGGACAAACTCTACCATCTCGTGATGCGCGTTATAAACCAGCAGTAACGTGGTATCCGAGCCCTGCCGCTTGATCCCGCTCTCCTGCGCTCGACCGTCCAGCAGCATGCCGAAACAGCGCGTTTGCGGATCCTCCCACCGATCAGCGCTCATTTCCGATCCGTCGGGCGCCAGCCAGGTGACGTCCTTCACATCGAGCTCTGTATTGACGTTTCCGATCACGAACCGGCTGCGGTGAAGGATCGGAAAGGCTTTTCGCGTAGCAATAAGTTTGCGGGTGAACTCTCGCAACGAACGGCCCTCGGACGAAATGCCGATCCAGTTCAGCCATGTAATTTCATTATCCTGCGCGTATGCGTTGTTGTTTCCACGCTGAGAGTGACCGAATTCATCGCCGGCGAGTATCATGGGAGTACCGTGAGAAAGCAAAACCGTCGCCAGCAGGTTTCGCTTCTGCTGCTCCCGCAGCTTCATGATTCCCGGATCGTCGGTAGGGCCTTCGGCGCCGTGATTCCAGGAATGATTTGCGGAGTGCCCGTCGCGGTTATCTTCCCCGTTGGCGTGATTTTGCTTCTCATTGTAAGAAACGAGGTCGTTGAGCGTGAAGCCGTCGTGAGCCGTAACGAAATTAACGGACGCCCATGGCCGGCGACCCCGTTTGTTGAAGAGATCACCGGAGGCCGTGATCCGGCGCGCGAATTCCGGCGCGATACCCTCGTCGCCTTTCCAGAACCTCCGGACGGTATCCCTGAACTTGTCATTCCATTCGGCCCATCCCGGAGGAAACTGCCCAACCTGATAGCCGCCGGGACCTACGTCCCAGGGCTCAGCGATCAATTTCACGGCGGAAAGTACAGGGTCCTGCCTGCAAGCATCGAGGAATCCACCTCCTTCATCGAACCCATAGGGCTCGCGCGCCAGAATGGTCGCCAGGTCAAAGCGAAAGCCGTCCACGCGCATATCGGTCGCCCAATAGCGAAGCGAGTCTGCTACCAGTTGAAGGACGCGCTGGTGCGAGAGATTGACCGTATTGCCGGTGCCCGTGTCATTGATGTAGTAGCGCTTTTGCTCCGGCAACAGCCGATAATAGCTGGCGTTGTCGATTCCCTTGAACGAAAGCGTGGGGCCCAGCTCGTTGCCCTCGGCGGTGTGGTTGTAGACCACGTCGAGGATTACTTCGATGCCATGAGCATGAAATTGATTGACGGCTTCTTTGAATTCGTTAGCGAACGGCGTGCGAAGGTACCGTGGCTCGGGAGCGAAGAAGCCGATCGAATTGTATCCCCAATAATTCTTCAGACCCTTGTCGACCAGGTAACTGTCGTCAACGAATGCATGGATCGGCAAGAATTCGGCGCTGGTCACGCCCAGCGAGCGAAGATAGGCGGGCACATGCGTATTGCTGAGACCGGCAAAGGTGCCTCGATCGGCTTCCGGCACCAAAGGATGATTGCAGGTGAAACCCTTGACGTGCATTTCGTAAATGATCGTGCGCTCCCATGGCACCTCGGGCTTGGAAGCCCTGCCCCACGTGAATGCAGGATCGATCACCCGGCACTTCTGAACCAGCCTAGCGCTGTCGCGGGTATCGAACGACAGATCCTTGTCCGGATGTCCGAGTTCGTACCCGAACAGCTCAGCTCCCCAGCGCAATTGGCCTATGAGCTGCCTTGCATAGGGATCGATGACAAGTTTGTTCGGATTGAACCGATGGCCCACGTCAGGCTCGTAGGGCCCGTGCACGCGATAACCATAGACCGTGCCGGGACGCGCCGCCGGCAGGTAGCCGTGCCAGACCTCGTCCGTGTACTCAGGCAGCTCAATGCGTTCGATCTCCGTCATCCCATCGCTGTCGAAGATGCAAAGCTCGACTTTGGACGCGTTGGCGGAAAACAGAGCAAAATTGACGCCGAGCCCGTCCCATGTGGCTCCTAATGGAAAAGGTTTTCCCTCTCTCACTTGTGTTTGGCGTAGGCTTGCGGCGGTCAACGCCAGCGGGTGGTTCTGAGAACCCTTTGCCATTCACACCCCCAATCCCGCCATGACGCCACCCAAATGGAATTGAAGCCAAAATGGGGACAGACCGTCACATAAACGACGAAGGAGGCTTTAGTTCCAGGCTGCAGATCGACTGCAATAGAAGAGCCGCTTCTTTGATGAAAGCGGCTCTAAGTCGCCTTGCAGCACGAGGCGGCAAGCGTGGTGTGTACCGCCGTTACCTTGTTTGCGGCCATAACGCCGTTCGTCCTACAGGGCATCCCCTGATTCGCCTGTACCCCAGAAGTCACAGGGCGTCGTTAATAGCCAGTCGAAGGGTCTGGCGGAAATTCCCTGGCAGCAAGATCCTCGAACCTCTCCGCCTCGCTCAGCCACCTCCAGCTGGCCTCCGGGTAACGAGCGGCCTGCTGGCGGCAAATGAGACTTAGGGAGCGGTAGTACCGGGCAGATTTCCGTGGCGGATTCTTCTTCGTAGTCTCGCTCATAGACCTCTCTCGCCTGCCATGCCGGTCGCGATGTGCAATTCCGCCGGCCGCAGTTTGTTCCTATCGGTCGGCTGGCCGCTAATCAGGAGACTATGGAACAAGCGCAGTATGTTACGGCTTGGGCCTCTAACTGTTCTCCAGGCCAAAATTTTTCAATGCTACAAAAGCGATTTGGCCACCTCCTGACAGAGGCGGGCGTAAAGTTCAGATGCTGGGCGCCGGCCGCCAAGCGCGTCGACCTCGTTTTCGATCATCGAATCGAAATGATGCGGAAAGACGGTGGCTGGTACGAGACGCATGTGGCCGATATGGCCGCCGGCGCCCGCTACAAATTTCGTATCGACGACGACATTGACGTTCCCGACCCTGCATCCGCCTTTCAGCCTGATGACGTCTTTGGCCCCGGCGAAGTGGTCGATCACAGCGCCTATATCTGGCGCGCCGGCGATTGGCGCGGCCGGCCATGGCACGAGGCCGTCATCCTCGAGGCCCATGTCGGCACCTTCACTCCCGAAGGGACGTTTCGTGCCGCGATCGACCGGCTGGATCAACTCTCCGACAGCGGCATCACCGCGCTTGAGCTGATGCCGCTCGCCGACTTCGCTGGCCAGCGCAATTGGGGCTACGATGGCGTGCTCTGGTACGCTCCGGACAGCTCTTATGGCAGGCCGGAAGACCTCAAGGCGCTGGTGGATGCCGCGCATGAACGCGGTCTGATGGTGTTCCTGGACGTCGTCTACAATCACTTCGGCCCGGAAGGAAATTACCTCGGCCGATATGCGCCGCAGTTTTTCACCGAAGCGCAGACGCCGTGGGGCAGCGCAATCAATTTTCACAGGCCAGAGGTGCGCGCTTTTGCGATCGAGAATGCCATAAGCTGGCTTCGCGATTACCGCTTCGACGGTCTTCGGCTTGATGCCATTCATGCCATCGTTGAACCCGGCAAGGCGGCGATGCTGCATGAACTCAGCGCAGCGGCGGGCGAGTTGGCCGAAGCCACCGGCCGCCACATCCATCTCATGCTGGAAAACGACGACAACACAGCTGCGTTGCTCGATCCCGCCAAACCGATGCCGCGTGGCAAATACCGCGCGCAATGGAACGACGACTATCACCACGCCTGGCACGTGCTGCTGACCGGGGAGGAGCACGGCTATTATCGCGATTACCGGCAGGCCCCTCTTCAGAATATCGCCCGGGCGCTTGGCTCCGGCTTCGTGTATCAGGGCGAGGCTTCCGAGCATCGCAGCGGCCAACCGCGCGGCGAGCCAAGCGGCGCACTCTCGCCGCTCGCCTTCATCAATTTCCTGCAGAATCATGACCAGATCGGCAATCGCGCGCTCGGCGACCGGCTCGCCGCCAATGCAGCGCCGGAGGCACTGGAGGCCGCGCTGGCGATCACCCTCCTAGCGCCTTTCGTGCCCATGCTCTTCATGGGCGAAGAATGGGGATCGACACGGCCGTTCCCGTTCTTCTGCGACTTCAAGGGAGACCTCGCCGAGGCGGTGCGTTCTGGCCGCAAAAAGGAGTTCGCGGACGCTTACGCCAGATACGGCGATGAGATTCCGGATCCCATCGAGGAGGCTACGCTGCGCATGGCGCGCATCGATTGGCCAGCCGCTATGACGGAGCCTGGAAGACGGCGGCTCAATCTGGTGAGAGAATTGCTCGCCGTCCGCCGGCGGGAAATCGTTCCGCGACTGGCCGGTGCCAAATTCGGCACGGCGCAAGCCACCGCTGGCGGCTTGTTGACGGCGAATTGGCCTATGGGAAATGACACTATCCTCAATCTGACCGCCAACCTTGCCGATCGGGAGATCACCGTCGCGAGTGCGGGCGGTGGAACTCTGTTATGGGGCCGCGAATTGAACGAAGGCCTGCCGCCCTGGACGGTGAGCTGGCGCATCGAATAGCGCAATGCCTCCACCGATCCCGATCGCCACCTACCGATTGCAGCTCACCAAGGACTTCGACTTCAGTGCGGCCGCGAGCATCGCGCCTTATCTGAAGTCGCTCGGCGTCAGCCATGTCTACGCCTCGCCGTTCCTGAAGGCGCGGGCCGGCAGCAGCCATGGCTATGACGTCGTCGATCACAACCAGCTCAATCCCGAGCTCGGCGGCGAGGCCGGATTCCTCTGCTTCAGCGACACGCTTAGGCAACATGACATCGGGCTGATTCTCGACTTCGTGCCAAACCATGTCGGCGTGCATTTCGCGGACAATCCCTGGTGGCTGGACATGTTGGAATGGGGCCCGGCCTCGCCTCATGCTGCATCGTTTGATGTCGATTGGGAGCAATTGCCGCACCGCTCCCGCGGAGGCATTCTGCTGCCCATCCTCGGATCGTTGTACGGACGAGCGCTCGAGCAAGGCGAAATCGAGCTCCGCTACGATGCTGAAACCGGCAGCTTTTCCGCGTGGTACTTTGAGCACCGGTTGCCGATCTCACCCGAACGCTACAGCGAACTCCTCCGCGCCATCGTCAAGGAAGCGCGAGCGGAGGCCGAACCTGTAGGTATTCGGATGCTCGACCTCGCATCCCGGTACGCAAGGCTGCACCGCCCCAATCGCGAGGAAGCGCCCGGTTTCAAGGCGGAGCTGCGATCGATGGAGGCCGCCAATCGGATCATCGGGCGCGGCCTTGATGCCTATCGTGCAGGAGTTGACCGCCCTGCCCAAACCCTGGCGCTGCATCACCTCCTGGAACGGCAGCATTACCGCATCGCGCACTGGCGTCTCGCCTCAAGCGACATCAACTATCGCCGCTTCTTCGACGTCAATTCGCTGGCGGGCTTGCGGATGGAGGATGCCAGAACATTTTCGAGAAGCCACCGGCTCGTTGCCCGGCTGATCGCCGAAGGCCGACTGGACGGATTGCGGCTCGATCACATCGACGGACTACGCGATCCCTTTCAATACTGCCAGCGGCTGCGCCGTCTGGTGCGGGCAGCGCGCCGCGGCACATCCCGGCCGTTTTACCTCGTGATCGAAAAGATCCTCGGTCAGGATGAGCAGCTGCGCCCGTTTCCCGGCGTACACGGCACGACGGGCTACGAATGGCTCAACGTGATCACCCAGGTGCTGATCGCAGGCGACGGCTTCGATGCGCTTGATGAAGTCTGGCACCAGCTCAGTAACCGATCGCCGCGGCTCGAGCCCGTTTTGAGAGAGGCAAAGCGGCGCGTTCTCGAAACGCTGCTCACTAGCGAGTTCACGGTGCTCTGGCGTTTGCTGGCGCGCATTGCGAGCGGTCATTATTCGACCCGAGATTTCTCCGCCGACAGCCTGCGGCAGGCGCTCGAACTCTATGTGCTGCACTTTCCTGTGTACCGCACCTACGTCACCCAGGCCGGCGTTTCGTCAGAGGATCATGCGCTCATCGCAGACACCATCGAGAAAGCGCGCGCCGACTGGTTCGCCGCCGACGAGGGCATCTTTGATTTCCTGAGCGACACCCTGACCATGGACCTCGTCAATCCCGCGCGCGGCACCGCGCATGGTGCGCCCCGTGTCCGCCGGTTCGCCCTGAAGGTTCAGCAATTTACCGGACCGTTAATGGCGAAGTCGCTCGAGGACACGACCTTTTACCGCTACCACCGCCGGCTCGCCCTTAACGAGGTCGGCGGCGATCCCGCCGCCGGCGCCCTCTCTCTTGCGTCATTTCACGCCAAAATGCAGGAGCGTGCCGCAAAATGGCCGCATGGCATGACGGCAACCGCCACCCACGATACCAAGCGCGGCGAGGACGCCCGTGCCCGCATCATGGCGATCGCCGAGATCGCGGGCGAATGGACCGCCGCCGTCGCGCGGTGGAAAGTGCTGAACGCCCGGCACGTCGTGGCGCAGGGCAATTTTCGCTCACCCTCGGCGACGTTCGAATACATGCTCTACCAAACACTGCTGGGAGTCTGGCAGCCGGACGACGGCAGTCTACGCGAACGCCTGCAAGCCTATGCCCTGAAGGCCGCGCGCGAAGGCAAACAGGAAACCAGCTGGCTCAATCCGAACAAGCGTTATGAGGACGGCATTGCCAGATTCATCGCAAGCATCCTGGACCGCGCGAGCTCCGCCGAATTCCTTGATTCCTTCGAGGCATTGGCCCGACGCATCGCGTTGTTCGGCGCGCTGAACTCGATCAGCCAGATCACGCTCAAGGCCACTCTGCCCGGCGTGCCTGATTTTTACCAGGGCACGGAGCTGTGGGACCTGTCCATGGTCGATCCCGACAATCGGCGGCCCGTCGATTATGGCGTTCGGGCTTCGGTGCTGACGGCGCTAGACAATCCGGATTGGCCTGAACTCGCGACGCATTGGCACGATGGCCGGATCAAGCTCGCTTGGACGCGCGAGTTGCTGAAGCTGCGCGGCCAACATCCCGACTTGTTCTCGCAAGGCGATTATGTGCCGCTCGAAGTGCATGGCCGCGACCGCGACCATGTCGTTGCCTTTGCGCGACGGCAGGGAGGTACGAACGCTGTTGTCGCGGTTGGGAGATGGTTCTCCCGCTTTACCGACGCTGGCAGAACTTGGCCGAAACCTGAAAGTTTTGAGACTGAGATCGACCTCGCCGGTATCAGCGATTTGGCAAAGCAGCTTTCGCGCGACCGGTTGCTGGCTTCCGAGATTTTCAAGGGCTTTCCGGCCGGCGTCTTGGTTTTGTGAGCCGCAGTTGTTCTACAGCGGGCGGGACGTCGGCGCGACATCTCGCGAGTTCGAGACCAATTCCCGTCAAAGCTCCAGTCACGATGGCGAACTTTCTGTCGGGATTCATTGGCTGTCTCCCTGGGACGATCATCAAGGCCCAATGGCGCCGGCCTTGAGACGTTCCTAACGCAGGCGCTGGAAGAAGCACGGCTGGAGTGTTCACTTTGGTACTTACCGACGACCGCTATCTCAATCTTATCCTCCACTATCTCAATCTCATCCTCCACGCTTAGGAACGCCGGCCGCTTCTCCGAATTGGACCTCGGAGACGATGTGGGAGGACAACATGAGCGAGAGCGACACGCGCTCACTTAACGAGATCAGACGAGAGACAGAGCAAACCCGCGCCGCCCTGACCGGTACCGTGGAGGAGCTGCGCGGCACCGTCACCGATACGGCGGCGGACATCAAGAACCGCTTGCGACCGGATGCCATCAAGGCGGAGGTCTCGGGTTATATCAGGAGCCGCGGAGAACAGCTCCTGCATGATATGACCGAAGCGGCGCGCCGGAACCCGATGCAGGCGGTCGCCGTCGGCGCAAGCGTCGCCTATCCCGTACTGCGGATGGCGCGGGCGATCCCGCTTCCGATCCTGATGATCGGCGCAGGCTTGTTTCTTGCCGGGTCCAAGACCGGCCAGGACCTCACCCAGAAGGCATCCGATCTTGCCGCTGACGCCTCAGACGAGGCGCGCCGACGCGTCGGCGAGCTTCGCGGTCAGGTTTCGCAATTTGGCGAACAGGCGGCGCAGGCCGTCTCGGGCGTTCGCGACCGCGTTGCCGATGCGCTCGACCAGGCTGGAGATGCTGTTTCCGGGACGGCACGCCGGGCATCCGACCAGGCGGGCGAACTCGGGGACACGGCGTCCCGCATGACAAATCTCTCCGCGGACGCCGTCCAAAAGAGGACTTGGCAGGTCGCCGACGCCGTGAGCGACGCCCAGACCCGGACTTCCGAAACGGGCCGGGAGTTTTTCCAGGCTGCCCGGGAGCGGTTCTCCGACGCTGGAGAAAATCTTTCTCAAGCGGGAAAGAAGACGGCCGATACCGTTCGGGATTCGATTCAAAAAAATCCGTTGCTGGTGGCGGGCTTCGGCCTGCTGGTCGGGGGGCTGATCGCCAGCGTCCTGCCCAAATCGGAAACCGAGGAGAATTTGCTTGGCGACGCCAGCAACACCGTCAAGCGCCGGGTCGGACAAGCTGCCGCCGCTGGCTTCGAGTCCGCAAAGGGCGCCACCGGCGAGATCCTCGCCAACATGGCCCAGCAAGCCTCCGCCGAAGGGTTGACGCCCGACGGGCTTGCGGAAGGCGCGCGTGACGTTGGCCAGAGAGTGAAGCGCGTAGCCGAGCGCGCCGTAACAACTGCATTCGACCCCGATCAACACAGCGAAAATCATCAACCGAGCGAAAACACGGCTGGAGGAAGACAAAATGGCTGATCAGACATTGCAACAGGCGGGCACCGGCCGGCCGAGCGGCCAGGGAAGCAGCAAGGGCGGCAGCGACACGCTGCAAGGCATGCGCGAGCAGGCTACTTCGGCGGGACGTGAACTGAAGGAAAAGGCCGCGGATTTTGCCGAGACGTCTGGCGAGAAGCTCAAGGAGCAAGCGTCCGAGTTCGCCGACGCAGCAAAAGACATGGCTTCACAAGCGACCGACCGGCTGAAGGAGACAATCTCGGAGAAAAAAGGCGCCGGCGCTGAATATGTCGGCAACATCGCGGAGACGATGCGCCGCGCGGCGCGCGAGTTCGACAACGACTTGCCGACGGCCGGCAATTATATCCGCAAGGCCGCAGCCCAGGTCGAAAACCTCTCCGACTCCCTCAGGACGGGCAACGTTAATGACCTGATCAGCAGTGCTCAGACCTTCGCACGTCGCCAGCCTACCGCATTTCTTGGCCTCGCAGCTTTAGCCGGTTTTGTGGCCGTTCGCTTTCTGAAGAGCTCGGCCGGGGTGAGTTCGTCTTCCGTCGGTTCTGGCGGGCCGGAGGAGCGGTCCCGGGCAGAATATCGCGGGTAATCGCCATGAACATCCGAACAGATCGGTCCATTCCCGAACTCCTTAGCGATGTGCTCGCCCAGCTCGCCAAGCTGATTGGTAACGAGTTCGACCTGGCCAAGGCTGAGCTGTCCGCCAAGGGCAGCCAGGTCGTGCGGGCTGCCGCCATGATCGGCGCCGGCGCTGTCATCCTGATCCCTGCCCTCGTCTTGTTGCTGTTCGCGGCAGCCGCGGCCCTGATGCACGCCGGCTTCTCCGATCCGGTTGCCTACCTGATCGCGGGCGGTGCAGCGGTCCTGTTCGCCGCGATCCTGATCGGCGTGGGGATCAGCCGCATGTCCGGCGATGCCCTGAAACCGGCTGTGATGCTGGATCAATTGCAGCGTGACAAGGCCGCAGCCAAGGAGATGATGCAATGAACAGCGGTACTGAACCCATGGGCGGATTTGTTCGAGAGCTCGGCGAGGCCGCGCGCAAAAACCCGATTTCTGCAGCACTTATCGGCATGGGCGCGGTCTGGCTGTTTGCAAGTCGGTCACAGCGCGGTGGGGAGCTGGTAAGGCGAAGCGGAATCGATCGTTTGCCTGATACAGCGCGAGATGCCTGGGAAGGCACTGCTTCCAGCGTCCGTTCGGGCGTCCGGAACATGCGCGAAGCCGCCGACGAAGCAACGGATAGGATGCGCCGCCACGGCGATCGGGCAATGGAAGGAATGACGGAAACAGGGGAACGGCTCGTTCGGTCGGCTTCCGACTATATGAGCGACCTGCCAGATCGCGCGGGCAACCTGTTGGATGATGCTAGAGACAGCTTGACCGACCTTTTCAAATCGCAGCCGCTTGCGATCGGCGCGGCAGGTATCGCCATTGGAGCCGCAATCGCGGCTGCTTTCCCGACCACAGAAGCAGAAGCGGGATATCTCGGCGAGAGCAGCGAATTCGTAAAGCAAAAGGCCAGCGAAATCGCGGGCCAGCAGGTCGAGCGGGCGACTGAAATCGGCAAAAAGGTTGCGGATGCCGTCGTCGACGAGGCCCGTCAGCAAGGTCTGACTGCCGAAGGACTGAAATCCGCAACTACTGAACTGTCGGACAAAGCGGCCCGCGTGGCCAACGCAGCTACCCAACGTTCACCAACTTAAGGTGCCGCGGGGGCGAAAGCAAACCCGTCCATAACTGGAGGCGAAAATGGGATTTTTCTCGAAAGACATTGGCAACATGGAGGACCTGCTTCTGCACGGCCTTCACGACATCTACTATGCCGAACGGCAGATCACGAAGGCCCTTCCGAAGATGATCGACCAGGCGACCAATCGAGACCTGGCGCAGGGCTTGAAGAATCACCTTGAGGAAACCAACAAGCAGATCGAGCGCCTCGACCAGGTCTTCAAGAAGCTAGGTAAGACGCCCCAGTCGACGGACTGCCCGGCCATCGATGGCCTGATCAAGGAAGCCGATCAGACCGCCGGCGAAGTCGACGACAAATCCGTGCTCGATGCGGCGATTGTCGCCAACGCGCAAGCCGTGGAACACTACGAGATCGCCCGCTACGGCACGCTCATCGCATGGGCCGAGGAGCTGGGTCACGACGACATCGTCCGGTCCCTCACCACGAATCTCAACGAGGAGAAGGCGGCAAACACCAAGCTCAACACCATTGCGCTCCGAAAGGGCGTGAATCGCAAGGCAGCGAGTTGAAAGGACAGTACGGCGAACAGGACGATGATCGTGTTGGCCGCGCTGATTGTTGCGCGGCCCGGGTTTACCTAATCTCTCGACGAGACGACCGGTATCAATTCGAGCCAGGCGTGAGCCCTTCTTCGAATTAGAGCGCGAAGCTGACGCATCGTTGGAGTTCGACGCCGTGGTGGGCCCTGGCGCCATCAAAGATGCGACGGAATTTGGCAGCTGGCTTCCGCCGTGGCGATGAGCTTTGTTTCCTGCAGAAGCTGGAGGACGCCCCGCAGCGGCACGGCGAGCCAAGACGGCCGATAGGCGAGTTCATATTCGACCTCGTAGAGCGCCTTTTCGAGCAAGAAGAAATCGAGCATGGCCTGGGCATGTTCGGCGCTTTCCGGCCACAACGCGGAATTGCCAATCGCGTCGCGATAACCGCTCAGGAAGCTCTCGATCGATTGATCCCGCCATGCCATCAGAGCCCGAAGGCTGGCGAGAGGCAGCTTATCTTCGCCTTCGTTTCGTGACCTTACCGCCATGGCCGCGTAATCCAGCGACCGAATGACGCCGGCAACATCCCGGGCGGCTGGCGCCCGGCGGCGCCGCTCTTCCATAGGCCGTTTCGGCTCGCCTTCGAAATCGATAATCACGGCATCATCCTCAGCAACCAAAATCTGGCCCAGATGCAGGTCGCCATGATGACGGATTTGGCAGCGCCCAACGCAAGTACGCAACAGCGACTTCGCCAGTCGCGGCAACGCTTCGCGATGTTGGAGGAATGTCTTGACGAGGGAGTCATCGAGGTCGGAGCCTGATCGCTGCGACTCGATATCCTCAAAAACCCGAGATGCTCGAACAAGCAGACCTTCCAGCCAGAAAGCGACGTCAATTTCTGTAATAGGCTCAGGTTCAAATGCATCGATGTCGGCGCGGCTTGCCAAAGCGAGATGCATCTCGGCTACGCGGCAGCCCATCCGCCGCACCCATTGCAGATAATCTCGCCTGACGGTAAGCGCGGTGTCGCGGGCGCCCGATCCCACACGGATTGCATCCAGATAGATCTGGATACGGTCAACTGACCAAGTCCAGGCATCGCCGCGGTTCGGAACAAAGGCATGCACGACAGCGAGAGCATAGTGGCTTTCACCGTGAACGGCCTCCACATGCCCGAGGAGTGCAGGCGCATACTCGAAATCAACCTTCTCGGTGAGAAAGCGCCCCATTTCGATTTCCGGATTCCGGCCGGGCTCGATATGACGATAAAGCTTGACCACGTAGGTCTGATCGATAAGCGAGGTACTGTTGGATTGCTCGCCCTCGATCGGGCGAACGCGGGACAGATCCCCGTCGGGAAAAGCGGTCATCTTGCTGGTTGGCTCGAATGCAAGGGACCAATCTGTTGCATCCATTGATCCGCCATTCCGGAGATGATGCAGAAGCCTGCGGATGAAGCGCTCATCGGCAGCAACGTCGTGCAAAATGCCTTCCTGGTTGCCTTGCCTCAACCGGGCAACGATTGGCTTTCGATACTTGTGCGAACTCGCCGGCCAATCTGCCCGCATAGGCAGGACATAGAAACCGCTGGCGCCTGTCTGAACAATGACGAGAAAAGTAGCCTCACGTCCCGCGCCTGCGAAGGGCAAGAACGCTTTGATGCGAGGCCTTATTTTAGAAGCCAGCTTCACGGGAAACCACCTGGCCTTGGCAAGAAAGCCAGGCAGGCAATCTTTCTCGAGCTTTTCCCTAAAGGGAGCATCGGTCCACAAAGAGCCATCCGGAAGATCAAGCACAGGACTCTCGTTTCCCTTGCTCATGAGGCTAACTCAGACAGCGGAAGATCAACACGGGGTCGTGCAGCGGATCGATCCATAGCTGAACGCCGCCTCCGGTCACTGGCGTTGTAGGACCGGACTTGAGGTTTTCCAGAGCGGCGACGGGTCGCAAGGTTTCCTCGGCGGAGCGTGCCATGATATCGCCCAAGGGCAACCAGAGTTGCTTGAAGTCGCGCGAGAGCGACACAACGGTCACGATGACATTCGATTGGTCGAGCGCGTGCTTAACGTAGGCGATGACATTCTCGTCCGGCACGAAAAGAAACCGGATGTTCGATGTCTGCTGGAGCGCGGCGTTCTCCTGCCGTATGCGATTGATTTGAGCGATGTATGGCTTGATGTTGCCAGGCGCGTTCCAGTCGCGCGTTTTCAACTCGTACTTTTCGGAATTGAGATATTCTTCGCGTCCGGGAATCGGCTCGTGCTCGAGAAGCTCGAAGCCGTTATAGATGCCGTAATTGCTGGAAAGGGTGGCGGCGAGCGCGAGGCGCGCCTTGAAGATCCAGGGTTCTCCGCTCTGCAAATGAAGAGGTAAGATATCGGGCGTGCTGACGAAGAAGTTGGGACGATAGAATTCCCGCTCAGGGAAGCCGGCCAACTCGTTCACATACTGCTCGATCTCCCACTTCTGCGTGCGCCAGGTAAAATAGGTATAGGATTGACTAAAGCCGAGCTTGGCTAATCCCTTCATCACTTTCGGCCGCGTGAAAGCCTCCGAGAGGAAGAGAACATCCGGATCACGCGTCTGCACTTCAGTGATCATCCATTCCCAAAAGCGGAAAGGCTTGGTATGCGGATTGTCGACACGGAAGATTTTGACGCCGGCCGCAACCCAAAACAGGATGACATCACGCAACGCCGCGAACAGACCTTCCGCATCCCTCGATTCGAAGTCTACATTGACGATGTCTTCGTACTTCTTTGGCGGGTTCTCGGCATATTTCATCGATCCGTCGGGCCGCCGTTTGAACCATTCCGGATGCGCCTTGAGCCAGGGATGATCGGGCGAGCATTGCACCGCAAAGTCGAGCGCGACTTCCATCCCCTCGGCCTGGCACGCGGCAACGAAAGCCCGAAATTCGGTCAGGCTTCCGAGTTCGGGATGAATGGCATCGTGACCGCCATCGTCCGAACCGATTGCATAAAAGCTACCGGGGTCGCCCTCGCCTGCCGTCAGGGAGTTGTTGCGGCCCTTGCGGTTGGTATGGCCGATGGGATGAATGGGGGTCAGATAGACGACATCGAAGCCCATGGCGCGGATGTCGGGTAGCCGGTCGATGCAATCCTTCCAGGTGCCGTGCCGTCCCTCGACGGGGCTTTGGCTGCGCGGCACCATTTCATACCAGGTGCTAAAGCGCGCACGTTCCCGGTCCACGGTAAGGGGCAAGGCCGGAGAATACGTCAAATCTCTTCGCGGCTGGCCCTCCGCCATTGCTTTCTTCAGTTCATCCGAGAGCAGAAGATCGGCATTGCCCGATTTCAAAAAGCCGTCGCCATGAGCCGCGATCTTATCCGTCGCCTCTTGCCCTCCATGGAGCGCCTTGGGCAGCAGCGCCGCGCCTTCAAGCGCGTCGAGCTCGGTGGCGACGCCAGCCTTGCGCTTTTGCTCGAAGCCATGGCGCCATGTCGCAAACTCATCGGTCCAAGCCTCGATCGCGTATACGTAACGCCCTGGTTGCTTGGGCACGAACGCCCCTACCCACCGATCATTGCCATGATGTATCATCGGGCTTCGTTGCCAATCCCGGTCGGCTTCAGCTCGCCAGATGAGATCGGCCGTGACGATGTCGTGTCCGTCACGGAAAATGTCGGCCCAGACCTCCACCGTTTCGCCCGCAATCCGCTTGACCGGAAAACGCCCGCCGTTGAGGGAGGGGTATATCTCCTCGATGAAAAATCCTGCGGCAGGTGATTTGGGCATCGGTGGCCGGGAGCAGCAATGAACGCGGTACGAAAGAACTCAGTAACTCGAATGCCCGCGGATTGGAATGGTTCCTCCCCTCGGCGGGACGATTTGAGGCACCGTGGTTTTTTCCTTTGGGAGACCGGAATTAACTATGGCGCTGCTCGTAGTCGAGGACGAATATCTCATCCTGGAATTCATTTGCGCCGAAGTGACCGAGGCCGGCATCGAGGCTTTGAGCGCCTCGAACGCCGACGCGGCGGTACGGATGCTTGAAGCCAACTCCGCTATTACGACCCTCATCACGGACATCAATATGCCGGGCTCGATGGATGGGCTGCAGCTTGCGGCCTTGGTCAATCAGCGCTGGCCAGGTATTCGCATCGTCATTACCAGCGGCCGCGGAAAACCCTCCTCATCAGAAATGCCACGCGGCGCGCTGTTTCTAGCAAAGCCATTCCTTCCGCGGCAAATTGCGGACGCGGTCGCGCGCATGACTTAACAAGCTCACCGAACTGCAAGCTTGGAACTGCGCCCGGCCGGTCCCGCGAAGTGAGACAATGCTCCGTTCCGCGTAGCGGGCAATGATTCAAAGGGTGAAAGGTTGGCTCCGGCGTGACTTCCTCCGCACGATCGTTGCATATTTTTCCCGACCCGGAACTTAGCTCTCGCTTAGCGCGTTCGTGCGCCAGGGAGGGAATCATGGCTAGTAGCACGCGCGCTTTTTTCGTCGGAGTGGGAACAACAATCATCATTCTCGGCGTCGGCTTCGGCGGCGGCCTCCTACTCGCTAAGAGCGTGATGAAACGGACTTCTCCGACACTCAGTTACCCAGTGGCCAGCCGCTTGCCACCCGCACGCATTGTGCTCCCTGTTTCCTCAGAACCAGCCAGGCTGCCAGAGCCATCCGCTCAAGCTGCACAAATACCTGCGCCGGCATCAGTGCCGCCGCTCCAGTCCATTCAGGCCAAGGACGCACAGCCAGTGACCGAAACTGATAAGCAGGCCGAGCGTGCCGAGCGACGCCAGTCCGAGGTGGCGGGGCGGGAGCGTCGCAAGCGAGCAGCCGAGCGCAAAGCGAGGCAAGAAGCAGTCCGCGTTGCCAAACGCCGGCATGACCAACAGCAAGAGCAACAAAGTTCTCAACCGGGTATCATGGCTTTTGGTGGAGACAATGAGCAATCGAGCCTTGGCGGTGGCCTCTTTGGCAATTAGCGGCCGGTCGCATCGCTAGGAGCTCAGGGTCGACCGCATCAAGCTAGATCTTAGACTGCACAAACAGCCCCCGGTAGGACAACGTATCGGCAAGCCCGCCACCGCTCCATTGGAATGATAGGGAACGCCCCGCAGCGCGGATAGCTATACGGGCTACAGGTGCTAACCGAAGATCCACCAAGCCGCGATTGTGAGCGGAGGTACGATAGCAATTGCAATGAGAACTAAGGGCGCAGGCTCATTACCAACGCGATCGGTACCGGGCTTCTGATCAGTCATGAGACTAGAATGCTCGTCGATCGCTCTCGTTCCTATTGCTCAAAGCATTGCTGGTTGCTTAAAAGGGCCTGGCAACACCAGGAGAGCCACATCGAAGGCCGTCCGAAATCAGGCCGGCTTGCCGCCAAAAGGAGATGTCAATGGCTGATGCAGCCATGTCTGCTAGGGCCGGAAGCCGACGACAGTAGGACGAAGGTCGGAAATCGGGGGAAATCAGCGCCTCGGCGTCTTAATAAGATGATCTAGTTTATCCGGTGGCTTCGATCCCGGAGAAGAAACCCACCTGTCGACCTTAGCGGCGGTTTCGCACTGCTGAGCTTTCAAGAGAAGGCGATCATACTCGGCGCCTGAACGCAGCCCGGCAGCCTGCTCGCGCGCTTCTCGCGCAGCTTTCAACAGGCGATCCTTGAAGGAAGTCGCGTGCTTGACGCGCGGACGCCGGATGATCGGCCTGCTCTCGGGCGGAGCCGCTTGCTCCTCGGTGATGAGGGGCAGGTCCGCCGGTACGGCGTCCGCCTTATTGCTCTTCCTATCGGATAAAAAGCGGTCAAGGCTTTCGACAAACTGGTAGCTGCATGCGAGATGACGCCAGCTTTGCGCCAGCTTTTCGTTATCGCTGCGGATCGCGGGATCAGTCGTTTCCTTGGCACGCTGCTCTGCTGCTGCAGCGAGCTCAAGGCAGTTCGAGATATGCACGCTGAGTTTGAAGAGCATAGTCCTGTTACTTCGTGGGCGGTTGCAGACCCGGAGATCGCAGCCAATCGCTCATATGCGAGCCGGTCTCTACCTGCCGCGCCTTGCGCATCAGCGCATCCCGTACCGCGCCAGGTGGGAGCAATTTGGCTTCCGCTCGCAAGCGTTTTGCCTCATCGGCAAGACAACATTCTATGGATTGGATCTCATTGACGACGCGGCGCTTGATGATCATTCCGCTGCTCTCCTACTGGATTCGGCGGGAGCGCAACCGGCGTTCTCATCACAGAAAAAGGCCTCGGTCCGGGCTGTGATGGGGCGAGTGTGGACCCAAATCTACCAGAACGCGAGTCCTATCTTCTTGCCGAACAGCTCGGAAATGGCTCAAGAATCTCAAGTGATGCAAGATGGGTAACCATTCGCAACGGTAGTTGCCGGGCTGTGGCCGGACGGCGGGTAACTGTGCGGCGCCTATTCGGACGGTCACGAACTCAACGACCGAGGTCGGGTCTTCAGAATTAGGAACTGACACGTCCGCGTTTAATTAAGGCACCGTGGTTAGGCGTCGCCGACCGGCGCTGTACCGCAAGAGGAAGCCCGGCCTGCGCACCAGGCCGGGCGACCTTTGCCACTTCGGGCTGCCTTCAGCTCTTAGCTCGCTTCTTTTTCGCGTGCGGGCGTGCTGGATCGTGCCACTCTCAAGACACGGCGCTTGGCTTTCCTCATCGTCCCTCCGTTCGCGTCTTTGGAACGGTGGTCTCGCGCCGGCTTTTCTCTTCCATGGAGGAAAGGACGAAAAAGCGACTTAAGGTCTTCATTGACTTGGCCAGCGGCAATCCAATCAAGTTGCCGACAGGATGGATCGTCAGGAGACTTGGGCCCCAGCGAGCGTGGCCAATCAAACCGACCCGAATCGTGATTGAACTCGAACGCAAAGCTTGTTGCTTATCTCGACCAATTCCCGGTCGGTGAAAGTCCGTTCGCTTTCCCGCTATGGCTTTCGCTTGGCTGCGTGCGGCTTGGATACCTCTTGAGCGCGCTCGATTAGCAGCCCCTGAGCCGGGTTCGGCGTTCTGCCTTTCAGCGTAGTAATCCCGATCGGCCACATCTGAACGGGCATTTCGACGGGCAAAACCTTCATCGATAGCCGCTTGGCACTGAAATGCAGCATCGTCGCCGGAAGAAAGCTCAGGAAGCGCTCTGACGAAAGCAACGCCGACTGCATGAGAATCGAGTACACGGTCACGCCGGCACGAGGTACTTCTAATCCAGAGGCATGGAATGCGTTGGCAATCCAGCCGCCCGGAAAGCTTTCGCGCGGTGGCAGGCACCAGCGCTCGTTGACCAACTCTGCCAGGCGGATCTTGCGCCGCCGCACCCACGGGTTATTCAGGCGTGCGGCAACCACGCCGCTTTCATGCAGCAAACCTGCACTTCTGTATCGGCGGCCGGCGTCGGGGTCGCCAGCCTTCCAGCTCAGTATCATGGTCTCGCAGGTGTCGGTCCTGTCGCTCCGGGGGCGCCTTCGATAACATCTTCGGCCACACGGGGTGAAGCTGACCACGCGTCCGGGAATCACCGCTCGCAAACAGAGTTACGTCGTTGCCCAGTCCGACCAGTTCATCCACCAGCCAGGCAACGCGACTCGCTCCGTGCCGCCATACAGCTTGGGCGGGACGCTTTCGGCGAGAGGAGCAAGTTGGGCAATGCGCATCTGAGCCTATCCGCCTACCCGAAAGTCGATCGCATGACCAAGACCGCCGCTCCGGACAGAAGATACGAAAGGGTGAGCATCGTCCAATACGGCCGTGCGCTTCCGGCGGCGATATTGCCGAGCAGCCCTTCCAGTGTTCTCAACATTCGTCTTCGGGAAGTAGCGCAAGATAGGCGAGCCCGAAGCTTGCGAGCTCATCGACGGCACCTTCGCGCACCTCCGGCCTTCCATTCAAATGGCGCTCAAGCAGACAACGACGGCTGTCGGCTGCGTCGACGCCATCATGGGTCGCTCGGTAGATGGTCCATGCCGTATCTACTGCGGATCGTAAGGGATCATCGAATGCCATTCTCGAGCTCCTCTCTCGGAAAACATCGCATGATGGCAACTCGCTGGAGGATGAAAGTTTCCGGTTTTTCCCGACGCGGAGCGTAGTCGATCGTCTAATGCGCTTCCCTCGCTTCCGACTTACACAGAACTCTTTGCTGGTCGGCAGACCGGTACGCGCGCGGTAGCTCGAAGCGCAGGCATTCCCGAGCCTGCAGGTCGGGGTAACAAACAACGAATTGTTCACTTTGTAACTTAACGAGACGGGGACAATCCCGGTCGCATGCATTTGACTGACCAGCCAAGCGAAGAAAGGCGTTCAAGCTGAAGCCTCCCGAAACGACAACTGTCCGGCGGACCGAAGAGCCGCCAATCGACGCGGCTCTGCTTCGATTTGACATTCGCCGGGGCTCCCAGGAGCAGGTAAATAGGAACGAAACTTAGGCATCCTCAATTGAGGTGTGGTCAGCATCGCGTAACCCCTTTAGCCCCCGATGATGCTGACTGTTGATTGAAGAGGACGAGGGCCCGACCCCGAGGTGTGTCCCCCACCCAACGGGTCGGGCTTTCTTTCTATCCTGCAGCGGACCGCGGCAATGGCCCAAGATAACTGCTTGATCGTTCGCGCCTTCGGAAGGCAACTCGACTTGTTACGCGACGAAGCTTCCCGCATCGCAAAAGGAAGCAGAGTTGACTGGTGGGTCAATCGTACCGACAAGGGGGCATGCTTTTGCTTTGAAGATACCGCGGCGAAGGCGGCGTTTGCCTCCATCTGTTCGAATTTCGGAGTACAGCATCACGATGGATAGCGGCACATCAAATCGGTCCATCTCCGGCTGGAGCGAAGCAGTTCGCGTTGTGCTTCGGCCGAACCGCCTCGACACAGGAACCATCCTGGTATTGAGCCGTTGCGGGTTGCCTCTGTCGTAGCAACAGAGGCAAAACTGCGAAAAACAAATGAACACTCAAAAGAATGATCCGCTCGCCCAGTTCGGGCTCGACGCTATCGATCTAAGGTGGACCCTGAGAGACATCGCATCAAACCGATCGTGGATCATCAACAAGGACCATTTGCCAAAGCTTGTTGAGCTTGGCCTAGTCGAAATGCGCGACAGCGGGCCCTACCTTACGATTGCCGGCGAGAAGGTGGCATGGGAGCGTTAGCCATAGCTTCACCAGCGGGATGAGGACGTGTTCAAATCTCCGGCTGGCTTTTGGCTCAATGCATCGAGTGCGAGACGAGCGCCGGCTTGAGGTTGGAGGATCGGCTCTCGACGAATGAACGGCTGTTCAACAGAATTACTGAGGCAAAGAAGACGGTAAGTATCGCCGTCGCAAGCTGTAAAGGCATCTACCTCTCCTGAGCCGAATTGTAAGGCCGAAGGGCTTCTCGACCCTCTCGTTGCATTGCGAGAGCCCCAGTGTCTCCCGAATGCTACAATGGCTGAGCATGTAAGCGTGTTCCCGGGTGGAAGCGAGATTTTGCCACTTTTTCCCAGCCCAATTTCAATCGACCGTGGTTGGGAGGGACTGGGAATGATGGACGGCATGGATGGCATTGAGCGCGGCTTTCTCTCCGTTGTGGTTCTGAGCTTCCTGGTCCTCGTTGGTGGCGTAGTGGCGATGGCGCTTAGTTAGGGCTCCAATAGTCCGCCTATCATCCTCTCGCCCGCGGTCAATCTCGGGCTTGATGCAACGTCAGGCTGTCTTGGAGAAACAAGTTCTGGGCGACCGCGCGCTTTGAGTCACCTAACGCGAGCTTGGCGTCCCTCGGACCGGCACGCAGATCGAGGAAACGATGAGCGGAGTGCATTGGTGACTGTGACGCCCCGACTGCGATCACCCTCTTCCCTGATTGCCTCGGCCCGAGCTTCGGAGTCATCGGCATACTAGCGCAATGATAGGAACCGTGCTGCGGCAGTCACCGTTGGGCTTCAGAAACTTCTTCTCGACGGCCATAATAGTCGTCGCACGGTCAGAGGCCGGCTGAGTGTCAACAGCAGAAACCGTTTTGGTGGTCATTGCCGTCATCGCAGCTGCTTCGATTCTGGCCAACCTCGCTTTCCAGATCATTGCGGAGCGGAAGAACCCGCCGATCGGCCGGTTTATCGACCGCGACGGCGTCCGGCTTCACTATATCGATCGCGGCCGACCTGACGCCCCCTGCGTTGTGCTGCTGCACGGCAACGGCACCATGATCCAGGATCTCACGATCAGCGGACTGGTCGACCTTCTTGCACGGAACAGCCGGGTCATATGCTTTGACCGCCCTGGCTTCGGACACAGCCAGCGCCCCCGTTCACGGATATGGACTGCGACGGCTCAGGCGGAGCTCCTTGTCAACGTTCTCGCTCAATTGCGGGTGCACAATCCTGTCGTACTTGGGCATTCCTGGGGTACGCTTGTGGCGATCGCCCTGGCATTGCACAAGGAATACCAAGTCCAGGGGCTCGTCCTTGCTTCAGGTTATTACTTTCCGACCGCACGTTTCGACGCATGGATGATGTCCGGACCCGCCATTCCCGTCTTTGGTGATCTGCTTCGCTACACAATTGCGCCGATCCTGTCTTGGGCTACGCTACCGACCCTGATCCGAAAACTCTTCGCGCCCCGCTCGGTCCCAAGCGTTTTTAAGAACGAGTTTCCGACTTCGCTTATGCTTAGACCAAAACAATTGAGAGCGGCTGCCGAAGAAAGCGCCCTGCTTGTTCCGGCTACAGCTCAACTTCAGTCTCAATATTCCAGCCTCAACTGTCCGGTACGCATCTTTCACGGCGCCGAAGACCAGGTGATTGAACCCGAGCAGTCGCGACGTCTTCATGACGTACTAGGACACTCGGTCCTGCGCCTTGTTCAAGATAGTGGGCATATGGTGACCTACGCGGAACCGCAGGGCATTGAGCAAGCTATTGTAGCCTTGCGTTTGTCCAGTCGAGCTGTGACGTAACCGCCGCCAGGTGCTACGTACGTCGGCGGCGCCTGCGCGCAGGCCGGCTGGAGTTCAGTTTGGCTAGGCGCTTGGCATTTGCCGCCACACGCCTTCGATACATGCGAATAATTTCGTCGGAGGACGCACCGGCCATCATGCGGGCATTAGCCTTGAAGGCAGCATCCACTTTTTCGGTGACCATTAGTCTGGCTTCGCGTCGGGCGCTTCTGCCGCCGAGCATCAACTTCATCAATCTCAAGCCGATCACCCGGTTTGCCTCGATACCCAACATCATCCACGGATGGAGCATTGTTTTCCAAGAACTATGTTATCGCGCCGGAAACCGCGCGTGGGTCGATGATCTGCGAGCGGGAGGAGCGCCGACTTGCGTCGGCGCTCCTCACGACCAACCTAAGCTGCTCGCCGCATCGCTTCCATGCTCTCGGCAATGTGGCTCCCGGCATCATCAGCCAGACGGAGCGACATGTCTGCGATTCGACGATTGCGCTCGAACAGGTCGCTGACAGTTTCGCGCACCAAATCAGTCTGAACGGCTGCAACGTCTTGGGGCGAGCGGCAGCGCCACAGCTCGGTGATAAGGTCCATGTTCCTTGCAAACTGCTGTCGCATAAAGTCGAGGTACTCCTGCGAAGTACCGCTCAAACCTCTTGCAAAGGCCGTGACGGAGTAAAGGATCGCTTCAGCATTGCGTGCGGATCGATCACTTGCCTTTCTCGCCTCATCGCCGGACACGCCGAGCGTCCGGCCTAGCTGCTCGCGGGAGCTACTCATAAGACCGGCCGCCATTTCCGAACCGAAGCTCCACGACTTCTGAATGATGTCGGCATTCTGCGTGAGCAGCTCGGCACCGGTGCGTGCCATCTGTTCTCCCGTCCTTACCGTCGTCTCTCCCATCCGCTTCATTTCTTCGGTCGTTCTGTCGACCGTCTGTCTTGCTTCATCCTGAACGCTCTGCGTCGACTTATTGTCTTGACGTGGATTGGCCATGCTTTCGTCTCCATTTCTTCTTTGTTTTTGGTGAGTACCTGATCTCACTGTTTCCTCCTCGCATGTGCCCCCTGCTGCCATAACGTGTGCGGCTTGAAAGCCGTTCCTCGTCAGCTGGTTTCTGAGCGAAAAACGGTAAGACGCTATCAGCTGCGTGGAACTGTTCGCCCGAGTTAGCTGGCGATCTCGGGCGGGCTTGGAGGAGGAAGGCCAAGCTGCCGGGCGCGCTCGGCCGCCATCTTCCGGTAGGCTCTCGCTTGTTTCAGGAGTTCCGCCCCAAACTTCTGGTTAGGTTCGTTGGCGGCAAGACCTTCTAGCTGCACCGCTCGTTCCAGGTACTCGGTAAGCAACCTCATTGAAGATAACCGGCACGGGTGTGCATCGAGCTATTCAGACCAGTTCCGTTCACCGCATCTGCATCTCGTGATCCGCACCGTCTTGCCTTTGCGCGGGTCGAGCAGCGTCTGAACTTCACTCGGCAGCATGCCGCATCGACGACATTCATGTGCGACGCCTCGCTCCATCTTTCCGGCCTGTTCAGCTCCAGCATGCTCCAACCGACCGCCATTCGCACGGCTCCATGAGCAGCAAACGACCTCGCGAAGCATCTGAGTGACAATGTGACGGAGACATTCACTATCTCGCGATCTTGCGAGCTGCGTCGTGCGCTCGCGTCCACCGGCGCAAGTCTGCCCGACATGAACCCGGCGGCTTGCGCCGCCGGGCCACGTCCGGAACTAAATGGCTTGGTGAACGAACGCGGCGACCAAACCAAAAGTTGGCGGCGCACGTCGGTCCAAAAGTGTACATTGATGAACGGAGCACCGCTTGTGTGACTCTCTCGCATCACGGGCGAAGTCACCATCTCCATTGCCGCGGCAATTGTGCCCCTCTTGACCGCTTTCTTCACCGTCGCCCGACGCGCGGCACCCAGGTCACAATGGCGAACTAACGCCGAGCCTTCCTTTTAGCTAGCCGCGGCCATCACGAACCCGCCCGCCATCAGCGTCACGGCTGTGACGAAGAGCGCCGTTTCCCAGGGCGTGAGTATCCAATCGCTTCGCATTTTGCGCCATACGAGAAAAGACCCGACCCGCGAGGCTTGGGGGCATTGTGCGGGTCGGGCTACTCATTGCCGGGAAGCATCACCATTCCGGCAGCGTCGTTAAACGACTGTAATCAGGCATTTTCCTGCAAGGTTTCCCATCTCTTTCGGATTAAGCCTTTTGAGCAGAGCGAGCGCCCCTCCTAAACGAGGTTTTGCGAGCCAAGCCACGCGGTCATGTCGGCTGCCGCTTCGTGCTGTCGTGCTTTCCGAAGCAGCGTTTCACGCTCGAGACATGGTCCTAACAGAGCGGCTTTTTCGCGTAGCTTTTTGGCTTCTGCAGCAAGGCGCTTATCCAATGCAGATGCCTGCTTGAAACGGCGGCGCTTAATAATCATATGCTGCTCGCTTTTTCGACGCCGGGGCGGAAGAACTGGCGCAGCACCCGGCGAAGATACGCGCCGAACAGTCCACACCGAATTTCTCCCGCCCGTCGCGCCGCTTGTGCGTCAACTTGACTGCAGCGCACGCGAAGCGTCTGTCCGGTGGCTTACTCATCGCAAGAAATTTTATCGCGCCCTGCGTTACCTTTCGTACAGACAGCTATGCGGGCGTCTTCTTCAATCAGTGCAAGGCTCGAAGTGACAGACATATTTTTCGGATCAAACTGCCCGATCCGGCCGGGCTCTTGTTGGAGATTTTGCAAGTGGTTCGCCGATTGCGAATCTTCAGACCGTGCCGGGTGATTCTTCCGCCAAGCGTCGCCGCAAGTTTTGTCCGCGACATGCGCGCTTTCCTGGCCGAGCCGCTCGCCATCAAACGCGACGAGATTGCTGCGCGGCAGTTGCATGTTCTTGAGAGATTTCGTCTCCCGGGCGAGCGCGAGCTCAGAGCATCGGATGTGAAGGAGATGTTCCTGCAAATGAAGGATCACGCGTAGTCAAACAGAAACGTTCGGATCCTAGCCTGCCCCACCCACAAGAGCGACCTTCGGCTTGTGACGTTGATCGGTGCCTCCGCGTAGTCTCTGCCGGCAAAGGCTGGATATTGCATCCCAAGCGGGCGATGCGCGTGCTCACGCCTGCAGGAGCTTGATCGTTGAGATCGGCCATTTGCCGGGATGACCTGCGATGGAAAGGCGCAAACCGTGCATTTCATCCAAAAACAGTGCCTCGACGGTTCCAGCCTTGCCGTCCGTGAGCACAACCGCCTTGCCAACCAGTTGCGCTTCGGCCCTGTGGTATTCTCGCAGAATTACGGAAGCGTGCTCTTTCGCTCGGGGCATTGCGTCCAGTGGTTCATTGCTTCTAGTCCCCCACCTACAATTAGTTGCAAAAGGCAGATGGCTTACGCAAACGGGCGCAACCAATCCGCGTTCCGGCTCCGCGCAGTTTCTTGAACGGAGACGCGCTCAGGGACGTGTTCAGCCCTTGCTGATCCGGCTCGCTCGGCGGTCCAACAGCACAGCCGTTTGGAGCGACATCGCTGCGGCGGCCAAGTAGCTGGGCTCCCGAAGAGCCGCGTTCAGCATTTTTGATCGCCGCCCGCCAATGGCTTTCCCGACGACTCTTCTGAGATAGCGCGGAAGGGAGATCGGCGGCCTCGCCGACGGTCGCGCTCGGCGCGCCCACAATCATTTCAATCGGAAAAGCAAGATCGGAGGCGCGGCTCAATCCAGCAGCAAATTCGTCCATGACGTAAGAGGTACGTTACAGCCCGATATTGGTTCCAACTGTCCATCACACGCCGGTCCTGTCGCCATATCAAGCCGAAGCCACCAATCGTGGCTGGGGATGCGCCTTCTGATGCCAGGCCCAGGCCGATCGGATGATGTGGCGCAGATCCGATTGGCGTGCCTTGAACCCCAATTTGCGTTGGGCCTTGCTCGGATCGGCCACCAGAACGGGTGGATCGCCGGCACGACGGTCCTTGAAAACCAGCGGGACTTTGCGGCCGGTCTCGGAACGCACCGCATCGAGAATCTGCATCACCGAATAGCCGAAACCCGTTCCGAGGTTAAAGACGTCGCCCATATCTCCGCCGAGCAGCACTTCAAGCGCGGCAATATGGGCGGACGCAAGATCGTCGACATGGATGTAGTCGCGGACTGCGGTCCCATCGGGAGTGTCGTAGTCCGTTCCGAAGACGGCAAAGTCCGAAACATGTCCGCTAACAGCCATCAACGCGCGAGGGATCAAATGAGTCTCCGGATCACGCAGTTCGCCGATTGTCGCGGAGACGTCCGCGCCACACGCGTTGAAATAGCGCAGGCTCACTGACCTGAATTGATAGGCGCAGCGGTAATCGGACAGGATCTGCTCGATCATGAATTTGGAGCGGCCATACGGATTGGCGATCGGGCCCGCGGCAGTCTCTGGAATTGGTTCCGAGCCAGCATCGCCGTAAACGGCGCCCGTGCTGGAAAACACCAGCCGTTCGCAACCCGCATCTCGCATCCCCTGCAGCAATCCCAGCGTGCCGCTTACATTGTTCATGAAGTATCTTGCCGGATCGGAGACGGATTCTCCAACCGCGCTGAGCGCGGCGAAATGCATTACTGCCTGAATGCGGTATTCGCGGATCGTGGCGGCAACCTTGGCGCGGTCGTTGACGTCGCCGACTACCAGAGGTCCCCACTGCACGAAACCCGCATGCCCTGTCGAGAGGTTATCGTAGCTGACAGGCCGAAACCCCGCTTCCGCGAGTGCCTTGCTGCAATGAGATCCAATGTAGCCTGCGCCTCCCGTTATCAGGATTGAACCTCTTTCAGCCATCACCTGTTTCCCATATGACAACGTCTAGTTCATCCGAAAGGGATTAGGGCACCGCTGCTGGCTTATTGCGCCAGTCGGTGCCCAGCCCGGTCAATTGATGAGAGATTCTTTCGCTCTTAAGCGCCGTATCGCGTTGCGGATATGCGGAGGTTGGACGCCCAATTCGATTTCGCAGTACCGTTCCACGATATCGAGGAGAATACCGCGGTACTTCGCTCGAACGACTTCGGCTGCAGCCAGGTAATCGTCAGCCATTTGCCAGCTGGGCTCGGGTTCACTCATCTCTTACATCCTGCAAAGCGCCCCCGCGCCCGAATATTAAGCCCGTCGACCCGTCGCGTCGGTCCGGTACCCAACAGATAGCGGAGCCAGCCGGCTGCTTCGATTCTTCCGTTGCGCGAATAGGTAATTTTGGTTTCGCTCAATGAATTCTTTGCAATTCGCCGATCTGCACCGCCGGCTCCGGACCGCGCTGCTCAGGCTTTCGCGATGATCCGCGGGGCCTCATCTGCAGGCTAACGGGCGGCAGAATCTCAATGCTTGACAATAACATATCTATAACACATTCTTATCATATCGGTCGAGAGAGGTCTCCTGACGTTTCAGCCGCCGGGTAGCTCTCGTTGCCTGCGCGGTATCTGACGCGAGAGGAGATCCGGCGGTCCGGATTCCTGAACCGATGGCTAATTGATGCCCAGTGCGAACCTCGACTCTCAGCGGACACAGTTGCAAACGACCGCGTCGTCCACTTGGCCAAGCGTTGTCCTTTGCATACCGACATATCGCCGACCGGCGGGACTTCGCAACTTGCTCGAAAATGTCGCCAAGCTCGTTTATGGCGGCGATCTATCGGTGATCGTCATAGACAACGATCCACAGCGTTGCGAAGGACGGCTGGTGGTAGAAGAAGTCTCGCCTTGGTTTCCTCGACCAATCCAGTGCGAAGTCGAGCCGAACCGTGGACATACCTTTGCGTACAATCGGGCGTTCGTGCTGGCCTGCCGATCCGTACCGCAGCCAAAATATGTCGCGGTGCTCGACGATGATGAATTTCCGGCTCCCCATTGGCTGGAGCACATGATCCAGACGGCAGATCGCTACAGGGTCGATATCGTTGGAGGCCCAGTCTTTCCTGTCTATGAACAAAAAGACCACTGGCTGACCAGAACGGGGCTGTTCATGCCCCCTGCATTGCGCAGCGGCATTGTCCCGATGATATATGGTGCGGGAAGCATGCTGATCCGGACATCGGTTTTAACGCAGTATCAGCCGCAGCCATTTCCTAACGAATACGCCTTCACTGGAGGCAGCGATCTGGATTTCTTTCGCCGTTGCAGGTCTGACGGATGCCGCTTCGCCTGGGCTGGGGAAGCGCACGTCTTCGAGACAACACCCGGCTCGCGCCTCGCCCTTTCATGGTTGCTCCGCCGCGCTTTCCGTGTTGGCAATATTCTCACCCGCGTTGATCGGAAATATTGCCCGGGCCCGCGCCATGCGATCATTCGTTGGGCAAAGGGTTTGGGACTCTTGTCATACGGCACATCATCGCTGCCGTTCAGCTGCCTGCGTGGCCGGTGTTCCGTCGCAAGAAGCCTTTATGCCGCCGCTCGCGGAACCGGGCGCCTCGCTGCCGAGTTCAACTGGCTCTATCAGGAATACGCAGAGAAAAATCGCCCCATGTCCGATTCAGAGCATGACGTCCACATCCCAACGAACGCAAAACCGCATCCGGAAAGTCTGAGATAGACAATGAGACAGTTGAGCATCGGCGAATTGAAAAAGGCACCGCTCGTCAATGCCTCAAAGGCTTGGCCGTTGGTCGTGCCGGTACTCTGGGCACGGGGACTGTCTGCCGGATAGCCGCGCCGGCTCTTATCCTGCGCTACTGGATGAAATGGAAATATGCTGAAACGGCATGTCCTGATTTACCTGTTTGCTCATGCCGTGCCGGCGCTGATCGGCTTCGCGGGATTGATCGCGTACACGCACCTTGTGAGTCCGACACAATACGGCATCTACGTCGTCGGCCAAAGCACCGCCGCCGTCATCTCGATGGCGCTGTTTGGATGGATACGCCTCTCGGTGTCACGATACCAAGCTGAAGATGCAGCCGTGGACGTCAGAGGAGCGGTACTGATTGGCTATGGAGTGACGGTGGCTATCGCCGTCATCGTCACGCTGCTCGTTTTCCATAGTGGCGCATCCTGGGTTGACCAGGGCCAGATCTTGACGATCCTTTTTACTGCCGTGTGTCTCAGCGCGTTCGAACTCAGCCAGGAATTCCGTCGGGCAACGTTCGAGCCAAAGAAGTTTACAATCGTCTCAATCTTCAGGAGCGTCATCGGGCTTGCATTAGGCATGACGGCCGTACTTGTTGGCTGGGGCGGCAGAGGGCTTCTTCTGGCGCTTGGCTGGAGCTTCTTGCTCGGGACGGTGCTTTTCGCTGCGCGTACTTGGTTTCAGCCTATCGGGTCGGGCCAGCTCGTTCTCATGCGCCGATTTGTGCAATATGGGATGCCACTTGCCCTTTCTGGAATTATCTTTGCGGTTTACGCAGCGATCGACCGTTTGGCGGTAGCTTATCTCATCGGCCAGGATGCAGCCGGCCAATACGGCGTGGCATCCGACCTGTCCCGACAAATGATCGGCATTTTGGCTGCGAGCGTGGGCGCCGCCGTTTCGCCGATTGCATTTCGGACGATGACGACGCATGGCGCCGGTGCCACCTCCGAGCATATGGTCGACAGCTTCGAGTTGCTTCTCGTTATCATCGGGCCAGTCACCGTCTGGCTCGCCATTTGCGGGCCGAATTTTGCGAATGTCGTCATGGGACGGCAGTTTGCAACGAGCGTGTCGCTCCTGTTGCCAATTCTGGCCTGTGCGCGATTCTTCGGTGCGATCACCAATTACTACGTTCATGTGAGCTTTCAGTTGGCGGAGCGCACTTCTCTGCAGCTGGTCAACGCCGCCTTCATGTTGTGTCTTTATCTGGCAATTATGGCCCTGTTTGCGAGATGGTGGGGACTTCCGGGAGCCGCGGCAGCTGCTTTGGTCTCCGAGCTCGGCGGCCTGTTGTTTGGTCTCTGGCTGACACGCAAGAGCTTTCGGTTCGATATGGCCCTGCACAGGTCGGGGCAGATCGTCGTGGCGCTGGGATCGATGGCATTGGCGAGCTATGGCGCAATGCACGTGTCGCACTCGCCTGCGGAGAGTCTGATATATGCCACCATTGTCGGCGGCCTCGTATACCTCATCGCCCTGCTCTTGTTCGACATCGCCGAGATCAGGGGAATCATTGCGGCTTGGTTGTCGCCGATCCTGACCGTTGGCTTTTCGCGCCTCAGGCGGTGAGCTTTGACTTTCGCAGCCTGATTGTTGCCCGTCTATCCGGTGCAACAGCGGTCAGAGATGGATGCACGGAACAATGACAGAAAAACTCCTCAAGGCAGCGGCGTGGGTTTCTTTGCTTGGCTTGGTCGTTCTGACCGTCATCCCCGCAGATGAACGGCCGGTCACCGGATTCCAGCATGACCTGGAGCATTTCATCGCCTTTGCTCCGGCCGGCTTCCTGCTGGGGCTCGCCTATGCGGGCCGTATTCGCTGGCTGTATCCAGGCGCCCTCGCTTTCACGCTCGTTCTGGAATTGAGCCAAATCGCGTTGCCGAGCCGGCACGCCCGAGTTGCCGATTTCATTGTCGATGGCGTTGCTGCATGCCTCGGGCTGGCCATCGCCCAAGTTTGTCGAACAAGCAAGAAAAAACTATCGCGCGAAGAAACACAGACGGCACCCGAAGAGAGTAACGCCACCCCCTAACGCACGGACCCCTTCTTATAGGCGCCGCCATCAGGTAGTCGGAACAATGGTGCATCTAGATCGACCAATTGATCTTTGTAACTACGCTCTTCAAGAAAATGAGGTGCACATTTGGCGCACCGGCCTGGACATAGCCCAATCTGATCTTGTGGAATTGCGACAGGTTCTTTCTCCGCACGAGCAGGAACGCGTTGATCGATTCCATTTCGAGGCAGACCGAAGACGTTGCGCAATTGGGCGAGGAACTCTGAGATTATTGCTCGGCGCAGTCTTGAAACAGCCGGCCAGCAAGCTGCAGTTTGAATACGACGACTTTGGCAAACCGCATTTGATACAAGGAAAAGGAAGTCGCCTTCGGTTCAACGTCTCCCACTCAGGCGGCTTGATCCTGCTTGCGATCACAATAGGCCGCATGATCGGCGTCGATGTCGAGATGGTCCGAACCGATTTGGACCTGGGTGGAATTGCGGCGCGCTTTTTTTCGGTGAACGAATACACTAGCTGGGCCTCGCTTGCCGATGACGTCAAGCATGAAGCATTCTTTGCGTGCTGGACGCGCAAGGAGGCATATCTGAAGGCACGTGGCGCGGGCCTCTCCATGGCAACTGGTCAGTTTGACGTGTCATTTCTCTCCGGCGAGGCGCCCCAACTGCTTGAGACGCGGCCTGATCCTGACGATGTCTTGCGCTGGTCGTTGCGAGCGCCGCGTCCCGAACCTGGTTACGCGGCGGCACTGGCCGTCGAGGGATCCGGTTGGACCTTGAAATGCCTGGATTTCCAACATGGGGCGGTTTGGGAATGAACTGCGCTTGATAGGGACTTCGCGAGGGCCGTACAATGCCTCTGAACGATGCGACACGAAGATCGGCAATCATCCAGCTCGCTGCGGTGGCTCTGAGTGGTGTTGCGCGACCCGTGCGCAGCGCAGCGGCCGTAACGCAACCGCCGCCCGCCCCCGCAAAGTTCGCTGGAGCATTTGTAAATTGGGGACCCCACGGCCGCGAAGTCATGTTGCAGGCGTGGGAGAAATGGCTGAACCAGGCGCCGTCGTCCGTGGTGGGCGCCGACTACTATGCCCAATCGACATGGCCGGATTTTTTTAGGTTAAGTTGGGTGCCAGGTTTCTGGAAAAAGCTCAACCCGGCGCGAAACCTAGTTTGGTCCGTTCCACTGACGGTGAAGGGCACGGCGCTCAAGGAAGTCGCGGAAGGCCTGCATGACGCCGAATTCGACGCGGCCGCCAAGGCGATTTCCGAAGCGCAGCCAACCGCCATCATTCGCATAGGCTGGGAAATGAATCTGCAGTCCATGGCGTGGTTCGCCAAGGACCAGGAGGAAGATTACATCAAGGCCTTCAGACGCGCCGTCGAAATATTCAGAGGGCACTCGACTGAATTTAAGTTCGATTGGTGTCCTGGATGGGGAAGTCAGGACAGCGCAGCTGATCTTTCTTATCCTGGCGACGATGTCGTCGACTACGTCGGCCTCGATGTGTACGATTTCAGATTTGAAGGCTCGGCGGCCGAGAGATGGGATCGCTTCTATCTCAGAGCGCCGTTCGGCTTGCACTGGCACAAGGAGTTTGCAGCCCAACATGGCAAAACCATGAGTTATCCCGAGTGGGGCGTCGGCAACTTCGGTGACAACCCCTTTTTCATCCAGCAGATGTACAACTGGCTCGTCGACAATGAACGCAACATTGCCTATGCGGCCTACTTTAATGTCGACGGAGCATGGCCGACGCAAATAGACAACAACCGATTTCCTGAATCCCAAAGGATTTTTCGCGAGCTCTTTGGACGCAAGTCCTAAAGATCGCCGCGTATACTCACTACCGTTGCGACCGACCCTCCGCAGACCTCCTCAGCGTTGCGCATATCGCCGCGGCGACATCCGCCCACCATCCGTTGAAATCGAAGGCGCTTCGTACCGTCGGCCGCTCGAGCGCCGAGACGACCGCTTCGGCATAAACCGCACTGTCCGAACCCCGCGCTACCAGCACGATGGCACCCTGATCGATCAAATCTTGAAACCGTGGATGATGGTCGAATTCGTCTGATCCTGCCGGAGCGGCGGCGATCACCGGCCGGCCCGATTGGACGCAAGTGAGAACGCTGGCGCGCCGGGCGGTCAGGCCCTCGTCGAGCGGATAGCAGAACACGTCAATCTGGCTGAATAGGCCAAAGACCTCGCTGTTCGATGCGACATACCCGCTGACGATGACGTCGTCCGACACGCCAAGTTCTGCGGCCCGGGAAAGGAAGTCCCGCTCGACATCGTCGGTGCCGCGGATGAACGATCCGACATAGACAATCAGCGGTCTCCTGCCCAGTTGCTTGAGGCAATTGCAGATCTCGAGAAGCCGCTCGGGACCTTTGCCCGGATAGATCGATCCGAATTGACCGATCACCAGCCGGCCCTCCTCACGTCCGGCAGCTAGCCGCCGCAGCAGCTTCGAATCGGCAATTGCCTCGGGAGCCTTGATGTTTGGCGGCAAAGGGGCAAGTACGGTTTTCTTGGCGGTAAAGCCGACCAACCGATCTTCGGCGAGTTCGCGCCGAACCAAGGGTGAGAACATCACGATGGTATTGGCGAACAGCAGGCCGGGAATGTAGGTGAGACGACGCAGCGGATGCAGGCCGGCCCATTCATGCTGGATCAAGACAACGCGCCGACCGCGCAACCGCGCCAGTGCCAATGCCAGCAGCGGTCGGAGTATCACTCGCTTCCAGGCCACGATTGGAAAGTGGCAGACCACGGTGCGCGCCAAGCCTGTCGCGCGCCAGATCTCGGCCAGCGTCCCTTCCAGGCGTGTCAGGCTTAACGCCTTACAACGTCCCGGCTCCAGCTTCTCGATTGCGTCACTCAACAGCTGCGCGAATTGGCCAACGCCGCAATGCATTTGCGAGCCTGCCCCAATGAACAGCGTCGGATTTGCGGGTTCTGGGTCCCCCCGCGCCTGAGCGAGTTCGATCGCGGCTATCTTGTTCATCAATCGGGCCCATCCGCCCGGAGATCGGCTCCGTTCATTTCAAGCTGTCCAATCCACGCGCTGGAACGTTTCATTCAGCAAGCTATCGACCTGATGAATCGACGGGTCAAATGCGACACGGCTGGTCCGCTGATACTTCCAGTTGCTGCCGATCTCCCGAAAGTGTCGAAAGCAAAAGCTCCCCGTATGCATGTAAGACGCCCACCACGAGCGGATCTGATGGACGTGCCATTGCGCGTGCGGTGGACAGCGACCTGGCACAACCGTCCACTTGGTCGGACATCTATTCGCGTCCTGCCACGTCAGCCATCGCGAAAATTCGTATTTGTGCGGCATCAAAACTGAATAGTGCGAATGCCGCGGCACCGCTATTCCGGCTCCATTGCAAGTGCCATCTTCAGTACCAATGATCCAGCGGCCGTAGTAACGGACAAGCCCGGTCCACGATTGTTCGGCGGCTTCGAAAACCGACTGACCGCCTCTCGACAAGACCAATTCGTCGATATCCGAATTCATGACGCTTCGCGCGTCCTGCAGAAACCGCCAGCGGGCGTGCTCCCAGGCACCGAGCTGACAAAAATCGGAGTCCCAGTGTCCCCGGATATTGGTTCCCTGCGGCCCGTATTTGAAGGGCCACTCCACGACGACCGAGCAACGCAGTCCGGATACCGACGCGATGGCCGAACTCAACGTGGCGGAGTCGTAAGCGCTTGACCCATTGTCATAGATGAGCACAGCGTTCGCGCCATGGATATCCCGGTTGAACCTGACCCAATCCAGAATCCATTCGATCGGGTTGTCCTTTGACATCGTGAAGATCACGCGGCAATCGCGAAAATGCTCGGTTTCGTTTCGGGAAACCGCGAACTCGAAATCGCCGAGTGCGCCGGTCGTCTGAATGATATGGCAGGTCCCCGGAACGTCCATCCAGAGCTGGGCGTGGCGGTCAAGGTGCCGTGCTCGTGCCGTGCACTGCTTGGACTGGACGGCGAAGATGGTTGCCGCCAATTCGTCCTTGAGATTGAGGAACGGGGGTGCAAAGGCGGCGACCTGGGACTCGTTCACCTGAACGGCGTCGTAAAGCAGCGTGGTGCTGTCGAAGTCGCGGTCGAAATTCTCGTCTCGGAATTGCGAAGGCCGCATTGCCTCGCGTCGCAGGTTGGTGAAGTCCGATAGCACGACGGAATGGGTGCGGCAGACGATGTGCCCGTGACCAGGGCTGGCGTCCGACGCTGACGTTTTGTTGGAAAGACGCATGATCGCTCTTCCGGCCAGCGCGGCTCTACGTATCGGAAAAAGACGAGACGGCCGGCGAGCCAGCTAGCGAGTGAGGCCGGTAACTTCCGACCATATGGTAATTATGTGTTATCTCTATGTTACTGTCAATCGGCCAACCTAGCCGGCCGCTGCTCGCAATTGATGGGACTGCGGGCGTCGCTGTGGACCCGGCGTTCGATTATTGAGATTCGCTATAGGTGGGATCCTGAGAGTTTCCTGGAGCAAGGCAGCCAGCACGCCGACGTCCGGTCCGAGCAGAAGGTCGTCGATTTCGAAATCCCCCACCACATGCTCGTGCACAGGGTCCCCGTAAGGCCGCCAGCGGTGAACTTCGTGCCATTTGTCGGCGGTGACGAACAGATCAATGCGGCCCGGATAGGGTCTCGGCTTGTAATTGCGGACTGCGGCAACTGTCGCGCTCTCCACCCGTCGCCTGGCCTCCAACGCGGCTGGATTGACTGCTGCCAAGGCACGTGAGGAGTGCACGCGCCGTCGCAGTTTTCGCATGAACTCCGAAGCCGACGAAAGCGCCTTGGCATAGCGGCGAAGGCGCTGGCGGATGCCGAGCCAAGTCAAGGTCCTCCACCGGAACATCGAGGGAAAAGCGCTGCCGATGAGCGCCAACAGCGCAACTTGCTGACCCGCAGCGGTCAACTGCTGCGCCACCTCAAAGGCGATAGCGCCGCCGGCGCAGTGTCCCGCGATAAGGTATGGACCATAGGGCTGATAGCGGCGGATCTGCTCGACTTCATAACGCGCAAGCGCCTCGACCGTCGTGAGCGGTTCAGCGCCGTCAAGGCCGGGGGGCTGTACGCAAAGCACCGGCTGTTCGGCATCCAGATGGCGGGCCATGCCGAGGAGGTAGAAGATATCGCCACCGTGGCCGGAGACCGCAAAAATGGGAGTCCTCGCACTCCCAGGCTTGATCGGTACGATCGTCGACGGACTTTTCCTCACCTGCGCCCGTTGCAGGAAGGCGATGATGTCCGCTCTATTGGAGGTCAGGATCATCCGCAATTCTGCATCAAGCGCACCAACTGGAGCGCTGCACCTCAATCGGTCCTTCTCGACCCAGAGCTTGACGTCCCGTTCGCGGAGAATTGAGAAAAGTACGGCCGTGTCCATAACTGATCGAACTCCTCAGGAAACGACGGATTTAACTTCCAAACCGCGCGTCTCGCCTCTCAGATTTGTGCCGCCATTCCGCGACCTCAATACGCATCGTGGTCGGCGATGACTTCGCAGCTACCGTCCTTTCGGAAGAACCATCCCTTGCCGGCGACTTCCTTCCACCAGCCATTCCTGCTCGGAGATCGACGCAAGCTTACAACACCGAAGCGCCAGGCGCTCTTATCACCAAGGTATGGCTGATCGGAGAGGAGGTCCTGATATCGAGGCACGGGCCAAGTGTGGTCCAGGACATCCCAGTCCGTCAGCCTTCCTCCCAGCCACCTGTCAAAGTGATCCTTGATTTTCGTTCCTGGCGGAATAGGAAACAGCGAGTTGATATGGGTTGTACCGAAGGCAGTCAGCCTTTCGGGAATGGCCTCTACGACTCTGCGTAGCAGGTCAGTCCCATCCGTTCCACCACTCCAAAAATTGTCGCCAGCCGTTGCGGCAGTGTCCGGTGCGTAGGGAACGTTCGCAATCAACAGATCGCACGCGCCCTCGATCGAATTGAAAAGATCACTCAGAACAAACTCGATATTGCTCTCTCCATTCAGCGCAGCATTGAAGTTGGAAAAAGCGATGGCGCGCGGGCTGACGTCTGCTCCCACGACCTGGGCGCAATGGTCGCTCGCCAGGATGGCGTGCACCCCGGAACCCGTCCCTAAATCGATCGCGCGTCTGCGGGGCGTTCTCTTGACGAAGCCGGCGAGAATATAGCTCTCTCCCCAAAGCCACATGACCTGATTGATGGAGGTATTTTTTTCGGCTTTGTCCGTGACGAGGTATTTCCCGAAGCACGGAAACAAGCACAAATTCGAAGTCAGGTACTCGCCTTCTTTTTCAACCAGTTTCATTTCGAGCGCCGCGTCGACGAAGGTGGATGAAATTTGCTGCGCAATGAGGTTTACGCTCACCGGATGGCCATCGATAAAAAGCGCGATCAGATTATCGATTGGATCTTCTGGCCGAGCGACCCGGCTGGACCGCATTTGTTGCCAGAAGTTCACTCCAAGCCGTGGAAATACCCCAAGACGCTTGGCGCAATTCGCAAGATCATAGCCGACGCCCCGCAATTCATCGGCGAAATTTGTCATGCGGTCATGGCGCTCTGGCATGACGGGGAGCGGGATTTCCCGGGAAATGGTCGGCAACAGCGGTGTGTTCACCTTCTCGGAGTTGGCGGGGAGGACGGCGTCCCGACCGCGGTCCGCCTTTGCCTGCCGCAAGAACTCAAGTAACTCCGCTTTTCGGCTGGTAAGAGCCGCACGCAACTCGGCGTCAAGCTTGCCGGCCGGCGCACTGCACTTGAGGAGATCAGCTTCGACCCAAAGCTTGATGTCCCGGTCCCGCAATGTCGACAGAAACGCAGAAGTGTCCGTCATAGGCTGAACTCCTCGCGTTCGGCAGCCCCGGCTTGCAGGTCGGGTCCGGCGCTCGTCAGGACGAGCAGGTCGACCATCTCGGCGATTCCGGCGATAGTCGGCTGTTCGAACAGGCTGGCCATGCTGAGATCAACACCGAAGATCGCACGGAGTTGTGCGACGAGGCTGGTAGCAGTGAGGGAGTCTGCCCCCAACTCGAAGAAATCGTCGTCCGTCCCAAGCCCGTCCACCTTCAGAAGGTCAGTCCAGATAGCCGCGACCGCCGCCTCGGTCTGGGTCCGCGCGCCTCCGCCTTTGCCAACGCCAAGGCTTTCCCTTGACGGTGCCGGCAGCCCCTTCCGATCTACCTTTCCATTTGGTGTAAGTGGAAGCGCATCGAGGCAGATAAACTGCGATGGCATCATGTATTCCGGCAGCGTTTCCCTCAGGTGGGCGCGAAGGACGTCCGTTCCGGGAATTTCACCTCCACGCGAGACGATATAAGCAACGAGCAGCTTTTTTCCCGGCTCATCCTCGCGTGCAACAACAGCGCTCGACTGGATATTCGGATGCGACGCCAGAGCGGCTTCAATCTCGCCGGGTTCGATGCGATAGCCGCGGATCTTGATCTGATCGTCCGCACGACCAAGATATTCAAGGATCCCGTCTGATCGATACCGGGCTAGGTCCCCGGTTTTGTATATTTTGGCGCCAGGGACCTGGCTGAACGGATCGGGCAGGAAACGCTCGCTGGTAAGCTCCGGCCTGTTCAGATAGCCGCGTGCCACACCCACGCCGCCGATATAGAGCTCGCCCGTTGCGCCGAGCGAAACCGGTTTTAGGCTGTCGTCCAACACATATAACTGCGTGTTGGCGATGGGCCGCCCGATGGGAACAGAGCCGGTGTGAGGGTCTGCAGGCTGCACCTCGTAGACGCAACAGCCGACGACCGTTTCAGTTGGACCATACTCGTTGATCAGCCTGGTTGCCGGTGCGGCCTCCCGCCAAAGCCGAAGGCCGTCGGCGAGCAGATTCTCGCCGCCGATCACGAAAGTACGTGACATGCCTGCCGCCCGCTCCTTCTCGATCTGATGACTGAGTAACTCCAGATGAGCCGGCGTGATTTTGACGAGGCTGCGGTTGCCTGTTTTCCCCAGTGCGGCCAGCAAATTCTGCGCGGCGTAGTCTTCCGGCAGCAATTCGACCGTGCCGCCCGCCAGCAGCGGCGTATACAGGCTTGTGACCGTGAGGTCGAACGAGACCGAGGTGTGCACCGGCACTGATCGGCCGGGCTCGACAGCGTAGGCCTGGATAGCCCACCACAGATAGTTGACCAAACCCCGATGAAGAATCATCGCGCCTTTCGGCGTACCGGTCGAGCCCGAAGTGTACATGACGTAAGCAAGATTCGACGGGCCCGCGGTCGGCGCTGGATTTCCGACCGGCTCATCATCGAGCACTGCCCAATCGGAGTCCAAACAGAGTGGATTCCCGGTCCTCCCAGCAAAGAGCTGGCGGTGCTTCTCCTCAGTTAACAGCACGGCGGTCTGCGCGTCATCGATCATGAATGATAGCCGTTCCGGCGGATAGGTCGGATCCAATGGCACATAGGCGCCGCCGGCTTTCCAAGCCGCCAGAAGCGCAACAACCATATCCGGGGAACGATCAAGGCAGATTCCCACCAGAACATCGGGCCCAACACCGATTCTGCGAAGGTGGTGGGCTACTTTATTCGCTCGTTCATTCAGCTCTTGGTAAGTGACCTGTCGCTCGCCGAACTCAAGAGCGACGGCGCGGGGATTGCGAACGACTTGTCTCTCGAACAGCTCATGCGCACAGACCTGCGGGAATTCCGCGCGCGTATCATTCCACTGGTAAAGCACTTGGTCATTCTGATTAGATCGGTCCTGAGCACGGACATTGCTAAGTGTTGTCATAGTGACCTTCCCACAATTTCTTTCATGACCTCGTTCGAGCCCGCGTAAATTCTTTGCACACGGCCATCGGCCCACATGCGCGCAATAGGATACTCCTGCATGTATCCATAGCCGCCATGCAGTTGCACGCACTCATCAAGGATGCGGCACTGACAGTCGGTCAGCCAGTACTTCGCCATTGCCGCAGTTACTGCGTCGAGCCGTCCGGCGATAAATTGCTGAATACAATTGTCGACGAACACTCGTCCAATGCGAGCCTCAGTCTTGCACTCGGCAAGCTTGAAACGCGTGTTCTGAAAGTCCAGCAAAGGCTTATCGAAGGCTTTCCGATCCTTTGCGTAACGCGCCGTGATATCTATCGCCCGCTCCGCCGCTGCCACCGCGCTCAAGGCGATAGATAACCGCTCGTAATTCAGCTGGTCCATCATCTGGAACAGCCCGCGCCCCTCCCCCGGGCCGAGCAGGTTCGTCACGGGAACGCGCACCGCATCAAAGAAGAGTTCGCACGTGTCCTGCGCATGCCTGCCGATCTTCTTGAGCGAGCGGCCGATCCTGTAACCTGGCAGGTTGCGGGTCTCGATCATCAAGAGCGAGAGGGCCTTCGGACCGGATGCCCGGGGGTCAGTCCGCACCGCAAGACAGACGAGACTTGCATGGCAACCGTTCGTGATGAACGTCTTGGATCCGTCGATCACGTAATGATCCCCGTCCCTTCGGGCCATGGTCTTGATGGCCTGAAGGTCGGTACCAGCGCCGGGCTCGGTCATTCCGATTGCGCCGACGAGGTCGCCGGACGCCATGCTAGGCAACCAGCGGTGCTTCTGCTCTTCGCTTCCATAGGCCAGAATGTAGTGCGCCACGATGCTCTGGATGCCAAAGCCGAAGTGAACGCCCGCGAAAGCGAGTTCCTCGACGACGATCGCCTCATGTGCAAACGTTCCGCCGCCCCCGCCATATCGCTCGGGCACGTCAGGCAGCAATAGGCCCATCCGACCCGCGTTACCCCACGCCTGCGTGTCCGGAGGACCCTGCTCTGCCCATCTGGTCTGGCGCGGCGCAAGCTCCTTGGCGATGAACTCGCGAGCCATCCTACGAAAGATCCGCGTCTCGTCGTTCATCCAGGGCGATTCGTAGCTGGCCAAGGTCACCGCTCTTCCTACCGATCCAAGGCGAGGCCTTTGTCGTGTTCCGCTTCAGTCGCTCTGATCGTTCGGGCGACCGCCAACGAACTATCCTCCATGAGGTGAGCTCCCGATTCAGCTCCCACAAATTGGCTCTCTTGCCGACCAAAACTCGCCTTCGATGAAACAATCTCACGCAGTTTATAACAAAACACATAACAAAAAAGTGATATACCCGCCAAGCCAAAGATCGCGTCAGGTTAACTAATTGAAATATCGAGGATAACTTCGGAAACCAAGGAAAGAACGTGGCTTGCGAATAACATTATAATGTTATAGTTATGTTAACGGGGCGCGACCGGCGAAAATTCGGAACTCATGAAACGTCTCGTTCCTTCTTCGGACGTCCTTCGCGTAGCGAGGCCCGGTCATTACCCTTGGCAGCGCTCGACCAGCTGGCAGTCGTCGCGACGGCACTACCCCGTTCAATTCTCTAATCTGGTGCTGCTTTCGACAGCCGCAGAGTTTGTCAACGTCGCGATCGTCGCGCTGGCTTCCAGTATCGTCTATGCACGCCTCGTCGAGGGCCGCTGGCAGCCGGATTGGCCGTATCTGGGCGCCCCACTTGTAATCGCTGCGATATATACCTGCGTGTCGCTCGGCTTGCGCCAATACCGAGCGATCAAGACGCGACCACTGCACACGTTTGTGTGGAATGGGATCGGCGCTGTGGCGCTGGCGTTCTCGTTTTACCTGTCCGCTCTCTTTCTGTTCAAGCTTATCGGCGAATACTCGCGTGTCACGCTGTTGCTGCAATTCTTCGGAGTGGCACTGTCGATCATCGCCCTTCGGGGCAGCACATACTCGATGGTCCGAACCGCGATCTCCGAGGGCCTAGTTCGCCCGCGGCGGGCCGTGCTGGTGGGCGAACCATCGGCGTTCGGCCGCCTGGCTGCCATGCTGCGAGAATCTAATATCCGTCCGGTGGCAACACTTCCGGTAGGCTCCGACTCACAGAAAGGCGGCAATCCTTCGGACTACGAAATTGCATCCGTCGTCAATGTATGTCGTGAACTGCTTCCTGACGATGTCATACTTGCGTCGGTGAATCCAAACCTGCGGGCTATAGAACCCCTCGCACGTGCGCTATCCGAACTGCCAGTCTACGTGCACATAAGTCCGACCGAGCCCGCCGACCTGCTGCGGCGAGCGCATATTGGCGATCTTGGGCGTGTCAGAACGATCGTCACCTCATCCAAGCCGCTGTCCGTCTCAGATCAGGCCTTGAAGCGCGCATTCGATGTGGCGGTGGCGATTTCGGCATTGTTCATCATGGCACCGGTCATGCTGCTCGTTGCAGCGGCCATCAAAACGTCCTCGCGCGGTCCGGTGCTCTATCGTCAACTGCGGCACGGATTCAATAATGAGAAAATTCTGGTGTGGAAATTTCGGAGCATGCGCGTCTCCGACGAGGGAGAGAAATTTACTCAGGTGGTCCCGGGGGACCAACGCATAACGCGAGTGGGAAAGATTCTGCGCGAGACCAATCTGGACGAGTTGCCCCAGCTTTTTAACGTTCTGGCGGGCACCATGTCGATCGTTGGCCCGCGGCCGCACGCTGTGGCGCACAATCAGACCTTCGAAAAACTCATCGGATCGTTCGCACGCCGGCACAACGTCCGCCCGGGCCTTACCGGCTGGGCGCAGGTCAACGGCTGCCGCGGTCCGACGGAGACCATCGACAAGATGCAGCGTCGCATCGATTACGACCTGTACTACCTCGACAACTGGTCACTCTTGCTCGATTTGAAGATCGTTATCCTGACGCTCTTCTCGAAGAAGTCTTACGAAAATGCCTGCTGACAACGTCGCCTTTAACGCCGGTGCCGGCGAGCCACGCTTCGTGACAGTCGGAGGCCTTTCGATCGCGGCCCTCGACCGACAAGCCACTGCAGCCCTCATGCTCCAAGTCGCGACGGAGCACAGCCGCACCCATGCACCACCGCTTTTTACGTCCGCCAACGGCGAGGTCGTCTCGAAGTGTGCGCGCTCCGGCGAATTCCGTCGCCTTTTCTCCGATGCATCGCTGGTGAGTGCTGACGGACAACCCCTGGTGATGGCATCCCGGCTGTTCCGTGAATGTGCACTGCCCGAGCGTGTGGCAACCACCGATCTTTTTCACGATGTCGCCCGCCTCGCTGTCGGGAAAAACATCAGCTTCGCAATATACGGAGCGACAGCTGACGAAAATGCCAGAGCCCTCGATTCAATTCGGAAGATATATCCCGGCATCAGAATTACTCAATCCTCGCACGGCTATTTGAGCGAGGACGAGCAGCGCAAGTTTGTGACGACGGTTGCGGCGGCGAAGACGGATATTCTCTGGGTCTGCCTCGGGATTCCGCGTGAGCAACAATTCTACTACAAATGGCGCACCGAGCTGACAGGCGTGGGCGTGGTCAAAACCGGCGGCGGCCTTCTCAATTTTCTTTCCGGCCGTTGCAGGCGAGCCCCGCGAACGATGCAAAAGATGGGACTGGAGTGGCTATTCAGGGTTGCCCTCGAGCCGAGACGGCTGCTTTTTCGATATCTTTCCACAAATCCTCATGCGGTTATTCTGCTCTTATTTCGGACGGGATCCTCGAAGCGGCGGTCCGTTCAGGAATTGAAACCTCGATACATAGTAGAGACCAAACACTGCGCTGCACAGGAAGAACCAAACCCTGTTTCCTCGGTCAAATAGCGCGCTCTCGAAGCAATTGAAATATATTCCGAACAGCCAGATCTGAAGAAGGAAAGCTGCGAGGGCATCCGGCGCAAGCCCGCGGAAGTTGCTCCTCCGATATCGGTAATAGCTGATGATCGGCCCGATGACGACGAAGGCAATGCAAAGAACCAGGCCGGGGAAGCCAGTCGTGAGAGCTATATCCAGGTAGCCGTTGTGGCTATGGGCGGCCGTATTTGCCCACAAATCCGTGGATGGGGTTTCGCTCAACAGCTGGTCGGTCCGCCAGAAAGCCATGAAGCCGTGGCCGAGCACGGGCCGCTCGCGAATATTGGCGATCGCGAATTGCCATACGTCGGTTCGACCGGTGAAGCTCGTATCCGAAACGGCCAGGTTAAGAATTGCCTCCATGGTGTAGCTGTAGACAGCGAACACCGCGAAGGCATTGAACAGCACCAGCGGGGTGAGGCAATAGAACGATAGTCGGCCGAGCGTAGCGGAATGGCGGGCGAGATATGAGACCGCCAGCACGAGTGGCAGCAGAAACAGGGAGGTTTTTGCATGGCTGCCTATCAAGAACGCCACGGCGCCGACGACAACAAGAGAGCCGACCAGCTTTCCGGATGTGCGCGCAATGAAGATACCAAAGAAGGTCATAAGCGCCATGACGGCGCCGGCTTCGTTTTTGTGGCCGAAGATACCTCTCCAGTCCCCAACAAGGCCAGGCTCCAGGAAATCGGCGGCCTGATGGATCGTACGAGATGGCGTCAGAACGATTCCAGCATAACAAAGCACAAGCACGCCGGTGGCAAATGCGCTCAAGATCGTCGAAAGCTGGCGAATACTGCGCGGCAGCAGCATCCAGGCCGCCGCCGTGAGATACACCACCAGCGTGAAAGCAAGCCGACGAAGCGAGAGCTCGGGATTTTGCGAGGCCAGCGCGGACAGCCCGAGCCATGCGACCACGGCTATCGCCAGCAACGTGAAGCCGGACAGGAATTGCCGAAAACGAGCGATGGGGATCATCGATAATGTCAGAAGGCCCATCAGCGTATAAGAAGCCTGGTTGATGACATCGCCGGCTTCCCAGGCGCCGGCCATGGCCGGGCTGGAAAGGTCGCTGAAGGGATCCAGAGGAATGACAATCAGCGTCAGCACCAGCAATGCTGTTGCCGCGCGGCTCAATGCAATCAATGTCGATGGAGCGTGTCGGTCAATCCCGATCGGGATCTTGTCGGTCACTGACTGAGACATTGAGACGGACGGTACCCTGATCATCCAGCACGTCGGATTGCGACCAATAGTCTATCATTAACATACCACTTGTGTATCGTATAAATGTTGATAACATCATTGTTGCGTCGATTTGTTTAACAGTTCCCGTTGAATCTTCATGCACGATGTTGCTCCGAAGGATACAGGCGAGATCCTGGCGGCCCATCTCCCGAACAGAAAGCTGCGCGTCTATGAAGCCGGGGGCGGCTCGACATGTTGGCTTCCGCCTGATGTCCTGGCGCGCAGCGACGTCGTGGTTGTCGACATCGACGAGCAGCAGTTGGCAAATAACGGGTACGCCCAAGAGAAGATTTTGGGAAGTATCGAGAGTTGCAGCTTTCCTCCGGCTTCGTTCGATTTGATCGTATGCTTCAACGTCATCGAGCATCTTGAGGCGCCGCCGGCCGCAATCCAACGATTTGCGAGTGCGTTGAAGCCAGGCGGCCTGCTGTTGATCGGTGCGCCGAATCCGCGCTCATTGTCCGGCGTGGTCACGCGTTTTACACCCCACGCTTTTCACGTCTGGTACTACCGGGTTGTGCTGAAGAAGACCGATGCCGGTCACCCCGGCCAGCCGCCGTTTCCCGTGGTTTACCACCCCATCGTGGAGCCGAACGCTCTGCTGGCGTACTGCGGAAAACTGGGTCTGGAATCGATTTACAGGGAAGATTGCAGGAGCGGTCGTGACGAAGCTGCGATGCGCAGCCGGCCATTTCTATCCGCTGTTTTGCGGGCCACCATAGCCGCGATGAACCTGATATTTTTGGGAACCCGAAACTTCGGTCTCGCAGACTATCGGGTCATCCTTCAAAAGCCCGCGGACTCCCGTTTCGCTCCTTCGGACCAGAGCATTCCATTCCGAAGCCAAATGACGACTGCGGATCAGATGGTGCGCGCAACATAGGGGCGGACGTGCGAATAACGGAAGGAGGATAGGCGTGCTGAGCAGGCTGGGTGGCCGTTTTCTCGCGCAACTGACTTACCGAGGCACGGCAATAGCTCTTTCCCAGAAGCTTTCCGGCCTCGGAAGCATCCTGGTCTTTCATGAAATCCATGACAATCCTGACGCTGAGCTTCAGACCGGGTGCTCCAGTCGCGTCCTCGAAAATCTCGTCAAGATAATGCGTGAGGCTGGAATCGAGTTCGTCACGATGGACGAAGCATTGCTGCGAATAGACAACAAGCGATCAAAGCCGTTCGTAACCGTCACCTTCGACGATGGCTACCGGGACACGTATCAGCGCGCCTTCCCGATCTTGGAACGGCTCAACGTGCCATTTACGATTTACGTTCCCACCCACGCCGTAACCCGTGAATTGTACGCCTGGTGGCTCGGGCTGCGAATGCTTTTCAAGAAGCAGGACGTCGTTACGATCGATGCCATGAACCGAAGATTTTCATGCTTCGATTTCGCGTCGAAAGTTGCGGCACTTAGAGTTGTGACGACCTGGGTTGGCCATGACTTTCGTCTGAAAGAAACTTTGCGACAAACCTTCAAGTCCAACGGCATTTCGCTTGAGGCGCTTTCGGACAAATACTTCTTGAATCTTGAGGAGCTCCGGGAGCTTGCGCGCCGGCCGCTCGCAGCGATCGGCGCCCATTCAACCTCTCACGCCGCGCTATCCACCCTGTCGGGCGAAGCCATGGAGGCAGAGATGTTGGACAACCGCCACTTCCTCGAGAACTTGATAGCGCGCGAGGTATCGCACTTCGCCTATCCGTATGGAACCGACAAAGCCTGTGGGGATCGCGAGTTCGCTGCCGCCAAACGCCTTGGGTTCAAGTCCGGGGCAACGGCGACAAATCGGTCGATCGGCCATCAAAGCAGCAAGTACGCCTTGCCGAGGCTCGATCTCACGGGCCGATTTTGGGCGAGCAAAGCTGAGCGACTGGCCGATGCCCATCATTCGAGGCCCACCGCGCTGACCCGTCTCAACGGACCGGCGGAACGGAAATTACCTTGAGCCTGAAGCTGCGAAAAGTCGGCGCCAAGGCGGTCCGCTCCACGCTCACCACCAAGTTTCTCATTGGTTCTTGAGCGTCCGGATGATTTCTTGCAGCTTGAGCTTTTCAAGTGAAAGATCTGTCACGAGTTGGCGAAGCCGCCCGTTCTCCTCCCGCAGTTCCTCTGCCGCGGATAGTGGAAGCTCCGGCACCCGGTCCTGGCGAGTTCCGTTCACCCCCCGGTCCGCCCTTTCCTTGCGCCAGCGATGGTAGGTCATGGCGCTTACGCCGAGGATCCGAGCGATCTCGGCCTGGGTCTTTCCACGCTCGAAAAGCTCATCTGCCCTGACAAGCTTTGTCGCGACTTCCTCTCGAGAGTGCCTTTTCCGATGCATCCCCTTCTCCGACCGCCCGCGTCAGCTTTCTCCGACAGACATATACCGATGGATATATCTATATCCTAGCCTATGTTAAAAATCTTTGCCCGTTAAATCAAATTGGAACTAAGCCACCGATTTCCGCATTGCCGCGCGTCAGAAGGCCAGTACGAGTTAAGGAGTGAGACGATGAGTAATGTTCGCGGCATTCGCGATGTTCGTGAAGGGAACGAGATACTATTGGATGAAGCGAATGACCTACGGTGCGAAAATCAGGAGTTATATCGTCTGATTCTCCAGCTTGTTTCGGATCTCGATGAACTCGAGGATGCCATATCGACTGCGCGGGCGGTGCCCGAACCCGCAAAGGCGCGGTAATTGGGCTACAGCAAAATTGCTTGCCCCCAGTTGGCCAGACTATGATATGCTAATGTTACTATAACATTACCGTCTTCTGGAATCCTAATCTTCGCGTTCTATGGTTGGAGCCGCTAGGTGAACGATCTGCGTATGCTGGCGATATGGGCCATCGCCACTCTATCTGTCCAGGCCGCTTGGGCGCAGCCAGCGACGGAATACCAGCTTGCGACCGGCGATGTCATAGAGATCACAGCAGTCGGCGCTCCCGACATCCGCAGCAAGGCCAGTGTCGATCTCGACGGACGCGCGCTGTTTCCACTGATCGGGCCGGTGAAGGCGGCCGGACTCACGATCTCCGCGATACAGTCGAATGTGCGGGAATTGTTGCCCACCAAGGTGTTCAGGCGGCGGTCCGACGACGGTCGCGAGTACCCTATCGTCCTGACGCCCGACGAGATCCTGGTGAGTATCGCCGAATATCGACCGGTCTACGTGAATGGCGACGTCGCGAAACCCGGGCCGCAGCCATATAGGCCGGGCCTGACGGTACGGCAGGCCATCGCATCAGCGGGCGGATTTGACGTAATGCGGTTTCGAGCAAAGGATCCTTTCCTCGAGTCGGCGGACATCAAGGGCGAATACGATTCGCTATGGCTGGAATTCGCGCGCGAACAAGCCCGAGCCCGCTCGCTTCGGCAGGAACTCGGTGACAAAGACGAGAGCGCGGCGGCCACGCTCAAGGACATTCCGATCCCTCGATCGGTCCTTGCCGAGATCAATCGGGTTGAAACAGAGCGGCTGGCGGCAAGCACCTCGAACTATCAAAAGGAGAAGGCGCATCTGACGACGGCCCTTCAAAAGGAGGAGGCGCGGATCAACGTCCTGGTTGCCGAAAGAGACAAGGAGAAGGAGGACGCCGACGGCGACGCTGCTGAATTTCAGGCGACCAAGGCAAATCTGCAGAGGGGAGTCGTTCCAACGACACGCGTCGCCGAGGCGCGGCGGCTCGCGCTGTATTCCGCCACCCGTGCGCTGCAGACCAGCGCCTTGATCGCGCAGCTCGACAGCCAGCGCCACGAACTCGAAAGTCGACTCGATCGGCTGGATGACCAGCGGCGCGTGAGGTTGCTGGAAGAGCTGCAGAATAGCTCGGTGAAGATTGCATCAATAAGCGCGCGCCTTCAGGCGGCCGGCGAAAAACTGTTGTATGCCGGAATGGTCAGGTCGCAACTGGTCCGGGGCGGCGACGAGCATCCGATCGTCACCGTATTCCGCGGCAATCGTCCACAACCGGCCGAAGGCGGTGCGGACAACGACACGATTCTCATGCCCGGCGATGTCCTCGACGTGGCGGCGCGGACCGTAAGTCAAAACAAGAAATAGGCCCTCTGTCAGCGGCTCATCCGCGAACGAAGGAAAACGAATGCTAGAGACACCGAGCGCGCTCCGGATTGTGCCGGGGCAGAAGGAAGCGGCAGACAGCGACGCTGTTCCGCTAACGGTCGCGCTGGCCTTCGTCAGAAGGCAAAAGGCCGTGATATCGGCATGCCTCGTCGTGGCGCTGAGCCTGGCCGGCTTGTACCTCCTCATCGCCCCAAACCGCTATACCGCCATCGCCCAGCTTTTGACCGATACGAAGCGGTCAGATTCCCCGGCGGCACAGTACGGTTTGGTGGATGCCGCTGTCGTGGATAGCCAGGTTGAAACCATCAAGTCCGAGAAAATTGCGATCGCCGTGATCAACAAGTTGAATTTGACTCAAGATCCCGAGTTTTCAGAAAACGGGATCGTCGGCCGGCTACTTTCCGTTCTCAGCTTTTCGGGAAGCGATATCACTCCTGAGGGACAATTGCGCAAAACGGTCGTCAGGTTCAAGCGCAGCCTCACGGTCGTGCGAATTGGCCGGAGTTACGTCGCCAACATATTCTTCACGTCCAAAAATCCGGTGAAGGCGGCTCGCATCGCCAACGAGGTCGCGAACGCGTATATCGAAGATCAGCTCGACGCCAAGGCCTTGACGGCCGAACGGGCCGGTTCCTGGATGCAAAAGCGGATCGATGAGCTCAAAGAGCAATCGGGAACTGCGGCGCAACGTCTGCAGCAATTTGACGCTAACGTGAGCAATGCCTCGGAAGATCAGCTGAACAACGATCAGCAGGAGGAGCGCTCGAAATTGGTGCAAAGAACGCAATCCTTGCGCAGGGCGTACGAAACGCTGGTAAATCTCAGCCATTACTCCCAAAGCATCGAGGAGCGGAGCTTGCCTCTGACGGACGCGAGAGTCGTCACTTTGGCTTCCGCGCCTTTCGAGGCGAGTTCGCCAAACCTGCTCTGGACTCTTTCTATCGCGCTCCTTGCCGGTGCGATCGCCGGGTGCGCAGGTGGGTGGCTCCGTGAAACCTACTTGTCCACCTAGATTTTCGTGATGATTTTTGGCCGCCATACAGCTTCTGCCTGAAGCGCTTTGGCTGTTTACGACATCGCGCCCCAGGGTGAGACAAAAGGCGCATGCGCCCCCGGAGGACTGGAGTCAGACAGACTCAAAGAGACCTATTTGGCGTTTGCGGTGGCAAAGGACCGGGCAACCCTTAGTCGCCCCTTCTGCTAATGCGGCAGTCCAAGCTGATGGAGAAACGTTCGAGTGAAGCAAGCGAGCGCGAGGCGCTGGACAGGCTCCGGCGTCATGTCCGCATACTGGGCGATATTGCGCGACTTGCGACTGAGACCCTCATTCTGGATCGCTTTCTGGACCAGATCGTCATCCAAATCGCCCGGGCGGTGGAGATCCACCACGTAAAGGTTCTTCAGTATCGTCCGAGCCTGTCCGACCTCCTCGTTGCGGCCGGTGTCGGATGGAAGGAAGGTGTCGTTCGCACGGCGACGTTATCGGCCGATCTGCGTTCACCAGCCGGACGGGCGTTTCAGACAGGAGAGCCGGTCAGCATCACAGATTTCGGCGCGCAGGAGGAATACGCTCATTCGGATCTTCTAAGAGAGCACCGCATCGTCTCGTTGGCCAACGTTCCCATCCTGATCGATGGTGCAGCATGGGGCGTGCTCGAAGTTGACAGCACTACGCCGAGAAACTTCAGCGAGGATACCATCGATTTTCTGACTGCCGCTGCTGCGCTCATAGGCACCCTGCTCCGCCGCAATGCGCGGCCTGACGAGGAAGATCGCTTGGTGGCTGCCGCTGCCGAGGCTCAAAAGCGGGAAATCTTGCTCCGAGAAATGCAACATCGCGTCAAAAACAATTTTCAGCTCGTTCTTTCTTCCATCTCCATTCAAAAACGGCGGTATCACGGCCCTGATGTGCATCGCGCTCTGGATCACGTCGCGAGCCGCATCAACGCCATCTCGCTCGCGCATGATCAGCTCGCTCTTCGACGCGAAGGCCAGACCGTCCGACTCTCTCATTACATCCGCGCGGTTTGCAGCGCGATCCGCCAGCAGGTCGAAGGAATCGAAGTCGAGGTCGCGTGCGACGAACTCGAATTGGGTATTGACCGAGCATTGCCCGTTGGCCTCATACTAAATGAAACCGCGATGAACAGCATCAAGCATGCATTCGGCCCGGAGGGCGGCAGGATCAAGGTCAGCTTGGTGGGCGGTATCGGCTACGGCGAGGCCCGTTTAACAGTATCCGACAACGGACGCGGTATCCAGAAATCGAACGAACAGGGGTCAGGCCTCAAACTGATTGCGTCTCTTGCCAAACAGATCGGCGGGGCCGTCAACCAGGAAAGTACCGATCAGGGCACAACAACAACCATCACGTTTCCGTTGATGACATGACCCGATCCGGAAACTGTGTGTGAGGGCCAGTTCACCCACGCAGAGCGGCGCATGATGTAACCAATGCGCATGATTTCAACGTTTGTAGAGGTCGGCGAAGGCTTGGCATGGCTTACTTGCCAGAACCCAGCAGCGTGGCGGAATGGCGCTTCACCGCCTCGTAACACTCACACGCGCTGTCCTGCAGCCCTTCTACATCGAGGATCTCGATCTTCCCGCGGACATATTTGATCAGACCGGCAGACTGCAAAGCGTGCGCCACAAAAGTCACACTCGTTCGCCTGACCCCGAGCATTCCCGCCAAATAATCCTGCGTAAACGGTAAGATGTCCGTGCCCGACAGGTCCCTCGCCCGCATCAGCCAGCGGCAAAGGCGCGCCTGAACCTGGTGGGCCGCAAAACAAGCCGCCGACTGTTGCACCTGCGCATAGATCGTCTGCTCGTAACGAAGCAGGAGGGACAGCAATGCCGGGCTTTGCAATGCAGCCGACCTCAATCCGCTGACGGTGCAAACGATGATGTCCCCGGACAGCTGAACAACCGCGCGGCTGAAAGAAATTCCCCCGCCAAGCGCCGCCGATGCTCCGAGGACGCCATCCGCGCCGACCATTGCAGCCTCAACGGTATCCCCGGACTCAAGCGTCGCCACCAACGACACCACGGCCCCGGCCGGAAAGTAAACGCGCTCGATCTCGCGTTCTGTGTCAAACAAAACTGAATGCTGCTCAAAAGATAAGACCTTGAGATGTCGTTCAAGTTGGCTCGAGTCGTGTTGGCTCAGTTGGCTGAGCAAGAGATTCTTCATAATGCGCTTTCGTCGAAAGAGCTTGCGTGCGTCAGACGCGACGCGGCGCAGTGCCCTTACTTAACTCGATACGTGCGGCAGATTCGGCAATCCAGCCGCTGAGCACCCTGCGAGGAGGTTTGATCTCTTGTTGTTGTCGATCGAGACGATCGCTTTCCTTGCTTGCGTCAATCAGCTCCGTTTGCCAAAGCCAGTGACTTCCCGCACATTCGACCTGGCGCGCGGCCGCCGAAAGCGCAGCGAAAGTTTCATTTTGTGTGCCTTTGTGGCAATGGACCCGACTGGTCGCTCCATCTGTCGGGCAATTTCGTCCAACGAAAAGTTTCCGGCAATGGAACGCAACTTCTCGATTTCGGCGTCACTCCAGTATTTTCGAGCACGAGGCATCACTTCACGTATCCCACACCGAAAAGCCGGGAAAAAGCGGAAGGTTCCAAACCATCTGGTTTGCCCGATCTGGCAAATTTCCTATGAATTTCGCCGCTCTTTCGAGATACCAAAGCTCGGCTTCGACCCGCGGTGAAACGAGGCTTTCCTCCGGGAATAAATGGAACCTTGCACGGCGCTGGCTCCTCCGTCTGGCAGCCTCGCCGCGAGACGGGTCTCGATGAAGAGCAGGTACCGAGAAAAGTTTCGCAATTCTTGCCATACGCCGATCGGCCAGCATCTTCTGTTACACACTGGGACGCTTCTGGCAGAATAAGACCCTTCCATAGTCGCCGCACAGAGCCGGACTTTTGCCCCATCTGGACACCGGGCGCGGCTCAACTTGAATGGGCGGCGAACCCTCATGGCCGATCAGCGGCTTAATCCGACGGTTCAAACCTCGCAATCCGCATTGGCCCTTCCCATAGTTCAACCGGCCTGTCCTGGACCAGCTGTTTGGCGCGCTCCTTGGCCTCCTGCACGTTTTCGCAATGAAGGTCGATACGGGTGATGGTTTCGCCCTCACAAGTCAGTTCTAAGGCTCGGTAAAGCTTCAGCGGCACGGGTATTCCTCAATCGGAATAGCGTTACCGCTGTGCCCAATCTCAGGCCATATACCGATAGACATAGACGGCGCTGTGAGTCCGCCGTGGGATGCTAGAGGCAGCCCGCGACCTCGCCGAATTCGTCGACGTCCGAATGTTCGAAAACACCTTACTGCTGCTTTTCCATTCGACGAAGCTCAGCCAGTAAACCTGCCTCCAGTTCCCGAAGAGAGCCGCAGTTGGTTCATTTTCTGATTTCAGACGTGGGGCTTGGCGAGGCAGAACGGGGTCATCCTGGGATATCAGAGGCTTAGGCGCGTTTCGCGGCGTATCACGGCGCAAACTGATCCCCAGCTGACCCACCCGTGGAATGGAGTTACTCGATTCAGCCACTGCAAAGAGGCGGTCGGCCGTCGGCAACAGACAAATTCAGGCCACCTGGCGTGCGCACTGCAAAAGGAACGATAGGAACAAGGGGAACAAAGCACGCGTTCTGGAACAAGCCCGCGTTGGGCAGGTGAGGTCAAGTCGATGCCGGTTGCGTCCGAGAACCAGGGAACATCCAGGCGCAGCATTCGACTGGTGATTGCAGATCGCCATCCGATCGTTTTGCACGGCTTGATGTCGGCGTTCGCTTCGCAGCGCGACTTCGAGATTGTCGCATCGTGCACCAGCGGATCAAGTTTCGTCGCAGCAGTTCGCAAGCTGGCGCCTGATATCGCGCTTTTTTCTGACACGTTGCCTGATCTGACGGCTTCCGAAATCTTCACCACTGCCAAAGCCGAGAAACTTTCCACCCAGTTGGTACTCTTTACCGGATCCGAAAAAGAGGACGATCTCGCCGGTGCAGTCGCATCCGGTGCTTGCACTGCGATTTCGAAGTGCGCGAGCCCAGAAACTCTGCTGCGATCCCTGAGGCTGATGACGGAGCGCACCGGTCTCTCGCCGGATCCGTCCCCGGACCTCGCGCCGAACGGAGGCGAACCAGAGGCCGCCAAATTCGAAAAAATGATGGCGATGCTGACCGACCGCGAGCGCGAAATCATGCGACTGGTGTCCGGAGGTTTATCGAACAGGGAAATAGCGCGTCAGTTGAACGTTTCTCAAGGCACCGTCAAAGTGCACCTCCACAACATATTCGAGAAGCTGGAAATCAATAATCGGACGGTGCTCGCCACAATCGCCTTGTTACAACGACCCGTCGGTTTCGGCACGCTCTCGCTCGCCGCGCTCGCGTTTGCAACGATGAGTGACGTCAAGGCGTCGGACACGGACAACACGTTCCTGCACGACGGCATCGCCTACAAGGATCTTGGGCACGGCGTATTCGAGCACGGCATATTTGAGGCGTGGACCAAGGGGGCAGTCCTGCGGCACATCGATATTTTCGATCCTGTCGAGACTGCCGCATTCATTGAGAAAGACTCCTCCATCGGCGTGAGCCACGCCACGAATCCCGCGGTGCGAATGGAAGAGCTACGCGTGACTCAGCAGGCCGTTCTCCCCAACTTCGCAACGGGGTACGGCCCGATCGGATCCGGCACGCTCGTTGCGACCAGTACGCTGGCCGCCACCGCAGTTGGCAATCTGGCCAACGCTTTCATGGCCGTCGCTTCGCCGACGAAGAGTCGTATTGGCTATGGCACCTTTACGATGACGGCCGCCGGCGCGTGGATCTATATGGTCGACAACTCCAATGCCGCAGTGCAGACGCTCGGCCTCGGCCAAACGCTGACCGACACTTTCTCCGTCGCCACCTTGGATAGTACCACTCAAGCAGTGACAACCACCATTCATCGCGCCAGCGATGCGGACCCCAACGATTTAGGAAACAAGGCGCCAGGACCTGCTGGCCACGAAACCGAATTGCCCGTCGCATTCGGGACTCTTGGACCTCATATGGCCGCGGGGGTAGGCAACGCGGGCGAAGCAATGAAGTTGGGTGGCGGCGACGCGATCTACGGAGCAATCGGCAGCGACACCGTCAACGGCAACAACTGCAACAATACCATCATCGCTGGTCATGGCGGCGACCAGCGGACAGGCAGCAAGAGCGATGACGTTTTTGTCTATTTGTCAGCGATCGATTCCAACTCGACCCGGTTCGACACCATCACCGAGTTCGTATCGGGGTCGGACAAGATCAACCTTGCGGCCTTTGGCGTGCTGGCGTTCCTCCACCTGACTCCATCAGGCACCTCAGTGCCACCGCATACTCTCGCCTGGATTTACAACCCTGCGAGCAACGAAACTGTCGTCTATGTAAATCCGACAGCTGACAGCCTTGACATCGGCGATATTGGCCTGGTGGAGATCCACCTGCAGGGAATTGTGTCGGTCGTCGAGTCGGATTTCGTCTACAAGCCGGACGCGGCGGCTATCGCGGCAGCTTCGAAGGGAATCGATCCCGCGCTGCTAGTGACGACGGCAAGCGACGGGACCATTCTAACGACGGGCAGCGTCCAAGCGTCCATCGACGCGGCGGTCAACGAGAGTTCGCCCGTGACGGCCGATATCTGGACCATGCCTGCCGACGATGGCTGGAGGTTCCATTTCGGGGGGCACCAGATCGATTCCATCGCTTCGATCAAGCTCGGCGTTTTCGGCGACGATCCGGCCTATGCAGGTGAAGCGAGCGACCAGGATGGGGTTACTACACCCGCGCATGTATCATCAATTGAGCCTGCTAGCAGCCATGCGACGATCCTGACCGAAGAACAGCTCACCTCCGAACCAACCCCTGCGGGCGCCGACGCTGCGACGACCGGGCATGGCAAGGGCCATGCAGCAGCCGCCATTGACGCTCCCGAGCTTGGCTCAATCACGCAAAATGCTCCAATCGATTCAGCGGGCCCCACAATCGTCGAGCCTAACGTCACAACGGGCAACGGTGGCGGCCACGGCAACTCGCATCACCCTTCGAACGCTGCAACTGCAAAGACAGCAGCCACTGCAGAGCTGGCCGAACCGGATCACTCAACGGGCAACGGTGGCGGCCATGGCAACTCGCATCACCCTTCGAACCCGGCAACTGCAAAGACAGCAGCCACTGCAGAGCCGACCGAACCGGATCACTCAACGGGTAACGGTGGCGGCCACGGCAACTCGCATCACCCTTCGAACCCGGCAACTGCAAAGACACCAAGCACTGCAGAGCTAACCGAACCAGACCACACAACGGGCAAGGGTGGTGGCCACGGCAACTCGCATCACAACAGCGGCGAGCAGACCTTCCACTTCAATAACCAAGTTGCCGCATCCAACAACGCGGCCGTCACGCCTGAGGAACTTGGCGATCAGCACGTGCTCCTCGGTCACGGGGCCGCGTTGGCGAGTATTCGGGACGTGGGCGCAAGTGCGGAAGAAGAACACGCAGCCAACCACCACAATGACGGGCAGCACCATGCCATGGGACATTCGCCCCACGAACTGCTCGTTTGAAGAGCTTTTCCGCGGATTGCCGACGAATTGCTAAGTCGTGCAATCTGTTGAGTTGCATTCGTGAAACTTGCTGTTTTCCGCGGGCGCGCCCACACAATGCCATGAATTTGAAAAACTCTGACCTCGCTTCGCGCATCACGCAAAGCGATTCAATCGGTTTGCTCGAATCCGAAGGGGTCGGACATGAAAGGTGTGACAGGATTCCTGGCGGCAATTCTGCTATTTCTACATGGGTCGGAAGCCCGTTCCGCAGTTCGCATCACGAATGATCGCGGTGGTCAGATCGGGACCTACGTCCTAAAGTATCAGCGCCTAGCCTCAGCCGGCGAATCGGTAATCATCGATGGTCTCTGCGCCTCGGCATGCACCATTGTCCTCAGCGAGTTCCCTCGCGACAAAATCTGCGTGACTTCGCGTGCAACGCTCGGCTTTCATGCGGCTTGGAATTACGGCCGCAACGGCCAAACCTTCACCGATCCCGAGGCCACCTTGATGCTATATTCGGCATACCCAATGCCGGTCCGCCGTTGGATCGCTCGTAGGGGCGGCCTGACGCCTCACATCATGTTTCTGAGCGGAAAGCCATTGCAAGCAATGTATCGCTCGTGCGGATGAGCCTCGCGCATGGACGTATCCACGCGGCCTAGTCTTCGTCCGGCTCCCGGATGACGGGCGGTTCGTCGGCACGTTCCTGTTCGTCGTCTTCATCCTCGTCGGCTTCTTCTTCGTCCTCAGGATCACGGGGCGGCATCGCGTGGCTGATGATCCCGAAAGACCGCCAGTCGATCCTGACGGAAAACACCTGCTGCATGCGTGGGGTCATGGGTGTCGCTCCTCGAACTGGACCGCGCGTACGCTGTGTGCGGGCAACCGGCGCCGAGCGGGCGGGTTGCTATTTTCGGTGAGCAAGGCTGCCGTATTTTTTGCGCTTTTGCTTCCGCTTATTCCCAAACAGCCAGGGGGTTCCCGTGGTAATGTCGCACCAGCTGGGGTACGACACATGCCGATCAATCGGCTTTTCAGGGACGGCAAGATCAAGCCGGATGAGGTCGAAAGACTTAACCGCGCCTTTACGTTCACACTGCGCTCATTGAGCCTGGTTGATCGCGGCGATCCCCTCTGCGAGATAGTCGCCCGCAAGGTGATCGAAATCGATGCCTCTGGCACGCATGACCCAGAAGAGATCGCGAAGACGGCTGTCAGCCAGCTCGGCTTCTCCTGACATCAGTGCTCGCGGAGCTATGCCTCGTCGGACCAGCTCTGCTCCCCGCACCGGCACCTCCTGATCGTCAGAGACCTGCCCGTGCGGGAGTCCAGCAACGTCTGAACTTCGGTCAACGCGGCGCCGCATCGATGACATCTACGCAACGAAGCTGGAGCTGGCCTCACCCCGACGACGTCTTCCTCGACCTGATTACTCACCTCGCCCTCCTCCAAGAGAAGCGACAAAGAGTTAGTCTCCTGGAACTCGTGAGTCGCAATACGTGACATAGTCACTATCTCGCGACCATGCCAAGAAATCCCATCGAGTTACCGCTGAAGGTCGCCAAGGCGCTCGTTCGCGACGGTGAGGTCCGGCAGGTTCGCTGCTGTATGTCACCTACAGTCCGCGATAAGATCGCGCGCTGAGCGAGCGGTGCGTCATCGTTCTCCTCGCCGCAACAACCCCCGCCGATCGCCGCCCGGCGGGGGTTTGTTTGATTGATTGCATACCGCGCCATCGCAACGACGCTGCTCAACGCCTTCTTAAGTGAGCCGTCTTGGACGCTACCATCGAGCGTAGGAAAATCGTGGAAAGTAGAAAATCGTGCCGCTTGGTAGCGGGGGCGCTACCAACCCACGCAGATGTTTTCGGATGTTTGACCGGGGGGATCCGCCGAAATTTCGACGAGCGCGTTCTACTACCCGATCGTTAGCGGACGCCCGTTCCGGAGACGGCAGAGGGACTAGCTGCCGTCAGCGACGCCGGACTGATCGGGCGCTGCCCCCTGCGCTCGGCCCTTGGATGGACACTGCTAGCTGGCGTGCACTCGGTCCGACGCACGTCCTTCTACCCCGCCAAAAGATGAAGATGAGACGGCCACACCGGGTGCCGCTGGCGTCTCAAGCTCTTGCCATGCTTCGCGAGCTCCAGAAAATCACTGGCGGATCAGGATATCTCTTCCCGTCGATGAGATCCTGGCATCGCCCAATCAGTGACAGCACTCTTAACGCAGCGCTGCGCGTCTCGGGTACGGCCAGATCGAATTGCCATTCATGGCCTGCGATCCACCACGTCAACGCTCCCGAACGAAAGCGGCAAGTGACAAGCGCATGCGATCGAACGTCAAATTGCGCATCAGGAGGCGAATGAAATCCGTGGCGCCCATACCCATGCCGCCGAATTCTGGCGGGAGCGCCGTGCGGATGATGCGGTGGTGGGCGGACGAGTTCGACCGGCTGGGGGGCACGGTCGTGTCGTCAAAATGAGTGCCCGAGGAAAGGCGCGTTGAAAGTGGGTTGCTCCCTTAAGTCTCACGTCCATTAGTTCGACATGTTAGTCTCAAGGAGCGCCAGAAGTGAGCACACAACGACTAGTCGCCGACGTCCGATCGTTGTCGTGACGATACGCCCAGCTCCTATCAACTCGTAAAGCTTCGTGCGTCCCAAGCCGGTCACTTCGCATGCATCGTCAATCGTGCAGGTGAGCCGCTGGGCGAATGGCATCGTGCTGAGCTCTGCGGCCGGAGCGGATAGACTTGCTTGTGACTGTTTGCCCGACAGTTAGCTCTCGTCGATTGTATCTCACGTGGCCCTCCTATTCGTACAAAGCTCGACAGTTGATTGTGCGATGCGCAACGTCAATGCGAATATGCGAGGGCGCTCGCGTACGACAGCGCACGTCAGCGGCGCTTTGAATACTTTCGGACACCAAGGGAGACGAGGAAAATTTTTTCGCGAATGCGCCAGCCACAATGAGACACCGCGCCGAGGCTCGTCTGCTAGCGTCGGCAGCAAATTCCGCAACCGTTCGCCGCTATTCACTAGCGTGTTATTCAGGCGAACGCGGCTGATGGCTACCTAAGTGCCTGAGTTTGCTGGCGCTCCCTAGGGGAATCGAACCCCTGTTTCAGCCTTGAGAGGGCCAAATAATAAGTG
>Ga0081539_10000569_pt1 | contig 76165 bp, 63 predicted proteins | sample TabmetS4T2R2_FD_71023 | JGI IMG/M metagenome (GOLD analysis project Ga0081539, IMG submission 71023) | Tabebuia heterophylla rhizosphere microbial communities from the University of Puerto Rico - S4T2R2 | ecosystem: Host-associated > Plants > Roots > Rhizosphere ...
GGACACCACGCCAAAGTGGGGTGCCTGACGCTCGCGCCACCGCGCCGACCTCGACATTCCCCGAATCGGCCGGCGACCTTGGTACCCCGTCCCCGCTGGCGCGTGGTCCCGATTCCAAGATCGGATACTGCTTGGTTCGGCGGGTACGGTGACCTGCGGCGATGCGGCCGGCGCGGCCGGCGCGGTGGACCTTGGCATCGTTCCCCCACGCCCACGTGGCCACCCCACCAAGAACCGGGCAGCCGCCGGCACCAGAGACGTCCAGACCACACCGAGTCCCCGGTCTCTTCGGACGCCTCACAGGCGGGAAAACGGGACACATCGGGCCACAGCAGGCCTGTTTACCGATCTCGAACGGCCGCGATTGAGGCCGCCATGGTGGCGAGTGCAAGGAGCGTCTGCAGCGGCCGACATGGATGTCGCTGTCCGACCGTCTCGCTCAGCCGGTCTCGTGTGCCGGTCGAGGCGTGCCTCTGCGCGTTCAACTCCGCGCGGATCGCCGCGGCAAGCCGCGGATCTGCGCGCCCCACGATGTCGCTCGACCTGGTAGCGCGCTGGTCAACCAAGCCCAGAGTCCCTGCTCGGCGTAGCGAAAACGCATCCGGCGCACCGTGCGCGCCGAAACGGGCCGCCCCAGCTCGCCGCAGCATCACGGGGCTTGATCCGATCCACCGGCCGGCAGTCGACCACCATCGCACGGCCGTCGACCAGACGAGCGCGGACGCGAGAAGCAGGCGTCGCGCCGGCGGGTTGGGAATGTCGTACCCGTCGATTAGAATGTATGTACGAAAAGGGGCCGTGACCTGCGAGGAGATCAACGTGACCACGCCCGTTTTGTCCACCACCGTGCCCGTGATCGCGCCCTACGCGACGATGCTCGGCTTCACCCGGTACGTGACCCGCACCGGCCCCGCCAAGGCCACGTTCGTCGGTGGCCTGCGCCGCGCCCGCGAGCGCCGCTCCGGATTCAACCCGCATGGCCAGCTCGTCAAGGCATTGAAGGCCGACATCGCGTTCCGCACCGGTGGCAGCTATCTGGACGGCGTGGTCGATCTGGTGAAGGAGCGATGGAAGCCGCTCTACGAGGCGGTGAGCGCCGGCGCCAAGACCTACCTGGCCTCACTGGGCGATCCCGAGCAGGTCGGCCTCGCCCAGACGCGCGATGCGCTCGCCTCGATCGGCCCGCTCGCCGTGAAGATCAACCCGCACTTCGGCCTGCGTTACGAGGACGGGCGCCGCGAGGCCGTCCGCCTGCATTTCGACGATGCGCCGCCCACCGCGGAGGCGGTCACCGCCACGCTGCATCTGATGGCCCGGCACATGGACCAGATCCTGCCGAACGCCGAGCCCGTCCTGGTCGATCTGCGCCGCGGCGTCACGCACCGGATGGATGCGTCCGCCAAGCCCGCCGACATCGAGAGCTGGCTGGCCGGCGAGGCGGCCGCCTTCACCGCCATGTGGGCGGCGACCGGCGCCGCCTGACGCTCCTGCCTCAACGACCGCGCGGCGTCATCCGGACGGACGGAATTTCCCGGGTTTCGGCGTGGGAAGTTCTTAGGAGCAGATCGGTTGCGACGATCTGCTCGGTGTACGAGCAGGATGCGGCGCGTCGGGGGGCGTTGTCATGAGGGCAGTCGGTCGGGTCGGAGTGCGTGCGGTGCTGACAGCGGCGGGCGTCGCGGCCGGGGCATTGGTCGCGGTCGGCGGCGGTATCGCGGGCGGGGCAACGGCCGCGGCGGCGATCAGCGTCGCGGGCGGGCAGAACGCGGCGGGCGGGCAGAACGCGGCGGGCGGGCAGAACGCGGCGGGCGGGCAGAACGCGGCCACAGGCGGGCAGCACGCGGCGGCGGGCGGGATGACGCTTCCGAGCCTGGTGGCATACGTCCGGGGTGGCGACATCTATGTGAGCAGGGGCCCGGCCGAGACCCGCCTCACCACCGGCGGCGGCCATGCCCGCCCGCGCTGGTCGCCGGACGGGCGGCGGCTCGCCTTCCTCCGCAACGGCCGGCTCTGGACGATGGCCGCCGACGGCTCCGCGAGCCGACGGCTCACCACCCGGCCCGCGGCCGGCCCCTCGTGGTCGCCGGACGGCCGGTGGATCGCCTTCGCCTCGCTCTCCTGCAACGGCGGTCCCGGCGTGTACCGGGTTCCGGCGGCCGGCGGCAGCGCCGAGGTGCTGTTCCCGCGGGACTGCCGGGGCGAGGACCTGCCGGCCGAGCAGCCGACCGTCGCCGTCGCCGGCGCCCGGGCCGGCTCGCTGAGCGAGCGTCTGCGCACCGACGACGCCGTCGCCTGGTCGCCGGACGGGACCCGGCTGGCGTTCCGGGGTGGCGACTGCGAGTCCGTCTACGACGCCTGCCTGAGCGTGGGCACGGTCGCGACCGGCGGGGAACGGACCGTCGCCGCGTACGGCGGTGGCAGCCTGCAGAACAGCGGGTTCGCGGTGGTCCCGAGCTGGCGCGCGGACGGGGCGAAGCTCGCCTGGACGGCGTACCAGAAGGGCGAGACCCCCGCCGACGACCAGCCGGTGCACCTCGTCGAGTACGACACCGTCACGGGTGCGAAGCGCACTGTGGGCGGCACCGGCGACCGGGAGATGGCATACCTCGACGCCGGCCGTGGCGTGGCCACCGGGCAGGTCGGCGGCGGCTCGTGGGTGGTCGTCGTCGGGCTCGCCACCGGCGTCCGGGTTCCGTTCCACGCGGGATCGCAGCCCAGCGTCCAACCCGTGCGCTGAGCGGCGCGGCGACGATGCCGGCAGGGCTCAGTATCGTGGGCGATGTCATGAGTGAGACCGCCGCCCACCCGCCGATCCGTACGTTTCATCCCCGGCGCGGCCGGATGAGCGCGCGTCACGCCGATGCCCACGCGGCACTCTGGCCCCGCGTCGGCCTCACCGTCATCGACGGCGATCGGACCCCGCTGGACCTCGGCGAGCTCTTCGGGCGTGACATGCCCGTCGTCCTCGAGATCGGCTTCGGCATGGGCGAGTCGCTCGCGGCGACGGCGGCTGCCGACCCGGGCCGCGGCTACCTGGGTGTGGAGGTGCATACGCCGGGCATCGGCAACCTGCTGGCCCTGATCGGCGAGAACGGAAACGGTGTCGGCAACGTCCGGGTCGCGCACGGTGACGCCATGGAACTGGTGCACCGGATCGCCCCGGCCGGCCTCGACGCCGTGCACGTGTTCTTTCCGGACCCGTGGCCGAAGGCCCGGCATCACAAGCGCCGGCTGATCCGGCCGGACAACGTGGCCCTGCTCCGGGAACGGCTGCGGCCGGGCGGTGTGCTGCACTGCGCCACCGACTGGCCAGGCTACGCCGAGGTTATGGCCGCCACGCTGGACGCCGATCCGGGTTTGCGGTCGCTCGACCGCGAGCGGGCGTACCGGCCGCCGACCAGGTTCGAAAGCCGCGGCACCCGGGCCGGCCGCCCGATCGTGGATCTCCGCTACACCCGCGGCGGCTGAGCCGAAACCGGCGCCTCCCGCACCCCGGCGCCTCTACCCTGGAAGGCCGGAGGTAGGCGATGCGGCGAGACGACCCCGGACCGGCGCCGGGCGCCCGGACGGCCACGATCGTGGACGGGGACGGCCGGAGGTCCGAGGCGTTCGAGGACGGACACGTGCCGGGGGCGTCCGAGCTGCACCGCGGCGTCCTGACCAGCGGCGCCGCGGATCAGCTGGCGGCACTCGTGGCACGTGCGGCGCACGCGCCGGTCGGGCTGATCCACTTCGTGCAGGGCACGCGGCTGCGGCTGTACGGCGGGTGGGGTCCCGCGATCCCCTGGGACGCGGTCGCCGACATGCCGGTCGACGAGTCGCTCGCCGGTCTCGTGGTCCACACCAACGCCCCGCTCGTGGTGAACGACATCGAGCAGGAGGAACCGCGGCGCGCGCACGGCATGCGCGGCGCCTACCTCGGGCACCCGGTGCACGATCCGGACGGCACGGTGCTCGGCATCTGCTGCGCGTACGACGTACGGCCGCGCACCTGGACCCCGGAGGAGGTCGCCGCGGTGGCCGAGGCCGCCCAGGTGGGCACCTTGCTGGTGAGCGAGCAGCTGGCCCGGCACCAGATCGAGCAGCAGCGCCGGTTCCTGGACGCGGTGCTGGACAGCCTGCACGACGGCGTGACCGCGTGCGACGCGAACGGGCGGATCGTGCTGGTCAACGACCGCATGCGGCGGTTGTGGGGCGAGACCGGGCTGCCGGGCGACGCGGTCGTGGACGGGCTCACCGACGCCACCGGCAATCCGCTGAGCCGCGACGAGCTGGGACTGTTCCGGGCGCTGCGCGGCGAGCACCTGCGCGACGACGAGATCGTGCTGCACGGGCCGAACCGCCGTACCCGACATTACCTGGTCGACGCGCACCCGATCGCCGGGCCGGACGGGCGGACGGCCGGCGCGGTCCAGGCCGTGCAGGACGTGACCCGGCGCCGCCGGGTGGAACGGTTCCGTACCTGCGAGCTGGCCGTCACCACGGCGCTGGCCGAGGCTTCGAGTGTCGAGGCGGCCGGGCCGCGGGTGCTCGAGGCGGTGGCCGCCACCCTGGACTGGGTGCACGCCGAACTCTGGCTGGTGGACGACGCGGCCGGGGTGGTGCGCCCGGCCGCGCAGTGGAGCGCGCCGGGACGGCCCGCGGAACTCGACGTGCCGGTGGAGCTGCCGTACGGACAGGGGTTGGCGGGCCGGGCCTGGCAGGTGGGCAAGCCACTGTGGATCCGCGACGTCGGCCGGCCGCAGAGCCTGATCTCGGCGGAGACCGCGGAGAGCTCACGGCTGCACGCCGCATTGGCCATCCCGGTACGCGAGGGCTTCGAGACGCTCGGTGTGCTGACCGTCTTCACCGACACGGTGGAGGAGCCGGAGGACGAACTGCTCGCCCTGATGTCCGGCATCGCGGCGCACATCGGGCAGTTCATCGAACGGAGCCGGGTGGAGGATCTGCAGCGCCAGCTGGTCCGCAGCAAGAACGAGTACCTGGCACTGATCGGCCACGAGCTGCGCACGCCGCTCACGTCGATCAGCGCGTACACCGAACTGCTGCGCGAGGCGGACGAGAAGACCCTGCTCGGCGACGGTCCGCGGCTGCTGGAGGTGATCGAGCGCAACACCAACCAGCTGCGCCACATCATCAACGAGCTGATGGAGTTGTCCGCCCTGGACACCGGGCACGCGGACGTGCAGCTCGCGCCGACGGACCTGGCCGAGGTGGTGCGGAACTCGCTCGCCAAGGCCCGGGCGGCGGTCGACGGCGCGCCGCTGGTGATCGAGGACGACGTGCCGGAGCACCTGGTCCTTCCCGGCGACCGCAAGCGGCTCGGCCAGGTGGTGGACAACCTGCTGGGCAACGCGGTCAAGTACAGCCCGGACGGCGGCCGCATCGGCGTCACGCTGAGGGCCGTCGGTCGCGCCGCCGAACTCGCCGTGTCGGACACCGGTCTGGGGGTGACCAGTGACGAGCGGGAGAAGATGTTCACCGGCCTCTACCGCACCAGCCGGGCGCGGGACAACTCGATCCCGGGCACCGGGCTCGGGCTCACGCTGAGCCGGGCGGTGGTCAGCCGCCACCACGGCAGCATCGAGCTGGTCGATCACGACGGGCCGGGCACCACCGTGCTGCTCCGGCTGCCCATGGACGCCCGGTGACACGCCGCGGTCCCGTGCTCGACGGTGAGCGCGGGACCGCGGTGCATCGGGTGAAGCGGGCGGTTCAGCGGGGATGGACCACGGCGGCGGCGCCGCCCCCGCGGCGTACCGGCTCGGCGGAGGCGATCATCCCGCCCTGGCCGGTGAACTCGATCGCCGTGGCGGCGCCGAGCTCCGGGGTACTCGTGAAGGTGTGCCCCAGCGCACCCAATGCCGCGCCCCATTGCGTGATGTAGTCGGGCTCGGCCTGCACGGACGGCGAGTTGCGCTGCGAGGCGCGCGGCGCCGCCATCGCCTCGGGCAGGGTCATGCCGAGGTCGATCCGGTTGACCAGCATCTGCAGCACGGTCGTGATGATGGTCGCGCCGCCGGGCGAGCCCAGCGCGAGGAACGGCTTGCCGTCCTTGAGCACGATCGTCGGCGACATGGAGCTGCGCGGCCGCTTGGTGGGTCCGGGCAGGTTCGGGTCCGGCGCGGTGCCCTGGGTGGGCGTGAAGTTGAAGTCCGTCATCTCGTTGTTGAGCAGGAAGCCGCGGCCGGGCACGACCATGGCGTTGCCGCCGGTCTGCTCGATGGTGAAGGTGTACTCGACGATGTTTCCCCACCTGTCGGCGACGGTGAGGTTGGTGGTGCTCCGGCCGCTCTCGGTCGTCGCGCCGACCAAGGCCGGCGTGCATCCGGTGGCGGTGATGTCGCCGGGCGGTACCGGCTTCGTCATCGCCCGCGCCGGGTCGATGTGGCAGGCGCGCTGCCGGGCCCATTCGTCGCTGATGAGCTTGTCCAGAGTCGCCTGCGGGGTGTACGCCCCGACGTAGCGGTTCCGGTCGGCGAACGAGAGCGCGGTCGCCTCGAGGTAACGGTGCTCGGTCTGGATCACCGAGGACACCGGCGCCTGCTCGATGATGTTGAGTGCCTCACCCACCGCCGTACCGCCGCTGGACGGCTTCGACATGCCGTAGATCTTGTACCCGCGGAAGTCGGAGCGAGTGGGCGCCGGGAAGTTGAGGCGGTAGTTCGCGATGTCCTGGGCGGTCAGCGTGCCCGGCCGGATCGGAAAGGCCCAGCCTGGCCAGGGATCGTCGGCGACCGGCGGGTTCTGGACGGTGCGCGCGATCTCGTCGCCGATCGGGCCGCCGTACAGCACGCCGATGCCGCGCCGGGCGATCAGCCGGTAGGTGGCCGCCAGGTCCGGGTTGCGCTGCAGCGAGCCGACCGCCGGCGGCTGGCCACCGGGCAGGTACAGCTCGCGGGTGCTCTCGAACTGGCCGAACGCGAGCTGGTTGTCGGCGACTTGCTGGCGGAAGGTCGCGTCGACCGGGAAACCGGTCTGCGCCACCTGGGCCGCGGGCTTGAGCAGCTTGCTCAGCGACCGGGTGCCCCACTTCGAGACGGCGGCCTGCCAGGTGGCGAGCGTGCCCGGCGCGCCGACCGAGAGGCCGCTCACCCGCGCCTCCTGGAAGGCGTACGGCTGGCCGGTCTGCGGGTTGACGAAGTAGTCGGTGGTCATGTCGGCCGGGCCGGACTCGCGGCCGTCGATCGTGTACACCTTGTGCTTCGTGGCGTCGTAGTAGACGAAGAATCCGCCGCCGCCGATGCCGGCCGAGAACGGCTCGGTGACGCCGAGGGTCGCGGCGGCGGCGACCGCCGCGTCGACGGCGTTGCCGCCGTGGCGCAGCACCTCGATGCCCACCGCGGTGGCGGTCGGGTCGACGGTGCTCACCGCCCCGCCGTAGCCGACGGCGGTGGCTGTCTTGTCGGGAACCTTCGGCGCGGCCTGCGCCGGCGCCGGACCTGTCAGCAAGCCGAGCGCGGCCACGGAGGCCAGCGCGATCGTACGTCGGAACCGCATCGTTCCTCCGAAGACGTAGACAGTGTGGATGGTCTATCCCTGCCTACCAGAGAAGCTGCGCGGGCGCTGCCCGGGAATCGGACATTGTTGTCAACCCACGCCGAACGGCTCCGGCTCGATCGCCGGGCAGGTGGTGCCGGCCGCCGGTCGCTCCAGGGTGAGCAGGTACCGGTCGACCAGGCCGGCCACGCACGGGCTGTGGTCGTAGACGACGTGTCCCCAGCCCTCGTACGTCACCAAGGTGGCCCGCGCGCCCAGCTGCCGGGTCATGTTCTGCGCCCAGGCGTACGCGGTCGCGGGATCGTGCCGGGCGTTGACCAGCAGCACCGGGCCGAGTTCCGGCGGCGGCGCCAGCGGGCGCTGCGGGTTGTCCGGCGGCGACGGCCAGCCGAGGCACCCGGTCGTGGCGGTGAGCGCCAGCGGCGAGGCGAGCATCTGCGGCGCCCGGCCGGCCAGGATCCGCACCCGCCGGCGCAGGTCCCGGAAGCCGGTGACGGGCAGGCTCCAGTCCTCGCAGAAGACCGCGGGGAAGCTGTGATCGACGATGTCCACCGGCGGCGCGCTCCGCCGGCCGGCCGGACCGGCCCCCGCCGCGTCCCGCAGGTAGTAGGCGAACGAGTACCACTGCGGGTCGTAGAAGGCGGCGAACGCGGCACCGAGCAGGTCGGACAGCCGCAGCCGGGCGGGCGGATCGTACGGGTCGACCAGCGTGCCGGCCCGCGCCTTCGCCTGCGCGGCCGCCCACACCTGGGCGATGTCGCGGCCGCGCAGCACGCAGCGGGTGTCCCGGGCGCACCAGGCCGCGAACTCCTCGAACGCGTCCTGCGCGGCCTCGCTTTCCTGGATGAGGAACCTGGCGAGGCCCGCGCTGTGATCCATCACGCCGTCCAGCACCAGCGCGCGCAGTCGCCGCGGATAGCGCTCGGCGTACTGCGCCCCGATCAGCGAGCCGTACGAGGCGCCGTAGAAGCTGATCTGCCGCTCGCCGAGCGCGGCCCGGACCGCGTCCAGGTCGCGCACCACGCTCGCGGTGTCGACGTGCCCGAAGGCCGGCCCGGTGCGCGCGGCGCAGTCGGCCGCCAGCCGGCGGTTGTAGGCGATCGTGGCCGCGTACGCCTGCTCGCTCTCCACGAGGAAGGACGGCTTCGCGTCGACCAGGTCACGCGAGCACAGCACCGGCGAGCTGCGCCCGACGCCGCGCGGATCCATGCCCACGATGTCGAACCGGGCCCGCAACCCGGCACCGAAGTAGCCGGTGGCGCCGAAGGTGAAGTCCACCGCGGAGCCGCCCGGGCCGCCGGGGTTGACCAGCAGGGCGCCGATCCGCCGGGACGGGTCGGTGGCCGGCCGGCGCGCGACGGTGAGGTCGATCTGCGGCCCGTCCGGGTGGGCCCAGTCGGCCGGCACCTTCATCCGGCCGCACTGGACCTGCTGGTCCTCGGGACAGGCGGCCCACCGGATGGCCGCGGGGCGGTAGTCCTGCGCCCGGGCCGGCGGTACCCCGTACGCGAGCAGGACCGTGACCGTGAGGAGCGCGGCCCGCAGGGGCCGCGTCGAAGCTCGCACCGCGATGTCTCTCCGCCCTGCGCGGCGGCCGGCGCCGCGCGGCCCCATCTTCGGACGTACGGCGACCGCCGGTCTGGCGAATGGGTGAAGTTCGCCGGGGCGTGGCACGGTTGAGCGATGACCTCCGGCTCCCGCGTGCGCCTCGCCGTCGCCGCGGCCGGTGCCGCCCTGCTGACCGGCTGCTCCGCCGACACCCCGGCCACGCCGCGCGGGGTGGAGACGTTTCCGACCGCCCCGCCCCGGGCGTCCGCGTCGGTCCCGTCGTCCCGGGCGCCGGGCCGGCCGGATCTCGCCCGGCCGCAGACCATCGCGACCGGTCTGGAGGTGCCCTGGGGCCTCGCCTTCCTGCCGGACGGCAGCGCCCTGGTCAGCGAGCGGGACAGCGGCCGGATCCTGCGGATCCCGGCCGGCGGCGGCGACCCGCGCCCGGTCCACCAGGTGGCCGGCGTCGACCCGGGCGGCGAGGGGGGTCTGCTCGGCCTCGCCGTCGATCCGGAGTACAGCCGCAACCGGTACGTCTACGCGTACTTCACCGCGAGCGGGGACAACCGCATCATCCGGTTCACTCTGGACGGTGGTGCCCCTCGGCTCATCCTCGACGGGATCGACAAGGCCGGGGTCCACAACGGGGGGCGGATCGCGTTCGGGCCGGACGGGATGCTCTACGTCGGCACCGGCGACGCGGGCGAGCGCCAGTCGTCGCAGGACCCGCGGGACGTCAACGGCAAGATTCTGCGGATCACCCGCGACGGCCGGCCCGCGCCGGGCAACCCGCGCGCGGACTCGCCGGTCTGGTCGCTCGGCCACCGCAACGTGCAGGGCCTCGCCTGGGACGCGAGCGGGACGATGTACGGCATCGAGTTCGGGCAGAACACCTGGGACGAGGTGAACGTCATCGAGCCCGGAAAGAACTACGGCTGGCCCGAGGTGGAGGGCAGGGCGGGCGATTCGCGGTACGTGGACCCGATCGTCCAGTGGTCCACGGACGAGGCCTCACCCTCGGGCGCGGCGGTGATCGGGAACACGCTCTACGTGGCGGCGTTGCGCGGCCAACGGCTGTGGACGGTCCCGCTGCGCGGCGGCTCGCCGGAGGCGAAATTCGTCGGGGAGTACGGGCGGTTGCGCACGGTCGTCGTGGCGCCGGATGGCGCGCTCTGGCTCACCACGTCGAACCGGGACGGCCGCGGCGACCCGCGTGACGGCGACGACCGCATCCTGCGGTTCCCGCCCGGCTAGAGATACGGGGTCCGGTCCGCGGACTGTCCGCGGACCGGACCGACGGGCTCAGCGACTGTTCGGGGGCAGGGCGGGCAGCGCCGAGATGGCGGTGGCGTACTGAGCGATCTGGCGCCCGTTGGGCACGACGCCGACGGCGCGCAGCTGATCGTGGATCGCTTGGGCGACCGATTCCTCGGACTGTCCACGATGCGTCTGCGCGATCTTGTTGATGACGTAGTCGATTCTGATCTGTGCCTGCCAGCCGGCGGCACGGCTGCCGCCGGAGGTGGCAGACCTGACTGAGGCGAGGGGTTCCATGCCCTGTCTATCGGAGGTCGCCGGCCGGACTGGAACATATGCGGGGGCTGTGCAACCGGATCGCACCCGGCCGGCACCGGCCCCGCCATCAGACCGGCGGCGTCACCCCAGGACTCGTCAGCGCAGCCGCGCGACGGCTTCCACGGTCAGGTCGTCCAGCGAATCGAGCACCAGCGACGCCTGGGCCAGCGCGTCCGGCGCCGGCGGATAGACGCCGTGCGGGACGGCGACCACCGCCAGGCCGGCCGCCCCGGCCGCACGCAGGCCGTTGCTCGAGTCCTCCACCGCCGCGCACACCGCCGCGGTGAGGCCCAGCTTCTGCACGGCGCACAGGTAGACGTCCGGCGCGGGCTTGCCGCGCGGCACCTCCTCGGTCGACAGGGTGACCGCGAACGCGCCGGTCAGGCCGGCGGTCTCGAGCACCTGGTCGATCAGGACGCGGGCCGACGAGCTGGCCAGGCCGAGACGGTACCGGTCGCCGAGGCGGCGCACCGCGGCGACCGCGCCCGGGATGAGCGGTAGCGACGAGCGGTACCGCCCGGCCATCCGGTCGAGCACGTCGCGGGCCACCTCCTCGGGCGTACGCGGCACGCCGACGTCCACCGCCAGATGACGGGCCCACTCCGGGGTGCTCATGCCCATCATCCGGTCCTGGGTGTCCGGCAGGAACGCCCGGCCGAACTCGGCGACGTATGCCCGGCGGACCTCCTCCCAGACCTCCTCGGTGTCGATGATGACCCCGTCCAGGTCGAAGACGACCGCCTCGATCGTGCTCACAGCGCCTCGGCGGCGGGCACGATCTCCTTCTGGAAGATCTCGAACTGCTTGGTGTTCCAGGAGTTGCGCAGGCCCCCGTGCGCGACGGTGAATCCGAGACCGGCGAACCGCCGCAGGTCCTCGACGATCTCACCGACCCGCTCGCCCCGCTCCCCCAGGTCGAAGTTGAAGAGCACGGTCTTCTGGATCTCGTCGTAGTCGCGACCGACGCTGTCACAGTGCTGCTTGAGCACGTCGAGCTTGCGCTGCACGTCCGGGACGGGGAACAGGTTGCAGGCGTCCGCGTACTTCGCCACCAGCAGCAGCGTCTTCTTCTCCCCGCCGCCGCCGATCAGGATCGGCAGGTGCGGGCTCAGCGGCGCCGGCGAGTTCAGCAGCCGGTCGAGCCGGTAATGCTTGCCCTGGAACGGCGTCTCGTCGCCGTCGAACATCTGCCGGCAGATGCGCAGCGCCTCCTCCAGCCGCTCGAACCGCTCCCTGGTCGGCGGGAAGAGCAGGCCGAGCCCCTTGGACTCGTCCTCGTTCCAGGCGGCGCCGATGCCGAGGATCGCCCGGCCGCCGGAGAGCACGTCGAGCGTGGTGACCGCCTTGGCGAGCAGGCCGGGCTCGCGGTAGACCACCCCGGTCACCAGGGTGAGCAGCTTGGCGGTGCGGGTGTGCGCGGCGAGGAAACCCAGGGCGGTGTACGCCTCGAGCATCTCGTGCTCGGGCGGCCCGATCACGCCGATCTGCCACAGGTGGTCCATCACGCTGATCCGCTCGAAGCCCGCCTCGTCGGCGGCGGACGCCACGTCGGCGAGCACGGCGGCGAGCCGGGGCGCGCCCTGCGGCCAGGTGAAGTTGGAGATGTGCAGACCAAGTCTCACGTCAGTTCCTTCCGGCAAGGCGTTCCCTCGCGACATTCCCGACCGTACTCCGCACCGCTGCGTTACACGGAACGTAGTGGTCATGTCGTTCGCCCAGGCCGGTTCGGACCGCTGAGATGACCGCCCTCCACCGTTCCGGTGGGTTGCCATCCGGTTGCCGACCGGTAGTTTCCGATGATCGGGAACGAGGTGAGGAGCACCGCCATGCTTGGTTCGGGGCAGTCACCGGCGACCGGCCGCCGCCGCCGTCCTTCACCCACGGTGAGCGTCGTCATTCCGGTCCGCGATCCCTGCGGGCTACCGTTGACCCTCCGCGCGCTGCCGCTCGTGGACGAGGTCGTCGTGGTGACCGAGGGCCCCGACTACCGTACGGCCGCCGTCCTCCGCTCCGCCTGCCCCGACGCCGTCCTCGTCCACCCCACCCGGCCGGGGCCGGGCAGCGCGCTGGCGCACGGCCTCGCCGCCGCCCACGGCGACGTGCTCGTCACCTTGGACGCCGACGGGTCCGCCGACCCGGGCGAGATACCGCGGTACCTGGCGGCCCTGGCCGGCGGAGCGGACGTCGCGGTCGGCTCCCGCTACCGCGACGGTGGCCGGGACCTGACCGCGGGCCGGTTCCGGCGCTGGGGCACCCGGTTGCTGGTGTGGGTCGTGAACGTGCTCTTCGGCACCCGGCGGACCGACACCGGCTTCGGTTACGCGGCGTTCCACCGCGACGCGCTCGCCCGGCTCGACCTGCCCGGACCGGGCGCGGGAGCCGGCGGGTGGGGCGACGGGCCCGAGATCGGGCCGCTGCTGGCGCTGCGCCCGGCCGCCCGGGGACTGACGGTGGCCGAGGTCGGCAGCGTCGCGTACCCGCGGATGCGCCGTACCGGGCGGGCGAGGGCGGACGACGAGGCCCGGCTGCGGCACTGGGTGCGGGCGATCACCCGGGAGTACGCCGGCCGGTCCGGCGGTCCCCGGCACGTCCTGGCGGGGCAGGCGCTGGTCGCCCCGTTCGCCGCGAGCCGGACGGCCGCCACACCGCCACGGCGGCCGGGCGCGATCACCGCCGGCCGGGAGCCGGCGGGACGCCCCGACCCGGCGGGACATCCCGAGCGGGTGAGCCGCCCCGAGCCGATGATCCGCCCGGAGCCGGCGGGACGCCCCCCGGAACCGCGGACACCGGACCGGGACCCCGGCGGCTGGCCGCGCGCCGACCGACGGCCGGCCGTCGAACCGATCTGGGCGCCGCCGTACCGGCGCCGGTCGCCGGTGCCGGACCTCTGGCTCGCGAGCTGGCCGCCCGGCACCGGGCCGGCCGGCCAGCTCGCCGAGCGGCGGACGACGGACTGGGGCGTCCCCGGCGGTCTCGGCCCCGGCATCACGTACGTCCGGCCGGAAAGCCTGCGCGACGCGACCGGAGCGATTCCGCCCGCCCGGCGCGAGGTGGGCACGCGGCGGCGGCGGTTGACGGGCTACCCGCGGCGGCCGGAGCTGCGGGTGATCAACGGGGAGGGTGACGGGACCGACCAGCCGCGCAGCGGCCGGTTGCGGCCCGTGCCACCGGAGAACCTCGGCGGATGAGGTCGCGCGACCGTCAGCCGCGCTCGCGCAGGCGCGGCAGGATCCGCTCGGAGTAGAGCCGCAGGAACCGCTCCTGATCCGGGCCGGGCGCATGGAACACGAGGTGTTTGAAGCCCATGTCGAGGTACTCGGCGACCTTCGCGACGTGCTCCTCGGCGTCCGACGAGCAGATCCACCGGGTGGCGGTGCGCTCCACCGGCAGGGCGTCGGCCCGGCGCTGCATCTCGACCGGGTCCTCGACGCCGGTCTTCTCCTCGGGCGACAGGGCCAGTGCGCCCCAGTACCGCGTGTCGTCGCGGGCCTTCTGCACGTCCTCGTCGAACGACACCTTGACCTCGAGCATCAGATCCAGGTCGTCGAGCTTGCGCCCGGCCTTCTCGGCGCCCTCGCGCACCGCCGGCAGCAACGTGGCGGTGTACAGCTCGTGCCCCTTGCCGCTGGTCGTGATGAAGCCGTCGGCGATCCGGCCGGCCAGGCGGGTGGCCGCCGGGCCGGAGGCGCCGATGTAGATCGGTACCGGCCGGGCCGGTTTGTCGTAGACGGTGGCGTGCTCGGTCCGGTAGAACTGCCCCTCGAAGGTCACCCGGTCCTCGACCCACAGCCGCTTGATGAGCTGCACCGCCTCCTTGAGCCGGGCGAAGCGTTCCTTGCCGTCCGGCCACGCCACGCCCAGCGGCACCTCGTTGAGCGACTCGCCGGAGCCGACGCCGAGGACGACCCGGCCGGGCGCGAGGCAGCCGAGCGTCGCGAAGGCCTGCGCGACCACGGCGGGGTGGTAGCGGAACGTGGGGGTCAGCACGCTGGTGCCGATGAGCACCCGCTCGGTACGGGCGGCGAGCGCGCCGAGCCACGGCAGCGCCGCCGGCGCGTGCCCACCGTCGTGCCGCCACGGCTGGAGATGGTCGCTGATGAAGACGGAGTCGAAGTCGAGCTCCTCGGCGAGCTCGCCGTACCGGAGCAGTTCCGCCGGCGGGAACTGCTCCGCCGACGCCTTGTACCCGAACCGAATCATTCCCTGACCTTAGCCCCGCGGCCCGGCGCGGACCGGATGTGCGATCCGGCCCGCCGGCACGATTAGGCAGGGCGTCGGACGGGCACCTAACGGGACATGCGTATGTCAGTCCGGGTGAATCTGCCGCGCGAGGCAGACAGTGTCCCCGCCGTGCGCCGGCTGCTGCGCTGCGCTCTCTCCGTTCTGCACATCGACCGTCAGTCGGGCGACGACCTGGAGATCGCGATCACCGAGGCGTGCGCCAACGTGGTGCGGCACGCCTGCGGGGCAGAGAGCTTCGAGGTACGCCTGGACGTGGGCGAGGACCGCTGCGCGATCGATGTGGTGGACGACGGGGCCGGCTTCGACCCCGTCGCGCAGGCGACCCAGACGCCGGGCGAGACGAGCGAGCGCGGCCGCGGCCTGTACCTGATCAAGGCGCTGGGTGAGAACGTGCGGATGCATTCGACACCACGTCGCGGCAGCCTGATCCATTTCGAGAAGTCGTTCGCCTAGGCCGACCGGATTCCGCGGGTCTAACGTGCCCCGTTTGGGGGATGCCACACCGGGCCGATCGCTGCCCGGCGGCGGCCTGTCATATTTGCACTCTGGCAACTATTGCTCTGCGAAGGGGAGGCCGAGTGTCCGATCGTCCGGTGTCTGTCGGCTCACTTCTGCGTGCGGCGGCCCCCGATCGACTTCCGGAGGTCGTTGCGGACCACCTCCGGCGACACTACGCCGCCGACGACGTCGAAGTGCTGCTCGCCGACCTCACCATGACGGGACTCTGGCCGGTGCTCGAGCCCGACCGGCCGCCCGGCGGCTCGCTGGAGCTGCGGTGCTTCGGCAGCCAGCAGCCGGTGGTCGACGCCGGGCCGGCCGCACCCGTGCGGGTGCTGCTGCCGCTCACCGTGTGGGGTGATCGGATCGGCGTGCTGCGCGTGGGCATGACCCGGCCGGCCGGCCGCGCCCTGACCGACGAGCTCGCCGCGATCGCCGACGAGACCGCGATCGCGATCCGCGCCGCGGACAAGGACACCGACCGCTACCGGCGGGTCAGCCGCCGGTCCCGCCTCACCATGGCCGCCGAGCTGCAGTGGGACCTGCTGCCCGGCCGCTCCCTCGACGGCGAGCGGTTCCGGCTGGCCGGTGCGCTCGAGCCGGCGTACGCGATGTACGGCGACCACTACGACTGGTCGGCGACCGGTGACCGGCTCACGCTGACCGTGCTCAACGGCCATGGCGACGGGATGGAGGCAGCGCTGCTGACCACCATGGCCGTCAACGCCATGCGCAACGCCCGGCGCACCGGCGCGAACATCGTCGAACAGGCGGAGCTCTCCTCGGACGCGATCTACGCGCGGTACGGCGGCGGCGCGTACGTCGCCACGCTCCTGCTGGAGATCGATCTGACCACCGGTGACGTGGAGGCCGTCGACGCCGGCTCGCCGCACGCGATGATCGCGCGCGACGGTGAGATCCGGCCGGTGACCCTGGAGCAGCAGCTTCCGCTCGGCATGTTCGGCGACGGCCGGTACGAGACGCAGAAGTTCCGGCTCGAGCCGGGCGACCGGTTGCTGGTGGTCAGTGACGGGGTGCACGCCGCCGCGCCCGGGGGCAAGCCGCCGTACGGGGCGATCGCCCTGCCGGCCGCCCTGCGCCGGACGCGGCTGCAGCCGCCCACCGAGGCGGTGGGTACGGTGATGCGCGCATTGCGCGAGTACCACGCCGGGGCGGAACATGAGGACGACGCCGTCATCGTCTGCCTGGACTGGCTTCGATAAAGCCGGCCGGCCCAGGCATTATTCAAGAAGGGCCGGGTAGTGGCAGCCCTACGGAGCCCGAGTAGCCGGCAGAACAGGGACAAAACCGACATGGACGGGGACACCGACGTCGCCGCGGCCGTGGAGTCGACGGTCGATGCGCTGGTGGCTGTCCTGGAGGCCGCGCGTCTGGCCCACTCGCCCGCCATCCCGCCCGCCCAGCTGCGGGTGCTGACCATCGTGGCGAACAACCGGCAGACCAACATGAGCCGGCTGGCCGAAGCCCTCGACGTGGTGCCCTCCTCGGCGAGCCGGCTCTGCGACCGGCTGGAGGCCACCGGCCTGCTACGCCGGGTGCCCGACCCGCGGGACCGCCGGGAGGTGCGGCTGATGCTGACCGGAACGGCCCGGCGCCTGCTCGACGAGTTGCGGGAGCGGCGGCGCGCGGCGCTCGCCGAGGTCCTCGAGCGGATGCCCGCGGGCAGCCGTCAGGAGCTGGTCCGGGCGCTGCAGGCGTTCTCGGCCGCCGCGGAGGCCGCCGACGAGGGCGGCGAGAACCGAGCCGATGGCGGCCTGCGCACTGCTTGAGGTGCGGCGTCGCCGCCACCGCACCGGGCGGCCGCCCAATGGCCGCGGCTGTCGAGTTGGTACACCGATGCCGAAAAGGTCCCATTCTTGGCCGCGCGGCGGCGGCGCCCGCGCCTTTCCGGAGAGCGCTTTCGGCCTTTCGGCGGCCCGTCAGCGACCGTTCGCCGCCCGGTAGGCGTCGGTCACGCTCTGCGGAATACGACCGCGCTCGGAAATCTGGTGGCCGTTGGCGACGGCCCACTCGCGGATCAACCGGTTTTCGTCACGGGACCCGGCGGTACGGACCGGCGTACCGCGCCGGCCCGGGATCCGGCCGGTCGGGGTGCGGCCGACGCGGGTCCCCGCGTTGATGTACGGGTCCAGCGCCTTACGCAGCTTTCCCGCATTGGCCTCGGAAAGGTCGATCGTGTAGCTGCTGCCGTCGAGACTGAACTCGACGGTGCGATCGGCCTTCTTGCCGTCCAGATCGTCGATCAGGGTGGTGATTACCTGCCGCGCCATAACGACTCCTATGTGATACCGATCAACCGCGGCACAATTGTTGCTCGCATCGGGCTTCCAGCGCAACTGATCCGGGCGAGAATGCGCCATTTCCCGCAGCGCCGCCGGCTCCGATATTCAAATGGCGGGACGGCATTGAAGCGGAATCCGCGGAAAACCCGGGTGGCTCGGCCGGTGTGGATCACGTTAGGGTCGAAGGCATGGACGACGAGCGAGCCGCCTGGCACGAGCGGCGCCGGCAGGCGATCGCCGGGCACGCGGCCGCGCAGGAGGCGGGCCGGGCCGCCGAGGCCCGGCAGGCCGCGGCTCTACTCGACGATTTCGTCCGGCGTGCCGCCGAGCGCGGCCTCCGGCCGCATCCGCTCACCGCTCGAACCTTCGACGGACGGGCCACGTACAAGACTCATGTGCGGGGCTGGTACCTGAAGTCGAACCGTTCCGTGGCCGTCGGCGAGGACGGCGAATACTACGTGCTCACCGTTCCCTCCTCGCTGCGTGCCCGGTTCACCGGCGCGGACCTGTCGCCCAGCCTGCCCCGGCTGATCGTGGGTGCGGGCGGCGGCGACGGCGAACCGGTGCCGCTCGCCCAGCTGCTCGATCGCCGGCTCGACGCGGGAGTCTCCTGGCCTTGATCCGCACCACCCGACGCCGAGTCGCGGCGCTCGCCGCCGCGGCGGCGCTGACTCCGCTCGCCGCCACCGCGCCCGCGACCGCGGCGGTCCCGCGGCCCGCGACGGCGGCGCTCCGGGCCGCCGCGGCGGCCCAGATTCCCTGCCCGAAGCCGGTCGTCCCACCGCCGCCCGGCCGGCCGCCCCGGCCGGTTCCGCCGCCGGACGACCCGGTGCGGCGCGCGGTCGGCGGCGCGGCGCTCGCCACCGACGGCCTGATCATCCCGGCCGGCGCGCCGCGGCCGCCGGCGATCACCGCCACCACCTGGCTCGTCGCCGACCTGGACACCGGCCAGGTGCTCGGCGGCTGCGGGCCGCACGTGTACCAGACCCCGGCGAGCGTGCAGAAGACGCTGCTGGCGGCTGCCGTGATGGGCAAGCTCGACCCCCGGCAGCAGGCCAGGATCGTACGCAGCGACCTGGACATCGAACCGTACAGCTCGGCCGTCGGCCTGCTCGTGGGCGGCCGGTATCCGATCTCGACGCTGTGGCTCGGCCTGCTGCTCAACTCCGGCAACGACGCGGCGAACGCGCTGGCCCGGCTGGCCGGCGGTGGCGGGCCGGACGGCCCGGCGAAGACCGTCGCCGAGATGAACGCCCTGGCCCGGCGGCTCGGCGCCTTCCAGACCCATGCGGTGACCCCGTCCGGCCTCGACGGCAAGGGCCAGTTCACCAGCGCGTACGACCTCGCGCTGATCGCCCGGGTGTGTTTCGCCAGTGCCGACTTCCGCAGGTATTCGCTGACCCGGACGGCCCAGATGCCGGCCCAGCCGGCCCTGAAGGCGGCCGGCTTCCAGATCCAGAACGAGAACCGGTTGATCTTCGAATACCCGGGCGCGCTCGGCGGCAAGACCGGCTTCACGAAAATCGCCCGGCACAGTTACCTGGGTGCCGCCGAGCGCAACGGGCGGCGGCTCGTGGTCACCCTGCTCGGCGCCGAGGCGCGGCCGCTGCGCAGCTGGCAGCAGGGCGCCGCACTGCTCGACTGGGGCTTCTCCCTGCCCCGCAACGCCGAGGTCGGCCGGCTGGTCGAGCCGCGGGACGTGGCGGCCGCCGCGGCCGGCGGCGACGCCAAGCCGTCCGCGTCCGCTCCGGCGGCACCGAGCCGGCCGAGGGCCGCCCGCCCCGCCGCGGTGCCGTCACGGTTGCTGTCGGTGGGCGCGGCCGCCACGGTCGCCGTCGTGCTCGCCGGAATGCCGCTGTTGCTGCTGCTGACCCAGCGCCGCCGCCGGCGCCCGGTCCGCCGCCCGCGCTAGCGACACCCGGTCAATACGCCAAGACCAGGCCGAAGACCCACACCACCGCGACACCGAGCGCCGCGGTGAACTCGATCAGCATCGCCATCCCCACCGCGGCCATCGCCCGCCGGGTCGACGGCCATGCCTGGCCGGCGCCGAGCCGGAACCGCTCGACGAGGTAGACGCCGAGCACGAAGCCGAGGATCAGGCCGACCACGGGCACCACGAAGAAGCCGATCAGGCCGAGCACACCGCCCGCGATCAGGGCCTGATTCGGCACCCCGGCGCTCTTCATGCGACGGCCGGGCATCAGGTACTTGATCAGCGCCCCGACCACGGCGACGACCGTGGCCAGGGCCAGCACCAGCCACCGGACCGGAGCGTCGGCGTCGCTCACGAGCGCCCAGAACAGCACGCCCAGCCAGCTGAGCAGGAGGCCGGGCACGACCGGGATCACCACGCCCAGCACGCCCAGGCCGATCGCCACGGCGGCGATCACGGTGGCCGTCGTGCCGCTGTCGGTGAGATCCATGCCGCCCACCCTGCCCCACCCACCGCGAACCCTCAACCGCAGCCGCCCGCCGCCGATGGACTCCCCAGCGCCGTCCGCGGCGGCTCACACGACAACCGGCTCGCACCTGATCGTGACCGGATGTGTCAACCCAGGTCACCCAGAGTCTTTCCCAGTCAGCCGGACGCCCCGCCAGCCACGGGCGGCCGAGATCAACCGGGGGAAAGACATGACCAGCACCGTGACGACCGTTGCCGACCTCGCCGCCGACACCGCGCCCGCCGCGACGGTGCTCTCGAAGGCCGAGCAGGAGGAGCTCATCCGCACCCACATGCCGCTCGTCGGCCACCTGGTGCGCGACATGCTCACCCGCATCCCGAACCACATCCACCGGGACGACCTCACCAGCGCCGGCCTGCACGCGCTGGTGACCGCGGCCCGCGGCTGGGACCCGGACCGCGGCATCCCGTTCCACCGCTTCGCCGGCACCCGCATCCGCGGCGCGATCCTGGACGAGCTCCGGGCGCTGGACTGGGCGACCCGTTCGGTGCGGACCAAGGCGCGGGCCACCGACACCACCCGGCAGCACCTGACCACGACGCTGGGCCGCACGCCGACCGCCGACGAGCTGGCCCAGGCGCTCGGCACCACGACCAGCGACCTCCAGCAGACCGACACCGACGTGCAGCGCGCCACCGTGCTGTCGTTGCAGGGATTCACCACCAGCAGCGCGGACGACCTGGTCACCGAGAAGACCCCGGGGCCGGAGGAGATGCTGCTGCGCCGCGAGCAGATCGGCTACCTGCACCACGCGATCGCCTCGCTGCCGGACCGGCTGCAGACGGTCGTCACCGAGTACTTCCTGCACGAGCGTCCGATGGCGGACATCGCCGCGGACCTCGGCGTCACCGAGAGCCGGGTCAGCCAGCTGCGTGCCGAGGCGCTGTCCCTGCTCAAGGACGGCCTCAACACCCACCTGGACCCGGAGCTCGCGCCGGTTCCGGACAACCCGGAGAGCATCACCGCGCGGCGCCGGGCGAGCTACTACGCCAACATCGCCAACGGCACGTCGATGCGCAGCCGGCTGGCGATGACCAACGCGCACGGCCACACCACGTTCGGCCACGGCCCGGCCCGCTCCGGCGCCACGGCCGCGTAGGTCCGCGGTGGGAGGGGGTCCGGCTTGCCGGACCCCTTTCCGCGTACGTCCGGGAGTGTCAACTCAACGCGGTCAGCACCTTGGGCAGGTCGGTGGTGTGCAGGACACCGAGCCGCCGGGTGGCCCGGGTGATCGCGACGTAGAGGTCGGACAGGCCGCGCGGGCTCTCCGCCACGATCGCGTCCGGCTCGACCACGACGACCGAGTCGAACTCCAGCCCCTTCGCCTGCCGGACGGTCATCAGCACCACCTGGTCGCGCAGGTCGGGCTGCTCGCCGACGGCCGCGCCGGGGATCGCCTCGACGAGGACGCGGCCGAGGTCCGGCTCGAGGGCCTCGGGGACGATCACTCCGACCCGTCCCTCCCCGGCCTCGCTGGCCTCCAGGCGTACGGCGGCGACGACCTCCGCGGGGAGCGCGACCGGCGGCACCCGCAGCGACCAGGGCGGCACGCCGGCCGACCGGACCGACCGCGGCGGCTGCGGCGCCGGGCCGATCGCGGCCAGCACGTCCGCCGCGACCGCCATGATCTCGGCCGGCGTGCGGTAGTTGACGGTCAGCTCCACCAGGTTCCACCGCTGCGCCACGTACGGCTCGAAGACCTGCTCCCAAGTGGTGGTGCCGGCCAGCTCGGAGGTCTGCGCGACGTCCCCCACCACGGTCATCGAGCGGCTCGGGCAGCGGCGCATCAGCAGCCGCCAGGCCATCGGCGAGAGTTCCTGCGCCTCGTCGACGATCACGTGCCCGAAGACCCAGGTACGGTCGGCGGCGGCGCGCTCGGCCGCGGTACGCGTGTCGATCACCTCGTGCCGCTCGACGAACGCGCTGGCGTCCACCACGTCGATCGCGGAGAGGATCTCCTCCTCCTCGTCCTCGAAGTCGAGCGACCGGGAGCCCTCGACGATCTCCAGGACGCCCTCGGCGTACTCGATCGCCGCATGCCGCTCCCGCGCCGCCGCGCGGGCCTTGAGCGTGTCATCCACGCCGAGCAGCTCGGCGAGCTCGTCGAGCAGCGGCACATCGGCCGGCGTCCACCCGGCCTCGCGCGGGCGCAACAGCAGCGCTCGCTCGTGCTCGGTGAGTCCGGGCGCCGCGGAAGCCAGGCGGTGCGGGTCGCTGAGCAGATCGCGCAGCACCTGGCGCGGGGTGAGCACCGGCCAGAAGTCGAACAGCGCCCGCTGGACGTCGATGTCCTCGCGCAGTTCCCGCCGGGTCTCGGCCAGGTCCGCCGCGGACAGCAGATTCTCGCCGCCCAGCGGGTCCGCGCCGATCCGCTCGGCGATCTGCAGCGACAGGGCGTGGATCGCCTCGGTCACGAAGATCGCGCGGGCCACGTTGTGCGGGCGCCCGGACCGGCGGGCCGCGGCCCTCGCGTCCTCGAGAACCGCCCGCTCGATCCGCAGCGGATAGCCGTCGTGGTCCACCTCGGCGTAGTCGGCCGGCACGGTCTGCCGGTCGGCCACCGCGCGGGCGAGCACGTCCAGGATGGACAGCCGGCCCTTGACGGCGGCGGCGGCCGGCGGCTCGGCGGCCCGGGCCCGTACGCCCGGGAACATGTCGCCCAGCGTCGCCAGCAGCACGCCGGTCTCCGCCAGCGACGGCAGCACCTGTGAGATGTAGCGCAGGAACGTCGTGTTCGGGCCGAGAATCAGCACGCCCTGCTTGGTCAGCTGACCGCGATACGTGTAGAGCAGGTACGCCGCGCGGTGCAGCGCGACCGCCGTCTTGCCGGTGCCGGGGCCGCCCTGCACCACCAGAACGCCCGCCAGGCCGGCCCGGATCACCTCGTCCTGCTCGGCCTGGATCGTCTCCACGATGTCGCGCATCCGCCCGGTGCGGTTCGCGGCCAGCGCCGCGAGCAGGGCCGCCTCGCCGGTCACCTCCTCCCGGCCGGTGCCGCCGCCCGCGGCGAGGTCGAGCACCTCGTCGTCGATGCCGGTCAGCACCCGGCCCCGGGTCCGCAGGTGCCGGCGGCGGGTGACCCCGTCCGGCGAGACGGCGGTGGCCAGATAGAACGGGCGGGCCGCGGGTGCGCGCCAGTCGACGAGCAACGGATCGCGCTCGCGGTCCTCGGCGAACAGGCCCAGGCGGCCGATGTAACGCGGATTACCCGCGGCGAAGTCGAGGCGGCCGAAACAGAGACCGTTCTCGACGGAATTCATCTGGGCGAGCTGTTCCGCGTAGTGGCCGCGGGTCGCTTCACGCTGGGTGCGGCCCTGCGGGGTGCCGCCGGCCTCGAGCAGAATCCCGCGCAGCCGTTCGTCGGCCTGCGCCCGTAGCTGGTCGAGCCGCTCGTACAGGCCGGTCAGGTAGGCCTGTTCGGAACGGAGGTCGTCGTCGTGCGTGACCGCGGCGGAGCTTGACAAATTCCCTCCCCAGGGTGTTATCATTCCGGGGTTCGCGGCCTTTATGGGCCGCTTTTTTGTTGGTACGGCAATCGCTCAGAATAGCCCATCGACCGGTGTACTCCCACCAGTGTCGCGCAGGTTACGGGCGCCCCGGGAAGTGTCCGCAATCCGTCAACCTTCCCGGCGAGCCGTTACGCGGGGCGGCCGATCGGACTTAGTCGAGTCATGAACCACATCCACCCGTTCCGACGTCTCGGCGTGCTGGCGCTGGTCGGCGCCGCCGCTCTCACCCTCACCACCGCGTGCTCGGAAGACTCCGACGCGCCGGCCGGCAACGCGGCCGCCGCCGCGGCGGGCGGCCCCGAGCCCAAGACCATCGAAGGCGCCAAGATCGCCGCGCAGACCGTGTTCGACCGCTTCTCCGGCGGGGACTTCGCCGGTGCCTGGGAGATGTACACCGCCGCGGGCAAGCAGGCGATCAGCAAGGACGACTACGTCAAGCTCAACCAGGCGTGTTCGCGCAAGGGTCTGGCGATCCAGCTCACCAGTGCCCGGATGGACGGGCAGAACCGCGCCGTCGTGATCGCCAAGCAACTGGTGGCGGCCCAGTCCTACACCATGGTGTACGAGGGCGACGCCTGGAAGCTGGAGCCGGCGAAGGAAGGTCTGGCCCTCTACCAGCAGGGTGCCGCCCGGGCCATCGCGGCACAGAAGAGGGCCGGCACCTGCGCCAATCAGTGAGGACGCAGGGGTGCCCGGCGCCGTTCGCGGCGGCGGGCACCGCCTCCCGGTGGCCGGCTCAGGCGGCGAGCGGGAGGCCGTCCGGACCGGTGACCGCGAGCCGGCTGTGCAGCGTGCCCCGCGTCGCGATCTGGTCGTAGTACGCCGCCCGCCGGCGCGCCACGCAGCCCTCCTTCGCCGGGGTCTGTGCGGCCAGCGCCGGGTCCAGGTGCGCGTTCAGGCCGTCGCGCAGCAGGCCGAGCGCCTCCGCGCGCAGCTGCGACACCCGCGACTCGGTGACGCCGAGCTCCTCGGCGATCCGGGCCATCGGGCGCTCCTCGAAGAAGTAGCCCTGTACCACCACGCGCAGCCGGTCCGGCAGGGCGTCGATCGCGTGCCGGAGGTAGCCGAGCCGCTCCCGGCGGATCAGCATCTCCTCCGGGCCGGCGCTCGGCTCGGTCACCATGTCGTCGGCCGTGGCGGTGGCGAAGCCCTGCAGGCTGAACACGACGGCACGGTGCACGTCGTCGTCCGCGGCCTCGATGTCCTCCACCGTGCAGCCGAGCCGGTCGGCCACCTCCTGCGCCGTCGGCGTGCGCCCCAGCTCGGCGGTCAGCTCCTGGCGCGCCGAATCGGTGCGCCGGGCCCGCTGCCGCACCGAGCGGCTGGCCCAGTCCAGGCCGCGCAGCTCGTCGAGCAGGGCACCGCGCACCCGCGTGGCGGCGAAGCGGGCGAACGGGACGCCGCGCTCGGCCTCGAAACCGCGCGCCGCGTGCACCAGCGCCGCGTACCCGGCCGACAGCAGGTCGTCGCGGTTGACGTGCGACGGAACCCGGGCCAGCATCTCGCGGACCAGGTGACCGACGAGCGGCATGTGCTCCTGGACGATGTCGCCGCGCCGGCGGTCGGCAGCGGACATGGCACCGCTCATGTGGGGGTCTCCTCGCGTACCGGCCGGGTCGGGGGAATCCCGGCGCTGAGGAGAACGGTGATCGGGCCTGAGTGCTAACCGGGTCCCGTCCGGGTGCAGGCCGGTTGCATCGTGCCGCCGGCGCCCGCGACGCCCGAGGTATGCTTGATCTTCCGGCCCGCTGTGCTGCTACCGGCGCCCGGTCCCGACCACGGACGATTCCTGGGGAGCTCCCACTTCTATGACGACCTTCACCGAGTTCGGCGTGCCCGCCGTACTGGACGAGGCACTCGCCGACCTCGGCATCACCACCCCGTTCCCGATCCAGGCGGCCACGCTGCCCGACTCGCTGTCCGGCCGGGACGTCCTGGGCCGCGGCCGCACCGGCTCCGGCAAGACGTATGCGTTCGTCCTGCCGGTGCTGACCCGTCTCGCCGCCGGAACGGCACCGCGCCGGCCGGGACGGCCGCGCGCGCTGATCCTCGCGCCCACCCGGGAACTCGCCACCCAGATCGACGCCACGCTCGCCCCGCTGGCCGCCCGGCTCGGGCTGCGCAGCCTGGTGGTCTTCGGCGGGGTCGGGGCGAACCCGCAGATCAAGGGACTGCGAGCGGGAGTCGACGTGCTGGTGGCCTGCCCCGGCCGGCTCGAGGACCACTTGCGCAACGGCCACGCGTCCCTGGCGGACGTCGAGATCACCGTGCTGGACGAGGCCGACCACATGGCCGACCTGGGCTTCCTGCCGGCGGTCCGGCGGCTGCTCGAGCAGACTCCGCGCGGCGGCCAGCGGCTGCTCTTCTCCGCCACCCTCGACAACGGCGTCGACGTCCTGGTCAAGCGCTTCCTGCGGAATCCCGTGACGCATGCCGTCGACGCGGCCGCCGAGGCACCGGCCGAGATGTCGCACCACGTCCTGCACGTGCGCGGGGACGACCGCTTCCCGGTTCTGGTCGACCTGCTGGCCGCGCCCGGCCGGACGGTCGTGTTCACGCGCACCAAGCGGCGTGCCAAGGTGCTGGCCCGGCAGTTGGTCGCCGCCGGCGTGCCCGCCGTCGAGCTGCACGGCAACCTCGCCCAGAACGCGCGCAACCGCAACCTGGCGGCCTTCGCCGACGGCAGCGCCGAGACGCTGGTCGCCACGGACATCGCCGCCCGCGGCATCCACGTCGACGACGTCGGCCTGGTGATCCACGCCGACCCGCCGGTCGAGCACAAGGCGTACCTGCACCGCTCCGGCCGTACCGCCCGGGCCGGCGCGCACGGCACCGTCATCACCCTGATGACCGACGACCAGCAGGCGGAGGTGCGCGACCTGACCCGCAGGGCGGGCGTGCGCCCGACCACCAACCGGACCCGTCCGGGCGACCCGCTGCTGGCGAAGCTAGCGCCGGGCGAGCGGACGTTCGTCCGCCCGCAGGCGCCCGCTCCCGACGACGGCGCGCGCCGGAGCCACCCGGGCGGCGGCGGCCGGCGGCCGGCCAAGGGCCGTCCGGGCGCTCGCCGCGGGACCCGTTGAGGCCGGGAGTTCAGCCCGTCACGTAGATGTCGAGCGCGATGCGCACCGGCCGGGCGATGATGCCGCGGCCGGCCGTCACTCCGGCCGCCACCCGGTCGAGCTCGCCAGCCGCCATGATCCGGTAGCCCTCGCCGGCCGGGGTGCACGCCGCCACCGTGACGGTCACCTGGCTGTCGCGGCCGCGCACGCTCAGCACGCCGGCCATCTGCCAGACCCCCGCCCGCCACACCAAGCCGGTGCTCCGGAACGCGATCACCGGGTGGGTGGCGACGTCGAGGAAGCGCCGGCCGGTGATGTCCCGGTCCCGGCGGGAGTCGTCGGAGTGGAACGAGCCCGCGTCGATCTCGGCGGAGGCGCTCGATCGGGGCAGATCGGCGGCCACCGTCACGGTGCCGCCGCGGACGGCCAGCGTGGCGGTCACCGGTTTCCACCCGAAGGCGTGGGTGGCGGTGAGCCGGCACGCGGAGCGGGCCGGGTCGATGGTGTAGGTGCCGGGCCGGATGTCGGTGCTCAGATGCGTCGTCATGCCGCCCAGCGTCGCGCCGGGGACGGCGGCGAACCTCAGTACTGGTACGGAGACGCACCACGGAGTTCGGCCCGGCTGCTGATCCCCAGCTTGCCGAGGACGTTGCGGACGTGCGTCTCGACCGTACGCTCGGACAGGTAGAGCCGGTCGGCGATGGCCCGGTTGGCCAGGCCCTCGGCGACCAACCCGGCGATCTCCCGCTCCCGCGCGGTGAGCTGATCCCGGGCCAGGCCCGCCGCCTCGTCGGCCACGGCCGGCATGCCGTGCCGCCGGGCGACCTCCACCGCCTCGGCGGCGAGGCGGCGCGCCCGGCGGTGATCGGTGGCGCGCAGGTACCGGGCGTACGCGAGAAGCGCCTGTGCCCGGAACGGCGGCGATCCGATGCGCCCCTCCATGGTGACGGCGTCCTCGAAGTGCCGGTCGGCCGCCGGGTCGCCCAGCGCCGCCGCGATCTCGCCGAGGATCCGGTCGACGGCGCCGTGGCAGGCCGTGGTCGTGTTCAGGAAGCGGCCCCGGTGCCGGATCGCCCGGTCGTAGCACTCCCGGGCGGTGCCCGGCTCACCTACCCAGGCGGCCAGTTCGCCGGTGGTGAGCACGATGAAGGCACGGCGCGAATCGGCGGGCAGCCGGGGCAGCATGCCGGTGAGCCGCCGGACGCAGTCGGCCGCGGTGTCCCGGTCGCCCGTCCAGCGGGCACGGCGGCCGATCTGGGCGGCGGCGATCGGCACGCCGGCGTACCGGTCAAGCTCCTCCCGCAGATCCCCGTCCCACCGCGGCTCGGATCCGGTGTGCTCGGCGAGGCTGTCGGTGAACGCCAGCCAGAGCAGCGGTGCGGACCGGTCCTGCGCGCGTACGGCGAGGTCGCGGGCCTCGTCGGCGAGCGCGGCCGCATCGCCGAACCGCCCGGTCAGCAGCGCGCGCGTGGCACGGGCGCGCAACAGGTGCCACCGGGCGACCGGCCAGCCGAGCCGGTCGACCAGGGCCGCCAGGTGACCGGTTTCACTGTCGTATCCGGCCATGTCGCCGAGCGCCAGGTACGCGTCCAGGCGCCAGTTGCGGCCCCAGAGCTCGGCGTCCGGGCGCCCGCTCGCGCGCGCCAGGTCACAGCTGCGGCCGGCCAGGTGGAGCACCTCGGCGACGTCGTCGAGCGGGTCGAGCACCTCGTGCCGGGCGTGGATCGCCGCGGCCAGCGCCCCCGGATGCCCGGACCTCTCGGCGAGCTCCATCGCCTCCCGGCTGATCTCCCCAGCCCGGCCGGCGTCCGGGCTCTCGGTGAGCAGGAAGGCGTACTGGGCCAGCACCTGAGCGCGGTCGGCGACGTCCGGGTGCCGCGCCAGCGCGCGCTCGCAGAGCCGGATCAACGCGGGGCCGAGCGGCCCGGCCAGGCCGCGGATCACCAGGGCGGCCGGCGCGCCGACCTCGTCCACCACGGCGGCGCAGTCGGCGAGCGCGACATCCAGCCGGCCGTCCCGGTACGCCGCCTCGGCGCGCTCCAGCCGCAGCCGCGGGTCGTCCGGCGCGTTCTCCAGTGCCCGGCCCAGCCATCGCACCGCCTCCCCGTGGTCGAGCGTCCGGCTCGCGGCCCGGGCGGCCGCCGCGCACGCGTCCGCCGCCACCCGCCGGGACGTCCCGTCCACCGCGGCGCGTACCCGGTGCCGCGCCACCTCAGCCGGTGCGGCACCGGAGTACTCGAGGGCACCGGCGATCGCCGCGTGCACCCGGATCCGCTCGTCCCGGGAGAGGTCGGCGTACCGGGCCCGCCGGACGAGCTCGTGCGCGAAGCGCAACCGGGCCGGCGCCCACGGGTCGTCGACCAGCACTCCCGCGGCGACCGCCTCGGCCAGGAGGGCCTCGACGGGTGCCGGACCGGCGATCCGGCTCAGCACCGCCACGTCGATCTCCGTGCCGACGGCCGAGGCGGTACCGAGCAGATCCCGGCACGCGGCGCTCAGCCCGGAGGTCCGCCGGCGGACCAGGCGGCGCAGGCCGTCCGGTAGGTCGACGCCGCCGGCCGGACTGCCCAGCCGGTCCTGGGCCAGCAGCAGCCGGGCCAGTTCCCGGGTGTAGAGCGGGCTGCCGCCGCCGAGCCGGTGCACCACCGGCGGCCACGTGCCGTGCACCCGGCCGCCCGCCTGCCGGTCGAGGTAGGCGGCGACGCCGCTCTCGTCCCACGGGCCGAGCGCGAGCACGGTGGCGTCGGGCAGGTCGGGCCCGGGTGGGCGGGCGGTGCCCAACAGCAGGATCCGGGTGCCGGCGACCTCCCGGGCCAGGGCGCCGAGCAGGGCGAGCGACGCGGCGTCCGCCCAGTGCAGGTCCTCGAGTACCAGGACCAGCGGCGTACGCCGGGCCGCCGCGGAGAGCGCGTCGACGGTGGCGCGGATCGCCCGGAACCGGGCGGCCGCCGCGGACTCCCCCTCGTCGGCCAGGGTCAGCAGGCTCGGATCGAGTCCGGCCCCGCCCGTCCCGAGCAGCCGCAGCCACGGCCAGAACGCGGGTGCGCCCTCGTCCGGGTCGGCCCGTCCGGCGAGCACGACGGCGCCGGCCGCGGCGGCCCGCGCCACCGCCTCCTCGACCACCGCGGTCTTCCCGATTCCGGCCTCGCCGACGAGCAAGACCAGGGCGCCGGCGCCCCGGGCGGCCGCGGCGCGCAGCCGGTCGAGGACAACCACCTCGGCCACCCGCCCGACGAGTTCGCCCATGCCGACCAACCTGGCCTCAGGACGCCGGGATGTCCACCTCGATCTCGTCACCCAGCCGGTATCCGGGGCAGAGTTCCAGCTCGTCGCCGCTCCAGAAGCGGCCGGGGTCGTACCAGTTGGGCTGCCGGCCGCCCGGCAGCAGGCCCATCTCCTCGTAGGTCACGGCGACCACCTCGGCGCAGTAGGCGGTCTCCAGCGCCGCGTCGGTCACCGGACCGCGCCGCCACGGCGGCTGCACCTGCGGCACCCTGCCGCGCACCCACCGCCACGCCAGCTGAGCCGAGGACGGGAACGGCGTGCCGTCCAGCCGGGCGACGGCCTTGAGCGCCCGGTCCTCGATCTCCCGGGTCACCGCCGGCTCCAGCTGGCGCAGCCAGCCCCGCTGGCCGTAGCGGTGGGCCCAGACGGTCACCGCGTCCCGCAGGTCGTGCAGCTGCACGCCGCGCTGGAACGTGCCCGACCACAGGTCGGGCAGGCACTTGCCGAGCTCGGCGTGCCACATCAGGGCCGGCAGGTCCTCGACGACCAGGGACATGCCGACGTGGTTGACGGGGCTGTTGGTCAGCGTCTGGATGGCGCGGTCCGGCCTCGATCGGCCGCGGAATATCCAGATGTCCCCCGTGCGCGTCAGGTCGATAGCCTGATCGAGGCTGATTGCGGCTACCACGTGTCTATCCTCAACAGATGCGGTGGTGGAAAGTAGTGGGTCTGGCCGGTCTCGCCGGGGTCGCGGCGACGGGAGTGGTGGTGGCGCGGGCGGAGCGGCGGCGCCGGGCGTACACCCCGGAGGAGATCCGGGCGCGGCTGCACGACCGGGTCGCGGAGGCGGCCGCCGAGCCGGTCTCAGACGACATGGGTGTCGCGGAGTAGCGACCAGAGCCCCGCACCGTCGGGGGCGGAGAACCACGTCTTGCCGCCGGAGCCGATCGCCTCGGGGGAGCCGGCCGGACCGGGCACGGCGCCGGCCAGCACCGCCTGAGTCGGCGACAGCCGCCGGATCGCGACGGCGGCGACGTTCTCCGGGTGGGCGTGCACGAACTCCGAGTAGATCTCCTGGTCGTGCTGGCCGTCGTCGCCGATCAACAGCCACTTGACATGCGGGAACTCGCGGGCGAGCCGCTGCAGGGACTTGCGCTTGTGCTCCTGGCCGCTGCGGAACCACCGGTCGGGGGTCGGTCCCCAGTCGGTGAGCAGGATCGGCCCGGCGGGATAGAGATGCCGGGACAGGAACCGGGTCAGCGCCGGCGCCACGTTCCAAGCGCCGGTGGAGAGGTAGATGACCGGGGCGCCGGCGTTCGCGGTGACCAGGCGCTCGTAGAGCACCGCCATCCCGGGCACCGCCATCCGCGCGTGCTCGTCGAGCACGAACGTGTTCCACGCGGCGAGCAGCGGGCGCGGCAGGGCGGTCACCATGACCGTGTCGTCGATGTCGGAGATGAGCCCCAACTTGCACGCCGGATCGAGCACCCGCACCGGAGCCTCGACGGTCGCGGAACCCTCGGTGCTCAGCTGGACGTTGCCCCAGCCCGGCTCCAGGTCGCCCTTGACCACGCAGTCGACGTAACCGCTGCGGTCGGTGCGGGTCTCGGTGACGTCGTCGCCGACCTGGATCCGGACCACGGCGTTGCTGACCGGGGAGCTGGTGAAGCTGCGCCAGCCGCGGATCTTCTCCAGCTTCCTGGTGCGGGTGCGCTCGCCGCGGGTGAGCAGGACCCGCGCCATCACCCGGGCCCAGCCCGGCGCGCCGTACCCCGTGTACGCCGTGATGACCGGCTGCCACCCGCGGCTGCGCAGGCGGCGCTCGATGATGTCGTGGAGGGCGTCCTCGATCTGCGCGGCCCGGTGGAGCCGCATCGCGGGCGGCTGCCCAGCCGCCGGAGTTGACGTCACGCTGCCCCTTCCGTCGTCGGTGCGGCATCCCGTGCGGTTACCGTACCCGCCCCGTCCGACAACCGCTCCCGAACTCACCATCGGGAGCGACATCTGTCCACACCGGACGGTCAGGCGACCGCCGGCAGGTCGGTGGTCGTCCACTGCCCCGCCCACCACTGTTCACCGGAGACCGGTTGCCCGGCGCCCACCCGCGCGAACGCGGCGGCGACCTCGGCACGCAGGCTGCTGAGAGCCTGGGCGGCGGCCTCGGCCTCCTGCCACGCGGCACGCTCCCGTTCGACCGCCGCCCGGTACCCGGCGAACCGGTGCTCGCGGACGGCCCGGCACAGCGCCGCTTCCTGCACCACCGGATGCAGCCGCGGGTTCCAGCCGCGATGCGCGTAGACCTCGTTGAGCTGCGCGATCGAGATCCGGCGCTCGCGGCAGGCCGTGGCGGCGGAGCGGTGCAGGTACCGCTCACGTTCGGCGTTCTCCCCCGGCTTGCGGCGCCGGCTCATCAGCGGATAGGCACAGGCGGCGGCGGTGCGGCGGGCGGCCCGGTCGGCCGCGTCGAACGCCGCCCACGCGGCGTCGAGCTCGTCCCGCGCCGTCTCCCAGACGGCACGCCGGCGGCCGGCGGTGGCGGCCGCACGATCGGCCGCGACGGCGACCTCGCCCGCATAGCGGACAGCGTCGGCCGCGGCCTCCTCCTCCGGCGTGGGCATCGGCTTGCGGGGCGCGGCCAGCGCCGTCGTCACGACGGCGATGCCGACCAACATGAGCATCCAGAGAGCGACGGCTTGCGGTACGGAGGCGAAGAAGCTGTGCAGAGCGGTTTCCACGGAACACCTCACCAGGGAGACGCGATCGTCGTGGGTGATGCTGGCGTGCGACGGACGCACGCGGGTGGCCTTTGCGCCACGGGGAGTTCCTCGACGGGCCCTCCGCCACGGGGCGGCCGCTGCGGACCGTGATCGGTCCGCGCCCGCCCGACGAGAGTTACGGGTCAGAGGACCGGAGGGGCCCGCTTTCCGGGAACCCGGGGCGCGACGCCCGCGGCGAGTGCGGCGAGCGCGGCCGCCACGGTGAGGAGGCCGGCGACGGTTCCCGGGAGAACTTGCGGCGCGGTCGCCGCGAAGGCGTGGATCCTGGCGCCGGTGGGGGTGATGTCCCGGCCGGCGGTGATGCCGGGACGGGCCGTGGTGGCCTCGTCGGGGGTGACGGTCGCCGTGGTGCCGGTCACCGTCGTGGCGGTCACCGTGGTGCCGGTCACCGTCGTGGCGGTCACCGTGGTGCCGGTCACCGTCGTGGCGGGCGCCGTCGTGGCGGGCGCCGTGGTGCCGGTCACCGTGGTGCCGGGCGCCGTCGTGGCAGGCGCCGTCGTGGTCGGGACCGCTGCGGGCCGGAGGGCCGGCGCGGCGAAGGCGAGCGCGAGCATGGCGAGGCCGGCGAGGAAGCGCAGCAGGCGCTGGCCATCCCAGTCACGGGGAAGCACGCGCATCACTACTGCCACGGGATCAACCTACCGTTTCGGCGCGCAACGTGCACGGCTCCGATCGGTTATCCCCATTCGCACCACCGGGGGACCGTCTCGACCTCCGCGGCAAGAGCCGGGCAGAAGCGAGCATGCGGCGCGGTAAGGAGTTCCGGCGGGCAACCATTTCAAACCATTTCGCACTGCCCGCGCTCGCCGTCTCGGGCCGTGACGACGCAGGAATCCACGGACAGCACGAATGGGCTGGGATCGCCCTTTTTGAGCGACGTCAGGTCCCAATCAACGGGATATGCAGTTCAACATGCAGGAGGATGCGATCCGGGCCGGCTGGGTCTTGGGGGACCCGAGTTTGCGAAAATGGGGCTCTCCGCGGGCCTCCGAAGGCCCGACTTCCCTGCAGTTGTGGATCCGACGGCGTGTCGACACGCGCCGTCCCAGATGTCAGGAGGAGAGTCCGGCATCCGGGCACCCGCCACGCTCGACCCACGCCCTCCTCGCCCGTCCGAACTGGGTCGCCGACACCCCTTCTGTGGTCGGGGGGTGGGCGAAGGTCGCGTCCATGGGGTTGGGGCTCGCCGGTCAGGCTGAGCAGGTCCAGCGGGTGATCGCGGGCCCGGCCAGCTTGGCCTCGGCCCCGGCTGAGCTGCTCGGTGCGGTGACGATCAGCTTGGCCTCGGCCCCGGCTGAGCTGCTCGGTGCGGTGACGATCTCTGCTCGCGGAGCCGGTCGGCGGCCGCGGCCTCCCGTTCGGTAATCAGGTCCAGGATGGACGGCCGGCGCACGTGGCTATTCCCGACGCCAGGACGGGCGGCCGTACCGGTCAACCGGCGGACCAGGTTCGCAATCGGCGCCCACCGGATGCGAGAGACCGACGAGGCCCAGGTTGCTCGTATTCGCTGGTCAGCCGGCGGTGCGGCAATGGAGACCGACGGGCGACGTTGGGACGACGTCCAGCGGTGGACGACGATCGCCGAACCTATCCGGACTGCCTTTGGCCGACGCATGGCAACCGGATTACGCGGTCGTCTGGACACACCGGATCCGTCGGGCCCCTGCAAGGCCCGCCGGCGGATCCCTTCCTCGGCTACGTCACGGCACGAAGGCGATCGGCACATTCGCTGCCCGGAAGGCCCATTCGAAGATGGGCACCAGCCTCGGCCAAGATCGGGCACTCGCCTCCCTGCGAAGCCGAGGGACCATGGAGGGCGTGGACCTTCAGGTGGTGGAGCAGGTGGCCGAACTCGGCACATGGGTGGCCGAGGGCGGCGTGGTCGTGCTGAGCGGCGCGGGTCTGTCGACGGATTCGGGAATTCCGGACTACCGGGGACCGTCCGGGTCGGCACGCCGGGCGACGCCGATGACGTATCAGGCTTTCACCCGGGACCCGGTGGCGCGTCGCCGGTACTGGGCGCGCAGCCACCTGGGCTGGCACACGATCGGCGACGCGCGGCCCAACGACGGGCACCGCGCGGTCGCACGCCTGCAGGGCATCGGTGCGGTGACCGGCATCATCACCCAGAACGTGGACGGCCTGCACCAGGCGGCCGGCGCCACCGGCGTGATCGAGTTGCACGGCAACCTGGCCCGGATCGCCTGCCTGGCGTGCGGTCAGCGGACGCCGCGAGAGGAGATGGCCGGCCGGCTGGACGCCGCCAACCCCCGGTTCGCCGGGAAGGCCACGGCGATCAACCCGGACGGCGACGTCGAGCTGGACGACGCGGCGCTGGACGGGTTCACGGTGGTGGACTGCCGCGGCTGCGGCGGGATGCTCAAACCGGATGTCGTCTACTTCGGCGAGACGGTTCCGCCGGACCGCGTCGCGCGCGGCTTCGAGCTGGTCTCCGGTGCCCGTACGCTGCTCGTGCTGGGCTCGTCTTTGACGGTCATGTCCGGCCGGCGGTTCGTGCTGCGGGCGGCGCGGGACGGCATCCGGGTCGCCATCGTCAACCGGGGCGTGACCCGCGGCGAGCCGTACGCCGGTCTTGTCATCGATGCCCCATTGGGCGTCGTTCTGCCCAACCTGGCCGACTCGGTCGGAAAGGTGAGCATCTGACAGCCGAAACGAAGATGACGCGGCGAGCGCATTGACGCGGCTCACTCGGCTCGCGTTAACTGCCGGAACCGGTTTCGGGAGTCAGCCGGCGACTCGGTGCGACCAGCCGGTGATAGGAGGACCGCCCGTGCCCATCACCATCACCGATGTCGCGGCCCGCGCCAAGGTCAGCAAGACGACCGTGTCGCGGGTACTCAACGGCAAGGGTGAGCTGGACCAGTCGACCGCCGCCCGGGTCCGCGCGGTGATCGAGGAGCTCGGCTACGTGCCCAGTTCCCGCGCCGTCGGCCTGGCCCGCGGGCGTACCCGTGTGGTGGGCATGCTGGTCCCGTCGCTCACCTGGCCGTGGATCGGCGAGGTGTTGCAGGGCGCGGCCGACGTGCTCGAAACCGAGCGGTACGGGCTGCTACTGGTCACCTGCAACCGCGGTGAGGAGTCGATGCGGCAGTTCGGCACGCAGGTGTCCGGGAAGTCGTTCGACGGACTGCTGGTGATCGAGCCCGAGGGCACCCTCGGCTACATCGCCACGCTGCATGCGCGCGGCCTGCCCGTGGTGCTGATCGACGACCGGGATCAGATCTCCGGACAGATCCCGAGCGTCGGCACGACCAACCACGACGGCGCAGGCGCCGCGGCCCGGCACCTCCTCGAGATCGGCCGCACCCGGCCGCTGGTGATCACCGGCCCGGAGCGCTTCGGCTGCACCCGGAAGCGCTCGGCCGGGTTCGCGGCGGTCTTCGCGGAGGCCGGCCACCCGATCCCGGCCGGCCGCGTGTACCCGGGCGACTTCACGGTCGCCGGCGGCGCCGCGGGAGTGCGCGCGGCGCGGGCGTCCGGTGTGGACTTCGACGCGGTCTTCGCCCACAACGACCTCTCCGCGATCGGTGCGATGCAGGCGTCGCTCGACAGTGGCCTGCGAATCCCGCAGGACGTGGCGGTGGTGGGCTTCGACGACATCCCGGCGGCGGCGCACACGCAGCCGCAGCTGACCACTGTGCACCAGCCGTTGCGCGAGATGGGCGAGGCGGCGGCCCGGGCGCTGCTCGCCCATCTCGAGGGCACGCCTCTGCCCAGCCGCCCGACCGTCATTCCGGCCACGTTCGCCACCCGCGCCTCCACCGTCGCCCCTTGAGCCGGGCGCGTTCTAAGGTTCCCGGATGACCGATTACCGGGATGTCAACCGGGCCAACTGGAACGACCGCGCGCCGGCGCACGCGGCCTCGCCCGACTACCACGTCGAGCGTTTCGTCACCGACCCCTCGTACCTCAGCGAGTCGGTGACGTTCGACCGCCCCCTTCTGGGCGACGTCGCCGGACTACGCTGCGTGCACCTGCAGTGCCACATCGGTACGGACACGCTGTCCCTGTCCCGGCTCGGCGCGTCGATGACCGGCCTCGACTTCTCCCCGGCGTCGCTCGCCGAGGCCCGCAAGCTCGCCGAGCGCACGGGCGCGGACATCCGCTACGTCGAGGCGGACGTGTACGACGCGCCGGCCGCCACCGGGGACGGCTACGACCTCGTGTACACCGGCAACGGCGCGCTCTGCTGGCTGCCCGACGTCCGCCGGTGGGCGCTTACGGTCGCGGCGCTGCTGCGCCCGGGCGGCCGGTTGTTTCTCCGTGAGGGGCATCCGGTGCTGTGGGCGCTCGACTACGAGCGCACCGACGACCTGCTCGTGCTCCAGGAGCCGTATTTCGAGACGAGGGAGCCGCAGGTGTACGAGGAGGGCGGCACGTACGTCGCGACGGACCACGAGTTCACGCACAACACCACGCACGAGTGGAACCACGGACTGGGTGAGATCGTCACCGCGGTGCTGGAGGCCGGCATGACGGTGACCGGGCTGGTGGAGCACACCAGCGTACCGTGGCAGGCGCTGGAGGGCCGGATGCGCTCACTCGGTGGCGGCGAGTGGCAGCTGGCCGACCGGCCCGAGCGGCTGCCGCACTCGTACACGCTGCAGGCGGTCCGCGGCACCGTTTAGAGATCGCCGCGTCATGGGTATCTGCAGGTCAACCCCACGGACCTAGGAGACCCCGATGCGTGCAGGCTCGATCGGCGGACTGATAGTCATCCTCTGGCTCATCCTGGGCGGCGTGGCCGCCTACGAACGCGGATACTTCCGAGACACCGGCGACGCCAGCTGCGCCGAGGCGGGCACCATCCTCGTGACGGTGGTCGCCGGCCCGCTGAACTGGCTCGGTGTCAATCCCAAGATCACTTGCAACGTTCCCGAACCGAGCAAGTAAACCTGTCTCCGGCCGCCCGCGCTGTCCCTTGTGCACCGCGGGCGGTCGGCGCGTCTCTTTGCGGGGCCGTGGTCAGCCGCGCTCGATCAGGTGGCCGACGATCTGGGGACCCATCAGAACCGCCTCGCCGGAGCCGTCCCTGCGGTTGTCGGGCGCCGGCAGCTCGATGGGCTCGCCGGTGAGGCTGGCACCGACCGGTCGAGGGCCGACCCAGGCCACGACCAGGCGGCTCTCGCCCTTGAGGAAACGCTGCACGCGCACGCCGCCGGTGGCGCGGCCCTTCGCCGGGTACGCGGCGAAGGGCGTCACCTTGACCTGCGTGCCGGTGGAGGTGACCACCATCGGCTCGCCGTGCTCGCTGTCCCGGGTCACCACCACGTTGAACGAGACGACCTCGGCATCCGGCGACAGGTTGACGCCGGCCATGCCGCCTCCCTTGAGGCCCTGCGGGCGCACCAGCTTGGCCGGGAAGCGCAACAGCGACGCGTCCGAGGTGACGAATGCCAGCGACTCCGAGCCGTTCGTCAGCCAGGTGGCCTGCAGCACCTCGTCGCCGTCCTTGAGCGTGATCACCTCGAACTCGTCGGAGCGCACCGGCCACTCGGGTGCGCACACCTTGATCACACCCTGCCGAGTGCCCATCGCCAGGCCGGGCGCGCCCTCGTCGGCGGCCAGCGGCGCGAGCCCGACCACCCTCTCCCCCGGTTCCAGCGGCACGAGCTCGGACGCGGACATGCCGCCCCGCACCGAGACCGTCCCGGACTGCTCGGGCAACACCGGCAGCGGCAGCACGTCCGTCTTGAACGCCCGGCCCCGACTGGTGATCAGCAGCACCCGGCCGCGGGCCGTGGAGTGCACGACCGCCCGTACGGCATCGTGCTTGACCCGGCCGGACCGCCGCCGCGCCTCCGTGGCCTCCTCGCTCTCGGCGGCGGTCCGGGCGATCAGCCCGGTCGCCGAGAGGATCACCTGACACGGATCGTCGGCCACCTCGAGCGGACCGGCCGGCGCGGACGCCGCCAGCACCTCCTTCAGGTCGCCGTCGATCAACGTGGTGCGCCGGGCGGTGCCGAACTCGGCCGCCACCTCGGCGAGCTCGTCGGAGACGACCTGCCTGAGCACGTCCTCGTTCTCGAGGATGCGGGTCAGCTCGGCGATCTCGGCACGCAGCCGGTCCTGCTCCGCCTCCAACTCGATCCGGTCGAAGCGGGTGAGCCGCCGCAGCGGGGTGTCCAGAATGTAGGTCGCCTGGATGTCGCTGAGCCCGAACTCGCTCATCAGCGCCGCCTTCGCCGCGGCCGCGTCGTCGCTGCCCCGGATCAGCGCCATCACCCGATCGATGTCGATCAGCGCGATCAGCAGGCCGTCGACGAGGTGCAGCCGCTCCTGCCGCTTGGTGCGGCGGAACGTGGTGCGCCGGGTGACCACCTCGTAGCGGTGCCGGACGAAGACCTCGAGCAGCGCCTTGAGCCCCAGCGTCTGCGGCTGCCCGTCGACCAGCACCAGGTTGTTGATGCCGAACGACGTCTCCAGCGGCGTGAGCCGGTAGAGGTCGGCGAGCAGGGCCTGCGGATTGACGCCGACCTTGCACTCGATCACCAGGCGGGTGCCGTGCTCGCGGTCGGTGAGGTCCTTGACGTCGGCGATGCCCTGCAGCCGGGCCGCCTGCCGCTGGCCGCGCTTCGGGCCCGAGGTGATCGGCTTGCCCTTCACCTCGTCGGTGACCGCCTCGATGATCTTCTCGGTGCCGACACCGTAGGGCAGCTCGGTCACCGTGATCGCCTGGCGGCCGCGGCCGCCCTCGAGCGGGCCGGTCTGCGCCCGCGCCCGCATCCGGACCACGCCGCGACCGGTCTCGTACGCCCGGCGCACCTCGTCGAGCCCGAGCAGCTGGCCGCCGGTCGGCAGATCGGGGCCGGGCACGAAACGCATCAGCTCGTCGAGGTCGGCCTCCGGGCGGGTGATCAGGTGGCGGGCCGCCGCGACCACCTCCGCGAGGTTGTGCGGGATCATGTTGGTCGCCATGCCGACCGCGATGCCCGAAGTGCCGTTGACCAGCAGGTTGGGGAACGCGGCCGGAAGCACCTTGGGCTCGGTCTCCGAGCCGTCGTAATTCGGCTTGAAATCGACCGTGCCCTCGCCCAGCTCACCGACGAGCAGCATCGCCTCGCGCGACATGCGCGACTCGGTGTACCTCGCCGCCGCCGGTCCGTCGTCCGGGCTGCCAAAATTTCCATGCCCATCGATGAGTGGCGTATTCAGCGAGAAGTCCTGGGCGAGCCGGACCAGCGCGTCGTAGATCGCCACGTCGCCGTGCGGGTGGTATTTGCCCATCACGTCGCCGACCACGCGGGCGGACTTCACATACGGGCGGTCGGGACGGTGGCCCTGCTCGGACATCGACCAGAGAATTCGGCGGTGAACGGGCTTCAGCCCGTCCCGCGCATCCGGCAGGGCTCGCGAATGAATGACCGAGTACGCGTATTCCAGGTACGAATCCTCGACCTCGGTCGTCAGCGGATTGTCGAGAACACGGGCTCCCGCCTGAGCGAACGCCGCGAGGTCGGTCCGCTTGATGTCACTCTTCCGGCGTGCCATGCCGTCCGTCCTTTCCACGCGCCGCTCAGGCATCGATCGCTTCTTCGTCGATCCGGCCGGACGACTCGATCAGCCAGTTCCTCCGCGGCTCGACACGCTCGCCCATCAGCAGTTCGAGCACCTCCTCGGCACGTTCCACGTCATCCATGGTGATCCGCCGGACGGTGCGGGTCGCGGGATTCATCGTGGTGTCCCACAACTCCTGGGCGTCCATCTCGCCCAGGCCCTTGAAGCGCGGGACCGGCTTCACGACATTCTTGCCGGCCTTCTCCAGCCGTGCGACGGTGTTCTCCATCTCCTGCTGCGAATAGGTGAAGGTCGTTTCCGGATTACGGCCCTTGGTGGTCACCTTGTGCAGTGGCGGCATCGCTGCGAACAACCTCCCCGCCTCGATGACGGGACGCATGTACTTGGCGAAGAGCGTGATGAGGAGCGTCCGGATATGAGACCCGTCGACATCGGCGTCGGCCATCAGAAGAATGCGACCGTAACGGAGAGCGGCCAGCTCGAACGTACGACCGGAACCAGCACCGAGCACCTGGACGATCGCGGAGCACTCGACGTTGTCCAGTACCTGCTGAAGAGTCGCCTTCTGTACGTTGAGAATCTTCCCCCGGATCGGCAGCAGCGCCTGATACTCCGACGACCTGGCCATGCGGGCGCTGTTGTGGACGAACACGCCGGCGTCGAGCGCGAAGTTGTGATAACCGTCCACCGTGAGGTCGTACACGTCCGCCGTCTCGACCAGCGCGTCCACCCTCGTTACGGTGTGATTGGCCAGTTTCGCGGCCGCCCGCGAGTTCTCGGCGTCGCCGGCATCGTTGCGAAGATCGAGCGGCATCAATGAGGCGCCGAGGGCCAGCTGGTCGGCACGCCGATAGGAACCGTCGCGCAGCCGGAACAGGTGATCCGGCGTGCACCGCACCGCCTCCCCGTTGTCCAGCGTCACCCGGACCAGAGGCGCGTTCTGCCTCGTCAGCCGCGGCTCGATCAGCGGTGCGACGACCACACGGCCGGCCTCGTCGGTCGCGTAGCCGAGATGCGTGATGCCGCGCCGCCAGTCGGCGACCAGATCGGCGAAACCGCGGGACCCGCCGGAGGCGAGCGCCACGAGCGTGTCACCGGTGAAGCAGCCCAACGCGGAGTCGCCCTCGACGATGAACAGCTCCGATTGCGCGATGCCGGTGGCCCGGCAGTCGACCAGCTTGGGCGGCATCGAGGCGCCCTCGAGCGCGGTCTTGCGCCGCGCCGCGTCCTTCTGCTGCTTCTGGGTGAGCCGCACCCGGGCGGCGTCCACGATCTTCTGCAGGACGGTGCGCGCCTCCGCCTTGGTGCGCCGGCCGTCGATCCACTCCTTGAGATGTGCCTCGACCACGCCCTGCAGCACCCGGGTGATGCCGGCGGTGGACAGCTCGTCCTTGGTCTGCGAGGTGAACTGCGGCTCGGGGATGCGGACGTGGATGACCGCGGTCATGCCCTCCAGCAGGTCGTCGAGGACCGGGACGTCCTCCTTGGGCCGGAGCAGGCCGCGGGTGTTGCGGATGGCCTCGGTGAGGGCGCGGACCAGGGCCCGCTCGAAGCCCTTGCGGTGGGTGCCCCCGTGCATGTTGCGGATCGTGTTGGTGAAGCACTCGACCGTCCGCTCGTAGCCGGTGCCCCAGCGCAACGCCACCTCCACCTCGGCGCGGCGCTCGACGTTGGACTGCATGACGCCGTTGGCGTCGGCGGCGTTCTCCTTGTAGGTGCCCTCGCCGGTGATCAGCAGGATGCCGGAGACCGGCTTGTCGCCGGAATGGGTGAGGAACTCCACCATGTCGGTGAGGCCGTGCGGGTGGTGGAAGGTCTCGTTGGTGACCTCGGGCCCGGTCTCGTCGCGCAGCGTGTAGATCACGCCCGGGACCAGGAACGCGGTGTTGCGCAGCTTGGCCCGGACGGCCTCGGCGTCCAGCCGGGCGGTGCTCTCGAAGTACCGCGCGTCGTACCAGTACCGGATGGAGGTGCCGCTCGGCTCGCCGCGTTTCATCCGCCGGACGGTGCGCAGGCCGGACTCGGGATGAAAGGGGGCCTCGGGGCCCGGGCCGCCGAAGGCGCCGGGGATGCCGCGCCGGAACGAGATCTCGTGGACCTTGCCGTCGCGCTTGACGGTCACGTCGAAGCGCAGCGAGAGGGCGTTGACCGCGGAGGCGCCGACGCCGTGCAGGCCGCCGGAGGTCTTGTAGCCGGAGCCGCCGAACTTGCCGCCCGCGTGCAGCCGGGTGAGCACGAGCTCCACGCCGTTCAGCCCGGACTTGGCGTTGATGTCCGTCGGGATGCCGCGGCCGTCGTCGTCGACCTGCACCGAGCCGTCGGCGTGCAGGGTCACCGCGACCTTGGTGGCGTGGCCGGCCACGCCCTCGTCGGTGGCGTTGTCGATGATCTCGTTGGCGAGGTGGTTGACGCCGCGGCTGTCCGTGGAGCCGATGTACATGCCCGGGCGTTTGCGGACAGCATCCAGCCCTTCGAGATGCGTGAGGTCGTCAGCCCCGTACAGAATCTCCGCGGTCACGAGGTGGCTCTCCCGATCGGCCCTAGGTGGTCAAGACGCGGCGAGCCTACCGGGAGCCTCCGACACTTCCGCTCAACCGAGCCGCGCCGGCCGCGGACCAGCGCGGACAACCGGGACAAAGGTGGCACTCACACGGCGCAGAGCTGTCTCTCCGGCGCCGTGACGTGCTGCGGATGCAGCGCACGCCACAGATCGAGCGGGTACGGCTTGCCGGCCACCCGTACCGGCGGCAGTTCCTGATAGGCGATGAGCTCGTCGGTGACCATCCGGGTGGCCGAGCAGACCACCACGGTGTCATGCGGCGCGTACGCCTCCAGCCGGGCCGCGGTGCTCACCACGCTGCCGCTGACCATGCCGTGCCCGTAGTCGTGCGCCGCGGTGCCGTCGACGATCACGTCGCCGGTCGCCAGCCCCACCCGGGTCCGGACAGCGAACCTGCCGGCCAGGAGTTGCCCCCTCAACGCCTCCTGGACCGACAGGCCCGCCCGTACCGCCGCAGCGGCCGCCTCCGGACCGAATCCACCGGTCCCGAACACCGCCATCACCGCGTCGCCGACGTACTTCTCCACGACCCCGCCGCCGGCCCGCACCACGCCGGACACGATGGAGAAGTAGTGGCGCTGTAACGCGCGCACCACCGCACAGTCCAGGTCGTCGATCAGCGCGGTGTAACCCACGATGTCGACGAACAAGACCGTGACTGTCTGACGCCGCTCCTGCTCCGCCATAGCGATTGCGGTCATGTCCCCACGCTCCCCCAGTTCCCTGCGTTCGCCCCCGGGGAAAACCGTGCCAGGCCGCAGTCCGGTCAGGGATCGGCAGAACGACGTATCTCTGACAGCGGATGCACCCGTCATTTTTGTGACGCAGAACAGGCCGAACCGCCGACAACGTGCTAGGTAAATCCGCACTAGGCTCGCCAGCATGGCCAGCGAGGGGGAGGACGGGCCGCTTGTCGGGCGCACCGGCACGCTGGCCTCGATCCGGTCCGACCTGAGCACCGCGGGCCCGGGCGGCACGGCGGCGGTTTTCGTCACCGGCGAGAGCGGCGTCGGCAAGAGCCGCCTCCTGCGGGAAACCGCCCGGGCGATGCGCGCCGCGGGCTTCGCCGTGCTCTCCGGCGCCTGCCTCGACATCGGCGACGCCTCCCCGCTGCATCCGGTCCTGCGGGCCCTGCGGCAGTCCGGCCAGGGCGGCCCGGCCGGTGCCGACGACGCCGGCGCGCTGCTCGAGCGGGTCTCCCGTGAGCTGCGGGCGGTGGCCGGCGACCGGCGGCTGCTGCTCGTCCTCGACGATCTCCAGTGGGCCGACCGCAGCACCCGCCAGCTGCTGCTCTACCTGCTCGCCGGGCTCGGCGACATGAAGGTGTCGGTGCTGGCCGCGGTGCGGGCCGAGCCGCTGCACGGCGCCCACCCGCTGCGACACGTGCTGGCCGAGCTGCGCCGGCTCCGCTCGGTCCGGGTGGTCGACCTGGCTCCGCTCGACCGCGACCAGACCCGCGAGCTGGTCGCCGCCGTCACCGGGCGCGCCGTCGAGCCGGAGGACGCCGACCAGATCTACAAGCGCAGCGGCGGCAACCCGTTCGTGGCCCAGGAGCTGGCCCGGGACCTGCGCGACGGACGGGCCGAGCTGTCCGACACGCTGCGCGAGATCTTCCTGTCCCGGGTGGACGAGCTGCCCCCGAACGCGCACGCCGTGGTGCACGCGATCGCGGCCGGTGTGGAACCGGTCGAGCACGCCGTGCTCGCCCGGGTCGTGCGGCTGCCCGAGGACCAGCTCATCGAGGCGATCCGGGCCGCGATGGCACACCGCTTCGTGGCCAGCTCGGCGGGTGGCTACCGGCTGCGGCACCGGCTGGTCGCCGAGATCCTCGCGGCCGAGGTGCTGCCCGCCGAAGCCGCCGCCCTGCACCGGCGGTACGCCGAGGCGCTGGAGGCGACCGGCGCCGCCGGCGAGCACGCCCGGCTGGCCTACCACTGGCAGCGGGCCGGCGAGCCGGCCCGGGCGCTGCCGTCGGTGATCGCCGCCGCCCGCTCGGCGGAGCAGCTGTACGGCTTCACCGAGGCGCACCGGTACTGGTCGCTGGCGCTGGAGCTGATCGCGGAGGACGCACCCGAGCGCGCCGAGCTGCTGGCGCACGCCGCCGAGTCGGCCCACCTGTGCGGCGAGCACCAGCGCGCGCTGTCCCGGCTGGAGGAACTGGCCGGCCGGTCGGACGCCCCCGGCCGGTGCGACGTGCACCTGCGACGGGCCCGCTACCTGGCCGCGGCCGGCCGCTCGGCCACCGCCGAGACCGAGTACGAGCGCGCCCTGGAAGCGGCCGACTGCACGCCGCGGCAGCGCGCCTCCGCCGCGGCGTACCTGGCCGAGCTGCTGCTGCACCTGGGCCGGTACGCGGACGCCAATGACCGCGCCCACGACGCGCTGGCGATGGCGGAGGTGAACGGCTCCACCGCGGACCTGGTCCGGGCCAGCGCCGCGCTGGGCTTCAGCGCGGCGTTCCGGGAGGACCCCGATGCCGGGCTCGCGGTCATCCGGCACGCCGTCGAGATCGCCGACCGCACCGGCCACCCGGACGACCTGGGTTGCGCGTACCTGCACCTCGCGGAGCTGCTGGCCGGGCCGCTGAACAACATCGAGGAGGGGGTGCTGGTCGCCCGCCGCGGCGCACAGCGACTGGCCTCGCTCGGGGTCGGCCGCACCTACCAGACCCGCCTGCTGGCGATCGCCGGGAACGGCCTGTTCCGGGTGGGCCAGTGGGCCGAGGCGGACGCGGTGCTGGAGACCGCGATGGGACACCGGCCGTCCGGCGCCGACGCGGTGGAGCTGCTGCTCGCCCGGTGCCGGCTCTGGGTCGGCTTCGGCGACGTCGACGCCGCCCACCGGGACCTCGACGCGGTGGCCACGCTACTGGCCGGCGGCGGCGCCCGGCATGTGCTGCCGATGCTCACCTTGCGCGCCGGCCTGGCGATGTGGCAGGGCGAGCACGCCGCGGCCCGCGCCGCGGTCCAGCGTGGACTGACCGAGACCCGCTCCGACGACCTGATGCTGCTCGGCATCCTGGCCTGGCACGGGCTGCGGGCCGAGGCGGAGGCGCACGCGGCCGGCGAGCCGGTCGATCCGGTCGCGATCCGCCGGCTCAAGGCCGTGGTGGAGCGCATGGCCGACGGCGTGGGCAACGCGGCGCAGCCGGTGCGTGCGGTGATCGACGGCTACCTCGAGCTGTGTGCCGCCGAGACGAGCCGGGTCGAGGGCCGGCACGATCCGGAACCGTGGGCCCGGGCGGCCGCCGCCTGGGACCGGCGCCACCAGCCGTACCCGGCCGCGTACGCCCGGCTGCGCCAGGCCGAAGCGGTGCTCGGCGCGAGGACCCGGACGAAATCCCGAGGTGAGCCGCACCGCAGGACGGGCCGGGCCGCGGCGGTCACGGCGCTGCGCGAGGCGTTCGCGACCGCGACGATGATCGGCGCGCGCCCGTTCGCCGCCGAGATCGTCACGGTCGCGCACCGGTTCCGGGTGTCGCTGGCCGACGATCTGCAGACCGTGCCGCTGCCCGTGGCGGAGCCCCATCCGGGCGGCGAGCTCGGCGCGCTCACCACCCGCGAGCGCGAGGTGCTGGCCGCGGTCGCCGAGGGGCTGACCAACCGGGAGATCGGCGAGCGTCTGTTCATCAGCGAGCGTACGGTCGGCGTCCACGTCGGTCACATCTTCGACAAGCTGCAGGTACGGACGCGGGTGCAGGCCAGCCGGGTGTTCCTGACCGCGGCGTGACCTTACCGTGACCTCCGTATCCGGAATACGTCGTTCTACCGATCCCCGCGTAGGTCGCCGGTGCGAGGCTGGCTGCACGGGGGAGCACCGCCCGGCGGCACCGTCGCCGGGCGGTGCTGGGGGCCCTCCGCTCAGATGAACGCCGTGGAGGATCCGATGACCCAGTCGGTCTGGGGCCCCGTGCAGCAGGAGATGTCCGCACTGCTGCACGACCACCCCGACGACGTGCCCGCCGTGGTGGACCAGCTGACCAGGCTGCAGGACATCCTGCGCCGGGTGCCACCGCTGCTGCGGGAGAACCCGCTGTGCGACTTCAACCAGCTCTACCTGACGATCACCGAGAGCGTGCTGGAGCGCCTGTACGCGGGTAAGTTCGCCGACCCGGCCTTCTTGTCCCGGTTGGACGTCGAGTTCGCCGCCCGCTACTTCGACGCCCTGCGCGCGTGGAGTGACGGCAGCCCGCTCTGCCCCCAGGTCTGGACCGGCCTGTTCCGGCGGATACCCGGGCCGGACTGCCGCCCGCTGCCGGCGGCCTGCGCGGGGGTGAACGCGCACATCAACTTCGACCTGCCGTTCGCGCTGGTGACCACGTTCGACCACCTGGGCACCGACCCCATCGACGACAGCGACCAGCACCGCGACTACCTGCAGATCAACGACATCTTCGCGGAGGCGATCCCCGGGTTGCGCCGCGGCTACCTGGAGAAGTGGCAGCTGCTCATCGACACGATGAACGGCTGTCTGGACGACTGGTGGCAGGGCGAGGCGGTGGACTACACCCGCAACGTGGCGTGGCGCAACGCCCAGAAGCTCTGGGGCATGCGGCACGACTTGACGGCCACCGACAGGGAACGGGCCCATCTCGACCGGATCTCCGCCGACCTGGGCCGTCTCCTGCTCTCCCCGCTCGGGTCCTTCCTGCAGTAGCGCGGCCAGCCGTTTATGACGCGGCGATCAGGTCGTCGACGGCGAGGTCCGTGCGAGCGTACGGAACCGGGATGCGCTCCCCGTGGAGATACTCGACCCGCGTCCGGTAGCCCGTCGAGATGGGTCCGGTGTGCTCGTAGATCGCCTCCTGCGTGACCACCCAGTACACCGGGTAACCAGCCTGGCCGTAGAGCTTGGCCTTGACATTGAGATCCTGGATCAGGGTCTCGTCGGCAACCTCTACCACGAGCAGCACGTCGGAAGCGTCCCAGATCGACAGCCTCGATCCGATGATCCCGATCGGGCCCGCGTCGACCCGACGAACCCAGCAGTCCGGGTCGGGAAGCGACTCTCCGGTCGGCAGGGTCGCGGTCGTCACCCGGACGTCGGACCGCGGCAGCAGCGCCAGAACCTGGCCGACCGTGTCACCGTGCCAGGAACCGATCACCACGGGCCAGATCTCTCCTTCAACGAGCTCCACCCGGTGGTCGAAGGCTCCCGCTTCCGACGCACGCACGAACTCGCTCCGGCTCCATCGGTAGGCGAGCCCGGGCTGGGTCATGGAGCCGAGCCTATCAACGCCGTGCCGGAGCCGCCCGGGGCCAACTGCGGACCAGCCCGTTGCGGTAGGCGAAAACCACCGCTTGTACCCGGGTACGCAGGCACCCTCGGATCCTAAGGAACCAGGAAGAACGCGTCCCAGGTGCCGTTGGTGTCGCCGCGGACGAGGTTCGAGGCGTACGAGGTGAACGCCAGGTAGCGGCCGTTGGGGCTGATCGTCGGACCATAGCTGAAGCCGTCGCCCTCGGCGCCGCTGCCGCTCACACTGACCCGACGGGTCGTGCCCCCGCGCAGATCCCGGACGAACACGTCCCCGGTGTCGTTGGTGTCGCCGGGCACCAGGTCGGTGGCGACCGAGACGAACGCGACATAGCGGCCGTTGCCGCTGATCACCGGGTTACCGGCGGTCAGGGCCGGCACGCCGGTGCTGCTCACGCTCACCCGGATGGTGGTACCGGCGCGCAGGTCACGGACGAACACTCCACCGAGGGTGCCGGCGCCGCCGGGCACCAGGTTGGAGGCGTTCGAGTCGAATGCGACGTAGCGGCCGTCGGCGCTGATCGCCGGGTTGGCGCTGCCGCCGTCGGCCTGGGCACCGGTACTGGTCAGGCTGACCCGACGGGTCGTGCCGGTGCGCAGGTCCCGGACGAACACGTCCGAGATGTGGTTGGTGTCGTCCGGGACGAGATTGCTCGCGTCCGAGGTGAACACGACGTAGCGGCCGTGGGCGCCGAACACTGTGCCGTAGCTGACGCTACGGTCGTCGCCCGCGGCGCCGGCGCTGCTCAGACTGATCCGCCGGGTGGTGCCCGTACGCAGGTCGCGGACGAACACGTCCTCGGCGCCGTTGGTGTCGCCGGGGACGAGGTTTGTCGCATCCGAGGTGAACGCGACGTAGCGGCCGTCGGCGCTGATCGCCGTGGCGTAACTGCGGCCGTTGGCCTGGGCGCCGGCGCTGCTCACGCTGACCCGCACGGTGGTGCCGGCCCGAAGATCACGGACGAACGTGTCCCACTTGCCGTTGGTGTCGCCGGGCACCAGGTTCGTGGCGTCCGAGCCGAACGCCACGTAGCGGCCGTTCGCGCTGAACGCCGCGTCGAAGCTGGCGCCGTTGGCCTGCGCACCGGTGCTGCTCACGCTGACCCGCACGGTGGTGCCGGCCCGAAGATCACGGACGAACGTGTCCCACGCGCCGTTGGTGTCGCCGGGCACCAGGTTCGTGGCGTCCGAGCCGAACGCCACGTAGCGGCCGTCGGCGCTGAGCCCGACGACCGCGCTGGAGCCGTTGCCCTGCGCACCGCTGTCCGACACGCTCACCCGACGGATCCCGTCGCCGGCCGCCGGGGCCGGTCCCGCGGCGGCCACCACCGCCGACCCGGCCATCGCGGCGACCAGCAGCGAACGCCACGTTCCCATCTCCGCACCCCCTCGCTCCACACCCCTTGCACACTGTGCTCGGGTGCGCTCGTCGAGAGCAAGGCCCTCCCCGGGAGTCGGGCGGCCGCGGGGAGGTCCGTCGTTCGGCGGACCCGGCGGGCGTTCGCCTCCGCCGTTCCGCGGTCCCCGGACGGTGCGCGACGGCGGACGCGGCGGACCGGGTCGCGCTGACAGTGTTGCCCCGTCACCGACGAACGGAGTTCACCGCCATGACCAGCACCCTCAGTTCCATCGCCGAATCCCCGGAGATCCCGGCGTCGGAGTTGCGGACTCGTACGTTCCTGCGCCGCCTTTTGGTCACTGCAGCAGCTGCGGCAGGCGTTCGAACAGCTGCGTGGTGTACGTGATCATCTCGTGCAGCATCCAGTTGCCGGAGAACAACAACGCCGCACCGCACGCCGCCGCCTTCGGCACGAACGACAGCGTCGCCTCCTGAATCTGGGTCACCGACTGGAACAACGAGATCGCGAAACCCACCGCCAGCGCGGTCAGCAGCATGGGCGCGGACAGCTTCGCCGCGATCGTCATCGCCTGCAGGCCCAGCTCAACAATCATCGTGTCGGTCATGCTCTTCCGTTCGGGCCGCGCGCCGGAGAGCGGAGTGCAGAACGGGTGACGGACGGTTGCGATCCGGTTCGCCCCACCGGAAAACCTCAAGTCGCGCATGTCGTCCTCCGGTCGGACGGCCTAGGCTGCTCATGACGTCCGAGGGAGGCAGCCATGGACAAGGTCGTCCACTTCGAGATCCCGTTCGACGACGGAGAACGGGCCACCACGTTCTACCGGGAGGCGTTCGGCTGGCAGCTGGACTCCATGCCGCAGTTCGAATACACGATGGTCACCACCACACCCACCGACGATCAGGGCCGGCCCACCGAGACCGGCGGCATCAACGGCGGGATGCTCGAGCGGCAGGGGCCGATCACGTCGCCGGTGATGACCATCGGCGTCGAGGATCTGGACGACGCCCTGGCCCGGATCGAGAAGCTCGGCGGGTCGGTGGCGATCGGCCGCCAGCCGGTCGGCAGCATGGGCTACAGCGCGTACGTGCGGGACACCGAGGGCAACCTGATCGGCCTGTGGCAGAACGCCTGACACCGCGTGCCCGCCGCGTCCTCGCGGGAGCCCTGGTCGCCGCGGCGCTGGCAGCGCCGGCCTGCGATCGCACACCGGCCGTTCCCGCGGCTCGGCCGTCGGTCGCAGCGTCGTCGCCGTTCGGCAGCGTCGACCTCGCCTGGATCAATCTCAACATCGCCATGAACGAACAATTGTTGCCGCTGCTCGAACTCGTGCCGACGCGCAGCGGCGATCCGGACGTGCAGGCGCTGGCGTTGCAGGTGCAGGCGTTCACCGACGCCGAGCTCAGCACGCTGCGCGCCCTGCACGACCAGGCCGGGCTGCCCGACGAGAACCCGTACCTGGGCAGGCCGCTGCCCGGCATCGTGACGCCCGAGCAGGTCGCCGCGGCCGCGAAGCTGGTCGGCAAGAAGTTCGACGTGGTGGCCGTCGAGTACATCCGGGCACATCTGGTGCAGAGTGTCAGTCTCGCGCACAGCGAGGAGGAATCCGGCGCCGAGCCGCAGAGCCGTGCGCTGGCGCTGCAGATCATCCGTACCCGCGACGCGGCGATGTCGACGCTGCAGAAGGCCTCCTGAATCAGTGGCCCAGTCCGGCCTCCCGGGCCCGCACGATCGCCTCCGCCCGATCGGCCACCTGGCGAAGACGTTGGAGACGTTGTTGCGCACGGTCTTCGGCGACAGGTAGAGCGCGGCCGCGATCTGGGCGTTCGACCGGCCCGCCGCGAGCAGCTCGAGTATCTCCCGTTCCCGCGCGGTGAGCTGGGGAAAGGCGTCGGCCGGCGGGGGCGGCCCGGCCGCGAAGAACTCGGCGATGCGCTGCGCCAGCGTCGCGCCGAACACCGCTCCGCCGGCCGCCACCGTGGTGATCGCCCGGACGATCTCCTCCTGCTCGGCGCCCTTGACCAGGTATCCGCGGGCACCGGCCCGGATCGCGGCGAAGACGGTCCCGTCCTCCGACATCGTCAGCACGACGATGCCGGTACCGGGCAGGTCCGTCGCCAGCCGCCGGGTCGCCTCGACGCCGTTGAGCCGCGGCATCTGCACGTCCATCACCACCACGTCCGGGCGCAGCCGGGTCGCGGCGGCCACCGCCTCGACCCCGTCGGCGGCGGTACCGACGACCTCGATGCCGTCCACCGAGGCCAGCAGCACGGCCAGCCCGTCCCGGAAGATCGGATGATCGTCGGCCACCAGCACGCGGATCACACCAGCACTCCATCGGCAGTCGGGCCCGCACGACCGTCCCCCGGCCGTCCGGGCACTCTATCCGGGAGTCCCCGCCCAACTCGGCAGCCCGTTCCTTGAGGGAGACCAGACCTACGCCGCTGGGTGTGCCGGCGGGGATGCCGCGGCCGTCGTCGACCACCTCGACGACCAGCGCGCCGTCCTCGATCGCGAGCCGCACCCGGCAGGTGACCGCGGCGGCGTGCCGGGCCACGTTGGTGAGCGCCTCCGAAGCGATGCGGTAGGCCGCGACCTCCACCCGCGGCGGGCAAGCCGTCCAGCCCGTCGCCGCCCTCGACCGTGACGGCCAGGCCGGGCACGCGGAGCCGCTCGGCCTGCTGGCGTACGGCGGCGAGCAGTCCCACGTCGTCGAGCGCGGGCGGCCGCAGGTCGTGCACCAGCCGGCGCACGTCGGCGACCGCCGCGGTGACGTCCTCGCGGGCCTGCCTGAGCAGCTTGTCGGCCTCGCCCGGGTGGCGCGCGGCCAGGTTGCGGGCGGTGTCGATGCGCAGGCCCACGCCGCCGAGCGCCGGACCGAGCCCGTCGTGCAGGTCCCGGCGCAGCCGGCGGCGCTCCTCCTCCCGGGCCGCCACGATCAGCTCGCGGCTGTGCTGCAGCTCCTGGGCCAGGTGCGCGGCGCGCGCCGCGATGGCCGCCTGCCGGACCACGTCGGCGAGCAGGCGTTCGTCGCGGGCGGACAGGCCGATCCGGGGCCCGCTCGCGGACAGCACGACCCGCCCGACGGTCTCTCCCCGGTACCGGACCGGCAGCGTCCTGGCGGGGCCGGCGGGCTCGCCCCAGGTCGCCACGACCCGCTCCCCACCGGGCCGGTCCACCTCGACCGCCACGTACGGCAGCCGGAACGCCCGGGCCACCGCCTGGGCCACGGCGAGCAGCTCGTCCGACGGCGAGGCGGACCGCTCGAGCTGCTCGGCGAGGCCGGCCACCACCCGGTACGGGTCGTCACGCCGGCCCAGGACGAGCCGCCGGACGGCCCGCCACAGCCGCTGCCGCAGCGGCCCGTATCCCGCGGTGACCAGCAGCATCGCGACGATCGCCGCGTCCCGCTCGGCCAGCCGCCGGCCGAGGATCGCACCGGTCGCCCCCAGCACGCAGGCGTCCACCACCAGAACGGTGATCGCCATGGCGCCGTAGAGCACGGTCCCGCCGAGCAGCCGGTCCACGTCCAGCAGCCGCGGCCGGACCAGGGCGACCACGATCGCCGCACCGGTCAGGCCGACCGCCGGACCCAGCGCCACCCCGGAGAATCCGGGCAGCACCAACGCCGAGATCATCACCAGCAGGTCGGCCAGGGCGGCCCAGAGCAGCCAGCGCATCCGGAGCCGGTCGTCGCCGGCCGCGGTCCGGTACCGGCGGGCGATCACCGCGAACGGGACGATCATGCCGAGCGGCAGGGCCAGCCAGGCGCCGCCGAACAGCGCCTCCCACCAGCCGGGCGGCAGCGGTATCGAGGCCGGGTCGATGTTCAGGCCGGTGAACGGGGCCGGCAGCGGGCTGCCGTCGCGCGCCTGCGGGACCGAGGACGGGACGAACAGCGTCACGAGCGCGAGGAACGCGCTGGCCGCCAGGCTGGCGTACGCGCCGATCCGCCAGCGCCCGGCCGGCAGCCGGCCGGACGGGTAGAGGAGTAGCAGCAACGGCAGCCAGACCAGCAGGGCCGCGCCCAGCCGCTGGTAGATTCAGAAAGCCACCCCGGCGCCGGGGCGGCCGTAGTACGTGGCGCTCGGCGGGCACCCGGACGTCGAGCACGGTGGCGACGACGATCAGCGCGGCGGAAAGGGTGACCACGCCTGCCGCGCCGGTCGTCGCCTTCTTCACGCCGGACATCGTCGCAGCCCGGCCGTCCCGCCGGCAGCGGACGAATGTCCCGGGTGACCCGGGACGTTCGCGGAGAACGGCGGCGCGGCCGAGGGCGATGCAGGATGGACGCATGGCGCATGGAGATTCGCCGGGCGAGTTCACCCGGGACCAGCGGTACATCGCGACCCGCATCACCGAGGACGGCCGGGACGGGTACCCGGTGGAACCGGGCCGGTACCGGCTCGTGGTCAGCCGCGCGTGCCCGTGGGCGAACCGGACGATCATCGTACGGCGGTTGCTCGGGCTCGAGGACGTCCTCTCCATGGGCGTCGCCGGGCCCACGCACGACGAGCGGAGCTGGACGTTCGACCTCGATCCAGGCGGCCGGGATCCGGTGCTCGGCATCGAGCGGCTCCAGGAGGCGTACTTCGCGCGCTATCCCGGGTACGAGCGGGGCATCACCGTACCGGCCATCGTCGACGTGCCGACCGGTCAGGTGGTGACGAACGACTTCGCACAGATCACCATCGACCTGTCCGTGGAGTGGTCGAAGTATCACCGGCCGGGCGCACCCGCGCTCTACCCCGTCGAGCTGCGCGAGCAGATCGACGAGATCAACGAGTACGTCTTCGCCGACGTGAACAACGGCGTCTACCGCGCCGGGTTCGCCGGGAGCCAGGAGGCGTACGAGGAGGCGTACCACCGCCTCTTCGACCGGCTCGACCGGCTCGGCGACCTGCTGGCCGGCCGGCGGTACCTGGCCGGGGACACGATCACCGAGGCGGACGTGCGGCTGTTCACCACGCTGGTCCGGTTCGACGCCGTGTACCACGGCCACTTCAAGTGCAACCGGAACAAGCTGACCGAGATGCCGGTGCTGTGGGCGTACGCCCGCGACCTGTTCCAGACGCCGGGGTTCGGTGACACCATCGACTTCGCCGACATCAAGAGGCATTACTACGTGGTGCACCGGCACATCAACCCGACCGGGATCGTGCCGGCGGGCCCCGACCTGGGCAACTGGCTGACCGAACACGGCCGGGAGAGGCTCGGCGGCCGTCCGTTCGGCGACGGCACGCCCCCGCCGCCGCCCAAGCCGGGCGAAGTCGTCCCCGCGGGCCACGGCGCCGCGTAGCGGCCCTCAGCGTAGATCCGTGTTCTCCACGATCCGGTCCGGAAAGCCGGTGCGCGCGGCCCGTAGCATGGCGCGGCCCAGCCGATCGGTCGTGGTGACGTAGCGCGGCGCGATCCGGTCGAGCAGCGGGAGCAGCGGCGCGGTGACCGTATAGACGGCGTTGTACCAGCGCGTCTTCGACCGCGCCCCGTGTGTCGGCTGGATCATGGCGGGACGGAACGCGTACCCGTTCGGCAGCAGCTCGATGATCTCGCGTTCGGTGCGGCCCTTGACCCGGGCCCACATCTGCCGGCTGTCCGGATCGGTGCCGGCACCCGAGACGAACACGAACGCCGCCTCCGGGTTCACGTCGGCGAGCGTCCGAGCCGCCGCCATCGGATAGTCGTACGAGATCCGGGTGTAGGCGGCCTCGTCCATGCCCAGCGACGAGACGCCGAGGCAGTAGAAGCAGGCGTCGGACCCGGCCAGGTCGGCCTTGATCGGCGTCAGGTCGGTGAAGTCGGACAGGGCCACCTCGCGCAGCTTGGGATGGCTGACCCCGGTCGGCTTGCGGACCACCGCCAGCACCTGTTCGACGTCCGGCGCGAGCAGGCTTTCGCGCAGCACACCCTGGCCCACCATCCCGGTCGCCCCGAAGATCACGACCTTCATGTGTTGTCCCCCTCGGTCAGCAGGCGCACGGCGTCGACCACCGACCGGCGGCGCCCTGCCAGATCATCGGTCATGGCGAGAAACGGCGCGCCGAGGACGGTCAGCCCGGTGATCATCACCATCAACTCCTCGGCGGGAAACCGGTCGCTCACGCGGCCGTCGCGCTGGGCCGCGGCGATGGCCGCGACCTTGTCCCGGTTGGCCGCGACGACGGCGTCGGGCAGCGCGTCGCCGCGTTCCAGGGAGCGCCAGACGGCCAGGCGCAGGGCCCGCGGGTGGCTCAGGTTGCGGTCGAAGAGCCGCCCCGCGTACGCCGGCAGATCGTCGACGTCGATCGGCACGTCGTGCACGGTCTCCACGACCAGGTGGTGGAACACCGTGTCGAACAGGTCTTCCTTGTTGCCGAAGTAGCTGTAGATCAGCGCCTTGTTCGCCCCGGCGGCCGCCGCGATGCGGTCCACCCGCGCGCCCGCGATGCCCCGCTCGGCGAACTCGTCGGCCGCCGCGTCGAGCAGGCGCCGTTTCGTGGCTTCGGAGTCCCGGGGCATGTGCATCAGCTTACATTCCCAACCGGTTAGTTAGAGAGTATGGTCGCTATAACTAACCAGTTAGAAAGGATCCGTCATGTCCCTCGCCATCGTGACCGGCGCCAACAGCGGCATCGGTCTGGAAACCGCCCGTACGCTGGCCTCGTCCGGTTACACCGTCGTGCTGGCCGTCCGCTCGCCGGAGCGGGGCCGCGCCGCGGCGGCCGGCCTGAGCGGCGACGTCCGGGTCGCGCCCCTCGATCTCGCCTCGCTGGCGTCCGTGTCCGCCTTCGCCCGGCGGCTGCGGCAGGACGGCCGCCCGGTCGACCTGCTGATCAACAACGCCGGCGTCATGGCGGTGCCCGCTCGGCACACCACGGCCGACGGCTTCGAGCTCCAGTTCGGCACGAACTACCTCGGTCACTTCGCGCTCACCGCGCGGCTGCTTCCCCTGCTGGTGGCCGCTCCGGCGCCGCGGGTCGTGTCGCTCGGCAGCGGAATGCACTTCTTCGGCCGGATCGACCTGGACGACCTGCAGAGCGAGCGCTCCTACTCGCCCGCCCGGGCATACGCGGGGTCGAAGCTGGCGATGCTGATGTTCGCCGGCGAACTCCAGCGGCGCAGTGACGCGGCCGGCTGGGGCCTGCTGAGCACCGCGGCGCACCCGGGCGCCGCCCGGACGAACCTGCAGACCACCGGCCCGACCCTCGGCACCGGCCGGGGCGAGGCGAGCCTGCTCGTCCGGCTCGGCATGCGCGTCCCGGGCATGTGGCAGGACGCCGCCGGCGGTGCCCTACCCACGCTGTACGCCGCTCTCGACCCGGCGGCGGAACCGGGCGGCTACTACGGGCCGCGCAACTTCTTCGGCCTGACCGGCCCGGCCGGGCCCGCCCGACGATCGCGCCGCGCCCGGGACACCGCGATGGCGCGCCGGCTCTGGGATGCTTCGGTCGCGCTCACGGGGGTGACCTGGGAAACCCAAAATGTCGTACGCCCCGCATAGGGTTTCCCCGTGCCCGCCGAACGATGGTCCACCACCCAGGTCGAGACGCTCGCGCCCGACCCCGCTTCGATGCGGGCCGCCCGAGCCGTTTCCGGTGCGGAGTCCTGGGCGGCCACCGGCCGGCTCGACGACGTCCTCTGGGGACTGTGCCGGGGTTATCAGGTGGCGGTGGACCTGTCCGGCCCCGCGTTCACGTGCTCCTGCCCGAGCCGGAAGGTGCCCTGCAAACACGCTCTCGGGCTGTTGTTGCTCTGGGCCGGGTCCGGCGTGTCCGACGCCGACGCTCCCGCGTTCGCGCACGAGTGGCAGGCCGCCAGGGCCGCCCGCGCGGCCCGGGCGGCGGTCCGGCCGCGCGCCGCCGGCACACCCGATCCGGTCGCCGCGGCCAAGCGGGTCGAGCAGCGCGCCGATCGGGTCGCCGGCGGCATGGCCGAGCTGCGCCGCTGGCTCGACGATCAGGTGCGCCAGGGCTTGGCCGTTGCCCAGCGCGACGGCCCGCGGCCGTTCGACACGATGGCCGCACGTCTCGTGGACGCCCAGGCGCCGGCCGCCGCGGGTGCGGTGCGCCGCCTGGGTTTCATCGCCGGTATCGGTCCGCAGTGGGCCGACCGCCTGCTCGGCGAGCTCGCCCTGCTGCGCCTGCTGGTGGCCGGCCACGATCGGCTGGCCGAGCTGCCGTCCGACCTGGCCGCGACGGTGCGCAGCCGGATCGGCTTCCCGGTCGGCACCGAGGAGGTGCTGGCCGGGCCCCGGGTCGCCGACCGCTGGCAGGTCCTCGGCCAGGTCGAGACCGACGACGGCACGCTGACCACCCGGCGCACCTGGCTGCGTGGCGCCGGAGCGCGCCGGTATGCCCTCGTGCTGGCGTTCGCCGCGCCAGGTCAGACCCTGCCGGCCGATCTGGTGCCGGGTACGGAGTTTGGCGGCGAGCTGGCCTTCTATCCGGGCGCGGCGCCGTTGCGCGCGCTGGTCGCCGACCGCACCAGCGCCGCCGAGCCGTTCCGCGCGCCGGACGGCGCCGTGCCGTTCGCCGAGGCGCTCGCCGGCTGGACGGCGACGGTGGCCGCCGAGCCGTGGCGCTACGACGCACCGGTCCTCTTCGACGGAGTCCGTCCCACCGCGGACGGCTGGCTCGTCGACGCCTCCGGCGCCGCGCTCCCGCTGGCGCCCGGCCACCGGGAGCCGTGGTGGCTGCTCGCCGCCGCGGGGGGCGAGCCGGCGACGGTCGCCGCGGAGTGGTCCCCAGCCGGGCTGCGCCCGTTGGCGGCCTGGGCCGGCGGCGAGTACGTGCCGGCCGACCCACCGGTGCCCGACCCGGGCGCACCGCGCGGCCCGGAGCTGCCGTCGGGCCTGCTCGCCGCCGCGCTCGTCGGCACGAACCGCCGCCCGTGGACCGGCGAGTCGTCCCTGCTCGACGCGGCCGCCGTGGCGCTCACCCGCCGGCGGGCGGGGGTGACACCGGCGTCCGGCCGCGAGCCGGTCCCCGCCGCTGGGCCGGAGACCACGGATCCGCTCCCCGGTGCCGCCGGCGCCCGGCTCGTCCGGATCCTGGGCGAGGGCGTGCCCGGCGGTGCTCAACTCGCTCAGGAGTTGCTGGCCCAGTGGCTGAGCGTGGCGGCCGAGCGCGGCGGTCACGTTCCCCCGGTGGCGCTGCCCGCGCTGCTCGACGCGGGCCGGCGCAACTCGCTGATCCGGCCGGCGCTGGCCCTGGTGGCCGGGCGGCGCGGCGCCTGGCTGGCGGGCATGCGGGACGACTGGCGATGGCTGCGGGAGGAGGTGACGGTTCCCCCTCCGCCGGGCGCCGACGCGACGTGGGAAACGGGAACGCCCGGCGAGCGGCTGAGCTATCTCACCTCCCGCCGGGCCGCCGACCCGGACGCGGCTCGCGAGCTGCTCGAGGCCAGCTGGCTCCGGGAATCCTCGGAGGACCGGGCCCGGCTTCTCGCCGCACTCGGCACCGGACTGTCGCCGGCCGACGACCCCTTCCTCGACCGGGCACTCGACGACCGCCGCAGAGAGGTACGCGAGGCGGCGCTGGAACTGCTGCGCCGTCTGCCGGATTCGTCGCTCCGCGCCCGCATGGCCGCCCGCGCCCGGGCCGCCGTGCGGGTGGAACGCCGGCTCGCCCGGCCCGACCGGCTGGTCGTCACGCCGCCGACGGAGCTCGACGAGGCGCTGCGGCGCGACGGCGTCTCCGCCACTCCGGCCCGCGGGCTCGGGATCGGCGCCTGGCTCCTCGAGGAGGTCGTCGCCGGGGCGCCGCTGGAGACGTGGGACGGTCCCGCCGCGATGCTCCGGCTGGCGCGGGGCGGCGACTGGGAGACCGCCCTGCTGCACGGCTGGGCGAAGGCCGCCGTCGCGCAGCACGACACAGGATGGGCGCAGGCCCTGCTGTCGGCCGCCGCCGCGGCATTGCGCGAATCCGTGCGGTGGGATCTGCATCTCGTGCTCCCGAGCGCCGAGCTCGACCGGCTGGCGGTCGACGCGCTGCGCCGCGAGGACGGCATCGCGCACCGGCTGCTCTCCGTCCACACCGGGCAGTGGAGCGAAGCGTTGTCGGTGGCGGTCCTCGAAACCATCGCGCACCGCGCCCGGACCGACCGGCACACCTGGCAGCTCGGCGAGCTGTGCCGGGCAGCCGCGCTGGCGTTGCCGCCGGAGTACGCGGACCTCGTGGGCCGCCTCGCCGTCCGGCTCGACCAGGACCCGGCCGACCAGTCGCGGGTGCGGCCGGTGGCAGACCTGGCCCGCACGCTGACGTTCCGCAAAGACATGCTGGAGGATTTCGAGTGAGTGAGACCGACGCCAACCCGTTGGCACTGCGCCCGCACGCCGAGGATCAGTACGCCGAGGAGCTGGCCCTGCTCGCCGCCGCCGACGACCGGCCGCGACCGCCCGGCTGGCGGCTCTCCCCGCACGCCGTGGTGACGTATCTGCTGGGTGACGGTGCCAAGATCACCCCGAAGTACGTCGGGCCGCGCCGGCTCATCGAGGTCGCGGTCGCCACCCTGGTCACCGATCGTGCGCTGCTCCTGCTCGGCGTCCCGGGCACGGCGAAGACCTGGGTGTCCGAGCATCTCGCCGCCGCCATCTCCGGTGACTCGACGCTGCTGGTGCAGGGCACCGCCGGCACGGCGGAGGAGGCGATCCGGTACGGGTGGAACTACGCACGCCTGCTCGCCGAGGGCCCGACCGGCGCGGCCCTGGTCCCCAGCCCGATCATGCGTGCGATGCGGACCGGCGCGATCGCCCGGCTCGAGGAGCTCACCCGCGTGCCGTCCGACGTGCAGGACGCACTGATCACCATCCTGTCGGAGAAGACGCTGCCGGTCCCCGAGCTGGCCACCGAGGTGCAGGCGCAGCGCGGCTTCAACCTGATCGCCACCGCCAACGACCGCGACCGCGGTGTCAACGAGCTGTCGAGCGCCCTGCGCCGCCGCTTCAACACCGTCGTGCTGCCCGTTCCGGCCACCGCCGACGAGGAGGTCGAGATCGTCGCCCGGCGGGTCGCCCAGCTGGGCCGCTCCCTGGACCTGCCCGAGGTCCCCGCCGCGCTGGACGAGATCCGCCGGGTGGTCACCGTCTTCCGCGAGCTGCGAAGCGGACTCACCGAGGACGGCCGCACCAAGCTGAAGTCGCCCACCGGCACGCTCTCCACCGCCGAGGCCATCTCCGTGATCACCAACGGCATGGCGCTCGCGGCCCACTTCGGCGACGGCACGCTGCACCCCGGTGACGTGGCCGCCGGCATCGTCGGCGCGGTGGTCAAGGATCCGGTCTCGGACGGCGTGGTCTGGCGGGAATACCTGGAGACCGTCGTCCGCGAACGCCAGGATTGGCGCGACTTCTACCGGGCCGCCCGCGATGCCTGAGCTTCACCCGCAGCCGAGGACCGGTGCCAGCGCGGATGAACGCCTCTACGGCATCCGTCACCACGGCCCGGGCTCGGCCCGCGCCGTGGTTCAGGAGCTGGAGCGACGGCCGCCGGACGTGCTGCTGGTGGAGGGGCCGCCGGAGGCGGACCCACTGGTCCGCTGGGTCGCGGACGCCGGTCTGGAGCCGCCGGTGGCGCTCCTCGGTTACGCGGCGGACGACCCGCGGCGCGCGGCGTTCTGGCCGTTCGCCGTGTTCTCGCCGGAGTGGCAGGCGATCCGCTGGGCGGTCCGGCGAGGCGTGCCGGTCCGCTTCTTCGACCTGCCGTTCGCCTTCCGTCTTACCGGCGACCGGGACCGCGAGGACACCGCCGAGGCGCCGGGCCCGGGCCAGGACGCACCGGGGCACGTCCCGCTCCGCCCCGTCGATCCCATCGGCGAGCTCGCCGCGGCGGCCGGTTACGACGATCCGGAGCGCTGGTGGGAGGACGTCGTCGAGCACCGCGGCATGCCGGCCTTCGAGGCGATCGCCGAGGCGATGACCGCGATCCGGGACCGGTCCCCGGAGGATGCCGACGATCTGGTCCGGGAGGCGTACATGCGGACGGTGCTGCGCGAGGCGCGCAGGGCGCACGCCGACGTCGCCGTGGTCTGCGGCGCCTGGCACGTGCCCGCGCTCGCCCGCAAGGTCCCGGTCAAGGACGACACCGCCCTGCTCAAGGGCCGGCGGAAGGCCAAGGTCGCGTTCACCTGGGTGCCGTGGACGTACGGGCGGCTGGCCTCGTGGTCCGGCTACGGCGCCGGGGTGCGCTCCCCGGGCTGGTACCACCATCTCTTCACGTCCGCCGACGAGGTGGTGCCACGATGGCTGGTCGACGCCGCCGGCGTGCTTCGGTCGGAGGGTGTGCCGACCTCGTCCGCGCACGTCATCGAGGCGACCCGGCTGGCCGAGGCGCTGGCCACGATGCGCGGGCGCCCGCTCGCCGGGCTGGCCGAGGTGACCGAGGCCGCCGAGGCGGTGATGTGCGACGGCGAGCAGCTGCGGGTGGAGCTGATCAACAGCAAGCTCGTGGTCGGCGAACGGCTCGGCGGCGTTCCGGACGACATGCCCGCGGTGCCGCTCGCCAAGGATCTCGCCGCCCAGCAGCGCGCGGTGCGGCTGAAGCCGGAGGCCCTGGACCGCGCCCTCGACCTCGACCTGCGCAAGGAGACCGACCTGCGGCGCAGCCGGTTGCTGCACCGGCTGCGCACGATCGACGTGCCGTGGGGCGAGCCCGCCGCCTCCCGGCGCGGCGCGGGCACGTTCCGCGAGGAGTGGCGGTTGCGCTGGCAGCCCGAGTTCGCCGTACGCCTCGTCGAGGGCAGCATGCACGGCACCACGGTGACCGCGGCTGCGACGGCGATGGTCACCCGGGCCGCCGACCGCGCGGAGACGCTCGCCGACGTCACCGCGCTGGTCGAGACCTGCCTGCTCGCGGACCTTGCGGAGGCGTACCCGCCGGTCCTCGCCGCGCTGGACGCCCGCGCCGCGCTCGACGCCGACGTGAACCACCTGATGGCGGCGATTCCCGCGCTGGCCCGCACGCTGCGCTACGGCGACGTGCGCAAGACCGACGTGGCCGGGTTGGCCGCGGTCACCGGCAGCCTGCTGGGCCGGGTCTGCGCCGGTCTGCCGTCCGCGGTCGGATCGCTCGCCGACGAGGCGGCCAAGCTGCTGCGCGACCGGATCGACGGCGTGCACGCCGCGGTGGGCCTGCTCGACGACGACGACCTGCGGGACCGCTGGCTGTCCACCCTGGAGTCGCTGGCCGGCCGGGCCGACCTGCACGGCCTGCTGGCCGGCCGGTTGACCCGCCTGCTCCTGGACGCCGGGCGGCTGTCCGCGGCCGAGGTCCGCCGGCGGTTGCGGCTGCCGTTGACCGTCGGCACCGCGCCGGCGCACGCCGCGGCCTGGGTCGAGGGCTTCCTGGCCGGCGGCGGTCTGCTGCTGGTCCACGACGAGGCGCTGCTCCGGTTGCTGGACGAGTGGCTGGCCGACATCCCCGCGGCCGCGTTCGACGACGTGTTGCCGCTGCTGCGCCGCACGTTCGGCGCGTTCGATTCGGGCGAGCGGCGCGCGATCGGGGAGCGGCTGGCCGGCCCGCCGGCCGGCACGCCGGCCACCGGTGGCCTCGGCTTCGACCCGGCGCGGGCCGCCCTGGTCATGCCCACCCTCAGCGCCCTGCTCGGGCGCGAGATCACCGTGCCGGACGAGGAGTCCACGGAGGGAATCCGATGACGGACGAGACGGCCGGCGACGCCACGCGGGAACGGCTGCGACGCTGGCGGATGGTGCTGGGCGGCCCGGCCGAGGAGGCGCTCGGCAAGGCCGGAGGCCGCGACGGCGCGATGGACGCCGCGCTCGCCGCGCTCTACGACGCCGGTGAAAGCGACGCCGATCGGAGCGGACAGCGGTCCGCCGGGCTGGGCGGCTCGGCGCCGAAGGTGGCTCGCTGGCTGGGCGACATCCGGGAGTACTTCCCGAGCACGGTCGTTCAGATCATGCAGGCGGACGCGATCGAGCGGCTCGATCTCACCCGGCTGCTGCTGGAGCCGGAGATGCTCGCCGCGGTCGAGCCGGACGTGCACCTGGTCGGCACCCTCCTCTCGCTCAACCGGGTCATGCCGGAGCAGACGAAGGACGCCGCCCGCGCGGTCGTGCGCACGGTCGTCGAGCAGCTCGAGAAGCGGATCGCTCAGCAGACGAGGTCCGCGGTGACCGGCGCACTGAACCGGGCCGCGCGGATCAACCGGCCCCGGCACGGCGACATCGACTGGGACCGCACGATCCGCGCGAACCTCAAGCACTACCAGCCCTCGCACCGGACGGTGATCCCCGAGCGCCTGGTCGGCTACGGCCGCCGCACCACCGCGGTGCGTCGCGACGTCATCCTCTGCGTGGACCAGTCCGGCTCGATGGCGGCCTCGGTGGTCTTCTCCGGCGTCTTCGCCGCCGTGCTGGCCTCGATCCGGTCGCTGCGCACCTCGCTCGTGGTCTTCGACACCTCGGTGGTCGATCTGACCGACGAGCTGAGCGATCCGGTCGAGGTGCTCTTCGGCACGCAACTCGGCGGCGGCACCGACATCAACCGGGCGATCGCGTACGCGCAGCAGCTCGTCACACGGCCGCGGGACAGCATCTTCGTGCTGATCAGTGACCTGTACGAGGGCGGGGTCCGGGACCAGATGCTGCGCCGGGTGGCCGAGATGACGGCGGCCGGCGTGCAGGTGGTGGTGCTGCTGGCGCTCTCCGACGAGGGCGCACCGGCGTACGACCACGAGAACGCGGCGGCGCTGGCCGCGCTCGGCGTGCCGGCCTTCGCGTGCACGCCGGACGCCTTCCCGGAGTTGATGGCCGCCGCCATCGAGCGCCGGGACCTCAAGGCGTTCGCCGAGCGGCAGCGCAAGGAGCGGGAGCGGGACGAGCGGGCATGAGACGCGGCTTACAACGCCTTGTCGTCGCGCAGCTCCACATACGGTTCCTCGTCGGGCGGCAGACCCGCGGCGATGGCCCGGCTGCGGTGCAGTTCGGCGTCGAGTTCGGCGCCGAGCAGAATGGCGATGTTCGAGATCCACAGCCAGACCAGGAACACGGCGACGCCGCCGAGGGTGCCGTACGTCTTGTTGTAGGAGCCGAAGTTGGCGGCGTAGACGCCGAAGCCGATCGAGGCGGCGATCCACAGCACGACGGCGAGCAGGCCGCCGGGGCTGATCCAGAGCAGGCCGGCCTGCTTGGCGTTCGGAGCCGCCCAATAGAGGAGCCCGAGGACGGCGCTGACGAGCAGGAGCAGCACCGGCCATTTGGCGATGGACCAAACGGTGACGGCGGTCCCGCCGGCGCCGATCAGCCGGCCGAGCCATTCGGCGAGTTCGCCGGTGAACACGACGATCACGGCGCTCGCGGCCAGGAGGGCGCCCACGACGACGGTGACCGCCAGGCGGATGGGCAGCGTCTTCCAGATGGGCCGGCCCTCCGGCACGTCGTAGATGGCGTTCGACGCCCGCATGAAGGCGCCCACGTAGCCCGACGCCGACCACAGCGAGCCGGCCAGGCCGACGATGGCGAGCGACCCGGCCGTGCCCTCGCTCTGCTGCAGCGTGGTGAGAGCGCCGGTGAGGATGTCACGGACCGCGCCGGGAGCCGCCTGGCCGAGGCTTTCGACCAACGGCTGGATGACGGGTTGCCCGATGAGCCCGAGCAGGGCGGCGAGCAGGATCAGGCCCGGGAACACCGACAGCACGGCGTAGTAGGTGAGCGCGGCCGCCCAGTCGGCGAGGCCGTCGTCGGTGAACTCCTTGACGGTGCGCTTGAGCGTCGCCCACCAGGCCGATGCGGACAGCTGGCTGGGTCGGTCGGGCGGCCGGCGTTTCCCGCGGTCGAGGGCAGGCATGCCGAGGTGATGCCCGCGTTTCCCGAGGACTATGCCGCAGGCGCGGCCGCCGGCCGGGCAGAGCCGGCGAGGCTGCCTAGACTGGGCGAATGCCATTGAGCGGAGAATACGCACCGAGCACGTCCGACTGGGCCCGCGATCAGGCCGAGACCTACGAGGCCACCGGCGGGAGCAAGGCCGGCGACCTGCGCGGGCTGCCGGTCATCGTGCTGACCTCGGTCGGCGCCCAGACCGGAAAGCTGCGCAAGACGGCGCTGATGCGGGTGGAACACGAGGGCGAGTACGCGGTGGTGGGTTCGCTGGGCGGCGCGCCCAAGCACCCGGTCTGGGTGCACAACCTGCGCAAGCACCCGCACGTCGAACTGCAGGACGGGCCCGAGAAGCACGACTACCTGGCCCGCGAGACGAGCGGCGAGGAACGCGAGATCTGGTGGGAGCGGGCCGTCCAGGCCTTTCCGACGTACGCCGACTACCAGCGCAAGACCGCCCGGCTGATTCCGGTCTTCGTGCTGAGCCGCCTCCCGGAGTAGCGGCGTCACCCCCGCCACGGGCAGGTACCTGTAGTCACTCGGGCTGGTTGCCGGCCTCCCCACCGACCCGGTACGGGGTGCTGACGTCGGTGTAGACCACGTGCGCCAGCAGACCGTCCGCCGCGTGTTCGAGGTTGTGGCAGTGGTCCACCCAGATGCCTGGATTGTCGGCGATGAACGCGATCTCGTACGTCTCGCCGTCGCCGACGTCCAGCGAGTCCACCCACCACGGGCTGCCGGTCGCGGCCACCCCGTTCCGGCTCAGCACCACGGCGTGATGGCCGTGCAGGTGCATCGGGTGGACCTCGCCGCTGGTGTTGGCGATCCGCATCCGGACGATGTCGCCGGTGCTCACCATGAACATCGGGATGTCGGGAAAGAGGTGGCCGTTGACCGACCACCAGAGGCCGGGCAGGCCGTCGAGGAAGCCGGCCCGGCGGCCGATCCGATAGTCGAAGGTGCGGGCGGCCTTGGCCGGATCGAAGCCGATCGGGGCGGGCGTGCCGTAACTGAGCAGATCGACCGTGGCGCGCGGCTCGGCCGCCGGCCCGCCGCCGGTCCCTCCGACGGCCAGCGTGGCCCCCGCGCCCACGTCGATGCGCACCGACGGTCCCGCCTCGAATTCGACGTCGACCCGCCCGCCGGCGGTCACCACCACGAATCTGCCCGAGATGTCCGGCGGCTCGTGTACGGTGCGGCCGTCCACGCCGGTCACCCGGTAGGCAGCGCCGGACACCCACGCCCGGATCGGACCCGCATCCGTGTTGATCAGGCGGGCGCGGACGACGCGTCCCGCGGCCACCGCCAGCGTGGAGACACCCGGCTTCCCGTTGATGGTGCGTCGCCCGCCGTAGGTGTGGACCGCCACCACCTGATCCACGCCGGGCTTGACCGCGGGATCGGTGACCACCAGCGCACCGAACAGGCCGTTGCGGACCTGCTCGTGGGAGACCTGGTGGGAGTGGTACCAGAAGGTGCCCGGGTCCTGGACGACGAAGCGGTAAACGTGGCGCTGTCCGGGCCGCACCGCGTCCTGCGTGACGCCGGCGACGCCGTCCTCCGCGTTCGGCACGTCCACGCCGTGCCAGTGCAGGGTCACGCCGTCCGGCACGTTCTCGTTGACCAGGGTCGCCTCGATCAGCTGGCCCTTCACCGCGCGGATCTCCGGGCCCGGGGAGGTGCCGTCGACGGTGTAGCGGCCGTTCTCCCGGCGTACGGTCAGGGTCACCGCGACGTCCGGCGTGCCCGACGCCGGACCGGTCAGCGCGGCGACGCTGATGCCGCCCCGGCCGTGCTGGTGGCCGGTGGCCGGACCGCCGCCGAAGTCGGCGTACCCCATGGCGGCCATGTCGTAGGTCGACGGGACGAGGCTGTCCTGCCAGAAATACCCCAGCGGCCCGAGGATCGCCAGCGTCGCGCCGATGGCGACGGCCAGCTTGAGCTGGCGGCGCACGTCAGGCCGAGGCGGCCGATCCGCCGGCCGGCACACCGGCGGCCGGCACACCGGTCGGCGGGGTCGCGGCCACGCGCGCCTGGCGGGCCCCCACCGAGGCGGTCGCGGCCAGGGCGAACGCGTTGACCGCGTGCAGCACGCCGATCCAGGGCAGGGCCTTGCCCGCGTACCCGAGAACGACCTGCAGCACCACCAGCCCGAAGGTGATCGCCGCCCACCTCACGCCGCCCGGGATCCGCGCGAAGAACGCCACCACGAGCAGCGCGAGCGCCAGGATCGGGATGATCATCTCGCCGACCACCGAATGCAGCGCGACGCCGCCGTTGCCCGCGTCCTTGGTGTAGAAGATGCCGTCGTCGGTCTTGTTCTCGATGTCGAAGAGCGCCCAGGCGATCGCGGCCGCCTGCACCACCACGCCGATGCTGATCACCATGGCCAGGATGCGGTACACCGTGCGCACGACTCTCCCCCTCCAGCGATTCCGCGCCAGCCTAGCGGCCGGCCGGAGTTCACCGCGCCCGTGCCGCCTACCGCACGGGGAACATCAGGGAAATCTCAGGGTCGGTCTCCGCCGTGGAGGGTCCGACGGCGAGCCATCGTTTGTCCGAGGTCCGCGGCCCGGCGGACTCGATCAGCACCGGGGCGCCGAGCCGCGACCCGATCTCCCCCGCCCAGTCCGCCGGCCGGTGCAGCGCACCGGGCCGGGCACGCCGCAGCCGGGCCGTCAACGACTCCTGGTACCCCAGGTCGCGCGGCGGCCCCGGCCGGATCCGGTCCCACACCGCACCGTCCACGCGGTAGGCGGTGCACATTCGCAACCCCGGCACCCGGGCGGGCACGTCGAGGTGGGTGACCGCCAGCCCGTCCACGCCGCCGGCCACCTCCACCGCGTACCGGTGGGCGACCGCGTCGAAGTGCCCGGTGCGGAACGCGCCCTGCCACTCGCCCCGGCCGTTGTGCCGCTCCGGCAGGCTCAGCTCCGGCGCCTCGGTCACGAACGGCCCGGCGCCGTGCCGGGTCGTGTATGTGCGCACCACGCCGAGCCGCAGGAACGCCGGGCAGAGCGCCGCCACGTTGTCGAACGTCGTGGTGGACCAGGTGGTGTGCGGGTGCCAGCCGCGCCACTCGTCGAGCAGCACACCCTGCGCGCCCTCGAAGACGCACGGACCGGCGGCGAGCAGGCGACCGGTGTGTCCGGCGCCGACGATCGCGACCGTCCGCCCGAAGGCCGCGAACGCGTCCACGACCTGGTCCAGCGGCGCGGCGGCCAACGGGCCGTAGTGCGACTCCACCGCGGCCAGGCGGCGGCGCAGCAACGGGCGGGAGAGCACGTCCGACACGCGCGGCGCGTCGGCGTGGCTCAGGGCGTACGCCATGGTCTCGCCGACGCCCATGCCGCACGACCCGTGCCGGGCGCCGCCTCGCCCGCGCTCCCGCCGCCGGTTCGCGGCGCGCTGCCACGGGGTGGCGAGCAGCGCGTCACCGTCCACCGTGAGCAGGGGGAACGGGTTGCCGAGGCAGGCCGCCTCGGCGGCCAGCGCGAGCGGATCCACCACCACGAAGCGGGTCAGGTGGGTGGGCACCCCCCGCAGAGTGCCCGACCCGAACTGAGCGAACGTGTGGTGCCGCCCGGTCTCCGTGACCACGTTGTGCGCGGCCTGCGCTCCCCCGTTGAAGCGCAGGACCGCGTGTACCGGGCCGGCGGCGCAGAGCGCGTCGACCACCGTCCCCTTGCCGGCGTCGCCGTATCCGAGGTCGACGACGGCGACGTGTTCCCTCACCGCCGCCGCAGCGGGCGGACCGGCAGGCCGCGCTGCAGCGGGGCGAGGGCGCGCCCCACCGAGCTGCCGTGCGCCGAACCGACGTACGTCAGGTCGGCGAGTCCCTCGTCCAGGTCGATGGTGTCCTCGCCGAGGCCGACGGTGAGCGCGATGGTCTCGCAGACCGCGTCCAGGTCGTCCAGCTCGAGGACGTTCTGGCCGAGCAGGCTGCGCCAGCAGGCCAGGACCTCGGCGTCGCCGCCCCAGCCGGCCGCGGTCGGCAGGATGTAGTAGACGTCGTACATGCGGCGCAGCTCGGCCAGGATCGCCTCGGTGCCGATCGGCTCACCGAGCCGCTCGTCGAGGAAGGTTCCGACCTCGCGTGGTTTCACCCGGCGGTAGGGCATCTCGTCGCCGATCAGGAAGAGGTAGCCGCGCCGACCCCGGCGCGCCACGGAATCGAGAGCCGTGTGCCGGGCCATGAAGTACATGGCGAGCTCGTACGATTCCCGTTTCTGCCCGCCTCCGCCGCCCTCCAGCACGATCCGGGCCAGGTCGTCGTCCATCCGGTTGTCCGACTCGAACTGGCCGATCTGCAGCGGCACCCGGTCACAGGTGGCGTCGCCGACCGCGCCGAACAGGATCTGCGGGTCGGTGGCGTACCGCTTGCGGGTCAGCAGGCCGAGCAACCGCGGCAGCTTCCGCTGCAGCACCCGCGGCACGGTGCCCATCGAGCCGGTGACGTCGAAGAGGACCGCGATCGGCGTGCTGCGGGGGTGTTCGTCGCTGTCCCGGCACTCCCGCACGGTCACCCCGTACGGGTCGAGCGCCGGATGCGGCCGCCGAGCGCCGCCGTCGCTGTAGGCGAACGCGCTCATGCCGTGCGCGGCACGGTACGCGGCCGCGGCGGTGTAGGCGTCGGTGGACCAGTGTCCGCTTCCCATTTCTGTTACCTCCCCGTTGTTGATGTTCGGAAGCCGTCAGCGCAGGTCGTCCTCCCGCGTCGGCCGCAGCAGGGCCGGATGCAGCAGGCGGGCGTCGCCGGCCCGGTAGATCTTCGGGCGCGGGCCACCCTTCTCGTTCCCGCGTTCCGCGGTCTGCCCCGTGCCCTCCACGAAGCCGGGCACCGAAAGCACCTTGCGGTGGAAGTTCCCGGCGTGCAGGTCCTCGCCCCAGACCGCGGCGTACACCTGCCGCAGCTCGGTGATCGTGAACTCGGACCCGACGAACGCGGTGGCCAACGGCGTGTACTCGAGCTTGGCGCGCGCCCGCTCCAGGCCGTCGGCGAGGATCGCGTCGTGGTCGAAGGCCAGGCCGGTGGCCTGGTCGACCGGCACCCAGTAGGCGGCCGAGGCGTCGGTGCCGGCCCGGGCGTCCGGCAGGCTCGGCGCGAAGGCCAGATAGGCGACCGAGAAGACCCGCATGCGGGGGTCGCGGTGCGGATCGCCGTACGTCTTGAGCTGCTCGAGGTGGACGCGATCGGCGAGGCCGGTCTCCTCGGCCAGCTCCCGGCGGGCGGCGTCGTCGAGCGTCTCGTTCCGGACGAAGCCGCCGGGCAGGGCCCGCTGTCCGGCGAAGGGCGGCTCGCCGCGCTCGATGAGGAGCGCGCAGAGCCGGCCGGCCCGGATGGTCAGCGCGACGACGTCCACGGTGACCGCTACCGCCGGATAGTCCCGGGGGTTGTACGCCTCGAGGAAGCCGTCCATCAGTTCTTCTCGCCTTCAGTATTACTCGATACGAGAACAACTTACGCCCGCCAGTGGCCCGGCGCAATGCGCCGGGCCACTGGTTCGTCAGTTTTGTTTCGTCAGAACGACGCGACCGTGAAAACGGAACTGCTCGTCACGTCGGTCTGCCAGTAGTCGGGATCGGTCGACGCGGCGTCGGGCGCGCCGTTGCTGACCACCGTGAGGTGGTACGAGCCCTCCGGCACCGGAGCCGCCGCGTACAGCGAACCTGCCACCGGCCGGTTGATCGTGATGCTTGCGGGTCCGCCGCCGGTGGTGGCGGGCGCGGACAGCGTGGCCGAGCCGGCGCTGGCCGCCGTGATGGTGGTGCCCACCGGGATGCCCAGCGTGTTGGCGCCGATGATGGCGTACTGATCGGTGGCCGCGATGTTCGAACCCGTCAGGCTGGTGGTGCCGCCGGTGATGCTGACGCCGGCGAGCGTGGCCTCCGTGTTCGCCGTCGCCGGGGCGGACAGCATGGCGCTGGCGCCACCGGGCGCCACGGACACGATCGTGGTGCCGCTCGGGATGCCGGTGGTGCCGCTGAACACCCGGCCGACGTCGGCGCCGGTGAGGACGCCGGAACTGGGCACCGCGTTGACCGTACTGCTGCCGGCCGTCGTGAGCAGGGCGTTGGTGAGGCTGTGCACCGGCGCCGCGCCCACGGTCGCGGTGACGGCGGACGTGGTCGTGGCGAGGGCCGGCGCCGAGATGACCGCCTTCTCCGCGCTCAGGATCGACGTGATGATGCTGTTCGCCGGAATGTTGGTGTTGCTGGCCTGCACGATCGGCTGCCCGAGGTCGTTCTGGACGAACTTCTTTCCGGCCGAGGTGATGATCTTGCTACCGGCCACGGTCGAGACGTCCGTCGTGAGCACGTTGGTGTAGAGCACCGGGTCGAAGAAGGCCGTTCCCGCGGCGTTCAGCCGGCGGTTGAGTTGCAGCGTGCAGATCAGCTCGTCGTCGCTGATCGGCAGGACGTTGACGCACTCGGCGACCGGCCCGTTGGCCCGGACCCCGTTGCCGGCGTCGGCACCGTTGTAGACGCCGTCGACCAGGAACACCCGGCCGGCGTTGCCGGCCGACCCGAAGTTGATCGACATGAAGCCCGTGCCCTGCACGGAGACGTCGACGAACGGCGCGGTGTTGGGCGCCGTGTTCGGGGTGATCTTGATCGGGTTCAGGAACGAGTACGCACCCGGCAGCGCCTTGGTGCCGGCCGCCGTGGTCACCACGAGGGCCACGTTGTCCTCCACCGCATGCGCCGGCACCTGGGCCGTGAACGCCTTGTCGGACAGCGGCTGGATGTTGGTGAGCGGCGCCCCGCCGAGCGTGGCGGTGATCCGGCCCGGCTCGGTCGGGAAATCGGTGCCGACCACCGTGATGGTGTTGCCGCCGGCCGCGGGACCGGCCGAGGGAATGATCCCGGTGGGCTGAGCGACGACCGCGGCCGTGTAGCTGGCGGTGCCGAGCAGGGCGCCGTTGGTGCTGTTGGCGTAGAAGCACAGCTGGTAGCTGTTCGGCTGGTTGTTCGGCGCCAGTTGCAGCGGCGGGATGGTGACGGCGGCGCGATAGTTCGTGAGCCGGCGTACCGCGCCCGGCGTGTTGAGGGCCATCGGCGTCACCGTGCCCATCGGCGCGGTCGAGTAGTTCGCCGGGCATCCGGCGCCGCTGCCCAGCAGCAGCACGGCCGGGGTGGTGACACCCGACAGGAACGGCGCGGACGAGGTCGCCGTGACACCGACGCTGCTCAGATAGGAGCCGCTCGCCGGGCTCAAACCCACCAGGTTCACCGTGTACGGGACGAACGTGATCAGCGTGCCCGTCGGACTGGACGCGTCGAAGAGGCACAGGTTGTACATGGTGGGGGCAGGCCCGTTCGCCGACACCACGCCCGGCGGGACCACGAGGCTCACCGACGAGTTCGACTGGCGCGCGACGTTCGGGACGGTGAGGTTGGCCGGGTTCGTCGAGCCGTACATGTTGTTGCACGGCGCGGTACTGAACACCGCGGCGACGTTGCCGTACGAGGTGAAGACCGGCGCGTTCGGGCCGCCGTTGACGGTGATCTGGTTGCCGCCGCCACTGAGCCCGTTCGTGACGCTGGACATCACCGGCTGACCGACATAGATCGGGGCGCCGGCGTACAGGTTGCTGGACGTAGCCGTGGAACCGTCGTACACGCAGGCGTAATACAGCTTGACCCCGCCGTTCGCCGCGGGCACCGGGCCGCTCGGCAGGGTGAAGCTGACCGACGAGTTCGAGTTCTTCGTGACGGTGGTGGCGTTCCACGGACCGCCGGTGACCGCCGCCGGCAGCTTGGACTGGCAACTGGTCGTCGAAATCTGCACCGTCGGCGCCGACACGGTGAAGAGACCGGCGGGATCGAAAATGGTCGCGTTGCCGCCGACCGGCACGATCATGGGCCCCACCGATGTCGGAGCGGCGAGTGCGGGGTGCGGCGCGACGAGTAAGGCAGCGCCGAGCGCAGCCGCCGTCAGCCCGGCGCGGAGCAGCCGGGTTCGAGATTTGGACATGCGTGGTCCTCCTACGGTCAGAAACCGCATGGCTTGGGAAGTAGGGAGGCCCGCGCGGAGTACGTCGACGGCGGGCCGTCGCAGGCAGCGTAACCCGCAATTTCGTGGGTACCGCCGGAGCGCGAGAGTTCGACGGCGAAGCTCAATAGGTCGGACCGGCGCAAGGTCTCAATAACCACGCAGGTACCACAATTCCGGGTTCGCCCACGAACGGGGCGACGAGCAGCTAAAATGGCGCCCCAAATCGCGGATCCGCTACATCGAGCGCGAAGTGGCCCGGCGCGCCGGTGCGCCGGGCCACAGTGCTGCTGTCGGGTCAGTAGGGCGCGACGATGAACGCGGCGCCGCTGCTGATGATCGACGGATTCGCGCTGGAGCCGGCGCCCGTGGTGCCGTTTTCCACCACCGTCAGGATGTACGCGCCGTCGGCTATCGGGCTGCCCGGCACTGTCGCGCTGGTCGACGGGTCGAGCTGGTTCGCCGACAGGTCCAGGGTGCAGACCAGCTCCGTGTCGCTCACCACGATGTCGACCACGCACTCGGCCACACCCCGGTTGCTGGCGGCCAGGTACCCGTCCTTGACCAGGAAGACGTGCGCCAGGCTGCTCGTCGGGTGGCCGGCGCTGTCGAAGTGAAGCGGCATGAAACCCGCGCCGGTGACGTCGATGGTGACCTGCGTACCGGAGGCGCCGGTGTTCGGCGAGATCGTGATGCCGTTGCTGTAGGTGAACGGAATCGGGGTGTCGCTCGTGCTCGGGTCGTTGTCGGGGTCGAGACTGCTCACTGTGCCACCCGGCGCGGTCACGGTCACTGCCAGGCCGCTGCCCGGGGCCCGAGCCCCGGTAGTCGCCGTGAAGCTGTTGCCGTTCGATGCGATCTTGATGTTGGAGAGCGCGGCACCGCCGATCGAGCCGGTGATCGCGGTGGTGACCGCGGTGAAGCCGGCACCGTTGACCGTGATCGTCTGCCCGCCGCCCGCCGGGCTGCTCGCCGGGCTGATCGAGGAGATGGTCGGCTTGAGTACCAGGGTGTACGAGGCCGTGGCCAGCAGAACGCTGGAGGTGGTGGAGGCGCTGTCGTAGACGCAGATGTTCCACTTGGCGGACGTCTGCGTACCCACCAGGACCAAACCATTCGGATTGGCCGAGCTTCCCGGATACGAACCGGACGGCACCTGGAAGGCGATCTTCGACGCGGTGATCCGCTTCACTGCCGTCGGGTTCACGGTCAGCACACCGGCCGTTGTCGTGGTGCCGGTACCGGCGATCTGTGTGATGGCCTTGGCGGTCGAGCCGCACGAGGCGGCCCCGGTACCGACATACTGGAATTGGACCACCGGAGTGGTGTTGGCCGGAATAGGCGACGGCACCACTGCGGTAGGAGTGATCGTGCCGATGATCGTGCCGCCACCGCCGCTAGGCCCATAGCCTGCGCTCAGAGCCATGGGCAAAGCAACGGCCGAAGCTGGCGTGCTCAAGCCGGCCAGGACGGCGACAGTCGCGGCAACCGATGCCAGGACGGCTCGGGCGGACCGGCGGATCGTGCGTTTCGTAGTTGGCGACATGAGTACGCAATCCTCCTGCGGCTTCGACGACATCAGGCAGCCTTGAAGGCAGCGTAACGACGCTGTTGCTCCGGAATCGCGAAGAAAATCAAAGACGTACCCGAGGCGCCGTTCTCAACGAACTCGGATCGGAATGCTCAATGGTCACAGGAAACACATATCCGCAAGGACACGGCGCGCAATTCAGCGAACTTCGTCACTCTACGCCATCACTCGGATACCGCGGGTTACGCTTCCTCGCGAGACGGCCCGGCGGTGCTGCCAATGCTCGGGCCCATCCACTCGACCGAAGCGGTTTACCAGGACCGCAGGAGGACATCGCATGAGTAAGTCCCAGTCTCTCCGCGCGCGGCGATGCTTCCGCGGCGGAATCGCGGCCGCGGCCGTCACCGCAACAGCCCTCGTGGCGGTCGCTGCCCCGGCCTCCGCCGCCGCTGTCACCCTCACCCTCAGCTCCGCCACCGGGCCCTCCGGCGCCTCGAACCCGATCACGCTCACGGCGAGCGCCAGCACTGCCTGGCTGTCCGGAATCAACTACATCGAGGCGTACTTTACGACCGCCAACTGCCAGACCGTCTCCAACTCCACGGCGACCACGACGACCACCACAAACGTCGCGGCCGCCAGCGCCGCTAAGCTGACTACCACCAAGGCACAGGTCACCGTTCCGACGACGCTCGCCGTCCAGGGAAGCGCTACGAGCACCAGGTACAACCTGTGCATCTTTGGAACCGACCAGAACTCCCTCGCCGCGACGGATGCACTGATCGGCACCGCGACCTACACGGTCGCGATTTCTCCGGATATTTCGAGCGCCACCGTGGCTCCCAGTTCGGGCCCGGCCGCCGGCGGAACGACGATCACCGTCACCAGCGCCACCAACCTGCCCACCGCGGCAGGCTCCATCTCCGCCACGCTGGGTGGAGTTGCGATGACCAGCGTCACTCCAGTGAGCGCCACGAAGTTCACGGCCGTTACGCCGTATCACGCGTGGACTTCGGGCGCACAGTCTCTTGTCATCACTACGGCCGCGGGTACGTCGACAAAGACCAGCGCGTTCACCTTCAAGAACGCTCTTAACATCTCGCCCAACACGGCTCCCAACACCTCATCGGCCGTGTACCTCGATGTCCTGGGTTCCAACTTCAACAACCTCACCGTCACCCAGCCGAACAGCGCTTTCGTCAATACCGACACGGACTCTCGCGTGTTCCTGGTGTCGGGCACCTACAGCAACACCGCCACCGGTGGTGCTGGTACACCCAATTACACCAATGGCCCCGTGGCCAACTGCGGGTCGGTATACGTGATTTCGGACAGCGAGCTTGTCTGCAAGCTGGACCTTGCCGACGGACTACTCACGGCGACCGGTGCGGACGCTGGTGCATCTACCCC
>Ga0081539_10000570_pt1 | contig 76158 bp, 69 predicted proteins | sample TabmetS4T2R2_FD_71023 | JGI IMG/M metagenome (GOLD analysis project Ga0081539, IMG submission 71023) | Tabebuia heterophylla rhizosphere microbial communities from the University of Puerto Rico - S4T2R2 | ecosystem: Host-associated > Plants > Roots > Rhizosphere ...
TGTTCCAGATGGACACCCGCCGCCGCCAGGCCGACGGCACCCTGGCCGAGCTGCTCGGCCCGGCCGCCCTCCCCACCGACGTGCAGCTGCGGACCATCGGCCTGCACCGGGCGGCCGCCCGGTCGCTGCCGGCGCTGTCCGCCGACGCCCGGGCGGTCCTGGCCGCCTACGCCGACGGGGTCAACGCCTGGGTGGCCGCCCACCCGCTGCCCCCCGAGTACGGCGCCCTCAGCCTGACCCGGTTCCGGCCCTGGACCCCGCTGGACAGCGTGGCCGTCGGCAAGCTCCAGTCCTTCGGGCTGTCGTTCGACCTCGACATCGACCTCACCACCGCGCTGCTCGGCTACCAGCGGGCCGGGCAGGCGGGCGGCTTCGACGGCACCGCCCTGTTCTTCCAGGACCTGTGGCGCTCCGACCCCTTCACCAACGCCGCCACCGTCCCCGACGCCAGCCGGGCCGCCCAGGCGGCCCAGCCGGCCGGGCCGGCCGCGGCCACCGCGACGGCCGGGGCGGACGCGGCCGGGAAGCGGCTGGCCGCCGCCGGCCGCCTCGCCGAGCGCTACGCCGCCACCGCCGCCAGGGTCCCGCTGCTGCGCCCGGCCCTGACCCGTGACCGGGGCCAGACCGGCTCCAACCAGTGGGCGGTGTCGGGCCGGGTCGCCGCCGCCGGCCACCCCCTGCTGGCCAACGACCCCCACCTGGGCCTGGACGCCCCTTCGACCTTCTACCCGGTCCACCTCCAGGCGGGCGAGACCGACGCCGTCGGCAGCGGGTTCGCCGGCACCCCTGGGGTGATCGTCGGCAACAACCGCTTCATCTCCTGGGGCGCCACCGTCAACCCCATGGACGTGACCGACACCTACGCCGAGCAGCTCCGCCCGGACCCGACCTCCCCCAGCGGCCTGTCCACCGTCTACCAGGGCCGGCTGGAGCACGTCATCCCCATCCCCGAGACCTTCCGGCAGAACAACCCCGGCTCGGGCGCGGCCGACAACCTGACCGTGGTCCCGCCCGGGGGGGCCATCCCCCCGGCCACCCTGATCGTGCCCCGCCGTAACAACGGCCCCATCATCCAGCTCGACCAGGCCGCCGGGACCGCCCTCAGCGTCCAGTACACCGGCTTCAGCGCCACCCGCGAGCTCGACACCTTCCTGATCTGGGACGACGCCCGCAACCTGGCCGACTTCCGCCGCGGCCTCGAGCACTTCGACGTCGGCGGCCAGAACTGGGCCTACGCCGACGTCGAGGGCAACATCGCCTACTTCACCAGCGCCGAGCTGCCCCTGCGCGAGGACCTCCAGGCCGGCACGGTCAACGGCCTCCCGCCGTACTTCATCCGCAACGGCACCGGCGGCAACGAGTGGCTGCCGGTCACCAACCCCCAGCCGGGCCAGGCCATCCCGTACGAGATCCTCCCCTTCGAGGAGATGCCCCAGATCGTCAACCCGCCGGCCGGCTTCTTCGTCAACGCCAACAACGACCCGGCCGGGGTCACCCTGGACAACGACCCGATGAACCAGACCCGGCCCGGCGGCGGGATCTACTACCTCAACAACGGCTACGCTGGCATCCGCGCCGGGCGCATCACCGCCCTGCTCCGGGCCGAGCTGGCCGGCGACGGCAGCGTGTCGTTCGCAGACATGCAGCGGATCCAGGCCGACACGGCCCTGGTCGACGCCCAGTACTTCGTCCCCCACCTGGTCAAGGCGCTGGCCAGGGGCGTCCTGGACAGCGACCCGACCCTGCGCGGCCTGGCCCGCAACCGGGCCGTGGCCGAGGCCGTGGGCCGCCTGGCCCTGTGGAACCGGCGCACCCCGACCGGCATCGCCGAGGGCTACGACGCCAGCGACCCCGACGGCCGGCGGCTGCCCCCAACCCGCCTCGAGCAGGCCAACAGCGTCGCCGCCACCATCTACGCGGTCTGGCGTAGCCAGCTCATCCAGGGCGCCATCGACGCCCGACTCGCCCCCTACGGGGTCGCCGGGCCCGACGGCGAGCGGTCCCTGACCGCCCTCAAGCACCTGCTGGACACCTTCGGCCAGACCCACGGGGTCGGCGCCTCGGGCATTGACTTCTTCGCTGTCGACGGGGTCGCCGACGCCGCCGACCGCCGCGACGTCACCCTGCTGCGGGCCGTGCAGGCCGCCCTGGCCAAGCTGTCCGGCCCCGACTTCCAGGCCGCCTTCGGCGGGTCGACCGACCAGGGCGACTACCGCTGGGGCCGCCTGCACCGGGTCACCCTCGACCACCCCCTGGGCGGGCCGTTCAACATCCCGCCGGCCTTCGGGGCCTTCCCGGCGCCGCTGGCCGACCTGCCCGGGATCCCGACCGACGGCGGCTTCGAGACCGTGGACGCGGCCACCCACAACGCCCGCGCCGACTCGAGCGGCGAGTTCGGCTTCGGCGGCGGCCCGGCCAACCGGTACGTCAGCGAGCTGCGGGGCCCCGGCGACGTCCACGCCGAGTCCAGCCTCCCCGGCGGCACCAGCGGCGTCCCCGGCAGCCCCTTCTACGTCAACCTGCTCCCCCGGTGGCTGACCAACGACACCTTCACCTGGGACCAGCGCGGGGTCGCCTAGCGGCAGAATGGGGGCGTGCCCGGGGACCTGCGCATCGCCGTCCTTGGCCCGCTGGAGGTGCGGGCCGGTCCCGGGCTGCCGCTGGTGGAGGTGGCCGGGCCCAGGCTGCGGCGGCTGCTGCTGCGCCTCGCCCTCGACCCCGGTCGGGTGGTGACCAACGGGCAGCTGGTGGACGCGGTCTGGGACGAGGACCCGCCGGCGGGGGCGGCCAATGCTCTTCAGGCGCTGGTGTCGCGGCTGCGGCGGCTGCTCCCGGGAGCGGTCGAGTCCTTCCCGGCCGGCTACCGGCTGGCCGTGCCGGCCGAGGCGGTGGACGCCGTCCGCTTCGAGGCCCTGGCCCAGGCCGGGCGGGAGCGCCTGGGCAGCGACCCCGGGCAGGCCCGGGCGCTGCTGGGCGAGGCCCTGGAGCTGTGGCGGGGGCCGGCGCTGGCCGACGCGACCACCGCCGCCTTCGCCGGGCCGGCGGTGGCCCGGCTGGAGGACCTGCGCCTGCGGGCGCTGGAGGACCGGGTCGAGGCCGACCTGGCCGCCGGGGCCGGCGACCGGCTGGTGGCCGAGCTGGAGGGGCTGGTGGCCGCCCACCCGCTCCGGGAGCGGCTCAGCGGCCAGCTCCTGCGCGCCCTGGCCATGGCCGGGCGGCAGGCCGACGCCCTCGGCACCTACGAGCGCCTGCGGGCCCGCCTGGCCGACGAGCTCGGCATCGACCTGTCAGCGGAGCTCCAGGCCCTGCACGTGGCCGTCCTCCGGGGCGAGCTGACCCCGAGGCCCGCGGGCACCGCCCCGGCCGGCCCCGCGGCCCCACCGGCCGCCGGCGCGCTGGTCCCGGCCACCGCCGGCATGCCGGCGGCGACCCCCGACCCCACCTCGACCGCTCCGATCCCGCGGACCAACCTGCGCTCCCCGATCACCAGCTTCGTCGGCCGTGACGACGACCTCGCCCGCATCACCGGCGCCTTCGCCACCTCCCGCCTGGTCACCCTCATCGGGCCTGGCGGCGCCGGCAAGACCCGGCTGGCGGCCGAGGCGGCGGCCCGGCTGCTGGAGCGGATGCCCGACGGGGTGTGGCTGGTCGAGCTGGCTCCGGTGGCCGACCCGGCCGACCTCCCCCAGGCCGTGCTGTCGCTGTTCGGGGCGCGCGAGCTGCGGCTGCTGGCCACGCCGGGCGCGACCGCCGTCGCCCCCCTGGACCGCCTGGTCGAGGCGATCGGCGACCGGCGCATGCTGCTGGTCGCCGACAACTGCGAGCATCTGGTCGAGGCCGCGGCCAAGCTGGCCGACCACCTGCTGGCCCGCTGCCCGGGCCTGTCGGTGCTGACCACCAGCCGCGAGCCGCTCGGCATCGCCGGGGAGGTGCTGCACCCGGTCGGCCCCCTGGCCGTGCCCGACGGCGAGGTCGCCCCCGCCGAGGCCCTGGCCTTCCCGGCGGTGCGGCTGCTGGCCGACCGGGGCGCGGCCGCCCGGCCCAGGTTCACGGTGGACGAGGCCACCGTCGGCCCGGTGCTGCGTATCTGCCGGGCCCTCGACGGCATGCCCCTGGCCATCGAGCTGGCCGCGGCCCGCCTCCATGCCCTGTCCCCCGAGCAGGTCGCGGCCCGCCTCGACGACCGCTTCCGGCTCCTGGCCGACGGCCGCCGGACGGCCGCCGGCCGCCATCAGACCCTGCGGGCGGTGATCGACTGGAGCTGGGAGCTGCTCGGGAGCGCCGAGCAGGTGGTGCTGCGCCGCCTGTCGGTGTTCGCCGGGGCCACCCAGGAGGCGGCCGAGCGGGTCTGCGCCGGCCCCAGCCCGGCCGGTCCGGCCGCCGACGAGGTCCTGTACCTGCTGGCCAGCCTGGTCGCCAAGTCGCTGGTGGTGGCGGCCGACGGCGACGGCGGGGTCCGCTACCGGATGCTGGAGACGGTCCGGGCCTATGGCGCCGAGCGGCTCGCCGAGGCCGGCGAGGAGCAGGCCCTGGCCCGGGCCCACGCCGCCTGGTTCCTGGAGCTGGCCGAGACCGCCGAGCCCGAGCTGCGCCGCCGTGACCAGCTGCGCTGGCTCGACCGGCTGACCGCCGAGCGCGACAACCTGCACGCCGCCCTGCGCTGGGCCACCGACAGCGGGGACGCGGCCACCGCCCTGCGGCTGGCCGCCGCCCTCGGCTGGTACTGGACCCTGACCAGCGCCCGGGCCGAGTCGCTGGAGTGGACGGCCAAGGCCTTGGCCCTGCCGGGCGGCGACGCCGCGACCCGGGCCCAGGTCCTGGCCTTCCGTGCCCTGACGGTCCTCTCCGGCGGGGTCGACCTGGAGCCGGCCCTGGCCATGGGCGCCGAGGCCATGACCGCCCTGGACGCCCTCCCCGCGGACGATCCACGGCGGTCCCATCCGGTGCTCACCATCCTGCCCGCCCTGCTGGCCATGTTCGCCAACGACGACCAGGCGGCGCTGGCGCGCCTGGCCGCCGACCACGACCACCCCGACCCCTGGATGGCCGCGGCCGCCCACCTGCTCACCGGCGTCCTCCAGGTCAACCTGGGCGAGGCCGCCGCCGCCGAGCGCGAGTTCGACCACGCCCTGGCCCGCTTCGACGAGCTTGGCGAGCGCTGGGGGGCCGGTCAGGCGATGGTCGCCCGGGCCGACCTGGCCGCCACCCGCGGCCACCACGAGCAGGCCATGGCGTCCCTGGAGGACGCCATGGAGGCCCTGGCCGGGCTCGGCGACCGCGAGGACGTCGGCCAGATCCTGATCCGCCGGGCCGGCGAGCGCGCCCGGGCCGGGCAGGTGGCCGAGGCCGAGGCCGACCTCGACGCGGCCGACCGCCTCGCCCACGAGGTCGGGGCCGAGGACCAGAAGCTGTACGTCCGCCTCATCCGGGCCGACCTGTCCCGCTGGCAGGGCCGCCTGGAGGACGCCCGGGCGTTGCTGGACGGAGCGATCGCCGCCTACCGGCGCGGCAGCTTCCCGGTGGACCAGGTCCACGCCATGGCCCTGGTCGCCCGCGGCCACATCGAGCTGGCCGCCGGCGACCCGGAGGCGGCGCGGGCCTGCCACGAACAGGCCCTGCGGGTCGCGCTGGGCACCCGCGACCGGCCGGTGGTCGCCCGGGTGGCCGGGCTGGGCGCGGCCGTGGCCCTGGCCGGCGGCGACCCCGGCCGGGCGGCCGAGCTGCTCGGCGTGGCCGAGACCCTGCGGGGCATGCCCGACGAGGCCGATCTCGACCTGCGGCGGACCAGCGAGGCCGCGCGGTCCGCGCTCGGCGACCCGGGCTTCGACCGGGCTTACCGGCGCGGGGCCGCGCGGCCGCGTGAGGAGGTGCTGGCCGCGCTGGCCGCCGAGGTCAGCTCCGCCGCCGGAACGCCCGCAGGGCCAGCGGCGCCGCCACCGCCGCGATAGCCGCCGCCCAGGCCAGCGCGCCCAGGGCCGGGGCCGCGACCTCGCCGCCGACCAGCAGGCCGCGGACGGCGTCGACCAGGAGGGTTGCCGGGTTGACGGCCACCCAGGCCTGCATCCAGCCGGGCATGGTGTCCACCGGCACGAAGGCGCTCGAGGCGAAGGTGAGGGGGAACACGACCACGAACCCCAGCATCATCACCTTCTCGGGCTCGTCCACGAGCATGGCCACCAGCACCGGCAGCCAGGAGAAGGCGCAGGCCACCACGACCAGCAGGACGACGGCGGCGAGCACGCTCACGAGGTTGGTCTGGACGCGGAAGCCGAGCAGCATCCCGACCCCGAGCAGGATGGCCATGGACCAGACCTGGCGGGCCACGTCGGCCACGATCCGCCCGGCCAGGGGGGCCGAGCGGGCGATGGGCAGGCTGCGGAAGCGGTCGAACACGCCCTTGGTGATGTCGGTGTTGAGGGCGACCCCGGTGTTCATGGTCAGGAACAGGGCGTTCTGGGTGATGATGCCGGCCAGGCCGAACTGCAGGAAGGCCTTGGGCGAGCCGGCGATCGCCCCGCCGAACACGAAGGCGAACAGGGCCACGAACATCAGCGGCTGCAGGCTCAGGTCGGCCAGCTCCATGGGGTTGTGGCGGATCTGGACGAGGCTGCGCCAGGCCAGGGTGAGGGTGTGACGGACGGCGTCCAGCGGCCCGACCCGGTCCTGGAGGACCGGCGCCGGGGCGCTGGCCGTGGGGTGGGTGATGGTGGTCGTCATGCTGCGCTCCGATCGTCGTCGGCGGCGTGGTGGCCGGTGAGGGCGAAGAAGACCTCGTCCAGGCTGGGCTTGCGCAGCGACAGCTCGGCCACCGCGACCTGGGCGTCGGTCAGGCGGGCCAGCACCGCCGGTGGCAGCCGGGGGTCGCTGACCTGGGCCGACACCGCCTCGGCGGTGACCTCGGGGGCGGCCCCGGACAGCTCGGCCACGACCCGGGCCACCACCGGCACGTCGGCCGACGACAAGGGGCTGACCCGCAGCACCTGCCGGCCGACCTGGGCCTTGAGCTGGTCGGGGGTGCCGACGGCGACCACCCGGCCGCGGTCGATCACGACGACGTCGTCGGCCAGCTGGTCCGCCTCCTCCATGTACTGGGTGGTCAGCAGGACCGTGACCCCGTCGCCGGTGAGGTCCCGGATGACCTCCCAGAGGTCGCTGCGGGCCCGCGGGTCGAGGCCGGTGGTCGGCTCGTCCAGGTACAGCACCCGGGGCCGGCCGACCAGGCTGGCCGCCAGGTCGAGGCGGCGACGCATCCCGCCCGAGTAGGTCTTGGTGGCCCGGCCCCCGGCGTCGGCCAGCTGGAACTGCTCCAGCAGCTCGGCCGCCCGGCGCCGGGCCGCGGCCCGGGACAGGCCGAGCAGCCGGCCGATCAGCAGGAGGTTCTCGACCCCGGTGAGGGTCTCGTCCACGGCCGCGTACTGGCCGGTGAGGGCGATCAGCCGCCGCACCTTCTGGGCCTGGGCGACGACGTCGTCGCCGCCGACCAGGGCCCGGCCTCCGTCCGGCTGGATGAGGGTGGCCAGGATCCGGACGGCGGTGGTCTTGCCGGCCCCGTTGGGGCCGAGCACGGCCAGCACGGTCCCGGTCCGGGCGGCCAGGTCGACCCCGCCGAGGGCGGTGGTGTCCCCGAACCGCTTGACCAGCCCGTGGGTCTCGATGCTGGTGTCCATGGACGCTCCTTTGGTTGGTGGTCCGGGAGCATCCTGGAGGGGGCCGCTGACAGGGCGGTCACATCCGGCTGACAGCGCTCAGATGAGGGCTGCGGACCCCCTCGTCACGGCCGTGTTACTGATGCCAAGGATCGCCGATGCACCCTTCCCTTAGGAGGGTTCAGGCAAGGATCCAAACCGATCGATAAGCTCGTCCCGCACCGTAGGGCTTGAGAGCCATCTCCGGTTCCAAAGCTGGTAAGCCGCGGTGCGGGCGCCAACGCCGTATTGCGTCATCAACGATTGGAATCCGTCGTCATTCGCTGCCCCATCCAATTGGTGGCCGCTAGCCTTCGCTAGCGCCATCTCAGGAAGCAGAAGCTCGGCGGCGAATGCGCCCGACCTCCTTCCACGAGTGACTTGAGCAAAGGGACCAGCGGCCGCACCAATGGCTCCTGCGCGGATCGGGTCGAGGAGTAAGTGCCCAAGCGCCCGACATGCTTCGAATCGTCGGCCCCACCGTGTGCTGGTGCGAGCTGACGTCAGTGTCCTGGCGATCGGAGCGCCCTGCTCTCGCAAGCCCACGATCATGCGATCAGGTTGAGAGGTGACCGAGACGTGGGCGTAAGAGATGCCAAGCTGTTCAAGAATCGTCGAAGTATCCGTGATGGGCTGGCCATCGAGTTCCAGGGCTCGTCGAAGCTCCATGGCAGCCAGTTGACCTGCCTCCTGGGGAGACGTCCCTGGACGAGCCGCATCGAGCGCCACAGCACGCGAGCGTCGCCAACGATCCAGCGCATCAAGATCCTCGATGGCTGCCTCCTTGCCAACCTCCAGCAGTATCTCGCCGATCTCTGGTCGAAGAGTGGGTGAGAGGTCTCGGAGGATTTGGCAGGGTGGACTGGCGGCCGGATCATTGGCCGAGCCATCGAGGTTCAAGGTTTCTAGCAGGTCATTCAGCCCTTGAGCGCTGAATAGCCTTTCAAGGCTGCCCACGTCATGACCAGTGAGCAGCTCGATAGCCTTTGATAGCGGCGGTAGAGAATCATCTAGGGGCCACTCTGTTCTCGCCCAGGGATAGAGGTCCCCAGCGCCGCTTTCACGAAGCCATTCTGCGACTTGCGCGACAAAGTCGCCGAGGACAGCTCGTCCTTCATTCCAGGACAGAGAGAAGTCGCCTTGAGGTGAGAGCATGAATGGTGCGTCATCGCCAAAGAACCTGGGCTTCCGCCATGTGATGGCAAGCTGTTCGTCGTCTCTGACGAGGCCGACGTTCGGCAATCGCGCCCCGTCTGCTCCGGCGCGGAGGAAGTGGTTTGCCCACCAGGCCTCCCGACTCTCTATCCATTCGTCCTCGTCCATGCCCTGAAAAGGAGGTACATAGCCCCAGCGTTCGACGCTTTCATGAAGCTCACGAGTCGTGGGGAACACAGCCGCACGTTCCTCGAACTCAATAGCAGGGAACGCCCTGAGTATCCAATCGGCCAGCGGAGCGAGCGGGATGAAGAAGTAGTCGATAATCTCACTGGAGTCGGGAACAACGTGCTGGCATAGGTTCGCGCCATCTGCCCAGATTGCCAAGCCCGCCCACGCCGCTTGCTCGGGCGGGTATCTCAGCTCCCATGACGGGGCAACGGGCACGAGTTCCAATGCGAGACTTCTCTTGTTGCCGATCACTGGCATCCAAATCGCCTCACCAAGTTCTTGTACTCGGTAGGGCTGATTCTACCCTTGTCTCTAAGGGCTCGAAGAATCTTTGCTGGAACGAAGGTTGCTGGATGCCCATGAAACTCGGGCTCGCCAGCCACATCCTGAGTCCACTTCGCGTCGTAGAGCTCCATACCTGCTGTGCCGCGACGCACGTTGAAACGACGTGAACGCGGGTTGGACGGATCCAACGGGACAGCCGAATCCAGTAGCTGGCGCCGTTCATCAATCGTCATGTCATCCGGACAGGGTTCCTTGTCCGGCCGCCAACGAGGGGGGCCTGCCTCGGTGGTCTGCCGCTTGTGTGCAGGATTGGGCCAGTAGCGCATTGCGATGACGGTATCTGGTCGACGGTCGACATGCGAACCAGAATCCACAGGGCGCTGTTTACGTGCCGTAGTAGCGTCAGATCTGGGCCGCGAACCCCTCCACGGTCGACTCCTGGCTGCGTTCGCCGCGGGTCAGGCGCCGGTAGACGAGGAATCCCAGGGCGATCGCGACCAGCGAGGACACCAGCATGATGGTGGCCAGGGCGTTCAGGGCCGGGGTGGGGCTGGAGCGGGCGCTGTTGTAGATCTTGACCGACATGGGCTCGGAGGCGGCGTCGGCCGACAGGTAGCGCACCAGCACGAAGTCGTCGATCACGTCGGCGAAGACCAGCACGGCGCTGGCGAAGATGGCCGGGGACAGCAGCGGCAGCAGCACGTGGCGCAGGGCCCGGACCGGGGAGGCGCCGAGGTCCATGGCCGCCTCCTCGTACTCGCGGCCGATCGACAGCAGCCGGGCCCGGCAGATGATCACCGGATACGACAGCTGGAAGGTGACCAGCCCGAGCAGCTGGGCGGTGGTGCCGAGCTGGACCGCCTTGAGCAGGTTGGTGAACAGGAACAGCAGGGCCACGGCGAGCAGGATCTCGGGAAGCACGAACGACAGCAGCATCTGGAAGTTGAACCCGGCCGCCAGCCGGCCGTGCCAGCGGTCCAGGCCGATGGCGAAGGCCACGCCCAGCGGCACCGCGACCAGGGTGGTGAGGGTGGCCAGGCGCAGGCTGTGGACCAGAGCGGCCTGGAGCTCGGGGTCGTGCCAGACCGACAGGACCGGGTCCTGCCAGTACCAGCGCAGCGAGAACCCCTGCCAGCTGGAACGGGAGCGGCCGGCGTTGAACGAGAACCAGACGGCGATCACCACCGGCAGCACCGACCAGGCCAGGTACCCCCAGACCAGGGTCTCCAGCAGCCGCGGCTTGCGCCACGGGTCGGTCAGCCAGCGCCGCATCCTGGGACTCCTCCGGTCATCTCCCGGCCTCGCGGGCGGCCTGCCCGGTCGAGCGGATGTAGCCGAACATGGGCGCGGCCAGGAGCAGGATCATGATGAGCACGAGGGCGGCGGCCTGGCCCCCCTGGCCGGGGCTGGCGATGGCATCGTTGACCAGGTTGCCGACCATCGAGGTCCGCGGCGAGCCCGACAGCAGGTCGTTGGTGAAGTAGTCGCCGAACATGGGCAGGGAGGTCACCACCAGCCCGGCCAGGATGGCCTGGCGGGACAGGGGCAGGGTGACCAGCAGGAAGGTCCGCCGCCGGCTGGCCCCGAGGTCGCGGGCCGCCTCCAGCAGCCGCTGGTCGACCCGGTCCAGCCCGGCGTACAGGGCCAGCACCATGTAGGGGATGTAGCCGTAGACCAGCCCCAGGGTGACGGTCACGGGCTGGCCGGCCAGCCACGGGAACGGCTGGCTGAGCAGCCCGAACCCGACCAGCAGCCGGTTGACCATGCCGTCGCTCTCCAGCAGGTTGACCCAGGCCAGCATGCGCATCATGTAGCTCACCCAGAACGGGGCCAGCAGGGCGACCAGCAGCAGCCCCTTGCGGCGGCCGGCGTAGCGGGTCACGTAGTAGGCGACCGGGTAGGCGACCAGCAGGCACAGGGCGCTGGCCGCGGCCACGTACACGAAGGTGCGCACGAACGCCGGCCCCAGGAACCCGCCCGGTCCGAAGATGCGGTCGTACAGCAGCTGGAACTGGAACGGGTTCCACTGCACCGGGTTCCATACCGGCACCGGGGTCCGGAACAGCGGGTCGATGGCCCCGAAGGCGATCGACAGGACCACGTAGAACGGCAACAGGAACAGGACAACCAGCCAGACCATGCCGGGGGCGGCGAACGACGGCCAGAACCAGCGCGGGAGCCAGGCCCGGGCCCGGCCCCCCTCGGTGGTCGCCACCCGGCTCAGGCCCCGGCCTTGAACTCCTGCCAGGCCGCGTGCCAGCGGTCGTCGACCTCGCCGGGCAGCTCCAGGTAGCGGTAGCCGGTGTCGAAGTAGGACGGCAGCACGGTCGCGGTCTGGAGGTTCTTGGGCAGCAGCTCCTGGCTGACCAGCTCGGTGGGGTCGAGCTTGTTCAGCGGCGGCTGGTAGCCGTTCCAGCTCATGTTCTCGACGGCCACGTCGTAGTCGAGCAGATGGTCAAGGAACAGGTGGCCCAGCACCGGGTTCCTGCCCGTGCGCAGCAGCACGATCAGGTCGCTGTTGACCGGCCCCTTGCCGTCTTCCGGGAACCAGTAGCGCATCACGTCGGCGCTCTGGCCCTTGGGCATGTAGTACTGGGCGTTGACCATGTCCCCCGACCAGGCCTGGGTGATCCAGGTCTTGCCCTCGGGCAGGTCGATGTAGTCGTTGGTGTTGACCCGCGGCCGGACCGCCTTGGCCAGCGCCACCAGCTGGTCCCGGGCCAGGTTGAGGTGGTCCTGGTTGGCGGTGTTGAGGTCGGTGATGCCGTTCTTGAGCAGGGTCATGCCGATGCCCTCGCGGTAGTCGTCGAGGATCCCGACCTTGCCGCGATACCGCTCGTCCCAGAGCGCCTCATAGGGGTTGCTCAGCTCGGCGATGTCGTCCTTCACCTTGTCGACCCGCCAGGCGATCCCGGTGGTGTAGATCGTGTAGGGCACCGAGTAGTTCCAGCCCTGGTCGTACCAGGGGTTCTGGAAGGCCGGCCAGACCTGCTCGATGTTGGAGATGTAGGAGTGGTTGAGGGGGCGCAGGAAGTTCCCCTGGACCAGCTTGCCGAGGAAGTCATAGGTCGGGAAGAGCACGTCGAAGGCGACCTGGCCGCCGCGGAGCTTGGCCACCGCCTCGTCCATGTTCCCGTAGGTCGAGACCTGGACCTTGACGTCGTACTTCTTGTACTTCTTCTCGAAGTCCTGGACGACCTTCTTGTAGATGTACTCGCTCCAGTTGTAGACCCGCAGGGTGGCGCCCTGCTCGGGGGTCATCCCGTCGGCGATGCGGCCCGCGTCGGCCGGGACCGGCCAGGTCACGGGGTTGTCGGGGCTGGCCAGCTGGGGCCCGCCGGCGCCGGGGGCGGCCCCGCCGGCGTCACGCTGCCCGCAGGCCGACAGCAGGACCCCGCCGGAGACGGCCAGGGCCGTGGCGGCGGTGCGGGAGAGGAAGGCTCGGCGGCTGATCGCCATGGCTGCCTCCTACCTTGCAGGTGGGCCGAAAACTACAATAAACTGAACGTTCAGTCAATGTTTGGCGTTACGCCCCGGGGGTCCGGATTCGTGGGTCAAAGCTATCCGATGTCGGAGGCAGACCGGGAGATCCAGGCGGCCGCCAGGGCCCTGGCCGACGAGCTCCAGCCGTACGAGGTCGAGGCCGAGCTGCACGGCGGCGAGCTCCCCGACGGGCTGCTGGAGGAGCACCGCCGCCGGGTCGCCGAGCTCGGCTTCGAGTCCATCAACATGCCCAAGGAGCTCGGCGGGGGCGGCTTCAGCGCCTTCCAGCAGGTGCTGGTGCAGGAGCAGATCGGCCGGGTCACCAACGCGCTGGGCTGGGTGGTCCACACCCCGGCGTCCTGGCTGCCCAAGGTGGCGACTCCCGAGCAGCTGGACCGCTGGGTGGTCCCGACCATCCGCGGCGAGCGCCGCGAGTGCTACGCCATCACCGAGGAGGGCGCCGGCTCCGACGTCGACGCCATCCAGGCCACGGCCACCCGCGACGGCGACGGCTACCGGCTGAACGGGGTCAAGTGGCACGTGACCTCGTTCAACCACGCCGACCACGTGTTCTTCCAGGGCAAGCTGGCCGGCGGGGCCAACGCCGGCGCCCACGCCATGTTCGTGCTCGACCTGGACAGCCCCGGGATCCGGGTGGTCCGCACCCCGGCCTACACCCACACCTACCCCTACCACCACCCGGTGGTCGCCTTCGAGGACGTCCGGGTCGATGCGGGCCAGCTGATCGGGGCCGAGGGCGACGGCATGCGCTTCGCCTACGAGTGGTTCCGTTACGAGCGATTGATGATCGCCGCCCGGTGTCTCGGGGCGGCCGAGCGGCTGATCGAGGAGTCGACCCGATTCGCCAGGGAGCGCCAGGCCTACGGCCGGCCGATCTTCGACTACCAGGGCGTCCAGTTCATGCTCGCCGACTCGCTGACCGAGCTGTGGGCGGCCCGGCTGATGACCTACCAGACCGCCCATGGCCTCGACGCCGACCTGGACGTCAAGGTCCAGCACGCCCAGTGCTCGATGGCCAAGCTGTACGCCTCGGAGATGGCCGGGCGGGTCGCCGACCGGGCCGTGCAGGTCTTCGGGGGCCGGGGCTACATGCGGGAGAACGTGGCCGAGCGGTTCTACCGGGAGCTACGGGTGGACCGGATCTGGGAGGGCACCTCGGAGATCCAGCGGGCGATCATCGCCGACCAGCTCGCCAAGCGGGGCGTCGGCCGGCTGACGGGATAGGAGCGCCATGACCGTGTCGGTGACCGTCGGGACACGCCTGGACGAGCTGATCGCCGCCCATGAGGAGCGGTTCCTGGAGCGCCAGCCCCGCTCCCGGGACCTGCTGGAACGGGCCAGCCGGTCCCTGGCCGGCGGGGTCACCTCGAGCTGGCAGATCTCCCAGCCCCAGGCCGTGTGGATCAGCCACGGGGCCGGTTCCCGGGTCTGGGACGCCGACGGCACCGAATACGTGGATCTCCACGGCGGCTACGGGGTCATGGCCGTCGGCCACGCCCACCCGGCGGTGGTGCGGGCGGTCTCCGAGCGGGTGGCCCGGGGTACCCACTTCGCCCAGCCGACCGAGGAGGCGATCGCGGTCGCCGAGGCGCTCAAGAGGCGCTTCGGGCTGCCCCTGTGGCGCTTCGCCAACTCCGGCACCGAGGCGACCATGGACGCCGTCCACCTGATGCGGGCCATCACCGGCCGCTCCCTGATCGTCAAGGTCGAGGGCTGCTACCACGGCCACCACGACTCGGTGCAGGTCTCGGTGTACCAGCCCCTGGAGGAGATCGGACCGGCCCACGGGCCGGCCAGCGCGGTCGCCTCCAGCGGCATCCCGGCCGAGATCGTGGCCCTGACCCGGGTCGTGCCCTTCAACGACCTCGAGGTCACCGAGCGGGTGTTCGCCGAGCACCCCGGTCAGATCGCCGGGATGCTGCTGGAGCCGGTGATGATGAACGCCGGCATCATCCCGCCCCAGCCCGGCTACCTGGAGGGCCTGGCCGACCTGGTCCGGCGCCACGGCGCCCTGCTCGCCTTCGACGAGGTCAAGACGGGCCTGACCGCCGCCCCCGGCGGGGCCACCGAGCGCTACGGGGTCACCCCCGACATCATCTGCCTGGCCAAGGCGATCGGCGGCGGGCTGTCCACCGCCGCCATCGGCGGCACCGATGCGGTCATGGAGCACATCACCAGCGGCCACTACGACCAGGTCGGCACCTTCAACGGCAACCCGCTGGCCATGGCCGCGGCCGCGGCCGCCCTGACCGAGGTCCTGACCCCGGACGCCTACCGCCGCATCGGCCGGCTCCAGCAGCGCATGGTCGAGGGGGTCGAGGGGATCCTGGCCCGCACCGGCCTGCCCGCCCACGTGGTCGCGGTCGGGGCGAAGGGCTGCGTCACCTTCTCCCCCACCCCGGTCCGCAACTACCGCGACTTCCTGGTCATCGACGACCGCTGGAGCCACTGCCACTGGCTGTACCAGCACAACGGAGGGGTGTTCCTGCCTCCCTGGGGCAAGGCCGAGCAGTGGCTGCTGTCGGCCCAGCACACCGACGAGGACGTCGACCGCTTCCTGGCCAACTTCGCCACCTTCGCCGACGCCGTCAGCGCCTGACCCGGGGCATCGGTACCAGTACGTAGACCGCCTGCGCGGCTGTGCCGATGGGGCGGTCGCGCGCCCGGGTCGATGCATCGGAGCAAGGAACCCACTGGCGAGGAAGAGGTACCCATGACCGAAGATCGCAGGCGGTGCGGCTGGGGGGCCGTGCTGGCGGCCGTGACCCTGTTCGTGGCCCTGGTGCTGACCGTGCCGGCCGGCCCGGGACTCAGCTGACGGCGGCCGGTTACGATGCCTCCGGCGGAAGGTGGCTGAAAGGGGTCGCCGCATGGGTGGAGGCGAGGTCCGGCTGGTCGGGCTGGTCAAGCGGTTCGAGGACGTCACCGCCGTGGACGGCATCGACCTTGACGTGCCCGGGGGCGAGTTCTTCGCCCTCCTCGGTCCCTCGGGCTGCGGGAAGACGACCACCCTGCGGCTGGTCGCCGGGTTCGAGCAGCCGACCGACGGCCGCATCCTGCTCGACGGGGTCGACATGGCCCGCACCCCGCCCCACAAGCGCAAGGTCAACACCGTCTTCCAGAGCTACGCCCTGTTCCCGTTCCTGAGCGTGGCCGACAACGTCGCCTTCGGCCTGCGGTTCCAGGACATGCCAAGGGCCGAGGCCCGCCGGCGGGTCGGCGAGGCCCTGGCCCTGGTCCAGCTCCAGGGGCTGGAGAAGCGGCGCCCGGCCCAGCTGTCCGGCGGCCAGCAGCAGCGGGTCGCCCTGGCCAGGGCGCTGGTCCTCAACCCGTCGGTGCTGCTGCTGGACGAGCCTCTCGGGGCGCTGGACGCCAAGCTCCGCAAGGCCCTCCAGGTCGAGCTCAAGGCCCTCCAGGAGACGGTCGGGATCACCTTCGTGTACGTGACCCACGACCAGGAGGAGGCCCTCACCATGTCCGACCGCCTGGCCGTGATGGCCGGCGGCCGCATCGAGCAGGTCGGCTCCCCCACCGCGCTGTACGAGGAGCCGGCCACCACCTATGTGGCCGGGTTCCTGGGCGTGGCCAACCTGATGGCCGCCACCGCCGGCGGCCATGACGGCGGCGGCCGCTGCCGGCTGCGCCTTGGCGACTTCGACCTGGAGGCGGCCGGCGGCGACACCGCCGCCACCGGGGAGGTCCGGGTGGTCATCCGCCCCGAGCGGGTCCGCCTGGAGCCGTACGGCACCACCGGCCCCAACCGCGTCCCCGGCATGGTCGAACGCCTCGTCTTCCAGGGCCCGGCCACCCAGCTGGTCGTCCGCCTGGCCAACGGTGCACCCCTCCAGGCCCTCATCCAGAACCAGGGCGAGCCGTTGTCGTGGGAGCAGGGCACCGCCATCGCCGTGCACCTGCCGCCCGACGCCCTGCGGGTCCTGCGCGAGTCAGCCTGAGGCGGCGGCCCGCCGGGGCCTGGTGAGGGCTTCCCGGTCCTCGGCCGTCCAGGAGAAGCCGAGCTCGCTGGCGCAGGTCTGCATGCACAGGTCGAACATGCGGTCGCGGCTCACGTCCGGGTCCTTGAGCACGACAAGGACGGCCAGGCCGTCGATCAGGGCGGCCAGCCGCAGGGCGAAGGCGGCGGCGTCGACCAGGGCGAACTCGCCCGCTGCCTGGCCCTGGCGGACGATCTCACCGATGGTGGACCGCCAGCGCTGGTCCATGGCCTGGCGGTCGCGGGCCACGTCCGGCTTGTGGGCCGCCCTGGCCCACAGGTCCAGCCACAGCACCCACGAGTCGAAGTCGTCCTCGGCCTCCCCCACCGAGCACGAGCAGCGCACCAGCTCCACCAGCCGGTCACGGGCACTGGCCATCCCGGCCACCGCCTCGGCCGTCTGGGCGTAGAAGCGCTCGTCGGCGAAGGCCAGCGTCTCGGCCAGCAGGGCATCCTTGGTGCCGAAGTAGTAGATGACCAGGGCCGGGCTGGTGCCGGCCTGGTCGGCCACGTCTTTGATGCCGGTGTCGCAGAGGCCCTTGGAGGCGATCACCTGGACGGCCGCCTTGAGAATCTGCCGACGCCGCGCGTCGGAAAGCTTGCGTCGTGCGCTCATGCCTGCTCCCAGGGAGGTTCGGCGTCGAGGTGCAGTATGGCCTGCCGGGCTTGTCCGGTGCCCACCCACATCTTAGACTGAACGTTCAGTCAATAGTAGTGCCGGAGGGTCCGGGGAACCCCGGCCCCGGTCGATAAGGGGACGCCATGTCGGCCTGGGACGCGATCGTCATCGGGGGCGGGCACAACGGGCTGGTGGCCGGGGCCTACCTCGCCCGGGCCGGGGCGCGCACCGTCGTGCTGGAGGCCAGGGACAAGGTCGGCGGGGCGGCCGCCACCGACGCCCCCTGGCCGGAGGCGCCCGAGATCAAGGTGACCCGGCTGTCGTACGTGATGAGCCTGATGCCGCCGCGGATCATCGACGACCTGGAGCTGGAGCGCCACGGCTACAAGCTGTTCCCCATGGGCCCGGCCTACCAGGCGTGGCCGGACGGCCGCTCCCTGACCCTGTACGACGACGACGCCCGCCGCAACCACGAGCAGCTCGCCCGGTTCTCCAAGAAGGACGCCGAGGCCATGCCCCGCTGGGACGCCTGGCTGGAGGGCCTGGCCGCGGTGCTGGGCCCCCTGCTCACCCGGATCCCGCCCAAGATCGGCTCCCGGCGGCCCTCGGACCTGGCCGACCTGCTCCGGCTGGCCTGGCGCTACCGGGGCCTGGACGTCCGCACCGTCGGCGACGTGACCCGGCTGATGACGATGAGCGTCAGCGACCTGCTGGACGACTGGTTCGAGTCCGAGGAGGTCAAGGCCAGCCTGGCCATCAACGGGGTCATCGGCACCTGGGCCGGGCCCGAGTCGCCGGGCACGGCCTACGTGATGGCCCACCACTCGATCGGCGACGTCGGCGACGGCCACCTTGGCAGCTGGGGCTTCCCCGAGGGCGGCATGGGCGCGGTCGCCGACGCCATCCACCGCTCGGCCGTGGCCAACGGGGCCAGCGTCCGCACCGGCGCCCGAGTCGAGCGGGTGCTGGTCTCGGGCGGCCGGGCCGCCGGGGTCGCGCTCGAGAGCGGCGAAGAGCTGCACGCCCCGGTGGTGGTCACCGCCGTCCACCCCCGCATCACCTTTCTCGAGCAGGTCGACCGGGCCGAGCTGCCGGCCGACTTCGTCGCCGACATCGAGCGCTGGCGGTCGCGCAGCGGCGTGGTCAAGATCAACCTCGCCCTGGGTGAGCTGCCCGACTTCACCGCCGACCCCGGCACCGAGGTCGGCGAGCACCACACCGGGGCGATCGCCATGGCCCTGTCGGTCGGCTACCTCGAGCAGGCCTTCCAGGACGCCAGGCAGGGCCGGGCGGCCGCCCGGCCGTTCTCGGACGGCTGCATCCCCACGGTGTTCGACAAGACCCTGGCCCCCGAGGGCGTCCACGTCATGTCGCTGTTCACCCAGTGGGTCCCCCACGAGTGGTCCGAGGAGCCGCACGCCGAGGCGCTGGAGGCCTACGCCGACCGGATGATCGACTGCTATGCCGAGCTGGCCCCCAACCTCAAGGGCGCCATCCTGCACCGCGACGTCGTCGGGCCCTGGCAGATGGAGCGGGAGTGGGGGCTGGTGGGCGGCAACATCTTCCACGGCGAGCTCTCGGTCGAGCAGCTGTTCCACATGCGCCCGGCCCCCGGCTACGCCGACTACCGCAGCCCGATCGCCGGCCTCTACCAGGCCAGCTCGGCCACCCACGGCGGCGGCGGGGTGTGCGGCATCCCCGGCTGGCAGGCGTTCCGGGCCATCCGGGCCGACCGCAGGCGGACCAGGCGCCGCCGCACGTGAGCGGCCGGGCCCCGCTGGCGGCCCTGCTCGAGCCGCGGTCGCTGGCCGTCGTCGGGGCCAGCGCCCGACCCGGGTCGTTCGGCGACACCCTGGTCGCCCAGCTGCTCGCCGGCGGCTACCGGGGCGCGGTCCACCTGGTCAACCCCCGCTACCGGGTCGTGGCCGGCCGACCCGCCCTGCCCTCGCTGGCCGACCTGCCCGAACCGGTCGACCTGGCCGTGCTGGCCGTGCCCAACGCCGCCCTGGAGGCCCAGCTCCGGGCGGCGGCGGCCGCCGGCATCCCGGCCGCGGTGGTCTTCGCCAGCTGCGTCGACGACCAGCCGCCCCCGCCCGGGACCCCGCCGCTGGCCGAGCGGCTGGCCGCGGTCGCCCGCGAGGCCGGGATGGCGGTGTGCGGCGGCAACGGCATGGGCTTCTTCAACCTCGAGCAGCGCTTGAGGGTATGCGGGTACCCGGAGCCGCCGGACCTGCAACCGGGCCCGGTGGCGGTCGTCAGCCACTCCGGGTCGGTGTTCTCGGCCCTGCTCCACAACCGCCGCGGGCTTCGCTTCAACCTGGTCGTCTCGGCCGGCAACGAGCTCGTGACCAGCGCCGCCGCCTACCTCGACCATGCCCTGGACCTGCCGGGGACGCGGGTGGTGGCCCTCTTCCTGGAGACGGTCAGGCAGCCCGCCGCGTTCCGCGCCGCCCTGGCCAAGGCGGCCACCCGGGCCATCCCGGTGGTCGCCCTCAAGGTCGGCCGCGCCCCTGCGGCCCGGGCCATGGTCGCCGCCCACTCCGGCGCCCTCGCCGGCGAGGAAGGCGCCTACCAGGCCCTCTTCGACGCCTACGGGGTCGCCGAGGTCACCACCCTGGACGAGCTGGCCGACACCTGCGAGCTGCTGGCCGGCCGCTGCGCCGCCCCGGGCGGCCTGGCCGCCATCCACGACTCGGGAGGCGAGCGGGCCCATCTCCTGGACGCGGCCGAGCGGGTGCGGGTGCCGCTCGCCGCCATCTCGGAGCCGACCCGGGCCCGGCTGGCCGCCGTCCTGGAGCCCGGCCTGCCGCCCACCAACCCGCTCGACGCCTGGGGCACCGGCAACGACGCCGACCAGATCTTCGCCGCCTGTATCACGGCCCTGCTCGAGGACCCGGCGACGGGCGCCCTGGCCCTCAACCTGGACCTGACCACCGAGCCGACGCCCGAGACGAGCTACACCGGCCTGGCCGTGACCGCCGCCGCCAGCACCACCAAGCCGGTGGCCGTGCTGGCCAACCTGTCGTCGGCGGTCGACATCGAGGAGGCGGCGATCCTGCGAGCCGCGGGAGTTCCGGTGCTCGAGGGCACGGCCACCGGCCTGGCGGCGTTCGGGCACCTGTTCGCCTACCGCGACTTCCTGGCCCGAGGTGGGTCCGCCACGTTGGAGGCTGCCCGGGGGCCTGGGAGCCACTCCGGCCGCGAACGATGGTGGGCGCGGCTGGACGGGGGGCGGCCGCTCGACGAGGCCGAGGGGCTCGCGATGCTGGCCGACTGGGGGATCCCGGTGGTGGCGGCGGAGGTGGCCACCGACCTGGAGGGGGCGCTGGCCGCCGCCGGACGGGTCGGGTGGCCGGTGGCGTTGAAGACGGCCGCGCCCGGGGTCGTGCACAAGTCGGAGGTGGGCGGGGTGCGACTGGGCCTGGACGGGCCGGATCGGCTGGCCGCCGCGTATGCCGACCTGGCCGGGCGGCTCGGGCCGCGGGTGGTGGTGGCGGCCATGGCCGCACCCGGGGTGGAGCTGGCCCTCGGGGTGGTCGCCGACCCGCAGTTCGGGCCGCTGGTGATGGTGGCGGCCGGCGGGGTGCAGGTCGAGGTGCTGCGCGACCGCCGCTTCGCCCTCCTACCGCTGGACCACGCACGGGCCCTGGCCATGCTCGACCGGCTGGCCGTCCGGCCCCTGCTCGACGGGGTCCGGGGTGCTCGGCCGGTCGACCTGGACGCGGTCGCCGACGCCGTGGTCCACCTCTCGGTCATGGCGGTCGACCTCGGCGGCCGGCTGGCCGCCGTGGACGTCAATCCCCTGGTCGCCGGGCCCGGCGGCTGCCTGGCCGTGGACGCGCTGGTGGTGGCGACTTCGGCTGCGGCCTCCAGCGGCCGATGACAAAGGGATCGATCCCGGGCGGGGAAGGACCCGGAGACCATGCTCGTGCGGTTGCGAATCGGCCACAAGCTGACCCTGGCCCTCGCCGCGTTGCTGCGGACGACGGTGGCGGTGGCCGCCGTGGGCCTCATCAGCCTCGGCGACGTGAACCGCCGGGCGCAGGCGATCTACAACGACAACGTGCGCACCACCGAGGCGACCGCGGCGCTGTGGAGCGGATCAATGAGGCCGAGGAGACCGCCTTCCGGCTGCTGATCCTCCCGCACGGCCCCCAGCGGTCCGAGCTCGAAGCGGAGCTCTCGGAGGACTGCCGACGCCTGGACGCAGTTCGAGCGCCTGGAGCAGACGGGCGCGCTCGACCGGGGCACGGCAAGGGCCGGCCAGGCGACGGCGGTGCGGGTAGCGGACATCCTCGAGCCGGCCACCGAGCTGGCCGCCGCGATGGCGGCCTTCGAAGCCGAGGAGGCGCACGCGTCGCCGACCCGCGCCCAGGCGACCTACGGCGCCGCCAGCTCGCGAATCCTGGTCCTCGTCGCCGACCGGGCCCTGTATTCCGCCAAGGGCCGGGGCCGGAACCGGGTCGAGCTGTTCGAGTCCCGGCCGACTCCTAGGCGACCGACAGGCCGAACCAAGGGCCGGTGGTCAGGTCCTCGGTGAAGATCTTGCGGTCCTCGTCGTCGGCGATGGTCGCGCCGGCGGCGGTGGCACGGGAGTGCCAGCCGGCGGCCTGGCTCAGGTCGCCCGCGCAGGCCAGGGCTCGGGCCATGGCCTCGGCGGCATAGGCGCGGTCGAAGTCGGCCACTCCGGGCTCGGTGCCGGCCAGGTCCAGGCAGCGACGGGCGTGGTGCCGGGCCGGCTCGGGCCGGCCGAGGATGGCGTAGACGTGGGAGACCAGCCACTCCCCGCGGGTGGCGGGCGGGCCGCCGGCCTCGCGCCAGTGGTACTGGGAGGCGTGGGCGGCATCCACCATGCACCATGCGGGCGTCGTCCTCCGCGGTCCGGCCAGACGCGGCCAGCAGCCGCCAGACCAGATTGTTCAGGGACCGCGCGAAGGCCCGGTGGTGGACGGCCATGGCCGTGCCGGCGTAGCTGTCGAGGACCCCCGGCCAGCCGCCGTCGTAACTGGCCCGTGCTTCGGGGCCCAGGTCGCCGAGGCGCTCCCAGCCGCGGTGCTCCAGCTCGACCCGGGTGTGGTCGGGCTCGACGGCCACGAAGCGGACCTCGACCTCGGTCGCGGCCTCGCGCTCGGGGTTGGGCTTCCAGGACAGCACCAGCCGCTGCGGCGGCTCCCAGGCCACGACCCGTCCCCAGTCGGCCTCGCCGCCGTCGTGCCAGCGCTCGTAGAGCCGCCCGCCGAGCCGGCCCTCGAGGACCACCGCCTCCACCCGGTCGGGCTCCACCGAGTGGCCGGCCACCGGCCACCAGGCGGCGATCTCGGCGGTGAACACCCGGAACGCCTCCTGGATGCCTCGCCGTACCTCGATCGCGACCTGCACCGGCTCGATCGTCCCGGTCATCGCTCCCCCTTCCCCTCGGTCGTTCCCTCGGTCGGCCCGGTCCCGCCCTCGGCGGCCCGGCGGTAGTCGGCCAGCGCCTGGCCCCACATGCGCTCCAGGTAGGCCCGGAGGGCCTCCAGGCCGGCCGGGTCGACGGCGTACAGCCGCCGCCGCCCGGCCGCCCGGTCGGACACCAGCCCGGCCGCCTTCAGCACGGCCAGGTGCTGGGACACGGCCGGGCGGCTCACCGGCAGGGCCGAGGCCAGCTCCACGACCGGCCGGGGGCCGTCGCGCAGCAGCTCCAGGATCGCCCGCCGGGTAGGGTCCCCGAGGGCGTCCAGGGCCAGGGCTGATTGGTAAGTATCCACTTACGGTAAGTTACTGCTTACCTGTTGACGCCGTCAAGCGGCCCGCCGCCGACCTGCCATACTGGCCCGCGTCATGGAAGCGAGCACCGACCGCCGGCTGGTCGCGGGCCGCTATGTCCTCGGCGGGCCGCTGGGCCGGGGCGGGATGGGCACGGTGTGGCGGGCCGAGGACGTCCTGCTCGGCCGGCCGGTGGCCGTCAAGGAGGTCGAGCTGCCGGCCGGCGGCGGGGCCGGGCCGGGGGCGCTGCGGGAGCGGGCGCTGCGCGAGGCCAGGGCGGCGGCCCGGCTCAACCACCCGGGCGTGGTCACCCTCCACGACGTGGTCGAGGCCGACGGGCGGCTGTTCCTGGTCATGGAGCTGGTACGGGCCCCGACCCTCGCCGAGCTGGTCGCCCGGTCCGGGCCACTGAGCCCGGCGGCGGCCGCCCGGGCCGGACTGCAGCTGCTGGACGCCCTTGAGGCCGCTCATGCGGCCGGGATCGTCCACCACGACGTCAAGCCGGCCAACGTCATGGTCGCCCCCGACGGCCGGGTCAAGCTGGCCGACTTCGGCATCGCCTCCCTGCAGGACGACACCCAGCGCACCCTCACCGGGGTCGCCGGGGTGCCAGGGACAGAACCCGCGGGCACGGGTGCCGCAACCGCCGAAGCCGGGATCGGGGGCGGGACGGTCGGGCGGGAGCCGACGGCGGTGTTCGGGTCCCTGCCGTACGTGGCGCCGGAGCAGGCCGCCGGTGGCCCGGCCGGGCCGGCGGCCGACCTGTGGGCGCTGGGCGCGACCCTGTGGTTCGCGGTCGAGGGCGCAGCCCCGTTCGAGCGGGGTCACCCGGCCGCGACCCTCGCCGCGGTCCTTTCCGACCCACCCGGCCACCCGATGCGAGCCGGGCCGCTCGCCCCAGTCCTGCTCGCCCTGCTGGAACGTGACCCCTCGCGGCGCCCCCCGGCCCCGGCGCTCCGCCACCGGCTGACCCCGGTGGCCACCGGCCTGCCCGACCCGACCCTGCCCATCGGCAACGGCTCCACCCCGACCGCCCCACTCGGCGGCCCCGCCCCGACGGTTCCCGTGGGCGGCGCCCCGGAGCCTCCGGGCAGCCCGGAGGCTCGGAGCAGCCCGGAGTCTCGGGGCAGCCCGGAGCCCTCGGGCAGCCCGGACTCCCCGGGCAGCCCGGAGCCCGAACCCCGGTTGCCGGGGCCCCCGATTCGGGAGGGTAGCCCATCGGGGCCCGTGTGGCGGGTGGCGGTCCACAGCCCCCAGGGGCCTGCGGGGGGCGGGGCGGTCCACAGCCCCCAGGGGCCTGTGGGGGGCGGGGCGGTCCACAGCCCTCCGGCCGGCTGGGGGGTGCCTGGTCCAGGGTCCGGGCGGCGTCGTCGCGGGCGGGTTCGGCTGGAGGGATGGACCGCTCCGCCGCGGCGGAGGCGTCGCGGACGGTGGCTGCTGGGCGCGGCCGTCCTGGTCGTGCTGCTGGCGGTGGCGGGCAACCTTGGCGACCGGGACAGGGAGCGCTCGGGCCCGCCTGGGCTGGGCGACCCGGTCCGTGACGGGCAGTTCGAGTTCGTGGTCCGCTCGGTGGGCTGCGGAGTCCGCTCGGTCGGCGAGGGCTTCGGGCAGCGCACCGCCCTCGGCCAGTTCTGCCTGGTCAGCTTGCGCGTCGAGAACACCGGCACCGAGGGACGGACCTTCGGGGCCGCGCAGCAGTACCTGTTCGACCGGGACGGCAACCGGCACGATCCCGACCTGGAGGCGACCGCCGGCAACGGCGGCGACCGGCTCTGGGCCACCCATCTGAACCCGGGGCAGCGGCTGGCCGGGACGCTGGTCTACGACGTGCCCAGGACGGTCGTCCCGGACCGGGTCGAACTCCACGACGGGCCCTTCAGCGGCGGGGCCAGCGTGGCCCTTGGCTGAAGGGCGACCGGTACCCGCGGGCCCGCGCCCCGGTCACACACCCTCCCGGCGGTCGCGGCCGGCCTCGAGCACCATCACGGCCAGGCCGATGGCGACCAGGTCCTCGATGGCGCCGAGCAGGGGGCCGGGGAGCGAGGTGCGCTCGGCGGCGAAGACCCGGGCCCGGCTGCCCGCCCAGGCCCCGGCCCCGGCCCCGGCCGCGCCGAGCACGGCGCCGAGGAATCGGGGCCGGCCGGCATCGTAGTGCACGGCGGCCCCAACCGTGCCGCCGGTGGCCAGCCGCTGCAGGAACGGGCCAATGGTGGTCCGGGGCGGGGTCGCCGGCAGCTTGTCGGCGACCACCTCGCCGGCGAAGGCCACCACCGACCCGAGCACCCCCTCGGAGGAGCCGAAGCGGCGGGCCAGGCGCCCCGCGCCCGGGTCGAAGTGGCCCCGCCGGGTCTCGATGGCCAGCAGCGCCACCGGGACCTGGGAGCGGAGCCCGGCGACGAAGCCGAGCAGCACGGCCCGGGTGGGCGGAGGCAGCGGGGGGAGGAGGGAGGGGACCCGGTCCACGGCGGCTCCTTCGGGGTCGGTCGGGTGCGGTGCGGGGGGTCCGGGGGCTCAGCGGAGCCGCCGGCCAGCCGACCGACCAGGGCGTGACTCGAGTCCCCGGACGGTCGGGCAGAGTGCCTATGCTCTCTGCATGGCCGCCATCGAGCCAGCCGAAACCGACCCGGTCCCCCGGCTCCTGCGCCGCCGCCCGCCGGCGGCCGCGCTGGCCTGGGCGGCGGCCATGCTCGGGCCCGGGAGCCGGGTGGTGGCGGTGGCCCCGCTGGCGTCGGCCTGGCTGGCCAACCACGCCGTCGACGTGGCCGACGCCGCCGGCAACCTCCACCGGCTGGTCCTGCGCCGCTGGGCCCGGCCCGGCTGGGCCGAGGAGGACCCCGACTTCAACGCCGCCCGCGAGGCAACCGTCCTCGAGCTGCTCGCCCCCACCCCGGTGCCCGCGCCGGCCCTGGTCGCGGCCGACCCCGAGGCCGAGGTCTGCGACGTGCCAGCCCTGCTCGAGGCCCGCCTGCCCGGCGGCCCCCCCGACTTCACCGGCGACCCCGGCCACGTGCTCGAGGGCCTGGCCGCCGCCCTCCCGGTCATCCATGCCGTCGCCGTTCCCGCCGACCCGGCCGACCCCGGCGCCCGGCTGGTGCCTCCCTACCACCGCTTCTACGAGCCCGACCGGCTGGTCCCGCCGGCCTGGTCGGCCCGGCCGGAGCTGTGGGCCTCGGCCTTCGAGGTGGCGGCCGAGCCCCCGCCCCCCTCCCGGCCGTGCTTCATCCACCGTGACTACCACCCGGCCAACACCCTGTGGGAGGACGGCCGGCTCACCGGGGTGGTCGACTGGGTCGGCGGGTCGTGGGGGCCGCCCTCGGTCGACCTCGGCCACATGCGGGTGAACCTGACCGTCGACCTTGGGCTGGAGGCGGCCGACCGGTTCCTGGCCGCCCACCGGGCCGTCACCGGCGCCGACCACCATCCGTGGTGGGACGTTGCCGCCGCGGCCGATGTCGTCCCCGAGGTGGGGCCGGCGTGGCGCCGGGTCGAGGACCTCGTCGCCGCCGGCCTGGCCCGCCTCGGCCGCCCGGTCCCGGGATGAGCCACGGCCGCGCAGAGAGCGCCTCAGGCGTGGGCGTCCTCGGTGTCGAAGTGGAACACCTCGTAGCCGCGGCCGATCACCGGGGCGGCGACGTTGCGGACCGGCACCCCGCCGGCGGTGGTGCCGTTGCGGCTGCCCCGGTGGGCGTGACCGTGGATCACCAGGTCGGCACCGGCCCGGTCGACCGCCTCGGCCAGCAGGTAGCTGCCGAGGAAGGCATGGATCTCGCGCGGCTCCCCGGACAGGGTCTCGGCCACCGGGGAATAGTGGAGCAACGCGATCCGCCGGTCGGCCCGGAGGCTTCCCAAGGCCCGTTCCAGCCGGCCGGCCAGGGTCTTGGTGTGGCCGACGAACGCCTTCATCTCGGGCTCGCCGAAGTCGCTGGCGCTGGCCCCGGGGAAGCCGCCGCCGAATCCTTTGGTGCCGGCGATCCCGACCCGGCGGCCGCGGACCTCGACCACCACCGCATCGCCCTCCAGGACCTTGATCCGGGCGTCCTCCAGCACCTCGGCGACCGCGTCCTGCTCGTCGGAGTGGTAGTCGTGGTTGCCGAGCACGGCGATGGTGGGGACGCCCACCCCGGCCAGCTCCTCGGCCAGGACCTTGGCCTCCTCGGGCCGGCCCCGGTGGGTCAGGTCGCCGGCGAGCAGGAACACGTCGGCGTGGTCGGCCAGCCCGGCCAGGCGCGGGGCCAGACGGCCGGCCGAGTCCAGGCCGACGTGGAGGTCGCCGACGGCCGCGACCCGGATCACGGCAGCGTCTCCACGAACGGTTCGTCGGCCTCGTCACCGACCGAGGTCAGGTTCCGGATCTCCCGGCCGGGCAGGGCCTTGGCCACGACCTCGCCGACGGCGGCCTGGCGCTCGGGCGTGGCCACGGTCCCGGTCAGCACGACCTCGCGGCCGTCGACACTGACGTCCAGCTCCAGCTCGGCGGTGCGGGGGTCGGTGACCAGGGCCTCGGTGGCGTGAGCGACCAGGTACTCGTCGGGCACGTCGGTGCTTGTCTCCTGCTCGCGGGCCTGCTCAAGCAGCTGTTCGATCACCCAGTCGGGGACCCGCAGGCCGTCGGTCTGGGCGTACAGCAGCAGGCTGGCCACCCGCCGCGGGCTGGGGGCGGCCCGCTGCAGCAGGTACGGCCAGTCGAGCTCGCCCGTCTCGACCAGGGCGAGGGCGTCGAACCAGTGCCGCTGGCGGTGCTCGCGGTGGACGATCGCCTTGATGACCAGCAGGTCCTCGGGCCCGAGGACGTTCAGCTGGAGGTCGCCGAAGCTGGCCCGGCGGACCCGCGACAGCATCTCGTCGTCGAGCACGATCCCGCCGCTGCTCTCGAAGATGACGTCGACCAGGACGCCGTCCCTGATCGCCTTGTACAGCCAGGCCTGGTCGGTCTCCTCGGTGTCGTAGCCGGCGTCGGCGAAGGCGGCCAGCATGGCCCGGGCGTCGTCACGGCGCACGCACAGGTCGATGTCGTGGGTCCAGCGGGGCCGGCCGAGGGCGGTGGAGGCGATCCCGCCCATGAAGGCGTGGGGCAGGCCGGTGCCGCCCGCGACCCGGATGGCGTCGGCCAGCACCCGCAGGAAGGTCTGCTCGTCGACCTCGGGCAGCGTGCCGGTCCACTCCTGCTCGTGGGGGTGCTGCTGGTCGTCCATGCTGAGGCTCTTCCACGCGCGGCATCCGGCGAAACGCCCTTGTGGACGACCGGTGGCGGCCGGCCCCGGCTCGTGCCACCGTTGCCGCGACATGGACACCCTGGAGCTGCTCGTCGGCCTGCTCGCCGCCGTGGCGGTGGTGGTCCGCCTGGCCGGGCGCACCGCCATCCCCGAGCCGGTGCTGCTGGTGCTGGCCGGCCTGGCCGTGGCGCTGATCCCCGGGCTCCCCGACGTCGAGCTCGACCCCGAGCTGATCCTGGCCCTGTTCCTGCCCCCGCTGCTGTACTGGGCGGCCCTGCACACCGACCCGCGCGACCTGCGCGACAACCTGCGCCCGATCGCCCTGCTGGCCCTCGGGCTGGTGGTGGTGACCACGGCCGCGGTGGCGGTGCTGGGCCATGAGGTGTTCGGGATGTCCTGGGCGGTCGCGGTGGTGCTGGGGGCGATCGTGTCCCCGCCCGACCCGGTGGCTGCGGTCGCGGTCGCCGGCCGCCTCGGCCTGCCCCGGCGGATGGCCACCATCCTGGAGGGCGAGGGGCTGCTGAACGACGCCACCGCCCTGGTCCTGTACCGGGTGGCGGTGGCCGCGGTCGTCACCGGCACCTTCTCGCTCGGCGAGGCCGGGGTCGAGCTGGCCCTGGCCGGTGTCGGGGGGGCGGCGGCCGGACTGGCCATCGGCTTCGTCGGCAGCCGCATCCTGCGCCGGGTCTCCGAGGCCCCGGTCGAGAACACCGTCAAGCTGCTGATGCCGTACGTGGCCTGGCTGGTCGCCGAGCGGATCCATGTCTCGGGGGTGCTGGCCGTGCTGGCCTGCGGGCTGCTGATGACCCGCCACTGGGGGTCGATCTCCTCAGGGGCCCGGCTCCAGGCCCGCCAGCTCTGGGACTGGCTGGTGTTCGTGCTCGAGGGGCTGTCGTTCGTGCTCATCGGGGTGCAGCTGCGGACCGTGGTCGAGGGGATCGAGGGCCGCTCCCTGGCCGACCTGGCCCTGGCCGCCCTGTTCCTCAACCTGGTGGTGATCGTGGTCCGCCTGGCCCTGGTGTACCCGGCGAGCTGGCTGCCGCGGCTGTCGGCGCGGGTGCGCGAGCGCGATCCGTTCCCGGGCTGGGGCTGGGTCACCGTGATCGGCTGGGCCGGCATGCGCGGGGTGGTGTCGCTGGCCCTTGCCCTGGCCATCCCGACCGAGGTCGACGGGGGCGGCCCCTTCCCGGACCGCAACCTGGTGGTGTTCCTGGCCTTCTCGGTGATCGTGGTCACCCTGGTCGGCCAGGGGCTGACCCTGCCCCTGGTGATGCGCCGGCTCGGGGTCTTGGCCGACGACGACGGGGCGGCCGCCGACGGCCGCCGGGCCCTGGCCCGGCTGTCCGAGGTCGCCCTCGACCACCTGGACGGCCTCGACCCCGAGCCCGACGGCGTCCCGGCTGAGCTGGTGGACCGGCTCCGCGACCGCTACCGGTCGCGCCTGGCCCACCTGGACCGCGACGGCGACGACGGCCGGCCCGATGGCGGCAGGGCCTTCCACGACCTGGTCTCTGACCTGCTCGGTGCCCAGCGGGAGGAGCTGCGCCGCCTCCGTGAGCAGGGCCAGGTCACCCCCGAGGTGGCCCGCCGCCTCGACCACGACCTGGACGTGGAGGAGGCGCGCCTGGAGCGGGAACGCCCCACCTGATTCCCTGGGCCTGCCGAAGGGTAGGGCAGGCCAGGGCCACGGGGGGAGCGAGCTCCCCCCACATGGATCAGGGACTGCACAGCGACACACGGAGGCGCGGAATGGATGCTGAGGTGCTGGAGCGGATCCGCGAGCGGCTGCGGGTGTCGACCCGGGTCGGGGACGAGCGGATCGAGGTCGCGGCCCGCGACGACGACGTGGTCCTGCTCGGGGCCGTGGCCACTCCGGAGGAGGCGACCGTGGCCGGCCAGCTGGCCGAGGAGTACGCCGACTCGGTGGTGAACGAGCTCCAGGTCGACCGGGGGCTGCGCGACTGGATCGAGGAGCCGGTGGACACCGAGCCCGCGTCCCCGGCCGGCGACGAGGTGCTGGTCGGATCCACCGACATGCTCGCCGGCCCCGACACCGCCCCCACCGAGGACCTGGCCGAGGCCCTTGACGAGAACGAGCCCTGGACCCCGCCGGACGTGCCCCAGCTGGCCCCCACGGCCACCGAGCAGCGCGGCGGGTGGGCGCAGGAGGATGCGCTGGCCCTGTCGGAGTGGGAGGACGAGGGCGGCGACCCCAGCGACCTGCTGGACGAGGAGGACCGGGCGGCCCGGGACGGCCGTAGCGCCCCCGACCTGGCCCCCGCCGACCTGGAGCGGGCAGCCGAGGGCGGCCAGCTTCCCTCCCTGGACCCGACGGCCGCCACCCCCGGCGGCGACCCCGAGGCCGAGCCCGAGCCCTTCGAGAGCGGCACCTGGGCCGACGACATGGTCGAGCAGGTCCCAGGCACGGCCAAGGGCCCGGGGGCGGTCGGCGAGTACGAGACCGAAGGTGGCGAGCTGGGCAGCGTCCCTGCCCTGGAGACCGGCGCCATCGGCGCCGACACCGCCGCCGCCGACCCGGCCCGCGACGCCTCCGGTGGGGTCCAGAAGATCGCCGGTACCGACCGCGGTCCCGCCGCCCCCGACGACCGCGCGGTCCGCGAGGAGATCGAGGACGGGTAGGGCGGGGCGGCCGGGAGGTCGCGGCCGGTGCCGGGCTCGGGTCCTGGCGCGGTGGGCGGGCGGGGCGCCGTGGACGTGCGAACAGGAGGCCGCTCCCGGTGCGGTACGCCCGTGACCTTGGCAGGGCCGGGTCCGCCGGTCAGGTGCCGGTGTAGGCCCGCGGGTCGAGCTGGCAGAGGTCGGCCCGGCCGGCCGCGAGCACCGTGTTGACCTGGTCGGCGGTGGTCAGGCCGCCGCCGACCAGGGTCGGGACCCCGGCCTGGTTGCGGATCAGGTCGCTCCAGCCGATCAGGTGGAGGCGGCCGTAGTCGGGGTGGGTGGCGGCGGTGGTCTGCCCGGCCGTCACCTGAAGCAGGTCGCAGCCGTGGTCGGCGAGGGCCCTGGCCACGGCCACCGCCTCCTCGGGGGGCAGGCCGCCGGGCGCCCAGTCGGTGACCGTGACCGCCGCCCACAGCGGGCGGTCCCCGGGCCAGGCGGCCCGGACGGCGTCGACCACCTGCAGGGGGAAGCGCAGCCGTCCCTCCAGCGTCCCCCCGTAGCGGTCCTCGCGCCGGTTGGCCAGCGGCGACAGGAACCCGCCGAGCAGGTACCCGTGGGCCAGGTCGAGGAGGAGGATCTCGACCCCGGCGTGGGCGGCGAGCCCGGCCGCTGCCGCGAACCGGTCCGTGACCCGGTCCATGTCGGCGTCGTCCATGGCCTTGGGGACCTGGGCGCTCGCCGTGTAGGGGATGGCCGAGGCGGCCAGCAGCGGCCACGCCTCGTCGGCGGGGAGCGGCCGGTCGACACCGCCGCGGCGCGGGCGGGTGGCGCCGCGACGCCCGGCGTGGGTGAGGCGCAGGGCCAGCCGGGCCCAACCGGCGGCGCCCGTGCCGCTGCCAGGGCCAGCGCCGGCGCCAGCGTCGGCGCCTGGCCTGCTGCCGGCGCCGGTGCCGGTGCCGGCTGTGGCGACCCGGCGGGCCAGGGCGGCCCAGGGTCCGGCCTGGTTGTCGGTCCACAGGCCCGGGGTGCCGGGGGTGATGCGGCCATCGGGGGCGACCGCCACCGGCTCGCTCACCACCACCCCGGCCCCCGACCCGGCCGCGTCGGCCATGCGCCCGCTGGCCGCCTCCGAGAGCCGCCCGCCGGCGGCGTCGTCCTCGGCCACCACCGCCAGCGCGACCCGGTTGGCGATGGTCACCACCCGCTGGCGCAGCGGGGCGAACAGGGGCGGCGGGGCCAGCAGGTCCCCGGGCCGGCCGGCGAAGAACCGGTCGACGGCGGCCGCGAACCCCGGGTCGCGGCGGGTCAGCTCCAGATGGCCGATCCGCCCCGACCGGGTCAGCAGGTTGCAGGCGAACTGGACCGGGTCGAAGCCGTCGTAGCGACGGGCGTTCTCGAACCAGGTGGCGCTGTCGCGCGCCGCCTCCTGGAAGCGCTCCACCACCGGCTGGCGTTCCAGCTCGTAGTCGGTGAAGGCTGCCTCCAGGTCGGCCGGGTGGCGTTGCAGGGCCTGGCCGAGCGCGACCGCGTCCTCCATGGCCAGCTTGGTCCCCGAACCGATGGTGAAGTGGGCGGTGTGCGCGGCGTCGCCCAGCAGGACGACGTTGCCGTGATGCCAGCTCTGGCAGCGGACGGTGACGAAGCTGATCCACAGCGACCGGTTGGACAGCAGCTTGTGCCCGCCGAGCTCGGGGGCGAACAGCTCCTGGCAGAAGGCGATGCTGTCCTCCTCGCCGGCCTGGTCGAGCCCGGCCGCCCGCCAGGTCGCCTCGGCCGTCTCGACGATGAAGGTGCTGGTGTCGGCGTCGAAGGGATAGGCGTGGACCTGGAACATGCCGTGCCCGGTCGTGCGGAAGATGAAGGTGAAGGCGTCCAGGGGCAGGTCGCTGCCGAACCAGATGAACCTGGACCGGTGCACGTCCAGGGTCGGGCGCAGCTGGGGCTCGAGGTGGCGGCGGGCGGTCGAGTTGACCCCGTCGGCGGCGACCACCAGGTCGCGGTCGGCCAACGCACCCAGGTCGGGCAGCTCGCGGCCGAAGGTCAGCTCGACCCCGACCTCGCGGCACCGCCGCTGGAGGATCTCCAGCAGCCGCCGGCGGGCGATGGCCGAGAACACGTGCCCGCCGGAGCGGACGGTGCGGCCGCCGTAGACGACGTCGATGGCGCTCCACCGCGCGAAGGTGTCGGTGATCTCCACGTAGCTGGGGTAGTCGGCGTCGCGCAACGCCCCCAGGGTCTCCTCGGAGAACACCACCCCCCAGCCGAAGGTGGCGTCGGGGGCGTTGCGCTCCACCACCGTCACCTCGTGCGCCGAGTCGGCCCGCTTTGCCAGCAGGGCGAAGTACAGCCCGGCCGGGCCTCCTCCTAGGACACCGATCCGCATGACCTTGCCGCCTGATGTCGCTGGCTCCGTCCCCGATCCCGGTGGGGGGAGCGAGCTCCCCCCACCGCGCCCCAAGAGCGCCTGTGCCCCGCTCCCCGTCCTCCCATCGTCAGGCGAGGACGTCGGCCAGGCGGTCGGCCTGGGTCGGGTCGGAGACGGTGGGGAGCAGGACCAGGTGGTCGCAGCCGGCGTCCTCGTAGCCGCGGACGAAGTCCTTGACGGCCCGCCCGCTGGTCAGGTTGCCGGCGGCGACCTTCTCGGCGAAGGGGCCGGTGAAGGCGTAGTAGTCGCGCAGGTAGGCGGCGCCGGCATCGTCGTCGCCGAGAGCGAAGTAGCCCTGACCCCACAGCTGGGGGCGGCCCGGCCGCTCCAGGTCCCGCCAGGCCGCCCACGCCTTGGCGGCGGCCCCGGCGAACGCCCTCGGCGGCCCGCCGCCGTGCACGTAGCCGTCGGCGGCACGGGCCATGCGGGCGAACGCCGCCCCCGACAGCCCACCGGCCAGCAGCGGCGGGCCGCCCGGCTGGACCGGCTCGGGCCCGACCTCGCCCTTGTCCCAGATCGAGCGGAGCTCGGCCAGCTGCTCGCCAAGGCGCTCGCCCCGGCCGGCCCGGTCGACCCCCATCGCCCGGTAGTCGTCGGCCCGGGCACCGATGGCCAGCCCCAGGGTGAGCCGACCGCCGGACAGCAGGTCGAGGGAGGCAGCCTGCTTGGCCAGGAGCACGGTGTTGCGCAGGGGGCCGATCACCACCATGGTGACCAGCCGCACCCGGGTGGTGACGGCGGCCGCCGCCGACAGGGCCGCGAACGGCTCGACGCTGCGGTACACCATCCGGTCCAGCACCCCCAGGCTGGCGAACGGCCCCGCCTCGGCGCGCCGGGCCCACTCCAGCACCGCCGGCCCGTCGGCCCCCGGCGTCGTGGTGGGCAGCCCGACCCCGACCTCCATGCCCGCTCCTCCCCGCCGCTGGTTCAGACCTGGCGCACCCGAGCGCCCTCATGGTACGGCTCAAGCATGCGCGCCGGGATGGTCCTGCTGGTCGTGGTCGCCGTGCTGCTGGCCCCGCTGGGCCTGCTGTGGGCGTTCCAGCGCCGGCTGCTCTACGTGCCTTCGCCCGGCCCGGTCCCCCCAGCCGCCTCGGTCCTCCCCGGCGGGTCCGATGTCATCTTCCAGACCGCCGACGGCCTCCCGCTCCACGGCTGGTTCGTTCCCCCAGCCCCCGTCGACCGGGCTGCAGCGGGACCGGCGGTACTGGTGTGCAACGGGAACGGCGGCGACCGGGCGATGCGGGCGGCGCTGGCGGAGGCATTGTCGCGGCTGGGGCTGGCGGTGCTGCTGTTCGACTACCGCGGGTACGGGGGGAACCCGGGGGCGCCGGACGAGGAGGGGCTGGCCGCCGACGCCCGGGCGGCGCTGGCGTACCTGGCCGGGCGGCCGGACGTCGACCCGGACCGCATCGTCTACTTCGGAGAGTCGCTGGGGGCGGCGGTGGCCCTGCGGCTGGCTACCGAGCGGCCGCCGGCAGCCCTGGTGCTGCGGTCACCATTCGCGTCCCTGGCCGAGGTCGGGCGCCACCACTATCCGGTGGTGCCGGTGTCACTGCTCTTGCGCGACCGCTACGACTCGGCCGCCCTGGCCCCCCGGCTGGCCGCGCCGTTGCTGGTCGTGGCCGGCGGCCGCGACCGGATCGTCCCCCTAGGCCAGACCCGGCGGCTGTTCGCGGCCGCGCCCCAGCCCAAGCGGCTGGTCGTCCTCGACGGCGCCGACCACAACGACTTCGACCTGCTGGCCGGTCCCCAGCTGGTGGACGAGCTGCGGAGCTTCCTCGGCAACCTGCCCGGGCGCCTCCCCTGACCTGGGCAGGTTTGCCCCGGGGGAAGCTGGGGAGGATCCGGCGAGACGGTCCCCCCCACCTGTTGCCGTCGAGCCGAGGAGTGCCGTGCGAACGGAACCCACCAAGGCTGCACTGATCCGAAAACGCTTCGCCCGCCGCCCGGAGGAGGTGGCCGCCGCCCGGCGGTTCGTCCGCAGCGGTCTGACCCGCGGCTCCGACGCCTGGGAGACGGCCCAGTTGCTGGTCTCCGAGACGGTGACCAGCTCGCTCGACCAGTCGGCCCCGGGCCGGGGCAGCGGCACCCTCGAGGTCGGCTACGCCCTGGACGGCCGCCGGCTGCGGGTCGAGGTGTCCGACGACGGCGGCCCGGCGCGGCTGCGCCGCCGGATCCACGCCGTCCGCTCGGCCGGTGGCCGCGGCCTGGAGCTGGTGCGGGCCCTGGCCAGCCGCTGGGGGGTCCGCGAGAGCTCGTCGGGGCGGACGATCTGGTTCGAGGTCGACATCACTGGCGGATGACCGTCCGGTCGAGCACGCGGTCGTCGGTGCCGACCGCGGTCACGGCCAGCGACCCGTCGCGGACCTCGACGGCGGTGAAGTGGTGCCGCACCAGCCCGGCGACCCGCTCGGGGCTGCCGGTGGCGCAGGCGTCCAGCGGGTAGAGCTGCCGGCCGCCCCCGCCGGTGACCACGTAGGTGACCCCGCCGCCGGAGACGAACCGCTGGTAGTTGTGGTCGTGGCCGTTGAGCACGAGCGCGACCCGGTGGTCTTCGATCACCGGCACCCATTGGCGGTCCACCTGCAGGCTGGAATCGTGGCGGCTGCAGGACCAGGCCGGCTGGTGGAACACCACCGCGCGGAACGCCGGGCCGGTCTCGGACAGACGGGCGTCCAGCCAGCTCGCCTGGGCCTCGTCGACCCGGTTGGCGTCCAGGAACAGCAGCTGGAGACCGGGCAGCGACCGGGCGTAGGGGAGGTTGGGCAGCCCAAGATGGCGCAGCTGCTCGGTGCCGTGGCCGCCCGCGATGTCGTGGTTGCCCAGGGTCGCCCACAAGGGCCGGCCGGCCCGGAGCTTGTGGTAGGGCTCGTCGAGCTGACCGGCGAACAGCTCGGGGTCGCCCCGCTCGTAGACGTTGTCGCCCGTGGTCACCAGCGCGTCGACCCGGTGGCCGGCCGCCCAGCGCTCCATGGCCCTGGCCACCGCCGGCTGGGCGGGGCCCCCGCCGAAGTCGCCGAAGGCCACCAGGCCGGAGCGGACCTCCGCGATCGGCGGGACGGGCGCGGTCGAGGCCGTCGGCTGCCCGACCGGGGCCTGGCCGTTGCCCGACTCCTGGCAGCCGGCCACCGCCCCGAGCAGGGGGATGACCCCGGCCAGCAGGGCTTCCCGGCGGGTCAGCGTCCGGCGGCCGTCCCGGTCCGCCGGCCCGCTCACCGGCGCGCCCCGGCGCCGGGCCGGATGCGGACGTGCAAGTGGTCGTCGTGGTTGGCCAGGGTCATCACCACCTCGGGCGGGCCGCGCAGGCCGGTCCTGGGACCGACGAACACGTACTGAGCGCCGGCGCGGACGAACCGGTCGACCAGCTGCTGGGCCAGGCGCCGGTCGACCTGGCCGACCCGGTGCGGGATCCTCTCCAGGCCGTCGCGGCGCGGGTAGTAGACGTCGGCGTCGAGCCCGTTCTGGTGGGAGCGATGCCCGTCCCCGCCGTACTCGGGCCCGAACCGCCCCCCGCGGGGCCGGCTCAGATCCCGGATGACCAGCCGGGCCGCCCCCGGGTGGGCGGCCGCGTGCTCGGAGGCCACAGCCAGCAGGACCTGGAGCAGCCGGTCGGTGCCGTAGCGCCGCCAGGCGCGGTTCGGGCTGGTCCCGGTCACGGGGTCGACGGTCACGAACAGGGTCCCGGCGGCCGGCAGCTCCACCCCGCCGAGCAGGCGCCCGTGGTTGGGCCTGCCCAGCGCCCGCGACCGCCTCCACCGGATCGCCGCCTCCGGCGGCCTCCCCCTCCGGGCTGTGGACAACCTGCCCCCACCGTTTCCCCGGCTGGGCTACCCTCCCGGTAGGGGCCCCGGAACCGGACAGGGCGCGGTGCGGCACGCCCTGGGGCACCCCGTGCGGCACCTCGTGCGGCACCTCCTGGGGCACCTCCTGGGGTGTCCCCTGCGGTATGCCCTGGGGTGCGGCCCCGGGGGCGGCCGAGGCAGCTGGAAGCAGCAGCTGGGCGGCGAGCACGGCGGCCAGCAGGTGGCGCGGGGCGAACCGGGGACGCGGCGGTTGGGTCACGGCGAGCAGGGTGCCAGAGGGACCCGGCCGCCGCCCAGCCGGCAGGATCGGCCGCAAGCGGGGCGCATGCGCATACTGGTCCGGACCCGGAGCTGGAGGTGACGGTGGGCGGGACGACGCTGGAGGGGCACGGCGGGGCGCTGGCGGTGGCGGCGGCTCGGCGCCATGGGATCGAGGAGCTGTTCACCCTCTCCGGAGGCCATGTGTTCCCGCTGTACGACGGGGCGGTCAAGGGCGACCCACCGCTGCACCTTGTGGACGTGCGGCACGAGCAGACGGCGGTGTTCGCGGCCGAGGGCACGGCCAAGCTGCTGCGCCGTCCCGGGCTGGCGGTGCTGACGGCCGGGCCGGGGGTGACCAACGGGATCAGCGCCGTCACCACCGCCCACTTCAACGGGTCACCGGTCCTCGTCCTCGGCGGCCGAGCACCGACCGGACGCTGGGGAGCGGGCAGCCTCCAGGAGCTGGACCATCCCCCGCTGGTGGCCACCGTGACCAAGCAGGCCAGGACGGTCGGGGACGTGGCCGAGGTTCCCGGGCGGGTCGGGCGGGCGCTCGACCTGGCCGCCGCCCCCCACCGGGGACCGGTATTCCTGGACATCGCCCTGGAGGCGATGTTCTCCCAGGCCACCGTCGAGATCCCCGACCCCGCCCCGGCGGGGAGCCGCGAGCCCGACCCGGACGACCTGGCCGCCGTGGCCCGGCTCCTCCGGGAGGCCGAGCGGCCGGTGCTGGTGCTCGGCTCGGACGTCTGGGCCGACCGGGCCGAGCAGGCGGCCCGGCGGTTGGCCGAGACGCTCCAGCTGCCGGTGGTGGCCAACGGACAGGGGCGCGGGATCATCGCCCCGGGCGGGGACGGGCTGCTGGTGACCAGGGCCCGGTCGCTCGCCTTCGGCACGGCCGACCTGGTGGTGGTGGCTGGGGCGCCGCTCGACTTCCGGCTCGGGTACGGCAGCTTCGGGGGCCGCGGCGGGCCCCCGGCCAAGGTGGTGCACCTGGCCGACGCCCCGAGCCAGCTGGCCGGGCACGTGGAGCTGGCCGGGAGCGCGGCCGGGGACCTGCGCCTGGTCCTGGACGGGCTGACCGAGGCCGTCCCGGCCCTCCCCGGCGCCCGGCCGGACACCACCTCCTGGCTCGAGCGCCTCCGCGACCAGGCCCGCGCGGCCGCCGAGTCCGACCGGGACCTGCTGGAGAGCGACGCCGACCCCATCCACCCGGCCCGGGTCTACGGCGAGCTGCGGCGGGTGCTGGCCGACGACGCGGTGGTCATCGGCGACGGGGGCGACTTCGTCTCGTTCGCCGGGCGGTTCGTGGAGCCGGCCCGGCCGGGGACCTGGCTCGACCCCGGGCCCTACGGCTGCCTCGGCACCGGGCTCGGCTACGCCATCGCCGCCCGCCTGGCCCGGCCCTCGGCCCAGGTCGTGCTGCTGCTCGGCGACGGCGCGGCCGGGTTCTCCCTGATGGACGTGGACACCCTGGTCCGCCACGGCCTCCCGGTGGTGATCGTCTGCGGCAACAACGGCATCTGGGGACTGGAGAAGCACCCCATGCGGATGCTCTACGGCTACGACGTGGCCGCCGACCTCCAGCCCCAGTGCCGCTACGACCGCGTCGCCGAGGCCCTCGGGGCCGCCGGCGAGCTGGTCAGCTCCCCGGGCGAGCTGGGGGCGGCCCTGCGCCGGGCGTTCGACGCCGGGGTCCCCTACCTGGTGAACGTTGCCACCGACCCCGAGGTCGCCTACCCCCGCTCCACCTCCGGCCTTTGAGCTGATCGGCCGCATCGCGCCGCTGGGCGGCGCGGCCGAGCTGGCCCATACTGCAGCCCAGCGCCCGGGCCGAGGCCGGCCTGGCCGGTGTCGAGGGGGCAGATGGACGCGGTGCTCGGCTGGAACCTGGTGCTGTCGCTTCCGGTGATCCTGGCCATCGCCTGGCTCGCCGGCCGCCTGCTGGGAGTGTCGCGCTCCTGGGCGGCCACCGTGGTGGCCGGGGTCGCCGGGTGGCTGACCGCGCTCGCCCTGTCCCTGGCCATCGCCGAAGGGGACACCGGCGCCCCCGGGTTCACCCGCAACCTCTGGGTGTTCGCGGCCGTGTTCACCATGTCGGCCACGGTCTGGGCCGAGCTCCTGGCCAAGCCGGGCGCCCTGGCCCGAGCCCAGCGCGGCCTGGTGTCGGTCCCCCACCCGCTGCGGGCGGTCCGCCGCTCCAGCCGCCGCCTGTCCCGCTACGCCCAGATCACCGGGATCGCGGTCAGGTACGGCTTCGGGCCGCTCCTCGGCCTGGGCCGGCCGGCCGACGAGGAGGCGGCCGCGCCCCCGGCCGCCCCGGCCGCCCGGCGCCTTCGCCAGGCCCTGGAGGAGTGCGGGGGCATGTTCGTCAAGCTCGGCCAGGTCCTGTCGACGCGCGCCGACCTGCTCCCGGCCGGGGTGGTGACCGAGCTGAGCCGCCTCCAGGACCAGGTCGCCCCGGCGCCGCCGGAGGCGGTCCGGGAGCTGCTCGAGGCCGAGCTGGGCCGGCCGGTCGACGAGGTGTTCGCCTCCCTCGACCCCGAGCCGATCGCCGCCGCCTCGATCGCCCAGGCCTACCGGGGCCGGCTGCGCGGCGGCGAGGCGGTGGTGGTCAAGGTCCAGCGGCCCGGCATCGCCGAGGCGGTCGACCGCGACCTGCTGGTCCTGGCCGAGCTGGCCCGGGTGGCCGAGACCCGCACCGCCTGGGGCGGCGACTACCACGTGACCGAGCTGGCCGAGGAGTTCGCCGACCGGCTGCGCGAGGAGCTCGACTTCCGGCTCGAGGCCCGCAACGCCACCGAGATCGCCGGCCTCACCGACGACGACCGGGTGCACGTGCCGGTCGTCCACACCGAGCTGTCCACGGCCCGGATCCTGGTCATGGAGTGGCTGGACGGGGTCAGCGTCCGCGAGGTCAAGCGGATCGACACCCTCGGCCTGGACCGGGCCCGGCTGGCCGAGACCCTGCTGCGCTCGAGCCTCCGCCAGATGCTGGTCGACGGCCGCTTCCACGCCGACCCTCACCCCGGCAACGTGATGGTGCTGGCCGACGGCCGCCTGGGGCTGATCGACTTCGGCGCCACCGGCCGGCTCGACCCCCTCCAGCAGGCCTCCATGCGCGAGATGCTGGTGGCCGTGCAGCAGCGCGACGCCGGCCTGCTGCGGTCGGCCGTGCTCGAGGTCGCCACCCTGCGCCGTCACTTCGACGACGACCAGCTGGAGCGGGCCCTGGCCCGCTTCATGGCCAGGCACCTGGCCGCCGGGGCTGTCCCCAGCGCCGCCATGTTCAACGACCTGCTCCAGCTGTTCTTCGCCTTCGGGATCAATCTCCCGCCGGAGTTCTCGACCTTCTTCCGGGCCCTGGTCACCCTGGAGGGCACCCTCACCACCCTGTCCCCCGGCTACCTGGTCATCGAGGCCGCCGAGCAGATGGCCGCCGAGTGGGCCAGGGCCAGCCTGGCCCCGGGCTCGCTGGAGGAGCTGGCCCGCCGGGAACTGGGCAGCCTGGCCCTGCTGCTGCGCCGCACCCCCCGCCAGCTCGACCGCATCGCCACCATCATCCAGCGCGGCGACCTCCAGGCCAGGGTGCGGCTGTTCGCCGACGCCGAGGACGTCCGCACCGTCACCAGGCTGCTCAACCGGGTCGTCCTGGCCGGCCTTGGCGGCCTCGTCGGGCTGCTGTCGGTGATGCTGCTTGGCACCCAGGGCGGCCCCCCGTTCACCGGGAACACCTCCCTGTTCCAGTTCTTCGGCTACTTCGGCCTGTTCTGCGCCACCGTGCTGATCCTGCGGGTGATCGTGGCCATCCTCCGCGACGGGCTCAACTGAGCTAGGCACCCTCCAGGCCGGCGACGCGGCGGCCGAGGAGGTAGTCGCGGACCTCGGCGGCGCACCGCCAGGGGTTGGTGAAGACCTCGTCGCCGGCGAAGCGGAGGACGGCGTAGCCCTGGGCGACCAGGTAGCGGTCGCGGCGGCGCTCCCGCACGACCTGGTCGCTGCTGGCCCGGACCGGTCCCTCGCCGTCGATCTCGACCACCACCCGGGGCAGGACCAGGAAGTCGACCCGGTAGGGGCCGATCTTGCAGTTCGGCTCCACCCGGGTCCCCTCGGGGGCGTCCGGGAGCCAGGCGGCCAGCCACAACCGGGCCAGGGGGCGCTCGACCCGGCCGAGCAGGCGGCGCGCGGCCGGGTCGGACCGGGCCAGCAGGTCGACCATGGCAGCGCCAAGGGCGGCCCCTACCGGCTGGGGTCCTCCCCGTCCTTCGTCACCGCGTCCGGCGACCGGTTGCTGCACTGGCACTCCCCTGCTCGCCCGTACGCGCGTGAGGCTGGCAAGGTAAGGCTTCAGTATAACTACAACTTTGTAACTACACTAGTGCCATTCGCGCCTAGGTCCCGACGCCGATGCTGGTGTCGATGAACTCGTTGGTGGCGATGTCCTCGGGCTTGAGCCCGGCCTTGGGCGGCTGGTTCTGGGCGGTGAAGATCGGCGTGACGATCTCGATCATCCGCTGGACCCGGGCGGTGTCGAAGTTGCCCAGGGTCTGGTCGGAGCCGTTCTTGACGAAGTCCGAGCGCATCTTCTCGATGGCGTAGTTGGCCAGCCCATCCGTGTACACCCAGCCGTCGTTGTACTGCTTGACCAGCTCGAGCACGAGCTTGTTGGTCTCGGCCGGGTTGGCCAGGTAGTCGACCTGGGCCCGCTGGACGATCGGGACCAGCTTCTTGAGGCAGGGGGCGAGCTTGCCCTTGTCCGCGGTCCGGATCGACAGGGCCTGGGGGTAGAAGGGGTAGCCGGCCTCGTTCACCAGGGCGTACTTCACCGGCTTGGCCCACTGGCGGACCTCGTGCTCGTAGATGTAGGGCTCGGAGGTGGCGAACCCGGCCTGGGCGACCTTGCCGTCGGCGGCCACGAAGTTGCCCGGCTTGCCGTCATAGGACCCGTCGACCTGCGACTTCTTGAGGACGCCGGTGCCGGTCAGGTAGGCCATGTAGGTGTCGCCCTCGAAGTAGAGGACCTTGGTGTCGGTCTTGCCGATGTCGGCGATGGTGTTGAACTGCGGGTAGGTCTGGGGGTCCCACATGATCATGAACGGGCTGATCTCCATCGGGGCCATCACACCAAGGGTCGCCTGCTTGGCCGAGAAGCGGATGGCCTCGTCGGTGCTGACCTGGCCGAGGGTGATGCCGGGGTCCTTGTACATCTGCGAGGACACCGGCTCGAACCCGATCGAGGGCCCGCCGGTGCGGACCTCGACCTGGACCCCGGTGTCCTTGCCCTGCGCGACCAGCGGCCCCGAGACCAGCTTCTTCTTGGTGTCGATCTTGGGGTCGGGCCCGAGCAGGTGGTAGTAGACCCCGTACTCCGACTCCGGGTCCCAGTCGGTCTGGATCACGATCGGGTTGGGGCAGACCCCAGCCAGGTTGACCGCGTCCCCCGCGGGGGCGGCGGACGCCGGCGGCTGCGTCGTCCCCTCGTCCCCCCCACCGCCGCAGCCGGCGGCCACCAGCGCCAGGACGGCGACCCCGGCAACTACCAGGCGTACGCGAACGTTGCGCATGTCCCTACCTCTCAAGGACGGAACGAAGTGGGCTGGACGGATCATCAGCGCACACTCAGGACAGAAGCGTCCTAAAGGTTTGCCCAGGCTTGAAGAGGCTGTCAACCGCCACACTGGTCCGGGGACCGGATCAGATCGACCGCAGGCCATACAGCACCCGCTCCAGCAGCGCCAGGTCGGGCCGTTCGGCGCCCTGGGTCGGCCGGTGGACCATCACCATGCCCTCGTCGGCCATGTCGCCGACCAGCACCCGGGTGACCCCGAGGGGCAGGTCCAGCCGGGCCGAGATCTCGGCGATGGAGAGGATGTCGCGGCACAGGGCGGCGATGGCCCGCTGCTCCACGGTGAGCTTGGGTGAGCGCTCTCCCAGCGAGGTGGTCGAGACCAGCGCCTCGATCTCCAGTTCGGTGTGGACCGGCCTGGTGCGGCCGCCGGTCATGGCGTACGGCCGGACCCGCCGTCGGCCGGCGCTTGGCGAGTCTTCGGGAGTGGTCACGCCGGGTGCCTCATTCGGGTCGGCGGGAGCGGCTCATGTCGATGGCAGGGTGGCCTGGAGCTCGGCGCGGAGGCTGGGGGTGAGGACGTCGCCGGCGCGGGCGACCAGGACGGCCATCTCGTAGGCGACCACGCCGACGTTGCAGGAGCTGGCGGCCAGGACGGAGAGGCAGGAGCCGTCGCTGATCGACATGATGAACATGAACCCGCCTTCCATCTCCACCACGCACTGCTTGACCAGACCCCCGCCGAAGCACCGGGAGGCGCCGACGCAGAGGCTGGCCAGGCCGGAACCGATGGCGGCGAGCTGGTCGGCCCGCGGGCGGTCGAGGCGCTCGGAGATGGCTACCGGCAGGCCGTCGGCCGAGATGACCATGGCGTGGGCCACGCCGGGCGTGGCCTTGGCGAAGTTCCCGACCAACCAGTTGAGGTTGCGGGCATCGGCGCTCAGCTGCGACATCTCGCCCCCTCTTAGGGAGCGTCAGGCGGCCGTTTGCCGGGATCGGCCCCCCCGGCCACGGTTCGTCCACGCTCGATCCCGGTGCGGTAGCTGGACAGCATGCTGCGGACCTCGTCGGGGCTGCGCCCGACCGGCTGGCTCGGGGGTGCCTGGCCGGCCCCCTCGCCGCCCGCCTGGCCGGTCGACTCCTGGGCGGCGGCCATGCCGGGAGCGAGGTTGGCCCTCGGCACCCGCCGCGGCAGGCCAGCCTGGGTGAGCCGCGCCGCCCCCTGGTCGGCCGCCGGGGCCGGCGCCGGCGGCGGTGGGGCGTCGGCGAACGAGGCCGGCCGGTAGGCGGGCTCCCCGGCGGGGGCGGGGGCGGTCATCGGCGCGGCCGCGGGCGGTGGCGGCGCGGGAGGGGCCGTCGGGGGCGGCGGCTGCTCGCGCAGCCGTGCCCGCTCGGCCTGATAGAGGGGTGCGTCGTCCTCGTCGGCGCGGACCGGCTCCGGCCGGTAGGGGCGCGGCGCCTCGGCGGGCGCAACCGGCGCGGGACGGAACGGACGCCGTGGGTCCTCGCCGCCCGGGGCCGGCCCGGCCGGCGGGACGGGCGGCGGGCCGCCGCGGCTCGGGATGGGGCCGCTGCCGTCACTGGCCCGCGCGCCGTCGCCCGACCGGGCATTCTGGCGCTGCCGCAGCGGCAGGGGCGCCGGCTCGGCCGGCTCGGTCACGAACCAGTCCGAGCGGGCCGCCTCGAAGATCGGCAGGTGGTCACCGGGGGGAGCCGGCTGCGGCTCGGGCTGCCGCGTCCGGTCGGCGCCGTCCGCCGGCTGCCGGGGCGGCGGCAGCTCGCCCCGGCCGGGGACGACCGCCTGGACCGGCTCGGGGATGGCCTGGGGGGCCTTGGGCCACACCAGCAGGGCGTGGGGCAGCAGGGTCAGGGCGGTCACCCCGCCGTACCAGGAGTGCCGGAGCTGGACCTTGATCCCATGGCGCTGGCCAAGGCGCCCGACCACGTACAGGCCCAGCACCCGCGACAGGGCGAAGTCGATCTCGGGCGGGTTGGCCAGGCGCTCGTTGGCCTGGATGAGCTCCTCGTCGCTCATGCCGAGCCCGCGGTCCTCGATCTCGATCACGTACCCGTGCGGCACCGCCTGCCCGGCCACCTGCACCTTGGTATTGGGCGGGGAGAAGGCGGTGGCGTTCTCGACCAGCTCGGCCAGCAGGTGGATGACGTCGACGGCGGCGTGGCCGGCGACCTCGAGCTCGGCCAGGGGCAGGAGCTCGACCCGCTGGTACTCCTCGACCTCGGCCGCGGCCGCCCGGACCACGTCGACCAGCATCATCGGCTGGACCCAGTGGCGGCCGGTGTCGGCCCCCGAGAGCACGATCAGGTCCTCGGCGTTCCGGCGCATGCGGGTGGCCAGGTGGTCGAGCCGGAACAGGTGCTCGAGGGTGTCGGGGTCGGTCTCGTTGCGCTCCAGGTCGTCGATCAGCTCGAGCTGGCGGTCGATCAGGGTCTGGGAGCGGCGCGCCAGGTTGGTGAACATGTCGCCGATGGAGCGGCGCAGGGCCGCCTGCTCGGTGGCCAGCCGCACCGCCACCTCCTGGATGTCGTCGACCGCCTGGGCGACCTGGCCGATCTCGTCCTTGGAGGTGATGCCGAGCGACTCCACGCCCACGTCGAGGTCGCCGGACTCGGTGGTCCGCAGCCGCTGGACCGCCTCGGGCAGCCGGTGCTGGGCGATCTCGATGGCCCCGGCCCGCAGTCGCTGCAGGGGCTGGGCCATGGACCGGGCCACCAGCAGCAGGGCCAGCAGGGCCACGCCCAGAATCACGGCGATCAGCAGGACGTTGCGCAGGGCGTCGCGCCGGGCGGCGGCGCTGAGGTCGCCGCTCTGGCCGATCACGCCGTCCAGGAGCTGGGACTCGACGCCACGCAGCAGCTCCAGGTTGGTGGTGCTGGCGGCCAGCCACTGCTCGGGCACGACGCTCTTGGGCGACTGGCCGCGCACGGCCCCGGTCTGGATCCGGTCGACCTGGAGCACCGCCTGGCCCTGGACGGTGCTGGCGAACAGGGCGCGCTCGGCGTCGCTGGCGTCGGCCTGGAAGGCGGCGAAGGCCGTCTGCTGCTGGGCCAGCAGGCCCGAGAACTCCTGGAAGCCGCCGAACTCGAACTGTCCCCGGAAGGCGAGCGCGTACAGGATCCCGCGGACCTGGGAGGTGATCTCCTTGGCCCGGGACAGGTCGTTGAGGGCGGTCACCGACTGGGCCAGATCCGGGTCCCCGCCGGGTTGGGCGATCTCGCCGTTGAGGTCGAGGAGATGGTCGACCATCCGCGAGAACTCGTCGCCGATGGCCCGCCGGGTCAGCGAGCGGGCGCGGACGGCCTCGCGCAGGGCGCCGAGGTTGTCGAGGTCCGACCGGACGGCGTCGAACCGGCCCCGCAGGCGGTCGCCGAGGTCGTCGTACAGCGGCGCCTCGGCCTCGCGGTAGGCCGTGACGGCCCGGTCGACCCGCGGCCGCTGCTCGTCAAGAGCGTCCTCCACGCCGCCGTTGCGGGTCTCGATCAGGGCGCCGCTGAGGTCGCGCTCGGCCTGGAGCTCGTGGACCAGGGCGGTCACCTGGCGGCCGAGGTCGGCCAGGCGCCGCCCGTCCTCGAACGCCTGGGCGTTGCGGACCAGGGAGCCGATGCCGAAGCTGGACAGCACCAGGAACGCCACCGCCGGGATGACCAGCACGGCGATCAGCTTCGATCGGACGCGCCAGTCCCTCAGGAAGATCGGGCGTCGTTGCTCGCTGGCGGGCGAAGGGGAGGTCTTCATTTCCTGGAATTCCCTACCTCTCTGGCGGGAGGCCGGCTGGCGCCGGATTATACTCAGCCAGCTCGACCGTATCCGTCCCTGCCTGGGAGTATCGTCCGACATGTTGCGCATGCGGGTAGTATCCGGAACGACGCTCGTCGCGATCGTCCTGTCGGTGGCCGCCTGTACCTCGGAGACGCCGCCTTCCCAGCCGGCCTCGGTGGGCGAGGTCAAGGTCGGGGTCCTCGCCCCGACCAGTGGCTCGAACCGGGCCGCAGGCATCCAGGCCCAGCGCGGCGCCGAGCTGGCGGCCGCCCTGGTCAGCGGCGAGCAGGGCTCGACCCCGCTGCTCGGCACCAGCGACGGCGCGGGCGGGATCAAGCTGACCATCGTCAGGGAGGACACCCAGAGCAACCCGGAGGCGGCCGCGGACGCGGCCGCCAAGCTGGTCAGTGAGGACAAGGTCGCCGGGCTCGTCGGGGCCTTTGACACCGAGGCCACCAGGGTGGCCAGCGAGCGCATCGAACGGCTCCGGGTCCCCTTCGTCAACGGCGACACCTCGGCCGACTTCCTGACCGAGCGGGGAAAGGACTGGTTCTTCCGCACCGGGCCCACCGACCGGATGTTCGGCGAGGCCTTCTTCTCGGCCCTGGGCCGGATCGCCGGCGGCGGCCAGCGGGTCGCCGCCGTGTTCAGCAACGACCAGCGCGGAAACGTGCTCGTCGACCTCACCCAGGAGCTGGCCGGCGAGGGCGGCTTCTCAATGGCGAAGGAGGACAAGATCCCCTTGGCCACCGGCGGCGACCCGGTGGCGGCCGTGCAGAAGGTCCAGGCCCGGCAGCCCGACGCCGTGTTCGTGATCGCGTCCACCCCGGACGACGCCGTCGCCCTGACCAAGGCGTTCAGCCAGGCCCGCTACACCCCCAAGGGCATCTTCGCCTTCGGTCCCGGGTTCGTGGCCGCCGACGCCTTCGGGGCCGCCGGGGACGACGCCGACGGCCTGTTCGCCGCCACCGCCTGGTCGCGGGAGGTCGCTGGCCGCAACCAGGCAGCCAAGCAGGTCATGGACCTGTACGAGCAACAGTTCGGCCAGCCCATGAGCCAGGTCGCGGCCGGCTCGTTCACGGCCGTGCTCGCGCTGGCCGAGGCGGTCCGCCGCGCCGGCTCGACCGACCCCCAGCGGGTCCGGGCCGCCCTGCTCAACATGGACGTCCCCGGCCAGGACCTGATCATGCCCTGGAGCGGCATCCGCTTCGACACCGCCCACCAGAACGCCGCCGCCGCCGCGGTGGTCGAGCAGCGGATCAACGGCCAGTTCCGGGTGGTGTTCCCCGACGAGCTCCAGCAGGAAGACGACGCCGCCGTCTGGCCGCTGTCCGACCTCCGCGGCGGCGGGACCTAGCTCCTGGTCTCGGTCAGGGACTCGTCCAGGTAGGCCAGGGTCGCGCCGAACCGCTCCTGGAGGTGGGCCAGCGAGGTCGTCGGCGGGTACGTGGGCTGCTCGCCCTCGGCCAGGACGGTCGGGATGACCTCGACCGGGGCGTCGGCGTCGGGGTCGAAGAAGAACGGGATCGACTGGCGGTCCACCCCCGAGGTGTTGATCACCCGGTGCAGGGTCGGCGGGAACAGGTCGTTGGTCCAGCGGGCCAGCATGTCGCCCACGTTGACCACGAACGTGCCGGGGACCGGCTTGGCGTCGATCCAGCGCCCGGCGGCGTTCCTTACTTGTAGTCCGCCGCGGTCGTCCTGGGCCAGCAGGGCCAGGCAGCCGTAGTCGGAGTGGGCCCCGGCGCCGATGCGGGCCTCGCTGATCTCGCCGTCGTCCGAGCTGCCCTGGGGCGGGTAGTGGAGCGGGCTCATGATCACCATCGGGGTCCGGAACCAGCCGTCGAAGTAGTCCTCAGGCAGCTCCAGGGCCATGGCGATGGCGTGGGTGACCTGCCGGGCCAGGCCGTGGACGGCCCCGAAGTACTCCTCCATGGTCTCCCGGAACCCGGGCACATCGGTCGGCCACTGGTTGGGGCCGTGGAACGGCACGCCCTTCTGGACCAGGGGGTGGTCGGGCGGAAGGTCGTTGCCGATGCGGTAGCCCTCCTTGAGGTCGCCCTCCTCCTGCTTGTCCGGGTCCAGGTTCTCCATGCCGAGGTCGAACCAGCCCCGGTCGCAGGCCGACTTCTCCACCGCGACCTCGGCCTTCTTCTCCCGCGGGAGGGCGAAGAACCGCCCCGCCTCGGCGAAGGTCCGGTCGATCAGCTCCTGGGGCACGCCGTGGCCGCCCAGGTAGGCGAAGCCGACGTTGCGGAAGGCGGCGGCCAGCTCCAGGGCGGACCGCTTGCGCTCCTCCGGCCCGCCGGTGCGGAAGGGCTCGAAGTCGACGACGGGGATCTGCTCGAGGGGGATGCGGTCGGCCTGCAGCGCCGGCGCGATCTTGGCGGTCATGAGGCGTTCACTCCTATGCCGATGCTCGGGTCGATGAACTCGTTGGTGTACAGGTCCTGGGGCTTGAGGTCCGGCCGGTAGCTCGCCCGCTGCCCGGCCAGGATCGGGTTGACGATGTCGATCAGGCGCTGGATCCGCCCGACCTCGAAGTTCCCCAGGGTCTGGTCGCCGCCGTTGCTGATGAACTGGGCCTTCATCTGGCTGAGGGCGTAGCGGGCGATGCCCGGGTCGTAGCCCCACAGCTCACTGTGGTACTGCTTGACGAGCTCGATGATGCGGGCGTTGGTGTTGTCGGGATTGTTGATGAAGTCGATCTGGGCCCGCTGGACGATCGGCACCAGCTTGCGCAGGCACGGCGCCAGCTTCTGCTTGTCGGCGGCGCGGATGGCCAGCGCCTGGGGGTAGAACGGGTAGCCGGTGTCGTTGACCAGGGCGAAGTTCAGCTTCCGGCCCCACTTCGGGTCATGTTCGTACAGGTAGGGCTCGGAGGTGGCGAACCCGGCCTGGGTGATCTCGCCCTTGGCGGCGTAGAACACGGTGGATGAGCCGTCGTAGGTGTCGTCGAGCTGGCCGCGGCGGATGATGCCGGAACCGACCAGGTACTCCATATAGGTGTCACCCTTGAAGTACCGGACCTTGGCGTTGGTCTGGCCGATGTCGGCGATGATGTTGAACTGCGGGTAGGTCTGGGGGTCCCACATGATCATGAACGGGCTGATCTCCATCGGGGCGGCCACGGCCAGGGTGGGCTGCTCCTGCACGAAGCGGATCGCCTCGTCGGTGTTGACCTGGCCGAGCATGATGCTCTTGTCGGCGTACATCTGCTCGGAGACCAGCTTGAAGCCGGTCGCCGGCCCGCCCGAGCGGACCTCCAGCCGGACCCCGGTGTCCTTGCCCTCGGCGACCAGCGGGGCGTTGACGATGTTGTGCTTGGCGTCGACCTTGGGGTTGGGGCCGAGCATGTGGTAGAGGACGCCGTACTCGGTCTCGGGGAACCAGTCGGTCTGGATGACGATCGTCGCGGGGCAGACGTCGCGCAGGTTGAGCCGGTCGGCGCCCGTCGCCGGCGCCCCGGAGCCCGCGGCCGAGCCCGGCGTCGAGGACGGCGTGTCGCCCCCGCCGCCCGTGCACCCGGTGGCGGCCAGGGCCGCCGCCAGCAGGACGATCGTGCCGAGACGAAGTCTTCGCACCTCTGCTCCCTCCGTGTCGGTAGCTATGTGTCGGGCCCGTCGGCGGACTCGTGCCAGCCGCCCACCACCCGGCGGGCGAGGAACCCGAAGAACCAGAAGACGACGATGCCGAGCAATGAGGAGAGGATGATCGCGCCCACCATCTGCTCGGACTGCAGCCGGGACTGGTAGCGGTCGATGAGGATCCCGATCCCGGGCTCCCCCTGCTTGAAGAAGGTGTCGCCGACGATCGCCCCGATCACGGCCAGCCCGGCGGCGATCCGCAGGCCGGTGAAGATCGAGGGAAGGGCGGCCGGGAACTGCAGCTTCCACAGCCGGGTCATCCGGCTGGCGCCGTGCAGGGTGAACAGGTCGTGATGCTCGCGCTGCACCGACTGGAGCCCGAACAGGGTGTTGGCCACGATCGGGAAGATGCAGAACAGGACCACGACCAGGGTCCGGCTGAAGTTGCCGAAGCCGAACCAGAACCCGAACAGCGGCACCATGGCCAGGATGGGGATGGTCTGGGTCAGGACGGCATAGGGGTACAGCGACCGCTCGATCCACTTGGCCCGGTTCATGGCCACGGCCAGCAGCAGGCCGATCACGATGGAGATGGCCAGGCCGATGAAGGCGACCCGGGTCGACAGCCACAGGGCGCCCATCAGCTCCTTGAGGTTGAAGGGGTCGAAGAAGCTGACCCGGATGACCTCGTGGGGTGGGGGCACGAGGAACCGGCGCCGCGGGTCCAGCAGCAGGTAGCTGACCCCGTACCAGATGGCCAGGAAGGCCACCAGCACCGCCGCCGGCGGCCCCCAGAAGGCCAGCCGCCAGCGCCCGCGGCCCGGCGGGAGAACCCGCGAGGTGGCCGTGACCGGGCCCTGGGCGGTGGCCTCGTCCGGGCCGCTGAAGCCGGTGTCGATGCTCACTGGCGCACCTGCCGATCCACCGGCTTCTCGTCCGCGACCGCCTTCCTCATCGGCCCCCCCGGAGCACGGCCGACACCTGGCCGGCCAGGCGGGCGAACCGCTCGTCGAAGCGGAGCCGGGGCGAGCGCGGGTACTCGAACGGGACCGGGAAGTCGCCCAGCACCCGGCCCGGGCGGCCCGACATGACCAGGACCCGGGTGGACATGAACACCGCCTCCATCACCGAGTGGGTGACGAACAGGGCCGTGAACCGCTGGGTGAGGTAGAGCTGGAGGAGCTCGTCGTTGAGCCGCTCCCGGGTGATCTCGTCCAGGGCTCCGAACGGCTCGTCGAACAGGAACAGCTCGGGCTCCAGGGTCAGGGAGCGGGCCAGCGACACCCGCATCCGCATCCCCCCGGACAGGGCCCGTGGCCGGTGACCGGTGAACTCGCTCAGCCCGACCAGCTCCAGGGCGGCCGCCGCCCGCCGCCGGCGCTCCTCCTTGGCCAGCCCGCGCAGCTCGGAGAACAGCTCCACGTTGGCCTGGACGGTCCGCCACGGCAGCAGGGTCGGATCCTGGAACACGTAGCCGATCTTGTCCGTGGCGACCTGGACCTTGCCGCCGGTGGCGTCGCTGAGCCCGGAGGCGATCCGCAGCAGGGTGCTCTTGCCGCAGCCCGACGGGCCGACCACGCTGACGAACTCGCCGCCGGCGACCCGGAAGTCGGCACCGTCGAGCGCGACCGTGCCGTCCCGGAAGCGTTTGCTGACGTCTGCGAACGTCAGGAGTGGCGCCGTCTGCGTCGGGATGGACGAAGCATCAACAACGCTCGATCCGGCCAACTAGGCCAGCCCCCGCTTCCGCTCGTTCCTCGCTGCAATGCCGACCCTTGGGCACATCTCAGGCAACTTTGTAAATTGGGGGCTGCTGGACCAATAGTTCCCTGGTCCTGAAGGCGGTGTCAACCGCTCCCCCACCCGTCCGAGGAGTCGCCGTGGCACCGATCAACGTCGTCCGCGGCCGCCACGTGCTGACGATGGGGCCGGCCGGCGACCTCGAGGGCGGGGCGGTCGCCTTCGCCGGTGGCGAGGTCCTGGCCGTGGGGCCGTTCGAGGAGCTGGCCGCCCGCTTCCCCGACGCCGAGGTGACCGGCGACGACCACGGGGTGGTCCTGCCCGGGCTGGTCAACGCCCACACCCACCTGTCGGAGGCCCTGCTGTGCGGGATGGGCGAGGACCTGACCCTGCTGGAATGGATCGACCGGATCGTCGGCCCGGCCGGGCGGCACCTGACCCGGGAGATGGCCCGGGTCGGGGCCATGCTCAAGGGGGCCGAGCTGCTGCTGTCCGGGGCGACCTGCGTCAGCGACATGTTCTGCCACACCAACATGGGCTCGCTGGCCAGCTTGGGCGTGGTCGACGGCCTGGAGGCGATGGGGCTGCGCGGGGTGGTCGCGTTCGGGCCCGAGGACACCGCCGAGGCCGACCGCCGGCCCGTGCCGGAGTTCCTCTCCGAGCACGAGGCCCTTGCCGACCGGTGCGCGGCCAGCGACCTGGTCGGCTTCCGCCTCGGGGTCGGGACCGTGCTCGGCCAGAGCGACGAGCTGCTGGCCGCCTCGGCCCGGCTGGCCCGCGACCGGGGCTGGGCCGTCCACACCCACCTGGCCGAGGTGCGCGAGGAGGTCGTCCAGGCCGGCCTGCGCTGGGGCCGGACCACGGTCGAGCGCGCCGCCGAGGTCGGCCTGCTGGATGTGCCCGTGCTGGCCGCCCACTGCATCTGGGTCCGGGAGGCCGACATCGCCGCCCTGGCCCGGGCCGGGGCCACCGTGGTCCACAATCCGGTGGCCAACATGATCCTCGGGTCGGGGGTGTGCCCGCTGGCCGCGCTGCGGGGGGCCGGGCTCCCGGTCGGGATCGGGACCGACGGGGCCGCCTCCAACGACAGCCAGAACATGCTGGAGGCGGTCAAGGCGGCCGCCCTGCTGCAGAAGGTGGCCCGGCTCGACCCGCGGGCCGCGAGCGCCACCGACGTGCTGACCATGGCCACCCTCGAGGGGGCGCGGGCGCTCGGGCTGGACGGGGTGGTGGGGTCGCTGCAGCCGGGCCGGCGAGCCGACGTCGTGCGGCTGCGGGGTGACCGGCCCGGGCTGGCCAACGTCCACGACCCGCGCCAGCAGGTCGTCTACTGCGCCTCGCCCAGTGACGTGGCCGACGTCTGGGTCGACGGGGCCCGGCGGGTCGCGGACGGCCAGCTGGTCGGCCACGACCTGGCCGCGCTGGTCGATGCCAGCCGTCCCCTGGCCGCCGAGCTGGCCAGCCGGGCGGGCCTGGGTGGCCTGTCCCGGCTGGCCAGTGCCTAGCCGCCGCCGGCGGCGGTGGAGGCGTCGCCGGTGAGGGCGCGGCGGCCGGCCTCGGTAAGCAGGACGTAGTCGGGGGCGATCACCACCAGCTGGCGGCTGGCCAGCGAGCGGGCGACCGCCCGGCTGACCGGCCAGCGGGTGGCGTACCCGTCGGCGGCGTCCAACTGCGCCAGGGCGGCCTGCTCGGCGGCGCCGAGGCTGCCGGCGGCGGCCGGGGCGGGAGGCGCCTCGGCCGGCGCAACGGGGCGGCGGCGGACGGCCCGGACGGCGCGCCGGAGCAGTCCCCGGGTGCCGATCCTGGCCTCTGCCATGTCCCCTCCCTGGCAGCGTCCCGGCGGTAATCGATTCGTGGTTCCGGCCTGGCTCGGCTATGATCCGCAATGCCAAGTGCAGATGCAACTGCAAGCGCCAAGTGAAGGGCTTGAACCAGTCAATTTGTCCCTCAGAGAGGAAGGGCGATGACGCCTGACGGGCAGGGTTCCCAGCCGAACACCAGGTCGTACAACGGCGTGCCGGCCGGCGATCTCCCCGGGGCACGCTGGCGCAAGAGCGGCCGCAGCAGCGCCCAGGGGAACTGCGTCGAGCTGGCCAAGCTGTCCGGGTCCGAGTTCGCGATCCGCAACTCCCGCCATCCCCACGGCCCGGCCCTGGTGTTCACCGAGGCCGAGGTGGACGCCTTCCTGGCCGGGGTCAAGGACGGCGACTTCGACGACCTGCTGGCCTGAGCGGGCCGGGTCCCAGCTCCTCACACGCTCCCAGGCCGCCCGAGTCGTGGACAAGGGTCAGTCCCCGGGCCGGGCATAGACTCCAGGGCATGGCGAGCTGGAGCGAGGTCGAGGCGGCGGCACCGGAGCTGGCCGCCCGGGTCCGGGCGACCCTGGACGCCCACAAGCACAAGGTGCTGGCGACCCTGCGGGCCGACGGGTCGCCGCGGGTGAGCGGGATCGAGGCCACCTTCGCCGACGGCGAGCTGTGGCTGGGGATGATGCCGGGGTCGCGCAAGGCACTGGATCTGCGCCGCGACCCGCGGCTGGCCCTGCACAGCGCCTCGGTGGACCCGCCTGCGGAGGATCCGTCGGCGTGGCCGGGGGACGCCAAGGTGGCCGGCCGGGCGGTCGAGGTCGACGACCCGGCGCTGCTGGAGCGGCTCGGCGCCGGCGAGGGGGGCGGCGGCGCTCACCTGTTCCGGGTCGACCTGACCGAGGTCGTCCACACCCGGGTCGGCGAGCCCGCCGACCACCTGGCGATCGAGGTCTGGGGCGAGGACACGGGGCTGCGCCGCCTGAAGCGGGCCTAGGGCACGGGGGCGGTGCCGGGGCTTGGCCGGCTCACCGGGGGCCGCCGCGGCGCAGGGTCCGCAGCGCCCCGGCGGCGTCGCGGACCTGGGCCAGGCGGCGCCGCAGCCGCCGGGCCCGGTGGCGGCGGCCGGCGCCGAGGCTGTCCAGGACCACGGCGGCGGCGTTGCGGCCCGGCCGGCCGGTGACCCCGCCGCCGGGGTGGGTGCCGGCCCCGGTCAGGAACAGCCCGCCCACCGGGGTCCGGTAGCCGGACAGGCTCGGCGACGGCCGGAACGACAGCAGCTGGTCCAGGCTCATCTCCACGTGGTTGGGGTTGGCGTGCGGGTTGCCGGTGCGGGCCACCCACTCCATGGGCCCGGTCAGGTGCCGCTCGACCGGGTCCAGGCTGGTCCCGAGCGCCTTGGAGGCCGCCCGCCAGGCGTGGTCGGCCGCCCGCTCCAGCGCGGCCCGGTCCCACGGCCCGTCGGCCCGGCGCCAGGGCACGAAGGTCGACAGCCACAGCGCCGCCCGGCCCGGCGGGGCCCAGCCCGCCTCCAGGGTCGAGGGAAAGGCCAGCATCAGTGGCGGCCGCGCGGGTACCACCCCCAGCCGGATGGCGGCGAAGGCCCGCTCCAGGTCGCCGGTGGTGTTGGCCGACAGCTGGAAGGCCCGCTCGAACCCGGGCGGCCCGGGCAGGGCCGGCATGGACGAGAGCACGGCGTCGACCTTGAGCTCGGTCACGTTCGCCCGCCCCACGTGGATGCGCCGGACCTCCTCGGCCACCGCCGCCGGGACGGCCCCAGGGTCGACCAGCTCTCCCAGCAGCCGCCGGGCGTCCAGCGCGGACACCACCGCCCGAGTGGCGGCGACCCGCTCGCCGCCGGCGTGCACGGCCACCGCCCGGCCCCCGGCGACCTCGACCCTGGTCACCGTAGCCCCGCAGCGCAGGCCGCCCCCGGCCGCCTCCAGGCACCGGACCAGGGCGTCGACCAGGGCCCGGGAGCCGCCGGCGGGCCGGGCCGCCGGGCGGCCGTGCCCGCCGGCCAGGAGCAGCGCTCCGGCCCCGGTGCCAGGGTCGGCCGGGGACTGCTGGGAGTGGGCCGCCCAGTGGGCCAGGGGGGCCTGGAGCCGCTCGTCGGCGATCACCGACCGGACCAGGGTCGAGGCCGACCCGAGCAGGGCCTGGAGGAACCGGCCGGCCTGGGGGCCGAGGGCGGCCTCGGCCAGGGCGGCCAGCTCGCGCAGGGACGGCGGCGGGCCGTCCTCGGTCTGGGTGAGCAGGGCGGCGCCGGCCGCCGCCCAGCCGGCGAAGCGCCGGTACGCCTCGGCGTCGGCCGCACCCACCACCGGGGCCAGGTGCTCGAGAGTCCGCTCCAGGGAGGCGTCGAAGGCCAGGGCCGTGCCGTCGTCGCAGGGGGCAAGGGTGACCTGGTCGCGGAGGTGGAAGCGGAGGCCGAAGCGGGCCTCCAGCTCCAGATCGCCGGCAACCCCGCTGCCGCGGATGCCGCCGTGCTCGTACGCGCCGACCTCCAGGCGCCCCCGCCCGCCGGGCAGGTCGACGGTGGCGATGCAGCCGCCGGGGCGGTCGGCGGCCTCCAGCACCAGCACCCCCAGCCCGGCCCTGGCCAGGTAGCAGGCACAGACCAGGCCGTTGTGGCCGCCGCCGATGACGACCACCTCGGCCTGGGTCATGCCGGGGTCACCTGGCTGGCTCCGGGCTCACCCGCCAGCCGCCGAGGCCGCCCGGCTCGAGGGCCCAGCCCATCCGCACCAGCCGCCGGGCCCGGGCGGCCAGGTGCCTGGGGAGCCGGGCGGCGTTGGTGACAAGGATCACGTCGGCCGCCTCGACCAGCCCGGCCGCCGCCTCGGTGTCGTCGAGCAGGGCCCCGAGGCAGGTCGCGGCCGAGTACTGCTGGACGATCGCCTCCAGCCGCCGCCGGGAGCGGGCGTCCACGGCCAGCACCCCCACCAGGGTGTCAGCCGGCAGCTCGACCAGGGCCCGCATGGCCTCCTGCGAGGCGACGAAGTTCAGCGGCACCACCTGGACGCCGTCGGGGGCCAGCTCGCGGGCCTCGGCCAGGTGGAAGTAGGGGGTGAGGACGACGTTGGCGTCCTTGAGCTGGCCCACCCCGGCGGCCGCTTCCTCGAACAGCAGGGGCTCGATCTTGACGCTGGTCTCGCGCTGGACCTGCTCCAGCCCCCGCTGGAGGTCGACCGGGTTGCACTCCAGGAACACCGTCCTCGGGGACGGCTGGAAGACCTCGTCGGCCACCCTGGCCACCAGCTCCTGGAACTCCAGCCGGTCGCCACCGACCAGGCGCCAGCGGACCGCCAGGCGGCGGATGGCCGCCTCGGCGTCGCGGACCCCGGTCTCGCCGGCCGGCAGGTCGCGCCGGACCATCGCCCCCCGGCGGCTCGTCGCCGTCACCCAGCCCTGGCGGGCCAGCTCCTGCACGGCCCGGCCGACCGTGCTCGGGCTGGTTCCGAGCTCAGCGGCCAGGGCCCGGACCGACGGCAGGGCGCCGCCGCGCGGGTACGCGCCGCGCAGCAGCCGTTCCTTGAGGGCCTCCTCGACGTCGCGGGCCGACAACATCACAGGCTGGCAACCTCCTTGCCCGACGTCAATCGTTCGCCGTGCCGCCGAAGCATATCCTCCCCGGGTCCGCGGCCCGATCGTCGGCGTCGTGTCCCTTGTCTGGGACAGTTGGTCAAGGATAGCGCTGGGCCGGGCTCATCCGAACCGGCCGTCGGCCAGGACCCGCTCGAGGCCCTGGGTCCCCCATTCGTCCACGACCAGGATGCCCGACGCCTTCAGGTACCAGATCCGCTGGAGGTAGCCGTCCTTGGGCTTGCCGGTAAGGGCGTCGACGCACCCGATCCGCCACTCGCGGTAGACGGCCTCCTTGCCGCCGACCTCGGCCGTCCCCTTCTTCGACGGCGTGGCCGGGGGCACCTCGGCGAGGCCGTCGCGATCCTTGGGGCAGCCCTCGACCCCGGCGCCCGGATGCCAGGGCTTGTCCGGGTCGAAGGGCGACAGCTCGCTGGCGATGGCGATCTGGCTGGGACCGAGGAGCAGGAACCCCGGGCAGTCGACCCCGCCGGCGCTGCGCCGGCAGGCCCGGCTGGTGACCACCTCGACGTGGTCGCCGCCCCCGCCGGCCCGCCAGCCCCGGACGAGGCGGATGGTCAGGTGCCGGAAGGTGAGCGGCGCCCCGGCCGGGCCCGTCTGCCCGGTGGTCAGCGGGACCCGGCCCGTGGTCGTCGGGATGGCCCCGGTGGTGGGCTCGGCGGTGATCCCGGGCCCGGTCGAGGTCGGCGCGCCGGCGGCCGTGCTCGGCGGAGGCACCCTGGTCGAGGAGTCGACCAGGGCCGGTCCCGACCCACCGCAGCCGGCCACGGCCCCGGCGAGCAGCACGGCCAGCATCCCCATGCCCCTGGAGTGCCGTCCCGGCAACCAAGCACCTCGCGCTTATCCCGGCTTTCCGCCTGAGCCGCTATCGTCGTCGCCGCCATGATGAAGCTCGACGCGCCCGAACGCGACATCCCCAGGGATCCGGCCGTGCTCCGCCTGCCCCCGGCGGCCCTGCTGGTGGTGGCTGGCGTGCCTGGCGCCGGCAAGACCACCCTGCTGTCGCGCGTCGAGGCCCCCGGGTCGCTGGTCCTGGACCCGGAGCCGATCCGGGCCCGGCTCGAGCGCCGGCTCGGCCCGCTCCCCTACCGCCTCTGGCGGCCCCTGGTCCACGCCGAGCACGTCGCCCGGGTGCTGCTCGCCCTGCCCGGCGGATCGGGCCTGATCGTCCACGACACCGGCACCCGCGGCTGGCGCCGGCGTCTGCTGGCCGGCCTGGCCCGCCGCTTCGGCCGCGGCGGGCACCTGCTCCTGCTCGACGTCAGCGCCGGGGCCGCTCTGGAGGGCCAGCGCCGGCGGCGCCGGGCCCTTGTCCCGGCCGGCTTCGCCGCCCACTGGCGCCGCTGGCGGCGGCTCCGGGCCGGGCTCGCCGACCCGCTGGTGCCCGGCGCCGCCGGCTCCGGCCTGGCCGCAGAAGGCTGGGCCTCGGTCCGCCTCCTCGACCGCCTGGCCGCCGACCGCCTCAACCGGGTCGAGATCCCCGCCCGCTGACCGCCCCGCCCTCCCCGGCGGGAACCGCCCGGCCCGGTCCGGGCGTGTAGAAAGTGGATCGTCCGGGGCAAGGAGGATCGGAGCGGTCGTGGCGGACGAGGGGTTCACGGTGTTCTTCGAGGGCGCGTACCCGCGTGTGGTCGGCCAGTTGCAGCTCCTGACCGGCGACCTGGCCGCGGCTGAGGACGCCGCCCAGGAGGCCTTCGTCCGTGCCGCCAGCCGCTGGCGGCAGCTGTCGCGCTACGACCAGCCCGAGGCCTGGGTCCGCATGACCGCCTTCCGCCTCGCCATCGACCAGCTGCGGCGGGCGAGTCGCCTGCGCCGGCTGCTCGCCCGGCTCGGTTCCCGCCGGGCGCCCGACGCCGAGCTCGACCCCCAGGACCGCGCCGTGGTCGAGGCCCTGGGGCGGCTGCCGCTGCCCCTGCGCGAGGTGCTGGTGCTCCACCACTGCCTCGACCTGCCGGTGGAGACGGTGGCCACCCAGACCGGGGTGAGCGTCGGCACGGTCAAGTCGCGGCTGTCCCGGGGCCGCGAACGCCTGGCCGAGCTCCTCGCCCCGGACCGGCCCCGGGCGGTCCCCGATCCATCCGGGGCGGTCCCCGAGCCGACCCGCGAACCCAAGGAGGAGCGGCATGCCCGGCCGTGACCTGCCCGACCTGGAGGAGCGGCTGCGCCAGCTGCCCGCCGCCCTGGCCGTCAGGGCGCCGGCCGGGCTGGCCGAGCGCGTCGCCCACCGGGGCCGCACCCGCCGCCGGCTGCGCCGGGCCGGCGCCGCCACGGTCGTGGCCGCCCTGCTCGCCGGGGCCGTCCTCACCCGGGCGGTGGTCCTCGACCGGACCCCGCCGCCGGTCCTCAACCCTGGCCTGCTGGCCCAGAACGCCACCCCGGCCCAGCTGGCCGGCGGCCACTGGCAGGCCCTGCCACCCCTCCCAGCCGGGCAGCTCACCCCCAGGGACCAGGCCGCGGTGGTCTGGACGGGCCGCCAGCTGCTGGTGTGGGGCGGGGCGAGCGTCCGGCCCTTGCGGGTCTACGACGACGGGGCCGCCTACGACCCGGCGACCCGGGCGTGGACGCCGCTCCCCCGCGCCCCGGAGTCCCAGTGGCTCGAGGGCAACCATGGGCTGGCCGTGTGGACCGGCCGCGAGATGCTGGTCTGGGGTGGCATCACCATCCCCGACCCCGTCGGCCGGCCCAACGCCGGCTGGCCCGCCCAGGGGGTCGCCTACGACCCGGAGCGGCGGGCCTGGCGGTGGGTCGCGCCCGCGCCGGCCGAGCTCAAGGGCTTCCACCTGTGGTCGGTCTGGACGGGCCGCGAGCTGCTGGCCGGGAGCGTCGAGGAGGCCGGCGAGGCCGGGAGCGTGGCCGCGGCCGTCTACGACCCGGCGGCCGACCGCTGGCGGATGCTGCCCCCGAGCCCCGGGCTCAGCCGCGGGAGCCGCACCCTGGTGGCCAGGTCGGCCATGTGGGCCGGGTCGCGGCTACTGGTCTGGAACTACCTGCAGGCCACGCCGCGGCCCCGCAACGAGGAGAGCGGCATCGCCGACCGCCCCGACACCCGGCCCGCCGGCATCGACCTTTGGGCCTACGACCCGGCCGCCGGCCGCTGGAGCGTCCTGCCGGACCCGCCCGATGCGGTCCGCGAGGTGGTGGCGAACGCCTCGATGACCTGGACCGGCCGGGAGGTGGTGATCGTCGGGGCGCGCGAGGAGTCGGTCGCCGGCCGCCAGCGGTTCGTCACCCAGGCCGGGCACTACGATCCCGACGGGGCGGCGTGGGAGCCGTTCGACCGGCCGCCCCGCCCCGTCGCCGCCAGGCTCGGCTGGGGGAGCGCCGTCGCCTGGACCGGAGCTTCGCTGGTGGAGCCGGGCAACGCCGTCTACGACCCGGACCCGGGCCGTTGGCTGCGCCTGCCGGCGGAGCCCAGTGGCCGGGCCTCGCCGCCCATGACCTCCGGGGACGCGACCCGCGCCCTCCTGCGCCTGCGCTCCGGGGCCGGTGACCCGACCCAGGTCTGGGCGCTGGTCCCGGCCGCCCCGGCCGCCGGGCCCTGACCCGTCCGCCCCGGCTCGGCCGCCGGACCTTGAGGCCGCCCCGTCGCTGCGGCCCCGCGTGTCCGGCTGCTCCTGCTCGGCCTGCTGCTGGCGGTGGCCGGGCTGCTGGCCGCCCCGTCCGGCGCCGCCGCCGCCGGCACGGCGGCCACCGACCCGTCGGCCACCGCCGACCGGCTGACCAGGTCCCTCGGCGCCCGGTCGGCCGGCGCCTACCTGGACGCCTCGGGCCGCCTGACCGTCAACGTCCTCAACGCCGGCGCGGCCACCCAGGTCCGGTCCGCCGGGGCGACCCCCAAGCTGGTCACCCGCGGCCTGGCCCGCCTGGAGGGCGAGCTGGGGCGTGGACCTGCCGTCCAACACCGTGCTCGTGAAGTTGCCCGCCGGGGCCGGGGCGGGCTTCGTGGCCAAGGCGCGGTCGTTCGGGGCCGCGGTCCGGGTCCAGCAGAACCGGGCCGTCCAGACCCAGGCCTTCTACGGCGGCCAGGCCATCCTGCACAGCGGGTCGCGCTGCTCGGCCGGGTTCAACACCCGCAGCGGCAGCGGCCGCAACTACGTGCTCACCGCCGGCCACTGCACCAACCTGGGCGGCACCTGGACGACCTCGAGCGGGCAGACGATCGGGCCGGTGGCCGCGTCCAGCTTCCCCGGCAACGACTTCAGGGCCATCCGGCAAGACCTGCGGCACCGTGCAGGCCTACAACGTGACCGTCCGCTACGCCGAGGGCACCGTCTTCGGCCTCACCCGGACCAACATCTGCACCCAGCCAGCCGACGAGCCGCTGAGCGTCTACGGGCTGACCTTGCTCTGACGGCTCCGGTGGAGGGCTGGCCACCTCAGGCGGGGATCCACGCCACCGAGGTGGTCAGCTCCTCCAGCACGTCACCGAGCGGCTCGACCCCGATCCCCGGTCCCCTGGGGACGGCGAGGTGGCCGTCCTCGAGGACGAACGGGGCGGTGAGGTCCTGGCGGTAGTAGCGGTCGGAGGCCGAGGTGTCGCCGGGGAGGGTGAACCCGGGGAGGGCGGCCAGGGCGACGTTGGCGGCCCGGCCCAGGCCGGTCTCCAGCATCCCGCCACACCATAGGGGCACGCCCAGGGGCCGGCAGGCGTCGTGGAGCCGCCTGGCCTCCAGGTAGCCGCCGACCCGGCCGGCCTTGACGTTGACGATCCTGCAGGCGCCCATGGCGACGGCGTCCACCGCCGACCTGGCTGAGGTGATCGACTCGTCCAGGCACACCGGGGTGGCCAGCCGCCGGGCCAGCTCGGCGTGGCCGGCCAGGTCGTCCTCGGCCAGGGGCTGCTCGATCAGCAGCAGCCCGAACTGGTCCAGGCCGGCCAGGTGGCCGGCGTCGGCCAGGGTGTAGGCGGCGTTGGCGTCGACCTGGAGCGGCAGGTCGGCGCCGAAGCGCTCGCGCACCGCGGCCACCGGCTCCAGGTCCCAGCCGGGCTCGATCTTGAGCTTGATGCGGAGGTATCCCTGGTCGAGGTAGCCGGCCACGGCGTCCAGCAGCTCGGGCACCGAGTCGTGGATGCCGACCGACACCCCGGCCGGGACGCGGTCGCGGGTCGCGCCCAGGTGGGCGGCCAGCGAGCGGCCGGCGGCCCGCAGCCAGGCGTCGAGCACGGCCAGCTCCAGGGCCGCCTTGGCCATGCGGTGGCCCTTGACGAAGGCCATCGCCTGCCTGGCCGCATCCGGGTCGAGGTCCCCGGCGGCGGCCACGGCCGGGACCAGGAACCGGCGCAGGACGTCGGCGGCGCCGTCGGCGTACTCCGAGGAGTAGCGGGGCTCGGCCGCGGCCACGCACTCGCCCCAGCCCTCGGCGTCGCCGGTGACGGCCCGGACCAGCAGCACGTCCCGGTCCCGCTCGACCCCGAACGAGGTCCGGAACGGCGACACCAGCGGCAGGGCGACCCGCCGCAGCTCGATCCCGGTGAGCTTCACCGGTCCTCCACCAGGTAGCGGTCGGGGTGACGCAGGAACCCGGTGACCGTCGCTCCCCCGGCCAGCCGGCCGCCCAGGGCCTGGCGGACGGCCGCCCGCCAGGCCCGCCGTCCCGCCGGGTCCATGCGCTCGACGTCGGGCGGGACAGCCACCGTGACCGCCAGGGCGCCGGTCGTGTGGGCCACCGGCTCCAGGCCGGGGCCGGCCTCCAGGGCCGGCTCGGCCCCCGGCGGGACGGCCGGCTGGCGGGGCGTGCCGGCGCAGGCGGCGGCGACCGCCGGGTCCTGGAGCCGCCAGGTCAGCAGCAGCCGGTCGCTGGCCATGCCGGCGTTGATGGCATCGGTCATGGGGCCGTAGAAGTCCTCCAGGTAGCCGGTGGGGGTCGCCCCCAGCTTGGCCAGGTTGAACCAGGCGTTGCGGGCCACCAGCGGGTCGAAGGTCCAGATGACGGCGGCCAGCCCCCGAGCCACGGCCCAGGCCCGCTGGTGGACCTTGAGCGCGAACCCGACCCCGCGGTGCTCCCGGCCGGGCGCGACCCCGGTGATGTGGGAGTGGAGGGCGAGCTCGGGCGGCGCCGTGAAGAACCCGGCGCTGGCCCCCACCATCCGGGTCCCGGCGAACGCTCCGGCCACATAACATCCCGAATGGGCGAGCGCCCGCAGCAGCTCCCCGGTCATCGGCGAGGGGTTCCCCTCGGCCGGCCGCCACACCGCTTCGAAGAGCCGCTGTGCCGCCGCGAGCTGGTCCATCTGGTGGAGCTCCCGCACCACGACGTCGGCCGCCGCCGCCGCGGCCGCCGCTGCCTGGGTCGCCTCCGGGGGTTCGGGCCCCCCCTGGCTCATGGTCGGGGTCATGCCCGGATGCTATCCGGCGGGCTAGATCTCCTTCAGGCCGACGTAGTTCTCGGCGAGGCTGCGGGCGGCGGGCTCGGAGGCGGCCAGGTAGTCGAGGCGGGCCTGCTGGACCCGGCGGGCGAAGGCGTCGTCGTCGGGGGCGCGGTGCAACAGGGTGGTCATCCAGGTGGAGAAGTCCTGGGCTCGCCAGACGCGGCGCAGGCAGGTGGCCGACCAGGCGTCCAGCTGCGCCGCGTCGCCGGTGCGGTACCAGGCGGCCAGGGCCTCGGCGAGGACGCGGACGTCGGCCACGGCCAGGTTCATGCCCTTGGCCCCGGTCGGGGGGACGATGTGGGCGGCGTCGCCGGCCAGGAACAGCCGGCCGTGGCGCATCGGCTCGATGACGAAGCTGCGCATGCCGGTGACACCCTTGTCGAGGATCGGCCCCTCGTCCAGGGTCCAGCCGTCGTCGGTGGCCAGCCGGGCCTGGAGCTCCTCCCAGATGCGGTCGTCGGGCCAGCCCTCGATCGGCTCGTCCGGCGCCACCTGGAGGTACAGCCGGGTCAGCTCGGGCGAGCGCATGCTGTGGAGGGCGAACCCGCGCTCGGAGGCGGCGTAGACGATCTCCTCGCTGGAGGGGGCGACCGCGGCCAGCACCCCCAGCCAGGCGAACGGGTAGGCGTGCTCGAACACCCGCCGGGCGGCCGCGGGGACGGCGTCGCGGCACACCCCGTGGAAGCCGTCGCAGCCCGCGACCACGTCGCAGTGGAGCTCCTGGTCCCGGCCGTCGTGGCGGAACCGGATCAGCGGCCGGTCGCCCGCCACCCCCTCCAGGCGGACGTCGTCGACCTCGAACAGGACCTGCCCGCCCGCCTCCAGCCGGGCCCGGATCAGGTCCTTGACGACCTCCTGCTGGCCGTAGATGGTGATCGACCGGCCGGTCAGCTCGGTCAGGGGGACGCGGTGGCGGCGGCCACCTGAGCGCAGCTCGATGCCGTGGTGGACCATGCGCTCGCGGTGCAGCCGGTCGGCCACCCCGGCCTGCTCCAGCAGCTCGACCGTCCCCTGCTCGAGGACCCCGGCCCGGACCCGCTGCTCCACGTAGTCGCGGCTGCGCAGCTCCAGCACCACCGAGTCGATCCCCTCCAGGTGGAGCAGGTGCGACAGCAGCAGCCCGGCCGGGCCGGCGCCGACGATCCCCACCTGGGTGCGCATGCCGGCCATGCTATGCCAGCCCGGCCGGGCCGGTCAGGGCACCAGGGTTGGGCGTTCCGGGAGCGTTCCGCGCACCGCCGGGTGGCTCGGCCAGGCGCTCACTGCCCCGCCGTCAGCGGGGCCGCAGGGACCATGTGGCGGTGACGGCGGCCCACACGACCGTCTCCCCCGGCTCGACGGCCGGGCCGGCCTGCCGGACCGTCAGGCGCGCGCCGGTCACAGCAGCCCCACCGTGCCCTCCAGGCCCGGGTCCACCTCGTCCTCCTCCCGTCGCCGCCGGCCGGTCAGGACCAGGCGAGGGCGGACCGTGCCGCCCAGTAGGCCTCGGCCGGCTCGGCCAGGGCGGCCAGCTCCTCCAGCTCCCCCGGGTCCAGCTCGACCTGGAGGGCGGCCAGGTTGGCCTGGAGCTGGCCGGCGGTGACGGCACCGGACAGGACCACGTCGGCCCAGGGGTTGGCCAGCACGGCCGCCAGGGCGACGGCGTCCACCCCGACCCCGTGGCGGCTGGCGACCCGGCCGAGGGTGGCCGCGGCCGGCCCGGTGCCGTGCGGGCTGAGGCGGCCGTTGGCCACCGCCTCCTTGACGATCACCCCCCACCCGGCCGCGCTCGCCTCGGCCAGGGCCGGCCCCGCCGACCGCTCCAGCAGGTTCCAGGTCGCCTGCACGCAGGCGAACGGGGCCGCCCCGCCGGCGGTGACCTCGAGGGCGCGGCGGATGGTGTCGGCTTGGCCAGGCCCGCTGGTCGACAGCCCGGCCACGATGCCCTGGTCGCGCAGCCGGGACAGCTCGTCCAGGACGGCCCGGTCCTCGAGCACCCCGGAGTCCAGGGTGGCCGAGTGGATCTGGTAGAGGTCCAGGTGGCCGCCGAGCAGCTCCCGGCTCTCGGCCGCCTGGCGGGTCAGGGCCTCCAGCGAGTGGTCCTTGACCTCGTGGGTGCCGGCGTCCATTCGCCAGTCGCCGACGTAGGTGTAGCCCCACTTGGAGCCGACCGTGACCTCGGCCGGGTCGATCCCCCGGGCATGCAGCCAGGAGGCCAGGAACGCCTCGGCCCGGCCGTAGGAGCGGGCCGCGTCCAGGTACCGGACCCCGGCCGCCCAGGCCGCGTCCAGCACCTGGTGGGAGCGCCGCTCCAGGTCGTCCACGTCGCGGTCGCCGCCCAGGTCGGCGTCGCGGCCGAGGTCGATGTAGGCCGGCCGGCCGAGGGCGGCCAGGCCGAGCCCGACCGGGGTGACCTCCAGGCCGGTGACGCCGAGGGGGCGGAGCCGCACCGCGGAGGTCAGGCGCCGGCGATCGAGGTGCCGGCCGAGAGGAGGTCCTCGCAGGCCTGCGCGACCCGGGCGGCCATCGAGCCCTCGGCCTTGGCCATGTAGGTGCGGGGGTCGTAGGTCTTCTTCACGCCCACGTCGCCGTCGACCTTGAGCACGCCGTCGTAGTTCTTGAACATGTGGTCGGCGATCGGCCGGGTGAGGGCGTACTGGGTGTCGGTGTCGACGTTCATCTTGACCACGCCGTAGCCGATGGCCTCGCGGATCTCGGCCAGCAGGGACCCCGACCCGCCGTGGAAGACCAGGTCGAACGGCTTGTCCGTGCCGACCTTGTCGCCGACGGCGCGCTGCAGCTCGGCGAGCAGCTCGGGGCGGAGCTTGACGTGGCCCGGCTTGTAGACGCCGTGGACGTTGCCGAAGGTGGCGGCCAGCAGGTAGCGACCCCGCTCACCGGTGCCGAGGGTCTCGGCGGTGCGCAGGGCGTCCTCGGGGGTCGAGTAGAGCTTGTCGCTCATCTCCCCGACGACGTCGTCCTCCTCGCCCCCGACCACGCCGATCTCCATCTCCATGACCAGCTTGGCCTTGGCGCACTCGGTCAGCAGCTCGTCGGCGATCTGGAGGTTCTCGTCCAGGGGCACGGCCGACCCGTCCCACATGTGCGACTGGAACAGCGGTTCCTCGCCGCGTGCCACCCGCTCCTGGGACAGCTTGATCAGCGGGCGCATGTAGCCGTCGAGCTTGTCCTTGGGGCAGTGGTCGGTGTGCAGGGCGATGTTGACGGCGTGCTTGGCCGCGACCACGTGGGCGAACTCGGCCAGGGCGACCGCGCCGGTGACCATGTCCTTGAGGCGCTGGCCGGACAGGAAGGCCGCGCCGCCGGTGGAGATCTGCACGATGCCGTCGCTGCCGGCCTCGGCGTAGCCGCGGATGGCCGCGTTCAGGCTCTCCGAGGAGGTCACGTTGATGGCCGGGTACGCGAACCCGCGCTCCTTGGCCCGGTCGAGCATCTCGCTGTACACGTCGGGGGTGGCGATGGGCATGATGGCGCTCCTCGTTCGGGGGCCGGCGTGTCGTGGCGAACAGTATCTTCCCTACCGGCGTGTCCCGATACCCCGGATCGTTGACCGTTCCATCATCCGGTCAGCCGTCGTCGCCGGACAGCAGGTCGTGGAGGCTCTGGTGCTCCTCGCGGCAGGCCAGGCAGCCGGCGAGGTGGGCCCGGAGGCCGGGGAGCCGGGTGTCGGGGTCGACCCCGGCCAGCTCCAGCTCGACGTAGCGGTCGAGCTCGGCGAAGCACTCGTCGCAGCCCACCTCCGGCTCCTCGGGGCCGAGCAGCCCTTCGATGTGGCTCATGGGCGGGTCACCTCCTCCCCCGCGAGCAGGCCGGTGGCGGTCAGGTGGGCGCGCAGCTTGCGCCGGGCGTCGTGGATGGTCTTGTAGAGGGCGCCCCGGGTGGTGCCGCGCCGCTCGGCCAGCACGTCCAGGGGGACCCGGCCGGCGACCACGGTGAGCAGCACCTCGCGCTGGTGGGGGGTGAGGACCTCGGCCACGGCGGCCCGCACGGCGCCCAGCAGCTCGGCGTGCTCGGCGGCGGCCTCGGGGTGGCCGTCGGCGGCGGCCATCGCCCACCAGTCCTCGGGCGGGCGCGGCAGCTCGCGGTCCCGCCAGGCCATGCGCCGGGCCTTGGTGGCCGCCTCCAGCAGGGCGAACTTGTACGCCCAGGTGGTGAACCGGCTGAGGCCACGGAAGTCGGCCAGGCGGGCCAGCACCCCCATCATGGCGTCGTCGGCGGCCTGGACGGCCAGGTCGGCGCGCTCGCCCGCCGACAGGCCGGGCAGCTGGCCGCGGCGGCGGCTCAGCTCGAACCGGGCCGCCCGCAGCAGCAGGGCGTGCAGCCGTTCCAGGGCCGCGTCGCGGTCGGCGCCGTCGCCGGCCAGGGCGGCCACCCAGGCACGCGACTCCGGGTCCATCACCGGGTCCACGCCCGGGAGCCTAACAGCCAGGGCAGCGCGCATCGACAGCCTCCATGCCCAGGTTGGTGTCGCCACCGGCCGGGGTCTTACCGGTAAGACCGGCCGGCGGCGCGACACCAAGTCCTTTCGAACGCTGTCCGCCGCTCGCACCCAGGAGGTGCTCCATGGCCGCAGTCCCCGAGCAGGCCCGCCAGGCCTACCGGCTCCTGCACGTCGGCTTCGTCGTCGCGCCCGTGCTGGCCGGGCTCGACAAGTTCTTCAACGTCCTGGTCGACTGGGACCGGTACGTGGCCCCGGCCGTCACCGACGTCCTGCCCGTCAGCGCCCACACCCTCATGCTGGTCGTCGGCGTCATCGAGATCGCCGCCGGGGTCCTGGTCGCCCTGCGGCCGCGCATCGGCGGGTACGTGGTCGCGGTCTGGCTGTGGGCCATCATCGTGAATCTCCTCGTCGCCGGTGACTTCTTCGACATCGCCCTGCGCGACTTCGGGCTCTCGCTCGGCGCCCTGGCCCTGGCCCGCCTGGCCGAGGCGTTCGCCGTGACCGGCCGCGCCGCCCCGGCCGTCGCCGCCAGCACCGGCCGGCCACGGTGACCGCGGTCGCCGACCGGCACCTCCGGGTCGCCCGGCCGCTCGGCCGGGTCGACCTGGAGGCGGCTGAGGCGGCCGCCCGGGACCTGCTCGCCGCCCTGGGCGCCGACCCGGCGGACGAGGACCTGGCCGGCACCCCTCGCCGGGTCGCGGCCGCCTACGCCGAGCTGCTCACGCCGGTGCCGTTCGTCCCCACCACCTTCCCCAACGACGAGGGCTACGACGAGCTGGTGGTGGCCCGCGACATCCCCTTCTCGTCGCTGTGCCGCCGTCATCTGCTGCCGTTCACCGGCGTGGCCCATGTCGGCTACCTCCCCGGCGACCGCATCCTCGGGCTGTCCAAGCTGGCCCGGGTGGTGGGGCTGTTCGCCCGCGACCTCCAGACCCAGGAGCGGCTCACCGCCCAGGTCGCCGGCTGGCTCACCGAGCACCTGGCCCCCCGCGGGACCGGGGTGGTCGTCGACGCCGAGCACCTGTGCGTGACCGTCCGCGGCGTCCAGGCCCCAGGGGTCCGGACGGTCACCTCGGCCCTGCGCGGCCGGGTCCGCGACGACCCCCGGACCCGGGCCGAGTTCCTCGCTCTGGCGACGACGATGAGAGGATGAGGCGTCCGTCGGCATTCCTGGAGGGCGCCCGTGATCTACCGCGACCGTCTGGCCGGGCTGCTGGAGCGCGAGCGCGCCACCTTCGCCGAGCGCCACCCCCGTAGCCGCGCCGCCTACCTGGCGGCCACCGAGCACCTGCTCGGCGGCGTCCCCATGACCTGGATGAACAAGGCGGCCGGGCGGTTCCCGGTGTACCTGGCCGAGGCCAGAGGGGCGACGGTGGTCGACATCGATGGACATCGCTATGTCGATCTGTGCCTGGGCGACACCGCGGCCATGGCCGGGCACTCGCCGGCGCCCACGGTCGCGGCCGCCCGGCGGCGCTTCGCCGAGGCCGGCGGGGCCACGGCCATGCTCCCGACCGAGGACGCGGCCTGGGTCGGGGCCGAGCTGGCCCGCCGGTTCGGGGTGCCGCGCTGGAGCTTCAGCCTGACCGCCACCGACGCCAACCGCTGGGCCCTGCGCCTGACCCGCCTCGTCACCGGCCGCCCCAGGATCCTGGTGTTCAACTACTGCTACCACGGCACCGTCGACGAGGCCTTCATCACCCTCGCCGCCGACGGGGCGGGCTCGCGCGAGGGCAACGTCGGGGCGCCGGTCGACCCGGCCGTCACCACCCGGGTGGTCGAGTTCAACGACCTCGACGCCCTCGACCGTGCGCTCGCCCACGGGGACGTGGCCTGCGTGCTGATGGAGCCGGCGCTGACCAACATCGGGATCGTCCTGCCCGCCCCCGGCTACCTGGAGGGGGTGCGGGAGCTGACCCGTCGCCACGGCACCCTGCTGATCAACGACGAGACCCACACGCTGTCGGCCGGGCCGGGTGGCTGCACCATGGCCTGGGACCTGGAGCCCGACCTGGTGACCGTGGGCAAGGCGATCGCCGGGGGGATCGCCGCCGGCGCGTACGGGGTGTCGGCCGAGGTCGCCGACCGGGTCGCCGCCCACCGCGATGCCGACCTGATCGACACCGGCGGGGTCGGCGGCACCCTGGCCGGCAACGCCCTGTCGGTGGCGGCCATGCGGGCCACCCTCGAGCACGTCCTCACCGAGGAGGCCTTCGAGCACATGGTCAAGCTCGGGACCCGGTTCACCGAGGGCGTCCAGGGGGTGATCGACGGCTGCGGGGTACCCTGGTCGGTGGTGCAGCTCGGGGCCCGGGCCGAGTACCGGTTCACCAGCCCCGCGCCGGTCAACGGCGGCCAGTCGGCCGCCGCCGGCGACGACCAGCTCGACGACTACCTCCATGTCTACCTGCACAACCGGGGCGTGCTGATGACCCCGTTCCACAACATGGCCCTGATGTGCCCGGCCACCACCGCCGCCGACGTCGACACCCACACCGAGGTGTTCGCCGCCGCCGTGGCCGAGCTGGCCCGCGACCGGGCCTGAGGGCCTGAGGCGGCTACCAGCGGGTGTAGAGCAGCACCTGGATGGCCAGGGCCTGGCCCAGGAGCAGCCCGGCGACCAGGGCCGGGCGGGCCCGCCAGCGCAGCAGCTGGCCGGCGGCCGCCACCACCGCGAACGGGACCAGGAACTGCCACATGCGCTCGACCTCGCCGCGGGTGTGGCCCCAGCAGGCGGCGGCCAGCAGGGCGGCGGCGGTGGCGGCCTCGAACGACCCCCAGGCCCGTTCCCGGACCACGGTGGCCAGCCGGGCCACCAGGGCCGCGGCCAGGGGGAAGCCGAGGATCACGGCGAAGGCGAGCAGGTCACCGAAGATCCACACCCACCAGACCCGCTGCTCGGTCCCGGGGGCGTGGCTCCAGAAGTCGTCCACCGCGGTCACGGAGGCGACGACGTCGTAGCCGGTGGTGACCCACAGCAGCCCGGCCAGGGCGGCCACCACGGCGGTGGTGGCGGCCGCCCAGCGGAGCACCGGACCCCAGTCGTGGGCCGCTCGCGCGGCCAGGGCCCGAACGGCCAGGAAGGGCAGGACCAGGACGGCGGCGAAGGTGAGCATGGAGGCCAGCCAGAGCATGGCCCCGCCGGCCACGGTCCAGGGCCAGGAGCGCCGGCGCAGGCCTCGGTCGGCGGCCAGGGCGGCCCCGGCCAGCACCGGCGCCCACATGGCGTCGGCCGAGGTGGCCACGTACAGCACCGTCACCGGGGCCAGGGCCCAGCACAGCACCGCGAGCCGCTCGCCCTCATCGCCCAGCGCGTCGCGGGCCAGGCCGGCCACCACCAGCAGCCCGAGGCAGCCGGCGGCCACGGTGGCCAGGGCGGCCGCGTCCAGGCCGGCCCAGACCCGGTCGACGAGCACGTAGAACAGCGTCGCGAACGGCGGGTGCTGGGCGGCGAAGTCGGGCAGCCCCGGTACCCGGGCGGGGAAGTCGCCCAGGAAGGCCGGGACCGGCCCGACCTGGCCGACCGCCCACGGGTACTCGCCCACGAACGCCAGCGGCGCCTTCCAGGCGGCTGTCCCCCCGTCCAGGGCGGCGACGGCCAGGGTCAGGGCGGCTGCCGCGGCCAGCGACCCGCCCAGACACGCCCACCGGGCCAGCTCCGCGGCCCGGGCCAGGGCGACCAGGGCGGCCGCGGCGGCCAGGACCACCGGGAGGGCGACCAGGGCCGCCCCAGCATCCAGGGCAGGCCGCCAGAACAGGTACGAGGGCCAGCTGTAGTACCAGGGCCAGCTCGGCACCGAGAACGGCACCCCGCCGAAGCGGCGCATGCTCAGGGTGCCGGCCACCCCGACCGCGATCAGGCAGGAGGTCGTGACCGCGGTTGTCACCAGGACCGGCCGGTCGCTGGTGGACCGTCCGCCGGTCGGGCTCGGGATCCGGGCGAGCACCTTCATGGCGTGGCCGAGCGTATACCGAGAGCGGCCGGAATTGGCTCAGGCTGCGCCCCGGATGTGGGCCAGGAGCCGGTCGCGCACCTCGGCCGATCGTTCGATCGGGGGGCCGTGGCCGCAGCCGTCGAGGACGACCTCCTCGACCGAGCCGCCGCCGGCCCGGTAGCGCTCCAGCATGGCCCGGGTCTGGGCGATCTGGGGCTGGGGCGGGAACACCTCCGTGCCCGGCCAGCCGGGGACGGCCCCCAGCTTGCCCAGGGTGCCGAAGTCGAACATCGACTCGTCCGAGATGACCTGGTCCTGGTCGCCCCGCAGCCACAGCACGGGCGGCTTGGTGGTGAGCCCGGCGAAGGCGGTGGTGTCGCACCACTTGCCCGAGAAGGCGTTGTTGACCCCCGAGCTGCCGGGGGCGACCCCGGGCCAGTTCGGCGAGGTCACGAGGTCGCCCGGGTAGCCGGTGTCGCCGCAGTGGGTCAGCAGGACCTCGGCCATGAGCTCGTCCTCGTCGGGCGCCTTGTAGGTCGGCGACCAGAAGAAGGTCCGCATCACCACCCGGGGGCTGGAGGCCGGGTCGTCCTCGGAGTCGTCGCCGGCGGCCATCCGGCGGACGAAGTCGGGGGCGGCCGTGCCCCCGCCGGTGCCGGCCCAGTCGTCCCAGCAGGGCGTCCCGTCCACGTCCTTGCTGCCCCCGAACCCGTAGGGGGCAAGGGGCGCGGCCAGAGCGATGCTGGCCAGCTGGTCGCCGTGGTCGATCGCGTACTGCTGGACGACTCCCCCGCCGTTGGACCAGCCGGCGACGTGCAGGCGGCCGTTCCCCGTCCAGCCGAGGGCCTCGACCAGGGCGTGCAGGTCGTCGCTCCAGTCGCGCAGCCCGCGGGTGGCGTCGACCGGCTTGTGCTCGGTCCGGCCGAAGGCGCGCAGGTCGGGGGCGACCAGCCGGTAGCCGCCCGGGAAGCCGTCGGCCACGTCCCGCCAGAACCGGCCGGTGGTGATGTTGCCGTGGACCAGCAGCACCGGCACGCCGTCCTCGGGCCCGCTGACCCAGCAGTGGGTGCGGATGCGGCTGGTCTCCACCATCACCTTGTCCATGGCTGCCTCCCTGGGTGGTCGCTCCTCGTAAGCCCGTAAGGTAGTGCTTTCCGGAGACCGGAGGAGGGCCGGGTGGAGCTGCGGGTCGAGGTCGAGCCGGGCGAGGTCGGGTTGGACACCGGGCGGCTGGCCTGGATCGACCGCCACTTCACCCGCTACGTGGAGGACGGCCGCCTGCCCGGCTGGCTGGTCCTGGTCAGCCGGCACGGTCGCGTGGCCCACCTGGCCACCTGCGGACACCGCGACCTCGAGGCCGGCCTGCCGGTGGAGGTCGGCACCCGGTTCCGCATCTACTCGATGACCAAGCCGGTGACCGCGGTGGCGGCCATGCAGCTGTACGAGCAGGGGGCGTTCGCCCTCAAGGACCCGGTGGAGCGGTTCATCCCCGCCTTCGCCGACCTCCGCGTCTACCGCGACGGGTCGGCCCCGAACCCGCGGACCGAGCCGGCGACCCGGCAGATGCGGATCTGGCACCTGCTCACCCACACCGCCGGCCTCACCTACGGGTTCCACTACGCCCACCCGGTGGACGAGCTGTACCGGGCGGCCGGGTTCGAGTGGGCGCCCCCGGACGGCAAGGACCTGGCCGAGTGCTGCGACATCTGGGCCGGGCTGCCCCTGCTGTTCGAGCCGGGCAGCGAGTGGAACTACTCGGTGGCCAGCGACGTGCTGGGCCGGGTGGTCGAGGTGGTCAGCGGCCAGCCCCTTGACGAGTACTTCGCCGAGCACATCTTCGGGCCGCTGGGCATGGCCGACACCGGCTTCTGGGTCGAGGAGCCGGCCCAGGGCGAGCTCGCCGCCCTGTACGTCGCCGCCGGCGGCGGGACGGCCCGCCACGACCAGATGGGCGGCCGGGCCCTGCGCCGCCCCGCCTGCCTGGACGGCGGGGGTGGGCTGGTCTCGACCACCGCCGACTACCACCGCTTCACCCAGGCCCTGCTGCATGGGGGCGAGCTGGACGGGGCCCGGATCCTGGGCAGCCGCACCCTGGCCTACATGGCCCGCAACCACCTGCCCGGCGGGGCCGACCTCGAGAGGATCGGGCGGCGGCTGTTCGCCGAGACCACCTTCGACGGGGTCGGCTACGGCCTCGGGTTCGCCGTCCTGCTCGACCCGGTGGCCAACAAGGTCCTGTCGACCACGGGCGAGCTCGCCTGGGGCGGGGCGGCCAGCACGTTCTTCTTCGTCGACCCGGTCGAGCGGCTCACCGCCATCTTCATGACCCAGCTGGTGCCGTCCAGCACCTACCCGCTCCGCTCGGAGCTGCGCCAGCTCGTCTACCAGGCCCTGGTCGACTGACCGGCGGGGCCGCTACTCGGTGCGGGCGAAGCGGGCCACGGCCAGGCCGAGCAGGACCAGGCAGGTGGCGGCCACGATCGCCACCTGCAGCGCCACCGGGACGTGCCACCCGGCCCAGGTGATGCCGGGGTTGAAGGTGGCCCGGGCGGCCGCGCTCAGGTCGAGGTAGTCGAACACCACCGTCCGGATCGGCTCGACGGCGTAGGTCATGGGGTTGAGGGTGGTGGCCACGTGCAGCCAGCCGGGCAGGTTGGACAGGGGGAACAGCGACCCCGACAGGAACATCAGCGGGGTGATGGTCAGCTGGACCAGGGGCATGGCCGACTGGACCTGCTTGACCCGGGCGGACAGGAACAGCCCCAGGGCGCAGATCATGAAGGCCATCAGGAACAGCAGCCCGACCAGCTTGACCATCATCACCAGGTTGTAGGGGACCCCGACCAGCCCGGCCAGGGCCAGGATGATGAGGCTCTGGAGGGTGGCGACGGTCGCCCCGCCCAGGCACTTGCCGGTGAGGATGGCGGTGGTGCTGACGGGGGCGACCAGCATCTCCCGGAGGAAGCCGAACTCCCGGTCCCAGACCATGGAGATGCCCGAGAACGCCGCCGTGAACAGCACCGAGGTGGCCAGGACCCCTGGGAACAGGAAGGTCCGGAAGTCGACGTCGCCGTTGGAGGGGATCAGCGACGACAGCCCGGTGCCGAGCACGAACAGGAACAGCACCGGCTGGACCAGCGAGGAGATGATCCGGGAGCGGTCGCGGCCGAAGCGGATCATCTCCCGCTGCCAGACCACGGCGGCCCCGCGGACCTGGTGGCGGAGGCCGGCGGCGGGCACGTGCGGGGCTGCCACCGGGAACGGGTCGACGGCGGTCATCTCGTTCACCTCCCTCGGGCCGCGAAGGCCATGGGACTCATCGGGCGGGCGGCCTCGGCGTCGCGGATGGTCCGGCCGGTGTAGGCCAGGAAGACGTCGTCGAGGCTGGGCCGGGTCACCGTGACCGAGTTGATGGGCACGTCCAGGCCGGCGAACAGCCGGGGCACGAAGGCCGCGCCGTCGGCCACGGCGAAGGTCACGGCGCCCTCGTGGACGGCCGCCTCGATCTCGAAGCGGGCGGCCAGCTCCTCGATGGCCCGGGTGTCGTCGTCGCAGGTGATCTGGACCCGGTCCTTGCCGATGCCGGACTTGAGGGCGGCCGGGGTGTCCATGGCGACGATCCGGCCCTGGTCGATGATGGCGATGCGGTCGCAGTGCTCGGCCTCGTCCATGTAGTGGGTGGTGACGAACACGGTGATCTCCTGGCGGCGGTGCAGCTCCTTCAGGTAGTCCCAGATGGAGGCCCGGGTCTGGGGGTCGAGGCCGATGGTCGGCTCGTCCAGGAACAGCAC
>Ga0081539_10000571_pt1 | contig 76141 bp, 55 predicted proteins | sample TabmetS4T2R2_FD_71023 | JGI IMG/M metagenome (GOLD analysis project Ga0081539, IMG submission 71023) | Tabebuia heterophylla rhizosphere microbial communities from the University of Puerto Rico - S4T2R2 | ecosystem: Host-associated > Plants > Roots > Rhizosphere ...
CATCCTGTTTAACCACGAAAGTCCGCGCCGCGGGCACGAGTTCGTCACGCGCAAGGTGACGGCGGCGGTGGCGCGCATCAAGCACGGGCTGGCCGAGGAGTTGCGGCTGGGGAATTTGGAGGCACGGCGCGACTGGGGGCACGCCAAGGACTACGTGCGGGCGATGCACCTGATGTTGCAGCAGGAGCAGGCGGACGATTACGTCGTGGCGACGGGCGAGACGCACACCGTGCGGGAGTTGTGCGCGTTGGCGTTTGCGGCGGCGGGGCTGGAGTGGGAGCGGTATGTGAAGGTGGACGAGCGGTACTACCGCCCGGCGGAGGTGGATTTGCTGATGGGCGATGCGGGGAAGGCGCGGCGTGAGTTGGGCTGGCAGCCGGAGTACAGCTTCGCCGAGTTGGTCAGCGAGATGGTGCGGGCCGACCTGGAAGCCGTCGCGCGCGACAACAGGAGTTAGCGAGCACGACGCGCTCACGCCTCAAAGTTAATGCTATACTCCCCGGCACGCGCGGAACGTAGGGCAATTACGGCCCGTCTAATTCTTCATCCGAGCGCCGCTCATGAGTTCTGAACAATCTCTCACCGATCTACTCGTCGGCACGGTCAAAGGGCCGGGCGACGCGCCGCACGAGTACCTGTTCATCACAGCGGACAACAGGCGCGCGCGCATCGGCGAGTTCGTCTATTACACGGCGCGGGACGGCGCGGAGGTGCGGCGCATCCTCGGCACGGTCACGGCGCGGCGGCTGGTGCGCAACCTGCCCGACGCCTTTCTGGCCGACCCGGAGACGCCGCCCGCGGTCGTCTCGTCGCTCATCGGGCTGGATGGCGAGGGCTGCGAGTTGTACGAGATCACGGTCGAGACGATTGGCTATTTCAGCGCGCGGCTCGGCGACTTCGTGAACCCGCGCATCCCGCCGGAGGCGGGCGCGCCCGTGCTGCTGGCTTCGTCGGAGACGCTGGCGGGCGTGCTCTCGCCGCGCAAGGTGGGCGAGCGCGGGGCGGCGCATGTCGGGAGTCTGCTGACGAGGAGCGCGGGCGAAGTGCCGGTCGTGCTGTCAGTCAAGGACGTGGTCTCGACGCACCTGGCGATCCTCGCCTCGACGGGCGCGGGCAAGTCTTACACGGCGGGCGTGCTGGTCGAAGAGTTGATGATGCCGCACAACCGTGCGGCCGTGCTCATCGTCGATCCGCACGGCGAGTACGACACGCTGCGCTCGATTGAAGCGGACGCGCGTTTCGGCGACGGCGGCTACCGCCCGGAAGTCAAAATCTACACGCACGACCGCGTGAAGGTGCGCTTCTCGTCGCTGACCGAAGCCGACATCAAGTACCTGCTGCCCGAAGGCACGTCGGACAAGATGCTGCACTTCCTGTCGCAGGCTTACCGGCAGTTGACGAACCGGCAGGACGCGGAGCGGGGCCTCTGGGGCTACCACGATCTGCGCGACGAGGTGAAGGCGCAGAAGTACGAGGGCAGCGAGCGCAGCGAGGCGAGCAACGCGAGTTCCATCGAGGGCTTGCTGTGGCGGCTGGACTCGCGCTTCGACAAGCCGGGCGCGATCTTCTCGGACAACGAGCACATCCCGCTCAAGGACTTGTTCCGACCGGGCCGCTGCACCGTCCTGCAACTCTCGGACATAGAGCAGAACGAGCAGCAGGTCGTCGTCGCCACGCTCTTGAGGCGCGTCAACAAGGCGCGCATGATGACCGTCCGGCAGGAGGCCGACGCGAGCAGCGATAATCACCTGCCCTACCCGGTCTTCACCTTGCTCGAAGAGGCGCACCGCTTCGCGCCCGCCGGGCAGACGGTCGTCTCCACCAACGTGCTCAAGCAGATTCTCTCGGAGGGGCGCAAGTTCGGCGTCGGCATCGGGCTGATTACGCAGCGGCCGGGCAAGCTCGATCAGGACGTGCTCTCGCAGTGCATGACGCAGGTCATCATGCGCATCGTCAACCCGATTGACCAGGACACGGTGGCCAAGTCGGTCGAGGGCGCGGGGCGACAACTGTTGCAGGAGTTGCCGGCGCTCACCAAGGGGCAGGCGGTCATCAGCGGCGTCGGCGTCAACACGCCCGTCATGTGCCGCGTGCGCGAGCGCCTGACGAAACATGGCGGCGAGACCTTCGACGCGCCGGGCGAGTGGGCCGAGTGGCACTCGGAGAGCAAGCAGCGCCAGCGCGAACAGGACAGCGCCGTGCTCGTCCCGAAGCCGGCGAAGAAGTCCGACAAGTTCCGCGGCATCCCGCTGTGAGGACAGTTTCCCCGTCGCTCCTGTTGACTTCCCGCCCGCCGAGGCCATATCTTTCCGGCATCCAGCCGGGGTTCGCAAGGCTGACCGCAAGCGGGCGCGCGCTCGCGCCCCACTTCTCGCCAATTCTTTAGTCCGCCGGTTCAGTTTGTCGCCCCGTGCTGAAGCTACCCCTGTTTTAGAAGGAGCCAACCCCATGCTTCGGTTTTCGCACCACCCGTCCAGAATCAGCGCCGTCGTCCTGTCCCTGCTCTGCTGCGCGCTCGCCTTTGTCGCGGCCCCGCGCACCTTCGCGCAGGAGCAGAGTCAGACGGAGTCGAACGACGCGCCCGTCTTCAGCGAGTACAAAGGCGTCCGCATCGGCATGACGGCCGAAGAGGCCCGGCGTAAGCTCGGCCCGCCGCAGGAGAAGGGCGACGCGCAGGACTTCTATGCCTTCTCCGAAAAGGAGACGGCGCAGGTTTCCTACGACGCGCAGCACCTCGTTACCGCCATCGCCATCATCTACATCGGCGCGGACAAAGCGCCCGTGTCCAAGGCCGTGCTCGGCAGCGACCTAGCCGCCAAGCCCGACGGCTCGATGTACCGGCTGGTGCGCTACCCGAAGATGGGCTGCTGGGTCTCCTACGCGCGCACCGGCGGCGACTCGCCGCTCGTCACGGTGATGATGCAGAAGTACAAACCGTAAACCGCGGCGGCGACCTTGTTCATGTCTGCGGCGGGCGGCGGGCGCGGGCGGCGTCGCGCCCGTGCGCGGCGCGCGCGTGACGTGTAGCTATTGACTTATCTTCCCGCATGGCGTAATAACCTGAGCACTTTTGCCCTGAGTCTGTTTCACGGGGTTCCAGCGCCCGACGTTTTCTCTCTAGCCCGGCGTCCGGCGCGTGTGGCCCCCAAGAATTAAACCTCAACTCGGTCAAAGAAGGGAGAATGGATGTCCAAACTTAGAACCCCACTACTCGTCTGCGCCGTGCTCGCCTGTCTCGTCGGCGCGACCCTCGTCGTCAACCCCAGCCGCGCCGACGGCGGCGCGAACCACCAGGTGCTGAACAACAACTACGGCGTCTCCGGCGGCAACGTCAACGACATCAGCCGCCGCTTCTGTTGCAGCGGCACGCTCGGCTCGCTCGTCAAGGACACGACGGGCGCGCTCTACATCCTCAGCAACAACCACGTGCTCGCGCGCGCCGATCAGGCCGTGGCGGGCGAGGACATCTCGCAGCCGGGTCTGATCGACAACAACTGCCAGGTGCCCCGCATCGTCGCCGACTTCACGACCGCCGCGGCGCTCGGCTCGAACGTGGACGCCGCGCTCGCCGCGCTCCGCTCCGGCACGATGAACACCACGGGCGCGATTGAAGACATCGGCACGATCAGCGGCGTCACCAAAGCGCCCGCCGTCGGGCTGGCCGTCGCCAAGTCCGGCCGCACGACCGGGTTCACGACCGGCACCATCGGCTCGATCAACACGAGCGTCAGCGTCCGCTACCCGAAGTCCTGCGGCGCTAGCGGCGGCACGGTGGTGAGCTACACCAACCAGGTCGTCATCAACAGCAGCACCTTCAGCGCGGGCGGCGACTCCGGCTCGCTGATCGTCTCGAACAACAGCGCGAGCTGCCACCAGCCGGTGGCGCTCCTCTTCGCCGGCAGCAGCACGACGACCATCGGCAACCCCATTGACTCGGTGCTCTCGGCCCTGAGCGCCAAGCTCGGCCGGACGGTCAGCTTCGTCGGCGGCACGTGCACGGCCTCGCTCGGCGCGGCCGCGGCCGACCTCTCGGCCCTCGGAGGACAGATGGAAATTTCACCGCTGGCGGTCGAGCACGCGACGGGCGTGATGCGCGCGGTCGAGCACGAACTGATGGCCCGGCCCGGCGTCATCGGCGTCGGCGTCGGCGCGACGGGCAAGGGCGTCAACGAGGCGGCCATCGTCGTCTACGTGGATCGCACCATCACGACCAAGGCCGATCTGCCCAAGACGATTGACGGCGTGAAGGTCAGGGCGGTCTACACCGACCCCATCGTCGCCTACTAAAGCGCGCCCCAGACGCACGGGCTGCGGCGTTCCCAGACGCGGCGCGACCGGCTTCCTTCGAGAGCCGGTCGCGCCGCTTTTTTATCCGCCCGCGCGCCTCGCCCCGCGCGGTTGCTTTTACCCGCCGCGATGCTAAGATAACCGTTCGTCGCGCGCGCGCCTTTGCAGGCCCGCGCGGCGGAAAAACTCTCCCGCACAGATTGTCCATTTCAAGCGGCGCGCGCGGCCGTCTCGCGCGTGCGGGCGCAGGGGTATCGGATGGCGAACCAGAAGAGTGCAACGCAGCCGGGGCAGGCGCGCGGGGTCGTGAGCCTGCTGGCCACACGGCGCGATGAGATTCTCAACCTGTGGATCAAGGAGCGGCTCGACTCGGACGAGTTCCGCGACGAACTGATCTCGAAGAAGGAGTTGCGCCAGCAGTCGCAGCAGATCGTGGACATGCTCGCGCGTGCCATCCAGGAGTCGGGCGGGGCGGAGTTCGACGACCCGGCGTTCGACGAACTGCGCGCGCTGCTCAACCAAATCTCGCATATGCGCGCCGTCAAGGGCTACACGGCGCGCGAGAACGCGACCTACGTTCTCTCCTTGCGCAACACGATCCGGCCGATGCTCCTGGAAGAGTACGACGGCGACGTGGAAGCTTTTCTGGACGAGCTGTCCTACTTCGCCGAGTTGGTGGACAGGATGGGCCTTGTGATGGTCGAGAACTTCATCCGCTCGCGCGAGGAGATCATCCACCAGCAGCGGGCCGACATGATGGAGTTGTCCACGCCGGTCATCAAGGTCTGGGACAAGATTCTGACGCTGCCGATCATCGGCACGCTCGACTCGCGCCGCGCGCAGTTGATGATGGAGGCGCTGTTGCAGCGCGTCGTCGAGTCCGGCTCGACGGTCGCCATCCTCGACATCACGGGCGTGCGCACGATGGACACGCTCGTCGCCAACCACCTGATCAAGACGGTGACGGCCGCCCGCCTGATGGGCGCGCGCTGCATCCTCACCGGCGTCTCGCCCGCCATCGCGCAGACGATGGTGCAACTCGGCATAGACCTCTCGCAGATCACGACCCGCGCGCAGATGTCCGACGGCATCAAGCTCGCGCTCGAACTCGTCGGCCGCACCGTTGTGCCCGTCCCCGCGCTCGCACACCTGCGCGCGAACGGCACAGCGCCCGGCGGCAACACGGACAAAAGCAGTGACAAGTGACGAGTGACGAGTGACGAGCAAAAGCTAATAGCTAACTGCCTTCTCTCGTCACTTGTCACTTGTCACTCGTCACTGCCTTTCGGAGAAAGGCACATGGACGGAGCGCAGCGCATCCCGATCCTGAAAGTTGGGCGCGTCCTGGTCGTCCCGATTCAGGTGGACATGGACGATCAGACGGTCATCGGCCTGCAAGAGCGCATCCTCGCGGAACTCGAACGGACGCGCGCGCGCGGCGTGCTCATAGACATCTCGCTCCTGGAGATGGTGGACTCCTTTATCGGGCGGATGCTCTCGGACATCGCGGCGATGGCGCGCATCATGGACGCGCGCACGGTCGTCGTCGGCATGCGTCCGGCGGTTGCGATCACGCTGGTCGAGTTGGGGCTTGAGCTACGCGGCGTGGAGACCGTCCTGAACGTGGACGAGGGGATCAGGCTGCTGCGCGACGAGTTGGACGGGCGCGGCGACGAAGCGGACGAGGCGCTCGGCGAGGGGCTGTTTGGAGAGCCGATCCATCGCGCTTGAGCACGAGCACGACATCGTCGTGGCGCGCGGCGAAGTGCGCCGCATGGCCGCCGCGCTCGGCTTCGGCCTCTTAGATCAGACGCGCCTCGCCACCGTCGCCTCCGAGCTTGCGCGCAACGTCGTCAAGTACGCGGGGCGCGGCCGCCTCATCGCGCAGCCTGTCGTAGACGCAGGCGGGCGGCAGGGTCTCCGCCTCGTCTTCGAGGACTCAGGCCCCGGCATCCGCGATCTCGCCGCCGCCATGCGCGACGGTTTCTCGACCGGCGGTGGCTTAGGCCAGGGACTCCCCGGCTCGCGCCGCCTCGTCCACGAGTTTCAGATCGAATCCACTCCCGAACGCGGCACGCGCGTCGCAGTCGTGCGCTGGCGGTGAAAAAGCAGGGCTGAGGGATGAACAAAACGGTTCTTTCTCTTCAGCCCTCAGCCCTCAGCCCTCAGCCCTTCGTTTATGCGTGAGATTCAATCCATCGAAGTGCGGGACGAGGCGCAGGTGGGGGCGGCGCGGCGGGCGGTGCACGCTTACGCGAGCGGGGTGGGGTTTACGGAGCGCGAGTTGGCGGAGTTGGACATCGTCGTGCAGGAGATCGGCACGAACGCGGTGCGCTACGCGCGGGGCGGCGGCTGGCTGCACTTCACGCGCCCGCTCGGCGCGGAGCCGGGCGTAGAAATCTTTTACTGGGACAAGGGGCCGGGTATCTACGATCTGGATCGCGCGGTGCGCGATGGCGTCTCGACGGGCGGCAGCCTCGGCTCAGGTCTCGGCGCGATCCGGCGCTTGATGGACGAGTTCGACCTCTACTCGACGGTGCGCGCGACCGGCGCGCTCAAAAGTCTGCCCCCGGCGCGGCGCACGACGCACGGCACGGCGCTCCTGGGGCGCAAGTGGGTCGCGGCGACGCGCCTCTCGTCCCGCGCGCACGGCGCGACGGCGCGGCGCGTCGGCGTTTGGAGTCGCGCGCACCCGGACGAGACGCACAACGGCGACGCGTATCTCGTGCGTCGGCGGGGTCAGCGCATGCTCTGCGCGGTCGTGGACGGACTGGGGCACGGGCGCGGCGCGCACGAGGCGGCGCGCGCGGCGCTCGACGTGCTCGACGACTGGCTGGGCGAGCCGCTCGACGAGTTGCTGCAAGCCGCGCACGAGGCGCTGCGCGCGACGCGCGGCGCAGTCATGGGCGTGGCCGTCATAGACGGCGCGGCGGAAGCCTTCCACTACGCGGGCGTCGGGAACATAGACGTGCGCGTCTTCGGCGCGCCCCACCCTGCCCGGCCCATCTCGACCAACGGCACGCTCGGCGCGCGCTTCGAGCGCGCCCGCGTCTGGTCTTACCCCTGGGCGGAAGGGACGACCGTCGTGCTGGCGACCGACGGCCTCAGCACCAAGTGGGACGTGCAGGACTACCCCGGTCTCTTGCAGAAGAGTCCCCAACTGCTGGCCGGCGTCCTCATGCGCGACTACGGGCGCGACACTGACGACGCGACGGTCTTGGTCGCAAAGTGAGTCCCAGGTCTAAAGCCCAACGTCTAAAGCCATCGGCGGCGCGCGACTTTGGACTTCGGACTTTGGACATTAGACTTCAGACTCTCATGAAGGGCATCGAGACGACCCGACTCGGAGACATCTACGTGCGCCGCGAGGCGGACATCGTCGCCGTGCGTGACCGCGTGCGCCGGCTCGCGCGCGACATGGGCTTTGATGCGACGACGCAGATCAAGATCACGACGGCCGTCTCCGAACTCACGCGCAACATCTACGAGTACGCCGAGGCGGGCGCGATCACGCTCGCCGTCGCCGAGCGCGCGGACGGGGCGACGGGCTTGCAACTGACGGCGCGCGACGACGGCCCCGGCATGGACGAGCACGTCGTGCGCGCGATCCTGCGCGGCAGCTACCGCTCGCCTTCAGGTCTCGGCGTCGGCCTCGCCGGCACGCGCCGGCTGATGGACGAGTTCGAGCTTGACAGCGCGCCCGGCGCGGGCACGCGCGTCACGGTCATCAAGTGGCTGCCGCCCGCCTCAGGCGTGCGCGAGCGCATCGAGGAGTTGCGCGCGCACTTCACGGCGGCGGACGACGAGTCCGCGGTCGAAGAACTCGCGCGGCAGAACCGCGACCTGCTCGCCGTGCTGGCCGAGTTGGAGGAGAAGCGCACGGAGCTTGAGCGCGTCAACCAAGAGTTGAGCCGCACGAACGAGGAGTTGAACGAGGCGAACGCCTCCCTGCGCGAAGTGGCGGCGATGAAGGAGGAGTTTCTCGCGCTCACGACCCACGACCTGCGCTCGCCGCTGACGGTCATCAGCGGCGTGATCAACTTCTTCACCTCGGGCCGGCTAGGCGAGTTGACGCCCGAACAGCAGCACATGGTCGCGATGATGGAGCGCAACACGCAGAGCCTGATCGAGCTGGTCAACGACTTGCTCGACGCCGCCAAGCTCGACTCCGGCACGCTCACCCTCGACCTCGCGGACGTAAGACTCGCGGACGTGTTCGCCGAACTGCGCGAGACGATGACGCCGCTCGCCCGCGAGAAAGGACTCACGCTCACGACTGACTTGCCCGAAAATCTTCCGCCTGTCCGCGCCGACCGCAACAAGCTCTGCCGCGTGCTCGTCAACCTGCTCTCGAACGCCGTCAAGTTCACGCCCAGGGGCGGGCGCGTCACGCTCGCCGCCGCGCCCGCAGGCGACGACGGCTTACGCATCGCCGTCACCGACACCGGCGTCGGCATCCCGCCCGAAGACCTCGCCCGCCTCTTCGACAAGTACGAACAGGCCCGCAGCCGCGCCACCCGCAGCGAGAAGGGCACGGGTCTCGGCCTCTACATCACCAAACAACTCGTCGAGCTGCACGGCGGCGAAATCCACGTCGAATCGGAAGTCGGCAAAGGTTCGACCTTCTCGTTCACACTGCCGATCAGCCATGAAGTTGAAAGGGTGCGTTAAAGCTGTTGGATCAAACGGGCGGAGTGAGCTACCTTGCAGACACCTATGCACTATCACTTAATCGGCATCTGCGGCACGGCGATGGCCAGCCTGGCGGGCATGCTTCAGGCGCGGGGACATCGCGTGACGGGGTCGGATCAGAACGTGTACCCGCCGATGTCCACGATGCTCGCGTCCTTGGGCATAGACGTGATGCAGGGCTACGACCCGGCGCACCTTGAGCCGACGCCGGACTGCGTCGTCATCGGCAACGCCCTGTCGCGCGGGAACGCGGAGGTCGAGGCCGTGCTGGCGCGCAGGCTCTATTACCGCTCGCAGGCCGAGACGGTGAAGGAGGAGTTCATCCGCGGCCGGCACTCGCTCGTCGTCGCGGGCACGCATGGGAAGACGACGACGACGAGCCTGGCGACGTGGGTGATGGAGGTCGGCGGACTCCGGCCCGGCTTCCTGGTCGGCGGCGTCGTGCAGAACTTCGGCGCGAGCTTCCGCGTGACCGACAGCCCCTACTTCGTCATTGAGGGCGACGAATACGACACGGCCTTCTTCGACAAGGGGCCGAAGTTCATGCACTACCTGCCGGAGTTGGCCGTCGTGGGCAATATCGAGTTCGATCACGCGGACATCTACAAAGACCTGGCGGCGGTCAAGCTCGCGTTCAAGCGGCTGATGAATCTCGCGCCCGCCACGGGCCGCCTCATCGCCGGCTGGGACAGCGAGCATGTGCGCGCGGTGGTCGCGGAGTTCGGCGAAGGGGGCTTGCACACGCAGCTTGAGACCTTCGGCACTTGCGACGACGCGAAGTGGCAGGCGCGCGACATGGACTTCGCGGGCGAGTTGACGCGCTTCCGCGTCTTCCGCGAGGGGCGCATGTGGGGCGAGTTCGCGACGCCACTCATCGGTGAGTTCAACGTGCGCAACTGTCTGGCCGTCATCATCGCGGCGGACGCGTGGGGCGTCGAGCAGGCGACGACGAAGGATGCGCTGGCGAGTTTCCAGAGCGTGCAGCGGCGCATGCAGGTGCGCGGCGAGGCGGGCGGCGTGACCGTGATTGACGACTTCGCGCACCACCCGACGGCCGTGCGCGAGACGTTGCGGGCGCTGCGCGCGAAGTACAAGGGTCGCCGGCTCGTCGCCGTCTTCGAGCCGCGCTCAACGTCTTCGCGCCTCGCCGTCTTCCAACAGGACTACGTGCGCGCCTTCGCCCCGGCCGATTACGTCGTCATCGCCAGCGTCTTCAACCCCGCCACACTCACGCAGTACGGCGCGCTCCTGGACACCGCCGAGCTTGCGCGCGAGATCGCCGCCACGGCCAAGCCCGCGCACACCGTCGAAGGCGCGGACGAGATCGTGCGCCGCCTCGCGCCCGAACTGCGCGCGGGCGACGTGGTCGTCATCATGTCCAACGGCGGCTTCGGCGGCATCCACGACAAGCTGCTGGGGGCGTTGGGGAAGTGAGCAGTGAGCAGTCAGGGCAAGCTGTCTCTGCTTACACTGAACTGCGAGGCAGAGTGCGGCTGTGGCGCAGGGCAGGTAGAGAACAGGAACCACGAACTCACACGAAGCAACACGAAGGAAGACACACGAAGTTTAGTGTTGCTTACTTCGTGTTGCTTCGTGTGAGTTCGTGGTTAATCTCTTTCCGGTCTCTGCCAGCGTGGCCGCTCGCGGCCCACTCCCTCAGCACACTTTCCGCAGACATTCGTAACGCGCGTGCAGTCGGCGGGGGATAGAAGAGGGAGCGCGAGGGGGAATGGGGCCGCGGTGAAAGAGTTTTCGATGTTCGAGTGTGCGTTGCGCGCGACGGGCGGGCACGCGATTGAAGACCTCGGCCAGGTTGCCGCCGTCTCGCGCCAGACCTTCGACGAGCGCGCGACGTTCCGCTTCCGCACGCAGCCGCCCTGCCTTGAGTACGTGAGCCTCCTGATCGAGACCGCGCTTCTGTTGCGCACGCACCGCGACGGGCGCGTCTACGTCGGCTTCGAGCGGCTGTCGCGGATGGAACCGATTGTGGCGCGCTACCTGAGGATCGCGGACGTGTCGGAGCGCGTCTACGTCTTCGGTGAGCCGGACTGGCAGCCGCCGCGCCACCCGAACATGCGCCTCATCAATGTTGCGCCGGACGCGCGGCTCGCGCGCGAGTGGTTCGTCGTCGCGGACTCGCCCGCGCTGCGCGTCGCGCTCGTCGCGCGGGACGAGGACGGACTCGACGCGCCCGACCTGGCCGCGCGCAACTTCAGCGCCTGCAAATCCAGCGACCCGCACGTCGTCGCCCAACTCGCCGCCGCCGCCGAGGGCTTGATTGACGCGACGCTCACGGGAAGTTAAATGATGAGTGATGAATAAGAGACAGTGCTTAATTCATCATTCATCATTGCTAATTCATCATTCCGCATCCATCATTCCCGCTCACTCTTTCTCGCGCGCTGGGCGACCTGAGAGCGAACTGGGCGCGTCGAGGTGCGCGCCGTCGTGGACGCTCATGCCGTGCCGCTCGATCAACTCGCCGCCGAGCCAGCCCGTGAAGAGCGCGAGCAGCACGGCGACGACCGAGAGCGCGAACGCCACTGTGTCCGGCTCGTGGTTGGGCGTGCCGCGCCGCAGCCACCAACTGACGGCGAAGAGGACGAGCACTACGTCGTTGCCGATGGCGTGATAGAGGCCGACGCGCTTGGCGCGCGTGTCCTTCGGGATCGCCAGCCAGTCCACGAGGCCCGGCACGGCGGCGACGAGACCGCCGATGATGCCCGCCGCGATCATCCAGTAGGAGGCGACGGGAAACTGCGGGTTGTGCGTGGCGGCGCAGAGCACGTCGAAGATGACCGAGGTGGCCAGCAGTCCCAGCGGGAAGACGATCAGGATCGGGTGCGCCGCGTGGCCGAGCACCTTGAATCTACTCTCCATAGTTTGCCCCCTTTAGCGATTAGCTGTTAGCTGTTAGCCGTTAGCTCTGATCTTTTCTGTCAGTTATTAGCCTACGCTCGGATTGCATTATACTGTTCGCGCTCGATTATCACAGCTAACAGCTAACAGCTAATAGCTAACAGCTTCCTATGTCCATTCTCGAACAGATACGGCGGCGCGCGGCGGCCGACCCGCAGCGCATCGTGCTGCCCGAAGGCGAAGACGCGCGCACGGTCGCGGCGGCCGGCATCTGCGCGCGCGAGAAGCTGGCGCGCGTCACGCTGCTTGGTAATGAAGAGAAGATTCGCGCGGCAGCGCGCGAGACTGGCGCTGACCTGGGCGGCGTCGAAGTGATCGACCACCGGCGCGCGGCCGATTTCGACAAGGTGGCGGCACTCTACCACGAGTTGCGCCGCGCGAAGGGCTTGATGCCGGACGAGGCGCGCTTCGCGGTCGAAGACCCGCTCTACTACGGCGACCTGCTCGTGCGCATGAACCGGGCCGACGGCTCGGTCGCGGGCGCGACCAACACGACCGCGCACACCGTCCGCGCCGCGCTCCACTGCGTCGGCGTGCGCCCCGGCTTCAAGCTCGTCTCCAGCTTCTTCGTCATGGTCTTGCCGGACGCGCAGTTCGGCGCGAACGGCGCGCTGATCTACGCGGACTGCGGCGTCGTCATCGAGCCGTCAACGGTCGAGTTGGCCGAGATAGCCATCGCGTCCGCCGACTCCTGCCGCGCGCTCCTGGACGTTGAGCCGCGCGTGGCCTTGCTCTCGTTCTCCACCAAGGGCAGCGCGAAACATAAGTTGATTGACAAGGTCGTCGAGGCGACGCGCACCGTGCGCGCGCGCGTGCCGGAGTTGATCATAGACGGCGAGTTGCAGGCGGACGCGGCGCTCGTGCCTAAGGTCGCGGACTCGAAAGCGCCCGGCTCGCCCATCGCCGGCCGCGCCAACGTGCTCATCTTCCCCGACCTGCAAGCCGGCAACATCGCCTACAAGCTGACCGAGCGGCTCGCGGGCGCGACCGCCATCGGCCCCATCCTGCAAGGTCTCGACAAGCCCTGCAACGATCTCTCGCGTGGCTGTAAGGCCGAAGACATCGTGGACGCCGTCGCCATCACCGCCGTGCAGGCGCAGGCCAGAAAGGCCCAAGGGCAATAAATAACCACAAAAACACGAAGACACAAACAAATTCTCCGCTTTGTGTCTTCGTGTCTTTGTGGTTAATCTGCCGTCCGGGCAACGCGGCGCGTACCGTCGAGGCATCAGAAGATTGTCGTCTTAACTTAACGCCCGCAGTTTTGGAGTCTTCGCCATGATTTCACGGAAATACTTGTTCATCTGCGCCGCTCTTGTCCTGCTCGTCTGCGCGCCTGCGAGCCTGCGCGCGCAGTCTGGCCGCGCACGGCCTACGCCGACGCCCGATCCCGATCAGATCAGGGTTTACACCGAAGAGGTGCGCATCCCCGTCTTCGCGCGCGACCAGTACGGGCGCTTCGACCCGACCTTGGAGCGCGACGACATCGTGGTGCTCGAAGACAACGTGCCGCAGCAGGTGCGCAGCCTCAAGCGCATCCCGGCGAGCGTGCTGCTGCTGCTCGGCACGGGCGGCGAGTTGAACCCGGCGCAGCGCACCAGCAACACGCGCAAGGCCGCGCTCGGCGTCGTCTCGGCCCTGCGCGCGGGCGACGCCGTGGCGGTCATGCAGTTTGATCGCAAGATCGAGTTGCTCGAATCGTGGACGACGAATCTGGACATTGCCCACCACGCGCTCCAGACCAAGCTGCACACGGGCAACGGCGCGCGCCCCGCCGACGCGCTGCAAGCCGCGGCGCGTCTGTTCGCCGATCAGCCGATGGGCAATCGCCACATCGTCCTCGTCACCGACGGCGTGGACACGCCGGGCAGCGCCTCAAGCCCCGACGAGTTGCTGCGCATCCTGTCGGCGAGCGACGCGAACACGATGGGCGGGCGCAACGGCTTCGCCGAGGCGCTCAGGCAGTTGAACGCGGCGCAGGTGACGGTGCACGTCATCAGCTACACCGCCGTCGGGCGCACGACGAGCAAGGAGCGCGCGAAGACCGCGAGCCAACTACCGCCGGTCGGCAGCGTCGCATCGTCCGGCATCCCGACCGCCGGCATAGACCCGACCATGCCGCCCACGATGACGCGCGGCACGGGCACAGGCCCGCGCACCGGCGGCGGCATCACGTTCGACAACAAGATGAGCAAGGTGCACAAGGCCTACGAGCGCGCCATGCAGCGCAGCGAGCAGCGTTTGAAGACGCTCGCCGCCGACACGGGCGGGCGCATCTGGCTGCCCGACACGGAGGAAGATTTCGGCGCGCAGGGCGTGGAAGTGGCGCGCGAGATCGGCACGGAGTACGTCGTCACCTACAGCCCGAAGCGCCCGCTCGCGGGCGGCGACCCCTACGAATACCGTCGCCTCTCCGTGCTCCCGCGCCGCACGGGTCTCGTCCTGCGCGGCCGGCGCGGTTACGTCGCCGCCGCCGCCCAACGCGAGCCGACCGCCAAGAACGACACACCATAAAGGCGCGCGGTTGACGACCCCGCGCGCCTGCCTCTATCATGCTCCAACACGCCGCCGGTGTGGCGAAATTGGTATACGCACCAGACTCAAAATCTGGCGGGGTTCACTCCCCATGTCGGTTCGAGTCCGACCTCCGGCATAACATCTCACTAAAACCGAAGGGGGCCACTACGGCAGCTTTACGCTGTTAACCGGTCAGGTGGCGTGTCAGGGCTTGACGAGACCCGCCTTGATGTTCTTCTGCCACGCCTCGTAGTTGCGCACGCGCCGCTTGGCTTGTTTGCGCGTCAGGCCCAGCTTTTCGGCCACGTAGCCGATGCGCGCCGTGCGGTCGTTCTTCTTGTCATACCTGTCGCCCGGCGCTTCCCGGTACAGCGCGTAAGCGCGCGTCCACTCCGCTTTTACTTCGGGCGTAGCGATACTACCCCGTAACTTAGGCATTTTTGAGTCGCCTCTCCTAATCTTCAGTCAGATGTCAAATCAGTGGGACATAGAAGCCACTCGGTGGGCGAGGGGCGGCTGTGCTTCATCATACGTGCCGTGCCACAGCTTTAGATTCACAGACGGGGAGCAGGCTCCCTAGCGCCGTAACTCCCCGTACCTGGCGATGGAGTGATGCCTGATTGTAGTGTTTCTGCGGGCGCACGGCAACTGCCCGACAAATGTGTAACCGGCCGCGCCCGCCCTACGTCTCTAGGGACATGACCGCTGTTCGGCGCTTGCTTATCCCGGTCGTCGCCGGAATGAGCAGCGCCGGTTGCGACTCCTCAGCAGCGGCCGGCGTTCGGGCGCTTCGGCCACCGGGGCGGTACGCCGGGCGGAAAATCCACATAATACAGACAGGCATGGCAGGGTGCGCGCGGCCGTTCGGCCGCCGGCCAGCTCAACTTTTGAAGGAGACAGGAAGAAGATGAGGAAACTTTTAGTCGTTTGCAGTCTGGCCGGCGTGCTGCTGGCCAACATCCTGGCGGTCGGCGCGACGGTCGCGCCGCCGGCAAATTTCGCCGGCACATGGACGCTCGACAAGGCGAAGAGCAAGGACTTGCCGCCGCAGATGGAGAGCGTCGAGAGCCTGACGCTGACCGTCACGCAGGACGCGCAGCAGTTGACCGTGGACACCAAGGTCGCGCGCAAAGAGGCGGCCGAAGGGGCGGGCGGCCCGCCGGCCGGTGGCCCTCCGGGCGGTGGCGGCGGCCGCGGGCGCGGCATGGGTATGGGCATGGGGGGGCCACAGACCTACAAGCTTGACGGGTCGGAGACGGCGCTCGACACGGGCGGGCGCGGCACGGCGACGGTCAAGGCCGAGTGGCAGAACGGCGGGAAGACCTTGAAGCTGACGACCAAGCGCACGTTCAACTTCCAGGGCAACGACGTGACCTCGACGACGACGGAAGTCTGGGACTTGTCCGGCGACGGCAAGACGCTCACCGTCCAGCGCACCAGCGAGTCGCCGCGCGGCACACAGAGTTCCACGCTGGTCTTCAACAAGCAGTAAGCCGTGTCGTTGATGAGATCGTTTTAGGTTGTCTCTAACGGACGATCAGATCAACACAGAGACACAGGGGAGGCACAGAGGGCACAGAGATTGAACGTCTCTGTGCCCTCTGTGCCTCCCCTGTGTCTCTGTGTTTCAACCGACCGCACGCAAAACTCAACTCACCTATCAACTGACTCGGCCACACTGCCCGCCGCGAGCGCTGCCTGCGCCGCCGCCAGCCGAGCGACGGGGACGCGGAAGGGCGAGCAACTGACGTAGTCGAGACCCGTCTCGTGGCAGAAGGCGATGGAGTTCGGTTCGCCGCCGTGCTCGCCGCAGATGCCGACCTTGAGACCGGGTTTCGCCCTGCGCCCGCGCTCCGTGCCCGTGCGGACAAGTTCGCCCACGCCCTCGCGGTCTAACACCTGGAAGGGATCGTCGGGCAGAATCTTGACCTCGACGTACTTCGAGAGGAAGCGCCCCGAGTCGTCGCGCGACAGCCCGAACGTGGTCTGCGTCAGATCGTTCGTGCCGAAAGAGAAGAAGTCGGCGTGCGCGGCGATCTTGTCGGCCGTCAGCGCGGCGCGCGGCAACTCGATCATCGTGCCGACCGTGTAAGGAATCGTCATGCCGTGCTCGCCCAAGACCTGCCCGGCGACCTCGTGGATCAACTCCGACTGTCGGCGCAACTCTTCGGCGGTCGAGACCAGTGGCACCATGATCTCCGGCTGCACGCTCGTGCCCTCGCCCTGCACCTGGCACGCGGCCTCGAAGATGGCGCGCGCCTGCATGCGCGTCACCTCCGGGTAGATCAAGCCCAAACGGCAGCCGCGGTGGCCGAGCATGGGGTTCTGCTCGTGTATGCGCTGCACCTGGTTGAGCAGCCGCCGCTTGTCGGCGATCTGATCGAGCAGCCGATCCATGTCGCTGATCTTCTCGGCGCGTTGCAGCGACATCTTCAACTCGGACAACTCGCCCAACAACTCTTCCAGGTTCGGCAGGAACTCGTGCAGCGGCGGATCGAGCAGCCGGATCGTGACGGGCAGCCCCGCCATCGCCTGGAAGATGCCGACGAAATCCTTGCGCTGCAACGGCAGCAGCCGCTCCAAAGCCTTCTCACGTGCGCCGACGCCGTCCGCCAGAATCATCTCGCGCATCGCGGCCAGTCGTTCGTCGCCAAAGAACATGTGCTCTGTGCGGCAGAGGCCGATGCCCTCCGCGCCGAAGTCGCGGGCCACGGCCGCGTCGCGCGGCGTGTCGGCGTTGGCGCGCACGCGCAAGACGCGGAACTCGTCCGCCCACGCCATCAGCTCGCGGAAGTCCGCGCCGAGCTGCGGCTGCACGGTCGGCACGCGGCCCAGAAAGACACGCCCCGTCGAGCCGTCCACCGTAATCCACTCGCCCTTCGTCACCACCGTGCCGTTGACGTTGCACTGCTGCTGCCCGTAATCAATGTTCAGCGCGCTTGCCCCGCACACGCACGACTTGCCCATCCCACGCGCTACGACAGCCGCGTGACTTGTCATGCCCCCGCGCGCCGTGACGATGGCCTGCGCGGCGACCATGCCGTGGAAGTCGTCGGGACTGGTCTCCTGTCGGACGAGGATGACCTTCATGCCGGACTGCGCGAGTTCTTCGGCCTCGTCGGGGTTGAAGACGACCTGCCCCTGCGCCGCGCCGGGGCTGGCGGGCAGACCCGTCGCCAGCACCGTCACGTCGGCGCTCGGATCGACCGTCGGGTGCAGCAGTTGATCAAGCTGTTCGGGCGTGACGCGTCCGAGCGCCGTCGCCTTATCAATTAAGCCTTCGTGCACCATGTCCACCGCGACGCGCACGGCCGCCGCGCCGGTGCGCTTGCCCGTGCGCGTCTGCAACATCCAGAGCCGCCCGCGCTCGATGGTGAACTCCACGTCCTGCATGTCGCGGTAGTGGCGTTCGAGCAACTGCGTGATCGAGTTGAACTGTTCGTAAACTTCCGGCAGCTCGGCTTGCAGTTGGCTGATCGGTTGCGGCGTACGGATGCCGGCGACCACGTCCTCGCCCTGCGCGTTCAGCAGGTACTCGCCGTAGAGCGCCTTCTCGCCGGTCGAAGGGTTGCGCGTGAAGGCGACGCCCGTGCCCGAAGTCGCGCCCATGTTGCCGAAGACCATCGCCTGCACGTTGACCGCCGTGCCGAGGTCGTCGGGGATGCGGTTGACGCGGCGGTAATCAACCGCGCGCCGGCCCATCCACGAGTTGAAGACGGCGGCGATGGCGACGCGCAGTTGCTCGTAAGGGTCTTCGGGGATGGCCGTGCCGCGCTGCTCGGCAAAGATGATCTGCTTCTCGGCGGCGATGACTTCGCGCAGTTGATCGGGCGAGAGGTCTGTGTCGCGCCCGCCCTCGGTCTGTGCCTTGTAACGCTCCATCACGCGCTCGAACTTCTCGTGCGCCACGCCCATCACGATCTCGCCGAAGAGCGAGGCGAAGCGACGGTAGGCGTCCAAGGCGAACCGCAGGTCGCCCGTCTGCGTGGCCAGTCCTTGCACGGTCTGCTCGTTCAGACCGAGGTTCAGAACCGTGTCCATCATGCCTGGCATGGAGAAGGGCGCGCCGGAGCGGACGGAGACGAGCAGTGGGTTCGCCGGATCGCCGAAGCCCTTGCCGGTCTGCTCTTCGAGTTTCCTCAGCCCCGCCGTGACCTGCTCCCACAGGCCCGTGGGAAAGCTCTTGTTGTTTTGGTAGAAGGCGTTGCAGGCTTCGGTCGTGACGATGAAGCCGGGCGGGACGGGCAGCCCCGCACGCGTCATCTCGCACAGCCCTGCGCCCTTGCCGCCGAGCAGATTTTTAGCGTCGCCGCTTCCTTCGGCAAACAGATAGACCCATTGGTGTTCGTTCGTCTCTGGCATGGCATGAATCCTTTTCGCGGGAATATGAATAGCCCCGGCTCGTCCGTGTGCGCCTCTGAAGTACCAATTTACCGCGCGTAAAGCAAGCGCGGCCGGGGCGCGGCGGCTGGACGCACGACGGGTGCAACGACCAGGCCGGGCAAAACAGTAAGACTTTTACCGGCGGCAGGGGTCGCGGTCGGGCAAATTGCCCACGGGGCTGTGGAATTATCCGCACGCGCGCAGAAGCGGACAACACTCACTCAACCACGGCGACGGGCACTTACTCACTGCTGGGAGCGCGGGCGTCCCGCCCGCCTTGAGCGCGCCAGCGCGAACAAAGCGACGCGCTGTAACTCAAGCTTGCATGTATGTGAACACTTTGAGCGTGCTCGCGCACGCTTGGCGGGCGGGACGCCCGCGCTCCCAGCATGTGGCGGTCTTATACATGCGCAAGGGACGAGCAAACGCGCCGTTCGCGTCAATGCTGGTGCGCCGGCTCTGCTGCGCCCGCCGGGTGCAGCTTCAGCCACTCGGCGCGGAGCATGAAGCTGCCCTGCGTGACTATGCGCTCGCCGACGGTTAAGCCTTCAAGCACAGGCACGCGCCCGCCAGCCTCCGCGCCCACACGCACAGGGCGCAGCACGAAGACGTTGGGCGCGGCCGTCGCCACGAAGACAACTTGGCCAGTGCCCAACTGCTGCACGGCGCTCGCCGGCACGGTCGGCGCGGTCAACTCCGAGCCGCCGATAGTGGCGAAGGCGACGTTCACATACATGCCGAGCTTGAGCGCCTGATCCGTGTTCGCCAATTCGACGCGCACCTGCGCCGTGCGCGTCGCCGCGTCCAGTTGCGGATCGACGTAGGCGACGCGCCCGCGCCAGACGCGCCCCGGATACGCCTCGCTCGTCACGCTCGCGCCGCTGCCGACGCGCACGCGCGCCAGGTCTTTCTCAAACACCTGCCCGACCACCCACACGCTTGAGAGATCGGCCACGCGCATGATCTCCTTGTTCATCTCGATGACTTCGCCCGCGTTTGCCGCGCGCGTGATGACCGTGCCGGAGACGGGCGCGACGAGCGTGATCTGCGAGTTGATCTGCGCGGGCGTGCGCAACGCGCTGACGCGCTCGGCCGACACTCCCAGCAGCAACAGGCGCTGACGCTGCGCCGCGACCTCCGACTCGGCGGCGCGCATCTTCGTCGTCGCCTGCTCCAACTCCTCGCGGCTCGCCGCGCCGATTGAAACGAGCTTCGTCGTGCGCTCGTGATGCTTGCGGTGCTCGTCCAGATCGGCCTGCGCCGTCAGGTAGCGCGACTGCGCCATCGCCAACTCGTCGCTGAAGACGACCGCCACGGTCTGCCCCTGCCGCACGTACTGCCCCGCCTCCGCGCCCACATTCACGAGCCGCCCGCCGACGAGTGACACGACCGGCGTCGTGCGGTATGCGTTCGCCTGCACGACGCCCGTCGCCGCCTGCGCCGTGCCCGCTGGCGCAAGCTGCTCGCCCACCGCTTCGACGACCAGCCCCGCGCGCTGCGCCGCGTCGGGCGCGAGCGTGATTGTCTCTTCGGTCGTCGTGCTCGTCGTTGTCGTCGTCGCGCCCGGCTGGTCAACCCTGATCGTGCGCGGCGCGGGGACGGGTCTGCCCGCCTGGCCCGTGCCGCGCGTAAACCACCACAGCGCCGCGAGCACGATGACGGCCACGACGGCGACGATGGCGACCAGCTTCGTCGCGTTCGCCTTGCGCGGCGGGCGCTGCTCGACGCGCACCTCTCGGACGCGCGTCTCCGCGGCCGGCGCGGCCGGCGGCGTCTTCTCTTGGGTCTTCTCTTTCGGCGACTCTGTTTCCATGAGGGCTGTCCCCGCCTGAGTTTCGCCCGCGTGCCCGTTCGTCCGTTCTTCCGTCCTGATCATTGCCTGACAAGTTCCGGCGCAGCGGCGGCGCGCGCGATCTCGACGCGCGCCAGATAGGTTTCGAGCAGCGCGCCGATGTAGTCGTTCTCCAACTCCGTGTAGCGGCGCTGCTCGCTGATGTAGTCGAGCAAAGTCTTCGCGCCGAGTTCGTAGGTCTGCTTGACGACGATGAGATTCTGTTCGGCCTGCGTGCGCACGCCGACGCGGTAAATCTCCATCGCGCGCGCGGCCGCCTGGTAGCGCGCAAAGGCTGCCGCCACCTCGCGCCTGACGGTCAACTCGGCGAACTCGCGCCGCCGCTGCGCCGCCTCCACGTCGGCGAGCGCCGCTTCGAGCGCGCCCTGGTTCTTGTTGCGCACGGGCAGGTCGAGCGTGACGCCGAAGGTCAGAAAGTTGAAGGTGCTCTCGACCGGCGCGAGGTGGCCCGCGTCGTTGATGCCGCTCACGGGGAAGCCGCTTCGCATGCGCTGGTAGCCGGCGCGCAGTTCCGCGTCGGGGCGGGCGGCGGCGCGCGCTTCGGTGATGCGTGCTTCGGCCAGGGCTTCGGCGGCGCGGGCGGCATGCAAGTCGGGGCGCGCGCCGAGGGCTTGTTCAGTCACTTCGGCGACGGGCGCGAGACCGTCAATCAGGTTCGTGAAATCGCCACGCAGCTTGAGGGCTTCGTCGGGCTGCATGCCGAGCAGGTTGCGCAGTTCAAGCAGCGCAACTTCGACCTTGCCCGTCTGCGCCTCGCGCATCGAGCGCAGGCGGTTGACCTCGACGAGCGTCATGTTCTGTTCGAGCGGCGCGGTGCGCCCCTCGATGACGCGCGCCATGACGAGTTTGTAGCCGCGCTGCCCGTTCAGCAGCAGTTCATCGTCCAGCCCCAACTTCAGAATCTCCGCCAGCGACTCGCCGAACTTCGCGCGCACCTCGCCCGCCAACATGCGCTCCCGATCCGCCAGCATGTGCTCGCGCAGCTCAAGCTCTCGTTGGGCGACCGTGACGCGCGCCGCCCGTCGCCCGCCGAGTTCGAGCGGCAGCATGCCCTCGACCATGAGGCTGTTGTCCGTGCCGCCGACCTGGCGTGTGCCGCCCATCTCGACGCGCGGATTCGGCCGCAGGCCCGCCTGCTTCAGTAAGCCTCGTGCCGCCTCGACCTCTTTACGCGCGGCGGCCAACTCGCCGTTCTGCGCCAGAGCGCGCGCCACCGCCTCGTCCGCCGTCAGCCCCACGGCCGGGTCGAAGTAGTCTGCGACCGAAGCCCGCGACTGCTCCGCCTTCTGCGGCGGTAGTTCCGACACGGACTGTGCGCGGCCAGTCGCCGGCACAGCGAGCAACAATAGCGCCAGCAGAACGCGCCTGATTTTCATTGCAGCTTTCAATCTCATCTTCGCACCACTCATTTCCGTCTCAACCGAAGCGAGCGCACAAATCCGCGGCGGCCGGACAGGTCTGCGTCAGCCTCGGATAGGTTGCTTTTCATACTTGTCTTCTTCCGTCTCTGCCGCTTCGGGGTCAACTCGTTCGCTTTCCTGTGCCCGCGGCGCAGGCGCAATCACTTCTACTACCTCTGCCTCCGTGACCGTAGCTGGTCGTGCTCCCCCCGGCTCCTTCTTCAACTCGCGCTCGCGCAGCCAGAAGAAGATGACGGGCGTGACGACGAGCACGTGCAGCAGGCTTGAGACCATGCCGCCGAGCACGGGCGTGGCGAGCGGCTTCATCACTTCGGAGCCGGCGCTCGTGCTCCACATGATCGGCAGCAGCCCGGCGACCACGGTCGAGACCGTCATCACTTTCGGCCGCAGGCGCAGGAGCGCCCCCTCTGTCACAGCGTCGCGGAGCGCCGTGCGCGTGAGCTGCCCAAGCTCCCTTTGCTTGCGCGCGACCGCCTCTTCTAAATAGATGACCATGACGACGCCCGTCTGCACGGCCGTGCCGAAGAGCGCGATGAAGCCTACCCAGACCGCGACCGAGAAGTTGTACTTGAGCGCCCAGAGCAGATAGACGCCGCCCGTCAGCGCGAAGGGCACGGCGAGCAGCACGTGCGCAGCTTCGAGCGCCGAGCCGTAGGTCAGGTAGAGCAGGCCGAAGATGACCAGGAGCACGACCGGGATGACGACGAGCAGACGCTCGCGCGCCCGCTGCTGGTTCTCGTACTGTCCGCTCCACTGCACGTAATAGCCGGCGGGCATCTGCACCTGCGCGCTGACGGCCCGTTTCGCCTCGTCCACGAAGCCGCCCACGTCGCGCCCGCGCACGTTCAGGAGCACAGTGCCGCGCAAGAGGCCGTTCTCGCTCGAAATCATCGTCGGGCCTTCGACCGTGCGAACCTCCGCGAGTTGCCCTAGCGGCACGGACTCGCCGGCCGGCGACGTGACAGGCAGATCGGCCAGCGCCGCGGGGCTTGAGCGGAACTGCGGCGCATAGCGGACGCGCAAAGGAAAGCGCCTGCGCCCTTCGATTGTGACCGACAGGTTCGTCTCGCCGATGCCGCGCTCGATCACGTCCTGGATCGTGCCCACGTCAATGCCGTAGCGAGCGGCCGCCTGCCGGTTGATGCGTATGTCAACGTAGGGCGAGCCGCCGATCTGCTCCGGGTACACGTCCGCCGCGCCGGGCACGCCCTTGACCGTCTCGGCGACGCGACGCGAGAGGTCTTCGAGCGTGTGCAGATCGTTGCCGAAGATTTTGACGCCGACCTGCGAGCGGATGCCGGTCGAGAGCATGTCTATGCGGTTGATGATCGGCTGCGTCCAGATGTTGGTCACGCCGGGCATGCGCAAGGCGGCGTCCATCTCCGCGATCAACTGCTCGCGCGTCAGCCCCGCGCGCCACTGCTCCTGCGGCTTCAAATGGACGATGGTCTCGTTCATGTTCACGGGCGACGGGTCGGTCGAAGTCTCCGCGCGTCCGGCCTTCCCGACCGCCCACTCGACTTCGGGGAAACTCTTCAGCACCTCGTCCTGCCGCTGCATGATGCGCAGCGCCTCGGCGAGCGAGATGGCCGGATCGGTCACGGGCATGAACATCAGATCGCCTTCGTTCAGGGGCGGCATGAACTCCTTGCCGATGCCGCTGGCGAGCAGGAGCGCGCCCGCGAACAGCGTGGCCGCGAGCGCAACTGTGATGAGCCGATGATTGAGTGCCTGCCGCAGCACAGGCCGGTAGATCGCTTGCAGGAAGCGCATCACCGGGTTCGACTGCTCGGAGTGGAACTTGCCGCCAAGCAGGATGGTGCAGAGCACGGGCACGAGCGTGACGGCGATCAGGGTCGCGCCGACCATCGCGAACGTCTTGGTGAAGGCGAGCGGGTGAAAGAGCTTGCCCTCCTGCCCCGTCAGCGCGAAGACCGGGATGAAGGCGAGGATGATGATCGCCATCGAGAAGAAGACGGGCCGGCCCACGAGCTTCGTTGATTCCAGCACCGTCTCGAAGACGCGCCTGCGATCACGGGGATCGACGCCGCGCTGCTCGATGAAGCGGAAGGCGTTCTCCGTCACGACGATGCCCGCGTCCACCAGCACGCCGATGGCGATGGCGATGCCTGACAGCGACATCAGGTTCGAGCTGATGCCGGCGTACTTCATGAAGAGGAAGCTGATGAGCACCGCCAAGGGTAGCGGGATCGTCACGATCAGGATCGAGCGGAAGTGCGCCAGGAAGACGATGTGCGCGATGGTGACGAGGATTAGCTCCTCGATGAGCGCGCGCTTTAAGGTGTGCGTCGCGCGCTGGATCAACTGCGTGCGGTCGTAGAACGGGACGATCCGCACGCCCTGCGGCAGCCCCGGTTGCAGTTCCGCGATGCGCCGCTTCACCGCGTCGATCACTTCGAGCGTGTTGACGCCGTAGCGCGCGATCACGACGCCGCCCACCGTCTCCCTGCCGTCCTTGTCGAGCGCGCCCGTGCGGAAGGCGTGGCCGAGCTTAACGTCGGCCACGTTCTTCACGTAAACGGGCGTGCCGTGCGCGGCCGTGACGACGATGTTCTCCACGTCCGCGGGCGATTCGACGAGGCCGACGCCGCGCACCACCGCCCACTGCCCTGCCTGCTCGACGACATTGCCGCCGACGTTCGTATTCGACCGCTCGACCGCCTCGACCACCGTCGAGAGCGGGAGGTTATAAGCGCGCAGCCGGTTCGGGTCTACGTCAATCTGGTACTGCTGCACGTAGCCGCCGACCGAGGCGACCTCCGCCACGCCCGGCACGCTGTTCAGTTGGTAGCGCACGAACCAGTCTTGCAGCGTGCGCAGGTCGCGCAAGGACATCTGCTCGCTCTCGACCGTGTACCAGAAGACCTGCCCAACGCCGGTCGCGTCCGGCCCCAAAGTCGGCGCGACGCCCTGCGGCAGTTGGGCGGCGACCAGGTTCAGCCGTTCGAGCACGCGCGTGCGCGCCCAGTAGAGGTCAACGTTGTCCTCGAAGATGACGTTGATCATCGAGAACGAGAACGCCGAAGAGGCGCGCACGGTGCGCACGCCGGGCAAGCCTTGCAGGTTCGTCACCAGCGGGTACGTGACCTGATCCTCGACCTCCTGCGGCGAACGCCCCGCCCAGTCCGTGAACACGATCACCTGGTTGTCCGAGAGATCGGGGATCGCGTCAATCGGCGTGCGCAGCAAAGCCCAGTAGCCCCACGCCGCCAGCCCCAGGTAGAGCGCCAGCACCAGCGCCCGGTTGCGCATGGCGATTTCGATGAGCCGAGAAATCATAAGAACAGTGACAAGTGCCGAGTGCCGAGTGCCGAGCGAGGGCAAGCTGTTTTGCTTGTCACTCGTCACTCGTCACCGCTTTTATTGCGCCGTGACCGGGAACGAGCCTTGCCCCTGGCCGGCGGGGCCTTCGTAACTGATCTGCGCCTGCCACTCGCCGGCCATCTGGAGTTTGACTTTGCCGTGATAGACGCCGGGCGCGTCGGTCGTGGTGAGCGCGGCCGTGTCGTGCATGGCGGCCATCGCGCCCATCGCAGGCATGTGGAAGCTGAGCGCGGCCGCGCCGACTTCGACCGGCTTGCCCGCGGCGTCCTTGAACGTGAGCGTGAGTTCCTGATCGCCGTGGCGGAGCACGCCGTCGGCGCTGGCGAGCGTGACGGTCAGGCTGCCGATCTTACCGCTGCTGATCTCTCTGGTCGCGCCGCCGCCGCGCGTGCCGCAGGCGACGGCGAGGACGAGTAGTCCGGTGATGGCGAGTACGAATACGAGTCTGCTGAACATGTCGAGCCTCCGGCGGAAGTGAAACCGTGTCTGGTGCTCGTGCGCGCGCAGGGCGGGCACACGAAGACGCACACGTACCCTTAGAGCGTCGCACGTGCGCGCCGGGCAATCCGGGCGCAGGCGTGCGGACACACTAAGGCCGTCGGCAGGCTCTTAGATCAGAAACGCGGCGTGTTGCAGGTAGGCGGGCGGCGAGTTGGCCGCGGGGAATTTAACGGGGACGCCGCGCGCCACGGGTGCGGGTAGGGGCGACTGCACCGGCGCGTGGGCCGGGTGCGCAGCTTGCGCCGACTGTGGCGCGCGCGGCGCGGTGACGTTCTGGCTGAGCGGCGCGGGCTGCGGGCAGTCGAGCGCGCAGCACAGGCGTGCGGCGGCGACTTCGGGCGCGGCCGACTGAAGCTCCGCGAGTGCGCAGCAGTCCATCGCGCCGTCCATGCCCTGCATCGGGCAGGCGTGCTCTTCGTGCGGCAGCGCCGCGCCCGTGGCAAACGTGCCGGCGAGCGCGAACATCAGCAGCAGGACTGTCAGCCGTCTCCTCATCGCTTGGGCCACAATAACCCCCGCGCGCTTTCAGGGCAAGCGCCGTGCCGCGTTGTCGAACACCGTCCCTGATTGCAGGACGGCGGGCGTCGTGCCGAGGTTTTGCAGTTCGTACCAGCGCGCCGCGACACGGTCGTTCTGGGCGGTGTTAGACGCGGCGTTCGGCGTCGCCACGCCCGCGCTGTTGACGCCGATGTTGTGGGCCGTCCACAGCCGCCCGTTGCGGATGACGGCGGCGTAGCACCTGTCGTCGAGCGAGTCGAGGTTGCCGTCCGGGTAGCCGTTCCCGTCGCCGTCCGTGGTGACCGTGTTGCCGAGGTGCGGAACCGGCTGGAGGGTGTTGAAGTCGTAGTTAGTCGTCAGCGGGGTGGTCACGAGGATGTTCGCCGAGATGGTCGGGCTACCGCCGACCGCGCCGGGGTTGGTCACGCGGCGCAGGGTCAGCGTGTTGTAACTGCCGTAGTCCGTCCCGATGAAGTAGCCCGTGGCCGTCGCCCCCGTGTTGGCCGGGTCGGGGTTGTCAACGCCCCTCGGCGCGAACGGCCCTGGAAACGCCCCCGACATTGTAATCAGGTTGTTGGCGGCGAAGACGGTGATGGCCGCGCCGGTCAGGAACGGGGCCTTCGGGATGATGAGCGCCCGCGTGTTGCTGAACCCGCCGGTCGTGGCGCTGAACATGTCCGCGCCGATGTAGAGGGCGTTGGCGTCAATGCCGAGCGACGGGTAGTCCGTGAAGCGCGTACCCGCGCCGTCGCCGACGAACTGGTAGAGCGTCCAGACGGTCGAGCCGGTGAGCGCGTTCGAGCTGGCCGCGTCCGAGACGGCGATGAGCACGCGGTTGGCGCGCGCGAGCCCGGTGGTGGTGTTGAGCGGCACGTCGATGATGGTCAGGAACCAGCGGCCCGTGAGCCGGTCGTAGCGCACGTTCGGGTCGGAGGTGAAGACCACCTCGTTCGCGCCAGGCGTCGTCAGCACCGAGGCGAAAAAGACATCCGGGTCAACGTTGAGCACGCCGTCGGCTGCGCCCGTCGTCTTGTTGAAAGTTCTGAGGCGGCCGTTGAGGAAGACGACGAACTGCGACGGGCCGACCGCGCCCATCGTGTCGGGCGGGAATGCGCCCGTCTCGGTGGGGCCGGTTGCGCCGTCAAACTGTGTGCTGACCGTCTGCGGGGCCAGGGGGCCGTCGTTGGTTTTGTTCGCGAGGCTTGGGGCAGATGAGGGGTCTGGCTCCGGCCACTGCGCTTGCGCCAGTGCGCCGGGCACGGCCGGGACGCCTTTCCTTTCCGGCCCTTTAAGCTCTCGCATCAGCCTCCGCGCGCTGGCTGTGGCTGTTTTGACCTTACTCTTACGCTGCTTGGCCATCAGTTGGGCTGTGGTCACGCGGACGCCATCCTCACCCGTCCAGATGACTTCGAGCGCCTCGCCTTCATCTGCCTGCGGCGCGGACAGGTCGCGGACGCCCGTCGCCCCGGCCCGCGCGTTTGCCCGCGACTGAGGATTCGCCGCTGGCGACTTACCTTTGGTCTTGGCCGGCGCGCGCGGCGTGGTCGGCAGCGTGACGCGCATGCCGGTGCGCCTCTGGGCGAAGACCGGCGCGGCGGTCGAAGCTAACAGCGCGACGCACAACGCCAGGGCGACGTGCGGGCGAATAGACGTGTGCACACGTGAATGGAGGAGTGTAGTTTTCATTGTGCTTACACTTTCGGTTTGTGCGGCGAACTGCGTCGCCGCGTGGCGGAAGCCTAGTCGAACCTTTTGCTCGATTAAGCTAACCAGAGAAGAGTCGCATGCTCACTGGGACAAGCAGGCTCAACTCCACTTGATGTGCCGGAGAAATCAGAAGTGATAATAGTCCTCAGACGAACGTCTCTGAGCGAGGGTAACGGTGAGGAATTATCTACAGTTCCATGCCTTTGTCAAACTAAATTACTATCGCACTTCGTAGCGCAGACCTGCGCCAGGACGGCCGCGCGGCTCGTGTCCGCAGGCGGGCGCGGGGCGCGCAAATTTTATTTACACTTCCAGAGCTGGCCCTCGCCGCCCCGCGTGAGCGTGAACGTCCCGATGGTCGTCTGCTCGTCGGTGAGCGTGACGGTGAGCGTCATCTTCTGCCCCTCGACGCTGCCGGTGTAGCGCGCCGGCAGCGTGGCCGGTTCAAGTCCCACACGGATCGGCCCGCCGTGCTCGCGGACGTGCGTGCCCTTGACGTTGAAACGGCCCTGGGCGTCTAAGACGAGCGGCTCGGCCACAGTGCCGTGCGCGCAGTCGTATTCGATCTGGCCGCCCGCGTCCGTCACGCGCAGCCGCACGTGCTCGCCGCCCCACACGCCCGCTTCGACGCGCGCGCTCGTACTCTTCGGGTGATGCTTCACTCTATGCCTCCGCCGTTGCCCGCCCTGCGCCGACAACGCCAACAGCAACAGGGCGAGGGCGACTGCCGTCAACCTAATCTTGTTCATACTTCGCTTCTCCTTGGTCAGCGCCGCCGGTTGAACTGTGCGCAGCATACACGCGAACGCCCTCTAGCGCGAACCTGGCACGCGCCGCTTCAGTCGGCCGGCATGCGCCACGTCTGGCCGATCTCGGTCGCCGCCACGCGCCAACGCTCGCGGCCCGCCGCCGCTAACAAACGTCTGATTGGTTCGCCCGCCGGCTCGCGGCTCAGGCGGAACGTCGAGTGATGCATCGGCAGGATGTAGGTCGCGCCCATCTCGCGCGCCATCGCCCATGATTGTTCGGGGTTCGCGTGCGCGTGGATGTACGGGTCGTAAGCGCCGATGGGCAGCATCGCCAGGACGACGTTGGCGCGTTGACGTAAGGACGCGAAGGCGCGCGTGTAGGCCGTGTCGCCGCCGAAGACGAGCGCGCGGCCCTGCTTTTCGATCAGGAAGCCGCCGTAGCCGCGCTCGCGGTCGGTCAGCTTCCGCGCACCCCAGTGGTTGACTTCGATGGCTTCTATGCGCGCGCCGTTTATCTCCGTCGCCTCGCCCCACGCGAGCGCGCTCGCGGACGGGAAGCGCCGCACGAGATCGCGGTTGCCGCGCTGCACGACGGCGTGCGTCGCGCGCGGCAGTTGGCGGAGCGTCGCGAGGTCGCAGTGATCCATGTGCGCGTGCGAGACGAGCACGGCGTCGAGCGCGGGCAGCTCGCGCGCCGTGAGCGCCGGACGCACGATGCGGCGCGGGCCGACCGTCAGAGCCGGCCCGACCCGCACGCCGATGCGCGGGCGCAAGGCCGGATCGGTCAACAGCCACGTGCCGTAAAAGTTGACGAGCATGGTCGCGTGGCCGAGCCAGGCGACGGTCAGGTCTTCGTCCGACCAGCTTGCGGGCGCGGGCTTGTGCGGCGCGGGCAACATCGGCACGTGCCGCTCCGCCACGCGATCCGCCACGAACTTGCGCCCGAACCGGCGCGCGTACCCCGCGTAAGTGCGTAGATTAGCCAGAGATGATTGCATAAGTCCCCATTAGATGCCGCGAAAAGAAAAAATGTCTGTCGCTCTTTGCCTTAGGAGTTGGAGGTGTTCTTTGAGAGGCTGTTGGCAAAGAGCCGTCACTCGCATACCCTCTGCGTTCCTTCGCGGCCCGCTTCGCGTCCTTTGCGGTAAAAAACTCTTAACCGCAAAGGGCGCAAAGCGGGCCGCGAAGGAACGCAGAGGAAGCGAAAACAACGGACAAATGCGCTAAACTGAGCGGACTGTGCCCCGAGATGACAAGACACTGACGGCGTGGCTGCCCGAACTGCTCTACACAGACGGCCGCTTCGAGCGCGGGCCGGCGCTCGTCGCCGACGGCGTGGGCCGCATCGCGGCCGTGACGCGCGACTATCAAGCCCTGGCCGCGCGCGTCGTGCCGATGCCGGGCCGCGCACTGCTGCCCGGTCTCGTCAACGCGCACTCGCACAGCTTCCAGCGCGTCATCCGCGGGCGCACGGAGCACCGCGCCGCCGCGCGCGATTCGTTCTGGACTTGGCGCGCGCAGATGTACGCCGCCGCCACGCGCCTCACGCCCGAAGATTTATACGACGCCGCGCGCATGGCTTTCCTGGAGATGGCACTCACGGGCATCACGTCCGTCGGCGAGTTCCACTACCTGCACCACGCGCCCGACGGCACGCCCTACGACGACCCGAACCTGCTCGCCAGAGAGGTCATGCGCGCCGCCCGCGACGTAGGCATCCGCATCGCGCTGCTGCGCGTCGCCTACGCGCGCGCGGGTTACGAGATGCCACCCGATCCGCAGCAGGCACGTTTCATCGAAACCGACCCGCAGACTTTTATCAAGCACACCGACGAACTGCTCGCCGCGCTGACCGAGACGACTAACGCGCACAGCGACGGCGTGCATGGCGACGCTCTGCCGCACGCTTGGGTCGGCGTCGCGCCGCACAGCGTCCGCGCCGTGCCGCTCGCATACCTGCGCGAAGTCAGCGCCTACGCCCGCGCGCGCGCTCTGCCCGTCCACATGCACGTCGCCGAACAACCGGCAGAGGTCAACGCCTGCTGGCGCGAGCACGGGCGCACGCCGGTCGCGCTGCTCGCGGACGAAGGGCTGCTCGACGCGCGCACGACGGCCGTCCACGCCGTCCACGTCACGCCCGCCGAGGTGAGTGCCCTCGCCCGCGCCCGCGCACACGTCTGCGCCTGCCCCACGACCGAGCGCAATCTCGGCGACGGCATCATCCCCGCCGACCTCTACTTTGACGCGGGCGTGCGCGTCGCCCTCGGCACGGACAGCCACGCGCAGATCGATCTCCTCGAAGACGCGCGCGAGCTTGAATATCATCTGCGCCTGCAAAAGCTCGAACGGGCCGTGCTCGCGCCCGCACGAGCGAACGAATCAGCGCATGATGCGACTGACGCCGGGCAACTCTCCGGTCTCGCCGCGCGCCTGCTCGACTGTGCGACGGTCAACGGCGCAGCGAGCATCGGCGCATCAAGCGGCACGCTCGCAGTCGGTCGCGCCGCGGACTTCTTCACCGTCGCTCTAAACGATCCTTCCATCGCCGGGGCGAACGAAGACGATCTGCTGCCCGCCGTTGTCTTCGCGCTCGCGCGCACGGCCGTCAGTGAGGTGGCGGTCGGCGGGCGGCTGATCGTGCAGGCTGGACAACACGCCGCGCAACAGGAGATCATTGCGCGCTTCCGGGCGTTGCGAAAACGGCTCTGGGCGTGAAGCTCAAGTTAATTTCCCTCACAGGAGAGCGAGATGACCAACGACGAGATGCGGAACATTATGGAGGTCATGCTCCAACGGCAGGAGACTTTTGCCGCCGACATGGAACAGCTCAAAGCTCGGCAGGAACAGTTGCAAGCACATCAGGAGCGCACGCAGGCGCAGGTTGACGGCTTGGCCGCAATTGTTGGGCAGATCGGCGAGGCCATGCGCCAGACGCAGACCGATCTGTCGCACCTGTCCAAGATCGTAACCGCACTGGTGGAACGCAACGGCGGGGCAACGCCTAAGACTTAAACGCGCGGCATGAACGTCAAACAAACGCTGGCCGAACTCGTCCGCGTTGATTCGGTCTCGGCGCATTCAAACCTTGAGATCATCAAGCTGCTCGCCGCGCGCGCCGAAGGCTTAGGCTTGTGCGCGCGTCTGCTGCCGTACACGGACGCGCAGGGCGTCGAGAAGTGCCAGTTGGTGGCGGTCGCGCCGCGCGCGACGGAGGAGACGGACGTAATCGAACTCGCGCTCGTCGGGCACACGGACACCGTGCCTTTTGATCCGAATTGGGCCGAGGCGCTCACTCTGACGGAGCGCGGCGGCAGACTCTACGGGCGCGGCGCGTGCGATACGAAGGCTTTTCTGGCCGCCGCGCTGGCGGCCTTGGCACAGTTCGATCTCACGCAACTCAAGCGCCCGCTCGCGCTCGTCTGCACGGCCGACGAAGAGATCGGCTGTCTCGGCGCGAAGCGGCTGGCGGAGGCGAAGGCCCTGCGGGCGCGCTACGCCGTCGTGGGCGAGCCGACCTCGCTGCGCCCCGTCCGCGCGGGCAAGGGCTACTGTCTGGCCGAAGTCACCGTCGGCGGGCGCGAGGGGCACAGCGCGTATCCCGCGCTCGGCGCGAACGCCATATTCCGCGCCGCGCGTCTCGTCGCACGCATTGAAGCGGTCGCGGAAAAACTGAAGGCGCAGCAACGCGCCGAGTTCGATCCGCCGTACACGACCGTTAACGTCGGGTTGATTGACGGCGGCACGGCCAAGAACATCATTCCGGGCCGCTGCCGCTTCACGCTCGAATGGCGGCCCGTGCCGGGGCAGGCAGCCGCGCACGTCGTTGAACTCATCAAAGCCGAGGTGGAAAACCTACGCGCCGAGGACGCTGACTTCGACTGCCGCATAGATGTCATCCGGCTCGACGAGGCGATGGAGACGCGCGCCGCGTCGCCGCTCGTCCGGCATCTCGAAGCGGCGACGGGCAAGGCGGCCGGCACGGTCGCCTTCGGCACGGAAGCGCCGCAGTTGACGGAGTTGGGCGCGGAGGCGGTCGTCTTAGGCCCCGGTGACATCGCCACGGCGCACCGCACCGGCGAGTTTGTGCCCGTTGCCGAGTTGGCGGCGTGCGTCGAAATTTTGGCCGGCGCGATCAGGCAGTTCTGTTTTTAGTTTGTGGTCTTTATTTATGAACAAGTTTGCTTTCTTGCTCGCGGGCGCTTTGCTGTCGTGTGGCCTATCGAGTTCGCCGGCACTCGCACAACAGCCGGACGCGCCGTTGACGAGTCAGGAGTTGGTGCGGCTCGTCTATCAACTGCCGAAGCACCCGGAGAAGCGCGACGAGGTGCTGGCGGAGATCAGGCGGCGCGGCATCGGGTTTGAACTGACCGAGGGCATGCGCGGGCTGGTCGCCACGAAGAGTGGCAACGACGCGCTGCTACGGCGCACGCTCGAAGAGGCCGACCGCCGCCGGCTGAACCCGGCGGGCACGGCCGCCGTGCCGCCGCCGGCCGAAGCCGCGCAGGTGCTCGAACAGGCGCGCAAGACCATCCTCGCCGCCGCGGGCGGTCTGCCCGATTTCGTCGTCAAGCAACTCATCACGCGCGCGGAGGCGCGCGGCACGACGCACAACTGGACGGAGTTGGATCGGCTGACGGTGGCGGTCAGCTACCGCGAGCGCGTGGGCGAGCAGTACAAGCTGCTGGCCGTCAACGGGCTGCCCACGGGCGGCGGCCCAGAGCGCGACGACTACAGCCAGGCGGGCGGCGCGAACAGCACCGGCGAGTTCGCCTCGCGCCTGCTGATGCTCTTCCAGGAGGAGAGCCAGACGCAGTTCAGCTTCGCCGGCACGGACACTTTGCGCGGCCATGCCACCTTCATCTACGACTACGAGGTCAGCAAAAAGAACGCGCGCGAGCGCATCACGTGGCACGGCGACGGCGAGGAGTTGGGCACGAACGCCGGGCTGCGCGGCAAAGTCTGGATCGACCGCGAGACCTACCGCGTGCTGCGCGCCGAGTTTACGGCGACCGAGATCGAGCCGGGCTTTCCCGTCCTCGGCGTCGAGCGCCGGATCGATTATGACTGGGTGGAGATCGCGGGCAGGAAGTACCTGCTGCCCGTGAGCGGCGAGGTCGTGGGCACGAAGCTCGTCACCATCACCGAGTTCGACCCGGCGACGCGCGAGAAGATCACGCACAAACAGATCATGCAGGATCGCAACCTGATCCGCTTCCGCAATTACCAGAAGTTCGGTGCGGAGGTGAAGATCATCGAAGAGGACGACTTCCCCGTGGAAGAGCCGCCGAAGAAGCCGGAGTAGCAGCAGGCAGTAGGCGGTAGGCTGTAAGCAGTTAGGGCGGCAGTAGGTTGGGCTTACCACCCAACCTACTGCCGGGAGCGCGGGCGTCCCGCCCGCCTTGAGCGCGTCAGCGCGAACACACGGCCGCGCTAAAGCTCAAGCTTGAATTTTCATGAATCCTTTTAGCGTGCTGGCAGCACGCTTGGCGGGCGGGACGCCCGCGCTCCCAGCATAAGCCGGCTTGGTACAGTCATCCGCAAATCGCTATAACGACAAAGCAGAAGGCGGCCGGTTAAATGTCACTCAGACTGGTGAGTGACATTTAACCGGCCGCCTTTTAACTGCCTACTGCCTACTCCCCTACGGCAACGCTTCGACGTTGATGAAGAAGCGGAAGCTGCCGCCCTGCGCGACGCCGAGCAGGAAGTGGACGTTGACGGACGCGCCCGGCGCGAGCGGCGATGCCAGCGTGAGCGACGAGTTGTAGCCGCCGCCCGCCGGTTGTGCGGGCGGGGTCTCAAGCGTCACGCCGAGGAACGCCGCCGTGGCGGGCGAACCCGTGCAGCCGCCGCCCGTGCCCGTGCAACTGCCCGTGAACGGCGCGGACGAGAGCACGCGCAGGTCGGCCGTCGCGGCGTCGGCCGGGCGGAAGGTGGTGATGTCCACCACGCGGAAGCGCAGCCGCGTCACGGGCGTGGCTGTGTTGTTCGTCACCCTGCGCCGGATCGAGAGCGTGCCGCTGGGGCCGTTCGTGACCGGCGTCGTGTCGCGCTGGCGGGCGCAGGCGTTGGGCTGCGCCGGGGCGGGCACAGGCCCGCTGCCCGAACAGCCCGGATCGACGAGCGAGAACTTGATGCTCGCGTTGCGCTGGATGGGGCTGTTCAGGTTTTCCGGCCCCGGCGCGCCGAGGTGCTCGCCCATACCGGCGTTCGTGGCGAACGTGTCGGCGAAGAAAAAGTCCGCCGCGTTGTCGCCCGTGTCAATCGGCAGCCCGTTCGTCAGATCGATCTTGCGGAAGATCGTCTGTTCGAGGTTGAACGTCGTCAGGGCCGGGTAGCCCGTGCCCTCCTTGAAGAGGCCGGCGGGCGTCGCCGTCGAGCCGACCGAATCGAGCCGCGTGGCGGCGCTGAAGGTCGTCGCGCTGTTGAAGAGCGCGATGCCGGCGTTGTCGGGGATGTCCGCCGTCCAGGTCGTCGTGCTCGTGTCGTCGTCGCCCGTGGCTGTGCCCGTGCCCGCGGGGTAAGAGCACAGGCTGTAAGTGCCGCCGGCCGAGGGGCAGACGCCGTTCGTGCCGAGATAGTGGCCGCGCGCCGGGATGGTCGTGCCGTTCGGGATGACGAACTTCGGCGTGGTGGGCGCGTCCGTCGAGACGACGGCGAAGCCGGTCGAGCCGTCGGCCGTCTGCACGGTGATGGGCGCGCTCGTCGGGTTGTAGATTTCGATGAACTCGTCGGCCGGGCCTACGGGCCCGCTCAGGCGGAACTCGCTGATGATCAGCTCGCCCGTGGCGGCGGGTTCGTTGACGCGCGCCCACCAGGTGTTCCAGCGGCCCGAGCCGTTGCCCGTGCCGACCGGCGGGTTGGCCAGTTCCTGGATCGTCCACAGGTCGCGGTCGTTCACGGGGTCAACCTGTGTGTTGCTGTAATCGCCCCAACGATTCCGCGTGCCGCCGAAAGTTTTTTCGTAGTAGCCGAGACCGGCCTGGTAGATTTGCGGATCGTCTATGACGCCCGTGGCCTCGGTGCGCTCATGCGTGGCGTAGCCGGCGCTTCCCCATTGGTTCGACGCGAACTGCGAGAAGCCGATGAGCACGTCGTTGGCCGCGTTGACGGCGATGGAGGGGTAGGCGTACCACTTGCCGCCGTTCGTGGCCGTGGCGGTCGGGTCGTCAACGCGCAGCCGCTGCAAGACGTTGCCCGCCGTGTCCACCTGATAAGCCTGCGCGACGGTGCGCGTGAACTGATTGGCGGCGGTGCAGTTGTTCGCGGCGCACGCGCCGAAGTGGTGGACGGCCCAGATCGAGCCGTTGCGGAAGACGACGTTGGTGAGGCGCGCGTCGTCGGCGTCAATCTTGCGCGTGCCCGTGCCGACGGTGGGCGGCGCTTGTGGCAGGACTTCGCCGAGGCTGCGGTTGACCGGCTCGCCAATCGGCACGCCGGTGCTGATGGTGGAGAGCGTCGGGGCGGCCGGCGGCGTGCCCGTCACGTTGAGGAGGCGCATCACGGTGATGGGGTCGTTGAACTGCGTGCGCATGATGTACTCGTTCGCCTCGGTCGCCGAGTAGGTGACGGCGGGTTGCAGCGTGAGCGCGAGGCTCATCGTCACCGAGGTCGGGTCGGTGACGCCGAAGGCGTTGACCGTGCCCGCGCGGAACTGCGGGTAGTCTATGAGGTAGAGGTTGCCGCCGGTGAAGACGCCGGTCGAGTTATTGAACATGTTGAGCGAGATCGTGAGCCAGTTCTTGTTGAACCCGATGCTTGGGAAGTCCGCGCCGTAGGTCGTGCTGCCCGCCTGGATGGTGGTAATGAACCAGGTGCCCTGCGGGTCGGAGGTCTGCGAGACGGCGAGGTGCAGCTTGGACGAGGCGCTGATGCCGTCGGAGAGAATGCAGGCGATGAAGCGCTGATTGTACGGGTCGAAGAGCACCTTCGGGTCGAAGTAGCCCGACCCGCGCGGCGTGGCCGCGCCCGCGTTCCAGAAGGTGTCCTCGGAGACCGTGCTCAGCACCGCGCCCGTCGTCTTGTTCTGGATGGTGACATTGTTGTTGATCATCACGACGAGCTTGTCCATGCCGACCGCGCCGTGCGTGTCGGGCGGGATGAAGGAGAAGCCCGCCTGCGGGCCGTCCGGCTTGGGCACGTCCGGCCCGCCCTGGAAGCTCGCGGAGGGCGCTGGCGAGGCGACGAACGTCCGGTAGCCCGACGTGACGGCCTGCGGCGTGACCCCGCCCTGCTCCACGCCGCCCTCAGTGCCGCCGGGCACGAGCGGCTGCTCGACGGCGACGCCGCCGCTCCCCGCTGCGAGGCGGGGCGTCTTCTTGCTCGAACGCTTCGCCAGCGTCGTCAGCGCCGTAAAGTTCACGACCGCGGTCGAGATCGGCTCGACCGGGCTGGCCTGCACCGAATCCGCCCCTTGCGGCCCGCCGACCGGGCCGCCCGTTGTTTGAACCGCGTCCGCCTGAGCGTCAGGCGCGGGCGCGTCGGGGATCGTCCTGACGGGCTTTGCCTTCTTAAAGGTCTGGGCCTGAACTTCGGCTTGCGCTAGCGCGCCGAGCAGGAGGCCCTGGCAGACGAGCGAAAGCCCCAGGGCGAGGGCGGCTGACGCCTTCGTCCTCCGCCGCGCGGCACGAACGAAGCTGTTGAGTAGTCTGCCCGCCTGCTGCTTATGCAGGCGGGTAAAACGGAGGGGGCGCGTTTCTGAACTCTCTTTCATAGGCTCACTTCCTTGTCACGTTGGTCTGGTCGGACTCTTCGGCGGAATCTGCTCCCTGGCCGCAGCACTCCAGGCGCGTGTCAGCGCGCGGACGCACGGCCTGACACGGGGTTAACGCAACGGCCCCGCGGATAAGCCGGGAAGGCTGGTGCGATTGTCGCAGGTTTTCAGAGTGGTTGAAGCTATCTGGTTACGGAACTGTCTATGTTTGGGGTGTGCTGTGGTTTCAACCCGGACACCTTGCCGATTACAGCCGAAATGAGCATAACGCATCCAATCCCTGCCGGACAAGCACAATTTAGCAAAGAGTTCGCGCCAGAACGGCTGGCCGCGCCGCCCCTGAGATGCCGCGTTCAGCGCACGATCCCGCGCACCTTGCTGCACTTGCCGGTTTCGAGGTTGACGTAGCCGATGAGGATCGGCGGCGCGTCCTCGTCCTCTTCCCTTAAGCCGGGCGCAGCGTCGCGCTCCTTTTCCGCGCGCTCGCGCTCCGCCCGCTCGGCCCGCGCGGACTTGCGCGGTGCGCTCTGTGCCGTCAGATAGAGCGTCGTCGGCTCGCCCGCCACCAGCGATTGATAGACGACGGCCGCGCTGTCGTAACGGCCGACGCAGGCGCGCAGGAGGCGCGTGGCCCGGCGGCGCGGGATCGTGTGCTCGATCTCGTTCGCGGACGCGAGCGCGCGCGTGACCGTGTGCGTGTCCACGCGCCGCCCCGCGTCGGTGTAGAAACCGATCACGTCGTGGACGAGCGTCTCGTACTCGTTGACCCTGTAACGCCAGACCACGCGCCTGTCGCCGGGCTTCGCCGAGACGCCGACGAGCGTGAAGTGGCGGGCGAAATACGGTTCGGAGATGCCGGCCTGGAGTATGGCCTGCTTCGAGCCGGCGACGAGCGATTTCTCTTCTGCGCTCAACGTGACTAGTGGGATCGTCTGCGGGCGCGCGGCAACACACGCGCACGCGAGCACAAATAGGAGAACGAAGTGGTTAAAGCGCGGTCTGTTCACCGAGATAGAATCAGGCTGATGCCGCGGGTTCTGCCGCCAGCAAAGCTTGCTCAACTTCGCTCGGCAGTTCAACAAAAATGAAGTGATCGGCCGGGTAGATGGTTGCCCACCCTTCCTCATCTACAACTCTGACGTATCCGCCCGACAGGGCCGTAACACGATAGAACTTACGCGGAATTAAAAGCTCCGGATCGTCAGTCTGCACGCAGATAGCAAACTGAGGCTCGGCGGTGCTCGGTTCTATCGGTGCGTCAACCTTGAAACTTCTGGACGGCTGCGCCTCGCCGCGCAGGATCGCGCCGCCCTCCCGCACGCTAGCTAGTAATTCCTCGAAGTCTGCCTTCTCCATATTAACTCACCTTTTACGAATCCGCCTGCCCCGCGAACTTGGCCGTGCTCGCGTTGGAGATGAAGGGCGCGTCGGCGGTCAGGGCTTGATTGACCAGTTCGCGCTGTTCGAGTTCGTGGATGGTGTAGGAGCCGGTGGCGGGGCTGGCGGAGGCCGCGCGCCCGACGTAGTAGGGGCGCTCGCAAGCGCCGAGGAGGCCCATCAGGCGCGGCTCGACGAACGTCCAGCCGCCCATGTTCTTCGGCTCCTCCTGCGCCCAGACGAGTTGCGTGGCCGCCGGGTAGCCGGCGAGGATTTCGCGTAAGCCGCGTTCGGGGAACGGGTAAAGTTGCTCGACACGCACGATGGCGACGCGGCGGTCGTCGGACTTCAGCCGCGCCGCGTTGAGATCGTAGAAGACCTTGCCGCTACAGAGGACGACGCGCGCGACCGCCGCTGCGTCCTGAATCTCCGCGTCGTCAATGACGGGGCGGAAGCCGCCGTGCGTCAACTCGTCAACGGTCGAAGTCGCGGCGGGCAGGCGCAGCAGACTCTTCGGCGTCATGACGACGAGCGGGCGCGCGGTCTCCTGCCGCACCTGCCGGCGCAGCAGGTGGAAGTATTGCGCGGGCGTCGTCGGGTAGCAGACCTGCATGTTGTTCTCGGCGCAGAGTTGCAAATAACGTTCGAGCCGCGCGCTGGAATGTTCCGGCCCCTGCCCTTCGTAGCCGTGCGGGAGCAGGAGCACGAGGCGCGAGGGCTGCTGCCACTTGTCCACGCCGGGCGCGATGAACTGGTCTATGATGACCTGCGCGCCGTTCCCGAAGTCGCCGAACTGCGCCTCCCACATGACGAGGGCATTGCGCGCCACGACCGAGTAGCCGTACTCGAAACCGAGCACGCCCTGCTCCGACAGCGAGCTATCCAAGACCTCGACGAGCGGGCGACCCGACTTGCTCTTAGCCAACTCTGCGAGCGGCGTCCAAGGCCGGCCCGTCTGCGTGTCGTACATGATCGCGTGGCGCTGGCTGAACGTGCCGCGCCCCGAATCCTGTCCCGACAGGCGCACGGGCGTGCCGGCGAGCGCGAGCGAGCCGAACGCGCACAACTCACCGAACGCCCAATCAAGCGGCGTCTCGCCCTCGCCCATCTTCGCGCGGCGCGCGAGTTGGCTGACCATCTTCGGGTTCACGTGAAAACCTTCGGGCACGACCGCGATCTGGCGCGCGACGCGCCGCACGGTCTCGGCGTCGGTCGGCGTCTCAATCAACGCCGAGCCGTCCTCTTCCGTCGCGGGCGGCGGCAGCTCTTTCTTCTCGGGTTTGCGCGCGACGATCTCCTTCGCGCGCGCGAGCACCGCCTCGTACTCCGCCAACTGCGCCTTGATCATCTGCTCGACCTCTTCCGCCGTGACGACGCCCTCGCGCACCAGCCGCTCCGCGTACTTCGCGCGCACGCCGGGGTGCGCCTTGACGCGCGCGTACATCAGCGGCTGCGTGTAGCTCGGCTCGTCGCCCTCGTTGTGCCCGAGGCGGCGGAAGCCGACGACATCGAGCACAACGTCCTTGTTGAACTCCTGCCGGAAGTCGAGCGCGATGCGCAGGACGCGGAAGGCGGCTTCGGGGTCGTCGCCGTTGATGTGGAAGATGGGTAGTTGCGTCATGCGCGCCACGTCGGTCGAGTAGATCGTGGAGCGGCCCGCCTGCGGCGAGGTGGTGAAGCCGATCTGGTTGTTGATGATGATGTGGATCGTGCCGCCGGTGCGGTAGCCTTTCAGGTCGGCGAGGTTCAACGTCTCCATCACGATGCCCTGGCCCGCAAACGCCGCGTCGCCGTGCAGCAGCACGGGCAGCGCGCGGTCAATCACCTGCTCGCGCGGCACGCCCTCGTCGCGCTCCCAAGCGTCCTGCTTGGCGCGCACCAGCCCTTCGACGACCGGATCGACAAACTCAAGGTGACTGGGGTTGGGCGAGAGATCGAGCCGCAGCTTGCGCGCGGCGGCCGTTGTGCGCTCGCCGCGCGCGCCCTGGTGGTATTTCACGTCGCCCTCGTCGGCCGGGAAGTTCGGGTGGACTGAGCCTTCAAACGCGGTGAAGATGCGCTCGGCGAAATCGCCGACGACGTTCGCCAGCACGTTCAAGCGCCCGCGGTGCGCCATGCCGAGCGTGATGTCTTCGACGCCGTGCTCGGCGGCGCGCTCGACGAGTTGATCCAAGAGCGGGATGATCGTCTCGCAGCCTTCGAGCGAGAAGCGTTTCTGGCCGAGATATTTCGTGTGCAGGAAACGCTCGAACTGCTCGGCCTCGACGAGCTTCGCCAGCAACTGCTTTTTAATCTCCGGCGCGACGGGTTCGGGATAGACGAACTCCACGCGAATCTTGTCGCGCAGCCACAGCTTCTGCTCTTTGCTCTGGATGTGGCGGTACTCGATGCCGACCTTGCCGCAGTAGGCGCGGCGCAGTATGTCCAGAATCTCGCGTAAGGTGGCGCTCTCCTTGCCGCCTAAGCCCCCCGTGATGAACTCGCGATCCAAGTCCCAGATCGTCAGCCCGTAAGTCTCGATGTCCAACTCCGGGTGGTACTGCGCGGGCATCGCGCCCAGGGGGTCTATGTCCGCGATCAGGTGGCCGCGCACGCGGTAGGAGTTGATCAGTTCAAGCACGCGCGCCTCTTTGACGACGTGCTCGCGCTGGCGGTCGCCGCCGAGCAGCGCCGGGTTGTAGTCGCGCGCCCAACGCATCGGCTGGTGCGGGATGCCGAGGTCGCGGAAGATGTGCACGTAAAACTCGTGCTCGCCCAGCAGCAACTCGTGCACGTGCGCGAGGAACGCGCCCGACTCCGCGCCCTGGATGATGCGGTGATCGTAGGTCGAGGAGATCGTCATCGTCTTGCTGATGCCGAGTTGCGACAGGGCTTCCGTCGTCATCGCGTGGTACTCGGCCGGGTACTCAATCGCGCCGGTGGCGATGATGACCGCTTGGCCGGCCATCAGGCGCGGCGTCGAGGCGACCGTGCCGATAGTGCCGGGGTTGGTCAAGCTCACGGTCGTATCCTGAAAATCGGGCACGCCGAGTTTGCCCGCGCGCGCGCGTTTGATCACGTCGTCGTAAGCCGCGACGAATTCTGGGAAGCGGAGCGCGTTGGCGTTCTTCACGTTCGGCACGAGCAGCGAGCGCGAGCCGTCCTTCTTCTGTATGTCAATCGCGACGCCGAGATTCACCTGCGGGCGACTGAGGCGCGTGGGGCTTCCGTCCGCGACGGTGAAGCCGTCGTTCATCTGCGGGAACTTGTCGAAGGCGCGTAAGAGCGCGAACGCGATCAGATGCGTGAACGAGACCTTGCCGCCCCCGCGCTCCTGCAAGTGGCGGTTGACGATGAGCCGGTTCTCTTCGAGCACCTTGACGGGCACTTGCCGGTTCGACGTGGCGGTGGGCACGCCCAGGCTCGTCTCCATGTTCTCGACGATCTTCAACGCCGCGCCGCGGATCGGCGCACCCTCGACCGAAGGGGCTTGAGCCGGCTTCGCCTGCGCAGCCGGCGCGCTCGCGGCCTGCTGCTGCGGCGCGGCCGGCGGCGCGGCGGGGGCGGGCGGCGCGGATTGCTGTACGGGCGCAGCTTCGGGCGCGGCGGGCCAGTCGGTCGCGCGTGCGCCGCGCGTGCCGTTGTCGGTCGGCGGCGCGGTCTCGCCGTCGAGCAGTTCCGTGAAGTACGCGCGCCACGCCTCGTCCACGAGCGCCGGGTCGCTGCGGAAGCGTTGCAGCATGGACTCGACGTAGGTGGCGTTTGCGCCGAAGTTCTCGGCGATGATGGCGGAGAGATCGGCCTGACTGCGTTGTGTGCTCAAAGCTCTTGTCACCTCGACTCCCGCGGCACGCAACCTTCGTCGCGGCGCGCGCGTATCCGTATCGGGCCTGACTGTTATGTTTGCGCAGATAATAGCCGATCTTGGCGGGCGCTTCTAGTTCGCCGCCCGACCGCGCAATATGCGGGCGGTTTTTATCGCCCACGGAAATTTCGTTGCGGCCGGCGCGCGGTCGGCGTTACGCTCGCAACGCCGACCGACCGGATGAAATCTGACAGCGAGGTGCGTTGTGCGAACAGCTTTGAAAGTGATCCTGATCATCGGCGTCTGCATCGTACTGCTCGTTGGGGCGGCGATAGGCGTGGGCGTCTACTGGTGGAAGTACCACAGCCAGGAGTTCATCGCGGCGAGCAGGCAGGCGATGGACGACGGGCGCGAGTTCGGCCGCCAGACCGACAACGAGGGCTGCGTGACGGAAGCCGTGGCGCGCGCCAAGCGCGAGCCAGGTTTCAGCGCGGCGCTCAGTCGCAACCTGTTCCTGCGCGCCTGCCTGGAGGCGAGCCGCGAGTCGCCCGGCTTTTGCAGCGCCGTGCCCGGACGGACGGAGTTTATGAAGACGGCCGCGTGGCAGCAGCAGAAGTGCCGCGAGGCAGGTCTTGCGGGCGACACTTATTGCACCCAGATGTTCACGCAGGTGCAACAGTTCTGCGAGGCGAAACAATCCAAGCAGCAGTGAGCGCGCAGCCCGCGCCCGCGAAGTCCATGCGCCTGAGTCGCCGCCGCCTCTCGGCCTGCTTGCTGTCGGCGCTCGTCGCCGTCGGCGGCGCTTGCAGCCGCGCGCGCACGTCTGCCCGCCGCGCGCAGACCGGCGCACAGCCCGCCGCCACCGTCGCACAGAAACCGACCTACGCGTCGCCCGTGCTCGAACAGTTGGTCGCGGCCGCCGTCGAGCGCCCGAACCACCGCGTGCAGTACGACGGCGCTTACTACCGCATCGCCTATCCGGGCGGCGACGTGCCCGAAGATCGCGGCGCGTGTACGGACGAAGTCGTGCGCGCCTACCGCGCCGTCGGCGTCGATCTGCAAAAAGAGGTGCACGAGGACATGGCGGCGAACTTCGCCGCCTACCCGCAACGCTTCGGCCTCACGCGCCCCGACCCGAACATAGATCACCGCCGCGTGCCCAACCTGATGACCTTCTTCGCCCGCAAAGGCGCACAGCTTCCAATTACGGACAAGGCCGCCGACTACGCGCCCGGCGACATCGTCACTTGGGACTTGGGCGGCGGGCAGACGCACATCGGCATTGTCGTGGACGTGCCCTCGGGCGAGGACGCCGCGCGCTACCAGATCATGCACAACATCGGCGCAGGCCCGCAGATACAGGACGTACTCTTCGCCTGGCAGATCACCGGCCACTACCGCTACACGGGGCCGCCGCCACCGCCTAAACCTGCTGGCACGCATGCCGGTGCTGCTACAACTCATCATCGCAGAGGCGGGCACTGAACCAAGTGGCGAGCGCGGCCTTTATGCTGGAAGCGCAGGCGTCCCGCCTGCAAGCGTGCGCCAGCATGCTCAGGGGACTCGCCTTTATTCAAGCTTGAATCTCTCGTCCCTTTGTTCGCGCTAGCGCGCTCATGGCAGGCGGGACGCCTGCGCTCCCGGCAAAGGGCGGCGCGTTACGTCGTGAGCAGGTGGTAAACTTAGGCGATAACCGCTCCGAATTGGCGCGCAACTTTTCGCGTGTTCGGACGTTCAACCGACGAACACGCGAACGTCACAAGTGGGAAAGGGATAAAACGATGAACGCACGACAGGCTCTCGCCCGGTTGACCGTCTTTCTCGGCACGCTCGTGCTGGCGCTGTTCGTGACCCGCCTCTTTTTAACGCCGCCACGCCCGGCGTTCGCTCCTGTTGCGCCCGCGCCGGTTAACCCGGACGCGCCCCCGCTGGTCAGCAATCGTGTGCAGGGCGTCATGCTCGACCGCGCGCACGCCCAGACCTTCACGCAACTGACCATCGAGCGCGACCCGCGCGCGCCCGCGCCTGAGCGCGTATGGGTCTGGACATACCTGTTCACGCCCGACGAGCCGCGCGCCCACTTCCTGGCGTGCGACCCCATCGAGGTGCAGCGGCCGTTTGCACGAGGGGACAGCACGCCGCACATTGTCATCGCGCCGTGCGGCTGGTGTCAGAGAGCGACCGCGCCGCGCGGCAATTTCTACGCCCGCGTCGTCGTGACGACGCAGCCCGTCACCGCCAATCACTTACTCATAAACCAGACCGATACAGACATCAGGACGGCCACGCCAGTCGTCGTCCTGCACGAGTAGCGTTAAAGCCGGCGCAGGTTTTCTGCCTGCGGTTGCGTGCAAGTTTCGCCGCCCGTCCGCATTCAAGGTGTGGACAGAGGTTGTTGACAACATGGCACGACACCGCAGGAGGACTTATGCGTCAACCCGCACCGCACACTGCCCCGACTAATTCGCAACAAACGTCTCGTCTCTTCTCGTCCGGCCGCAGCGCAGGCTCGCGCTGGCTCGCGCTCTGCGTCACCGCCGCGCTGCTCGTCCCCACGTTATCGTGCGTCCGCGAGCGCGCGCGCCAGACGACAACGCAGCGCGCCGCCGGCACGACCAACGCGCCGGCCGAACAGCCACAGCTTGTGGCCGAACCGGCGCTCCCCCCGGCCACGCCCACCTCCAACGTCCTTGCCGACTCGCCCGCGACTAAAGCCGCGCCGGGCCAGTTCGACATGCGCGAAGAGCGGGAGCGCGCGAAGGAAGAATCGCAGTTCAACACGGAGGCGTACAGCCACATCGTCGAGAACCCGTTCCTCGACGTGACACGCACGCCGCTCTCGACCTTCTCGATTGACGTGGACACGGCGAGCTATAGCAACACGCGCCGCTTCCTCAACGAAGGCCACCTACCGCCGAAGGACGCCGTCCGCATCGAAGAGTTGATCAATTACTTCGCTTACGACTACCCGCAGCCCGTCGGCGACGCGCCCTTCTCCGTCACGACCGAAGTGGCGCAGTGCCCCTGGAACAGCGCGCACCGGCTCGTCCACATCGGCCTACAAGGCAAGCGGCTCGGCCGCGCGCAGATGCCGCCCGCGAACCTCGTCTTCCTGCTCGACGTGTCCGGCTCGATGTTGGAGCCGAACAAGCTCCCGCTCGTCAAATCTTCGCTCGCCATGCTCGCCGAACAGTTGACGGCGGGTGACCGCGTCGCCATCGTCGTCTATGCCGGCAACAGCGGTCTCGTGCTCGACTCGACGCCGGGCGACCGCAAGGGCGAGATCATCGCCGCGCTCGACCGGCTCGAAGCCGGCGGCTCAACCAACGGCGGCGCGGGGATTCAACTCGCCTACAAGGTCGCCGCCGACAACTTCATCCGCGGCGGCATCAACCGCGTCATCCTCGCCACGGACGGCGACTTCAACGTCGGCACGACGAGCGAAGGCGACCTCGTGCGGCTGATCGAAGAGAAGCGGCAGACGGGCGTCTTCCTCTCCGTGCTCGGCTTTGGCACGGGCAACGTCAAGGACGCGACGATGGAGAAGCTCGCCGACAAGGGTAACGGCAACTACGCCTACATAGACTCGGCCGCCGAGGCGCGCAAGGTCTTGGGCCAAGAACTCGGCGGCACGCTCGCCACGATTGCGAAGGACGTGAAGCTCCAGCTTGAGTTCAACCCAAGCAGAGCCGCCGCCTACCGCCTGATCGGCTACGAGAACCGCCTGCTGCGCGACGAGGATTTCAACGACGACACGAAGGACGCGGGCGAGATGGGCGCTGGCCACACGGTCACGGCGCTCTACGAGGTCGTGCCCGCCGGGCAGAAGTGGTCAAACCCCGGCGTCGATCCGCTGAAGTACCAGGAGCCGGCGCACCAATCCGCCCGCGCCGCGAGCGACGAGTTGTTGACGATCAAGCTGCGCTACAAAGACCCGGAGGCGAGCGAGAGCAAGCTGCTGAGCGTGGGCGTGGCGGACGCCAGCGGCGCGTGGCAGCAGGCGTCGAACAACTTTCGCTTCGCCGCGTCGGTCGCCGCCTTCGGGCTGCTCCTGCGCGACTCGCAGTACAAGGGCGCGGCCAACTTCGACGGCGTCGCCTCGCTCGCGCGCGCCAGCACGGGCCAAGACCCGCACGGCTACCGCGCCGAGTTCGTCCGCCTGGTCGAGACCGCGCACCTGCTCTCATCGCAGAGCGCGCGCAGGTGAGCAGGGAAATTCAGTAGGCAGTAGGCGACGAACAGTAGGCAGTAGGCAGTAGGCGGTAGGCAGTTAAGGAAAAGAGCGGGCAGCCGGTTGAACTCCCGCGCGAGTGTTCTCGTGGGCTTCAACCGGCTGCCCTTGTCTTAACTGCCTACCGCCTACTGCCTACTGCCTACTATTTCCCCTTTGCGCCGCGCCCGCCCACGTGATATAGCTTCGCCTCGCAGTCCGATCCCAAACCCCAACGTGAAGCGAATATGAACAAGAAGTCTCGCGCCCGCGCGCCCGAAGACCCCGCGCGCCGCCGTTTCACCAAGGCGGTCGCCGCCACGCTCGCCGCCGCGCCGCTCGCCGCCGCGCTGCCCGCCGGCACGCGCGCGCAGACGCCGCCCGCGACCAAAGAGCCGACCGCGCCGCCCAACCCGCAGCCCACGCCCACGCCGCAGCCGCCTTCGCCCGTCGCCGAGGCTTACGGCGAGATCGCGCGTGTGCGCTTCGGCGACCGTCTGACGGCCGACGAACTCGCGCGCGTCCGGCGTAGCGTCGCCGGCAAGATCGGGCGCGGCGACGGACTGCGCAACGCCAAGTTGCAGAACAGCGACGAGCCGGATTTCATCTTCAATGCCTGATAGCCTTGTCGTATATCAACTACGCGCGCGGGCGGCGCGGAAGGAAGATGAACCACGAAACTACGCGAAAGCGCACGAAACGGAGCACCACGAAAAGGTGAACGGTGTGCGTGTTAATTCGTTTCGTGTGGTTTCGTGGTTTCCGCCGACCATATTAGGTCTTAAGCTTCCGTTAAGAGCTTCAACCGTATGCTAACTGACGACACCTTCTTCGCCTCAATCTCCGAACTCGGCGCGCAACTGCGCGCGCGCAAGCTCTCGCCCGTCGAGTTGACGGAAGGCTATCTGGCGAGGCTCGAAAAATTCGGCCCGCGGCTCGGCGCGGTCGTGACCGTCATGCGCGAGAGCGCGTTGAAAGACGCACGCGCCGCCGAGCGCGAGTTGAGACAGGGGCGCGCGCGCGGGCCGCTGCACGGCATCCCGTTCGGCGTGAAAGACCTGCTCGCCACGCACGACGCGCCGACCACCTGGGGCGCGACGCCCTACAAGGATCAGCACTTCGACTACGACGCCACGGTCGTCAAACGCCTGCGCGACGCGGGCGCGATCCTCGTCGCCAAGCTGGCGATGGTCGAACTGGCGGGCGGCATGGGCTACAACCACGCGGAGGCGAGCCTGACGGGCGCGGGGCGCACGCCGTGGAACACAAACTACTGGAGCGGCGGCTCGTCTTCGGGGCCGGGCGCGGCGACGGCCGCCGGCCTCGTCGCCTTCTCCATCGGCTCGGAGACCTCCGGCTCGATCATCACGCCATCGGCCTTCTGCGGCGTGTCGGGTCTCAGACCGACTTACGGGCGCGTCTCGCGCCACGGGGCGATGGCGCTCGCGTGGACGTTGGATAAACTCGGCCCGATGTGCCGCTCGGCGGCCGACTGCGGCTACGTGCTCGCGGCCATCGCGGGCTACGACCCGCTCGACCCGACAGCGCACAATCGCCCGTTCCGCTACCCGCCGCCCGTGCCTTCGCGCCCGCCGCAGAAGAAGCTGCGCGTCGCCGTGCTGAAGGACTCGTTCGAGAAGGCGCAGAAGGAGGTACGCGAGAACTTTCTCGCGTCGCTCGAATGGCTGAAGCGGACGGCGCAGGTGACGATGGACGTGAAGCTGCCCGACTTTCCTTACGGCGCGGTCGTCGGCACGATTGTGGACGCCGAGGGCGCGAGCGCGTTCCGCGATCTGATCGAGTCGGGGCGGGTGAAAGAGTTGGCCGTGCCCGAAGACCGCATCGGCGGCTACGGGATGCTGCTCGTGCCGGCCGTGGACTACATCCACGCGATGCGGCTGCGCGCGCCGATGCGCCGGGCCTGGGCCGAGATGTTCAAGCAGTACGACGTGCTCGTCGCGCCGTCGCGCGCGACCGTGGCGAACCCTTTGGACAAGAGTTTCGGCGAGGCGTGGCCCGGCGTCGGCCCGGCCGCCTCGCCCATCGGCGCGGCCAACGCCGTCGGCGTGCCCGCCATCTCCGTGCCCAACGGCTTCGGCGTCGAGGGTCTGCCGACCGGCATACAGTTCGTCGGCCCCGCCTGGAGCGAAGACCTGTTGGTTGACATCGCCGTGCGCTACCAGCAGGCGACCGACTGGCACAAGCGCCGCCCGCCGCTCGCCTGAAACGCGCCGCCGCCGATTCACGCATGACGATCACGTTCAGCCGCCGCCTCGCCTTCGTGCTCGGCGTCCTCACGCCGCTCGCCGAGACGATCCGCCGCTGGCATCAACTCGGCCAGTTAAGATACCTGCCCGCCTGGTTGGACGATTATATAATCGGCGCGTTTCTCTTATACGGGGCGTGGCGGACGGGGCGGGACTTGCGCGGCGGGCGGCCTTTCCTCGCCGCAGCCTGGGGCTTCACCTGCGGCATGGCTTACGCGAGCTTCTTCCTACAGCTTGAGCACCTGCACGACGACCCCGCGCCGATCTCAGGCGTCTGGGTCGCCGTAATCAAAGGTGTGGGGTTTGTGCTCGCGCTGCTCGCGCTGGCGGGAAGTTTAAGACCGCTGCCGGCAGACCGAACCGGCTGACGCCCGGCGCACGCGCCGCTTCACGAAGCCGAGGCGAGGCGGCCCTCGTTGTCGCCGTCGTCCACGTCGTCGGCGTCGTCCGCGGGCGCTGATTCTGGGTCGGCCGTCTGTTCCGGGTTGGCCTGCGGGCGCTCCTGATCAAGGTCGCGCTTGATGGCATCGAGGATGCCGTTGATGAACTGCGTGGCCTCGAAGGTGGAGAAGCGGCGGGCGATCTCCAGCGCCTCGTTGATGGCGACGGTGCGTGGCGTCTGCTCGTGGAGGAACTCGTAGACCGCGAGCCGGAGCACATTGCGATCCACCACGGCCATGCGCGAGATGCGCCAGTGCTCGGCGCGCGACTTGATGCGCTCGTCAATCTCCGCCAGGTGCGCGAGCGTGCCCGTCGCCAAACGGGTCGCGAAGGCGCGCGCCGCGTCCTCCGGCTCGGCGTCGCTCAACTGCGTCCAGTAGTCGCGCACAAGTTCATCGAGGCGCGCCCCTTCACCCGCCACGTCCGCCGCAAAGAGCATTTGCAAGGCACACTCGCGCGCCTTACGTCTCGAACCCATAACACCCCTGGTTACAGGGATGAGGGATGAGGGATGAGGGATGAATAAGAACATTTTTATTCATCCTTCATCCCTCATCCCTCATCCCTTCTCAAACGCTTCCTTGTAAAGATTAACCAACTCGACGGCCGCCATCGCGGCCTCGAAGCCTTTGTTGCCGGCTTTGACCCCGGCGCGATCAATCGCCTGCTCCAAGGTGTCGGCGGTGACGACGCCGTAGACGACAGGCACGCCCGTCTCCATCCCGGCCTGCGCGATGCCCTTCGTCACCTCGGCGGCGATGTACTCGAAGTGCGGCGTCTGCCCACGGATGATCGTACCGAGACAGATAATAGCGTCATACTTATCTGACTCCGCGACCTTGCGCGCTACGAGCGGAATCTCGAACGAGCCGGGCACGCGGAAGTGCGCGACCGCGCTCTCCTTTGCGCCGAGCCGCGCGAGCGCGTCCAGCGCGCCCTCAACCAGCCGCGCCGTCAGGAAGTCGTTCCACCGACTCGACACCAGCGCGAAGCGGAAGCCCGCCGCGTTCAACCGACCTTCATGTGTCACAGGCTGCAAGGACTTCGCCGACTCCGACTCTCGTGAATAAGGATTGATGCGCCCTCAGTATAGTGAAGCGGTCAACGAGTGACAAGTGACCCGCGCGGACGACATGCTTTGGTGGCGGCACAGCGGTGAGGTCTGGCAGCGTGACTAACCCGCCGCGTGCGCCGGTCGTGATGAAGAACTGCGTGGTGATTCAGAAGTAAGGGGTGACACTCACGCGCGCGGCTAACATCGCCTCGACCGTCCTCCATCACCCTCCTCTGAAGACCGGCGGGCGCTTCTCTAAGAAGGCGCGCGTGCCTTCGCGCACGTCCTCGGTGGCGAAGAGTTGGCTGAAGAGTTCGGCTTCGAGTTGCAAGCCTTCGGCGAGCGGCAGGCGTGCGCCGCGCGTGACGGCGGCGAGGCAGGCGCGCAGGGCGAGCGGCGCTTGCGCGGCGAGCGTTTGCGCCAACTCTTCTGCCGCGGGCAATAACTGATCGGGCGCGACGACGCGGTTGACGATGCCCAGACGCAGCGCCTCGTCGGCTGAGATCGCGTCGCCCGCGAGCATCGCGGCGAGCGCGCGCCCGTGTCCGACGGCGCGCGCTAGGCGCTGCGTGCCGCCGTAGGCCGGGATCATGCCGAGTCTGACCTCAGGCAGCGAGAAGACGGCGCGGCTGGCGGCGACGCGCAGGTGGCACGCCAGCGCAAGCTCGCAGCCGCCGCCCGCGGCCGCGCCGTTGACGGCCGCGATGACCGGCACGCCGCACGACTCAATCGCGTCGCACGCTGCCTGCCCGCGCTCGGCCGCGGCCCGCGCGCCCGCCTCGTCGAGCGCCGTCAACTCCGTGATGTCCGTGCCCGCGCTGAAGGCTTCAGCGCCCGCGCCCGTCAGAATTACCGCGCGCAAATCGCGCCGCCCGCCCAGCCGTGCAAACAGCGCGGCGAGTTCTTCCAGCATCGCGCGCGTTAGCGCGTTGCGCTTCGCGCGCCGGTTGAGCGTGACGAAGGCGACGGGGCCGCGCTCTTCGATGATGAGTTCAAGGCTCAAAGTTTCAGGCAGTCCAAAGTCTAATGTCCAATATCCAATGTCCAGCTTACGACCCTGGACTTTGGACTTTGAACTTTAGACTTTGGACTTAGACGAGATTCATCGGCTGCGGGTTCTTCGCGTCGCTGTAGTCGTAGAAGCCGCGCCCGGACTTGCGCCCGTAGAGGCCGGCCAAGACCATGCGCTTGAGGAGCGGCGGCGGGGCGAAGCGGCGCTCGCGGAATTCGTTGAACATGATCTCGGCGATGTAGTAGGTCGTGTCCAGCCCGACGAAATCCAGCAGCGTGAGCGGCCCCATCGGGTAGCCGCAGCCGAGCTTCATGGCGTTGTCTATGTCCACGATTGAGCCGACGCCCTCTTCGAGCGCGCGGATGGCGTCGAGCAGATAGGGGACGAGCAGGCGGTTGACGATGAAGCCGGAGCGGTCGTCGGCGCGCACGGGCACTTTGCCTAGCCGGCGGCCGAACTCGACCGCCTCTTCATAGACCGCCTCGTCGGTCAGGATCGTGCGCACGACTTCGACCAGCTTCATGAGCGGCACGGGGTTGAAGAAGTGCAGGCCGATGAAACGCTGCTGCCGCGCGGCCGAGGTCGCCGTCATCATCTCCGTGATCGAGAGCGACGAGGTGTTCGAGGCGAAAATCGTGTCGGGCTTGCAGAGCTTGTCGAGTTGTTGGTAGGTCTCGCGTTTGAGATCGAGGTTCTCAATAATCGCCTCGACGATGAGGTCGCAGTCGGCCAGGTCTTCGAGGTTCGTCGTGCCCTTGAGCCGCCCGCGAATCTCTGTCTGTTGCTCCGCCGTGATCGTGCCCTTCTCGGTAAACTTCGCCAGCGATTTATCTATGCCGGCGAAGCCGCGCTCGCACAACTCGTTCGTCACTTCGCGGACGACCACCTCGAAGCCCGCCGTCGCGCACGTCTGCGCGATCCCCGATCCCATCAGCCCGCAGCCGAGCACACCTACTTTCTTAATCGCCATCGTTAGTTAGCTTCTCCTGTTTTGTTTTTTTGCGCGAATATTAAAGACGAAACGCGCACATTGCATCAAGCGGGCGCAGGACGATCCACACGGCGCGGTCTGATCATTTCTTGTCCGGCGCGGGCGGCTGCTTACCCTGATGCTCGCTTGACTTGTCGGCCGGCGGCTCGTCCTGCAAGTAGAGGCCGTAATTCTTGCCGTCGTTCCTGACCCATTGATCGAAGCGCGTTTCCCACGCCTGGTAGTCAAGAACGATCTGTTTGACCTGCGCCACGTTGCGCGGCGCGGCGCGCTCTTTGTCGGGCAGTTGGTTGTAACCGCGCGCGCGGACGAGCAGTTGTTTTAGCTCGCCGCGCAGGGCGTCCGCTTTGGTGTCGAAGGGCGGCACGCGGTCGAGTTGGGCGATCAGGCGGTCGGCGGCGGCCGCGTCGGCCTGCCGGGTGATGACGAGAGGCAGGGTGCGCTGCCCCTCGTTGACGGCAGCGATGTAGCCCTCGATGTCGGGGCCGGGCTGCATGAGGCGCGCGGCCGGGTTGTCGAAGTGCGGGCGCGCGTCGCCCAGGTGGCGCGCGACCTCGCCGAAGCTGGCGACGACGAGCACGAGCGCCGCGATCTGTAAGACGTGCCAGACGACGGCGACGGGGCCGCGCTCGCCCGGTCGCCTGTAGCCGACGACGAGCGCGAGCACGCAGCCCGCCGCAAAGCCGCCGAGGTGCGCCGCGTTATCAATGATGCCGCGCGCCATGTAGCCGATGACTAGGTTAATCAGGATCATCGGCAGCATCCCCGTGCCGAACGCGCGGCGGAATTCTGCGGGCAGTTCGCGGCGGAACTTAATGCCAAAGATGAAGAGGACGCCGATCAAGCCGAATAGCGCGCCTGATGCTCCCGCCGACGGGATGTCGTAAGCCTTGAACAGGAAGCGGCCGAGTGAGTTGACGTGGAGATCGGGGCGCACCGTCAGGTAGCTAGCCAACACGCCCGCTACGCCGGTCGCGATCCAGAAGACGACGAACTTGGCCGATCCGTACAGGCGCTCTACGAACGGCCCCAGGTTCCACAGTCCATACATATTCACGAGCAGGTGCGCCGGCCCCACCCCCGGCATCTGCACGTGCAGAAAGATGGGCGTGACGAAACGCCACCACTCGTGCCGCTCCCGGATCAGCGAATTAAGCTTCGCGCCGTAAGCGATGAGCACGTTACCTTGTGCCCCGCCCGCGAAAGTCATCAGCAGATAGAGGAAGACGTTGACGGCGAGGAAGACGAAGGTGAAGGTGGCGGGGCGCGTCAGGACGGCGCGCGCGAAGCGCATCGTCTCGGCATCTTGGCGCGGGCCGCGCGCCCCGTCTGCCCCCGCGCCGTAGGGTGCGCCGCAGACCGCGCACGCCGCCTCGCCCGCACCCACCAGCGCGCCGCAACTGCGACACACGCCGGGGCGGCCCGCGTAGGCCGCGTTGTTCACCTGCTGCTCCGCCAAGACGCTCAACCCTTCGCCGCGCATGAACGTCAGTCCGCCGCGCGGCCAGCGCCCCTTTTAGACCAACACGCGCCCGCCGCTCATGCACCCCGAAGCCGACGGACGCGACCGATCTCGTTTGCGCTGCTTGCCAGGAATTCTCGTTCGACGCCGATTCTACACCCAAGCGCGCGCACGTGTCATTGTGTCATGCCGCCCGTCCGCGTCTTCAGTCAAACTGCGACGGCGGCATTCAGGCTGACCGATGCTGCCTGACAGTTTTCGTCTGACTGCTTTGTACGGCAGCGCGCCGGCCCTGTTTTTTCCCAACAAAATCGCGGGTCTGCGGCGTCGCCTCGTGCGGCATGGGGGTTGTTAAAGGAACAGGCGCGGCGCACCTCGTGCTCAATGTGAGCATCGGCTAAATCCCTCGCCGCAGTTGCCAAGAAGATTCGCGTATGTCCGACAAAAAAACATCTCTTGCTTCGACGTTAACGGCCCTCGCGCTCGCCGCCTCGCTCGCGGCCGGCGTCCTGTTCCCGCCGAGTGCCGGCGCGCAGACCACGCGGCAAGCCGCCGCGCCCGCGCGCGACTTCCCGGCCCTCAGGCGCTACGCGCACGACCTGTCGGCGCAGGCGCGCGCCGCGCGGCTCGACCGCGCCGCCGCACACACGCCCCAGATCGATCAACTCGTCGGGCTGCTCGCCCGCGACGCCGAAGGCAATCCCGTGCTGACCGGCGAGACGGGCGCGGGCAAGACTTCGCTCGTCGTCGCGCTCGCCGCGCGCATCGCCGCGGGCGACGTGCCGGCGCAGTTGCGCGGGCGCGGCGTCTTCGGCCTCGATCTGGCGGCGCTCGTCGCCTCCGCGCGCGACGCACGCCAGGTCGAACAGCGCATGCGCGCCGTCCTGGACGACGCCGCCCGCGCGCGCGCCATCCTCTTCGTTGACAACCTGCCGGCGCTCGCCGGCACGGGCGCGGCGCACGGCGCGGTGGTGGCCGCGATGATCACGGATGCGCTCGCCGCCGGCTCGCTGCGCCTCGTCGGCACGACCACGCCCGGCGCTTATCACGACTTCATCGCCGCCGACGCGCGCCTCGCGCCGCTCTGCCGCGAGGTGCGCGTGGACGAAGTGGCGGACGCCGCGCAGGAGCGTAAACGCCCGGACGATGGTTTCGTGGGCGACAAGATCGCGCCCGACCTGCGCGAGATGATGCAGCAGAAGTCTGCGGACGAGCGCGTCGCCGTCATCCTGCAAGCGGACGACGTGCGCAACCGCGCGCTCAACACGCTGCTCCGGCAACAGGGCGTGCTGATCGGCGACCGCATGCCGCAACTCGGCGCGCTGCGCGTCGAAGTGCCCGTCGGCGCGCTCCCGGCGCTGGCCGCCAGCCGCCTGACCAACCATCTCTCCCCCGACCGCCCCACTGAAACGCTCGGCCACGTCATGAACGCGACCGGCACGGATCAGGTGCGCAACCCGCAGAGCGGCTCTCTGCTCGGCGGCCTGCTGGGCACGTCCACGCCGATTGACGGCGCAGGGATCGGCATCGCCATCATCGACTCCGGCGTAGACTCCGGGCACAGGGCGTTCGAGGGGCGCATCAGACTCAAGAAGGACTTCACCAGCGAGAACCGACCCGACGTTGATCCTTATGGGCACGGCACGCACGTCGCGGGCGCAGCCGCTGGCGTCAGCACCACCAACGGCGACACCTACTCCGGCATCGCGCCGGGCGCGAGCATCATCAACCTGCGCGCGCTGAACGCGCAGGGCGCGGGGCGCACCGCCGATCTGCTCGCGGCGCTCAACTGGATTCTCAGCCCCGCCGATCCGAACAAGCCGCTCAGTTCGACCAACCCGCTCAACCAGACCAAGTTCAACATCCGCGTCGTCAACATGAGCCTCGGCGCGCCGGCCATTGACTCTTACCGCAACGATCCCGTGTGCCGCGCCGTGCGGCGGCTGGTGGACGCTGGCATCGTCGTCGTCGCGGCCGCCGGCAACAACGGCAAGGACGCGGACGGGAATAAGGTTTACGGCCAGATTCACTCGCCCGGCATCGAGCCGTCGGCCATCACGGTCGGCGCGACCAACACCTTCGGCACGGACGCGCGCTCGGACGACGGCGTGACGACCTTCAGCTCGCGCGGGCCGACGCGCAGCTCCTGGGTGGACGCCGACGGCGCGCGCCACTACGACAACCTGTTCAAGCCCGATCTGGTCGCGCCCGGCAACAAGCTGCTCTTCGCCGAGTCGGACATGGGCGGCGGCCAGCTCAACCTGATCGTCACGCAGAACCCGCAACTTGACTCCGGCATCACCGACCGCGACAACAGGCGGCTGATGTACCTGAGCGGCACGTCCATGGCGTCGCCGGTGGTCGCGGGCGCGGCGGCGCTGATGCTGCAAGTCAACCCGAAGCTCACGCCGAACATGATCAAGGCGATCCTGATGTATACGGCCCAGCCGCTACCCGGCTTCAACATGCTGGAGCAGGGCGCGGGCGAGTTGAACGTCGAGGGCGCGGTCAGACTCGCCAAGCTCGTGCGCACAGACCTGACGAACCAGACGCCGGCCGGCGCGCCCATGCTGATGAGCGCCGCGCCCGACCCGCACACGACCATCGCGGGCCAAACCTTCGCCTGGGCGCAGGGCATCATGCTCAAACAGCGCTACGCCATGGGCACGAGCCTCATCACGAAGTACCAGCGGGTTTACGACCTGGGCATCGTCCTCGGTGACGGCATCGTGATCAGCGACGGGATCGTGATTAGCGACGGGATCATCCTGACGGACGGCATCGTGCTCGCCGATAAAGTCCTGACGAGCGACGGCACGACGCTCGCCGGTGGCAGCCAGTTCGCCAACGGCATCGTCCTGACCGACGGCATCATTCTCACCGACGGGATCATCCTGACCGACGGCATCGTGCTCGCCGACGGCATCCTGCGCGGCGACGGCATCGTCCTGGCCGACGGCATCATCCTCACCGACAGCGTGCGGGCGATGTCCACGCAGGTCAACGGCGACAACACGCCGGCCATGCAGCCGTCCGGCGGCGAGGGTTCGTGACGACGTGCGCGCCGCAAGTCACGGCAAGGATGAACGACGAGTAGGGTAACAGGGCAACAACACCATCATGGCAGGCACTTTCATGCAGCAGGAGAGCACGTTGGACGCGCGTCCGCGGTCGTTGCCACTAACGGAGGCGGCGGCCGCGGACGCGCACGCGCTCGCCGACGAGCACGAGGCGGAGGCGCTCGCCTTCCTCGCCGCGCGCCCCGTCCACACGGTCTTCCTGACCACGCTCATACGCGACAACGGTCTCGTCAGCCCCTTGAACCGCGGCACGTTCTACGGCTGCCGCGACCGCGCGGGCCGGCTCACGGGTCTCGCGCTCGTCGGCCACGCCACCCTTATGGAGACGGCCGACGAGGGCGCGCTCGCCGCGTTCGCCCGCCTCGCGCAAGCGTGTCCGAATGCCTACCTGATCCGCGGCGAGCAGGATCGCATCGCGCAGTTCTGGCGCTACTACGAGCCGCAAGGGCGGCGGCCGCGCCGCATCTCGCGCGAGCTGCTCTTGGAACAGCGCCCGCCCGTCGTCGTGCGCGAGCCTGTGCGCGAGTTGCGGCTCGCCACCGTGGAAGATTTGAACTGCATCCTGGTGGTCAACGCCGAGATGCTCGAAGCCGAGTGCGGTATCAACCCGCTCGTGCGCGACCCCGTCGGCTTCCGCGTGCGCCTGCTGCGGCGCATCGAGCAGGGGCGCGTCTGGGTCTGGACACAGCAGGGGCGGCTGCTCTTCAAAGCCGAAGTGGTCGCGGACACGGCCGGCGCTGCTTATCTGGAAGGCATCTGGGTGCACCCGGAGGAGCGCGGGCGCGGCTACGGTCTGCGCGCGCTCTCGCAACTCGGCCGGATGCTCCTAGCGCGCACCGAGACGGTCTGCCTCGTCGTCAACGAGACGGCCGCCGCCGCGCAAGCCTTCTACCGCAAGGCGGGTTACAAGATGTCGGCCAACTACGACACGATCTACCTGCAAGTCTGAAGCACGCGCGCCCCGCCGCACCCAAGTTCCCGCCTCACGCGTGCCCCCTAGAGCACAGCATGGACAGCGCAACGCAAAACTCGAAGAGTCGCGCCTACCAGAGGACGGTGATGGTCGTGGGCGGGGGGCTGTGGCTCGCGGCGGCGGCGTGGCTCGCGGTCGGCTACGGCTGGCGCGAGCAGTTGGCGTGCGCCGCGTTCGTGCCGACGATTATCCTCGCCAGCATGTTCGTGCAGACGTTCCGCATGCCGCAGGGCTTGCGGTTCACGCACGAGCGCCTGACCTTCACGCTCTCGGACGCCATCGTCCTCCTGGCGGCCTGCTGGTACGGCCCTGCGCCGGCCGTCTTCGTCGGCGGCATCGAGGGCTTCGTCACCTCGCGCCGGGCCGCGCGCCGCTGGCGGGGCAACCTGTTTTCGGGCGGCATGATGGCGCTCGCGGCCGCGGTCGCCGCGGCGGCCCTGCGCGTCGTGCTGCGCGACGGCTTCCACCAGGCGGCCGTCGGCCTGCACCATACGGCGCTCGCCGTCGCCGTCGCCATGTTCGTCGCGAGCTTGGCGCACAACGTCGCAAACGTCGCGCTCCTGAGCACGCTGCTCTCGCTCCGCCACGACCAGCCGATCCTGCGCGGCTCGCTGGAGAAGCTGCGCTGGGCCGCGCCGATGTTCTTCCCCGTCGGCACGGCGGCAACGCTGATGTACATCGCGCGGCAGTACGATCTGCTCTTCACGGTCGTCATCGGCGCGCCCGTCTTCTTCGCCATCCACTTCGGGCACAAACGCTACCGCGACTCGGTGGACACGCGCATGCGCTTCATGGAGAAGGCGCACCGCGAGACCATTGAGGCGCTCGCCGTCACGATCAACGCGAAGGATCACGTGACGCACGAGCATGTCCTGCGCGTGCAGATTTACGCGGCCGGCGTCGCGCGCCTGTTCGGCTGCACGGACGAAGAGATCGAGGCTTTGAAGGCGGGCGCGCTGCTGCACGACGTAGGCAAGATTGCCGTGCCCGATCACATCCTGAAGAAGCCGGGCAAGCTGACCGCTGTCGAGTTCGAGCAGATGAAGGTGCACACCATCGTGGGCGCGCAGATTCTGAGCCGCGTCGAGTTCCCTTACCCGGTTGTGCCCGTCGTCCGCCATCACCACGAGCGTTGGGACGGCAAAGGCTATCCGGACGGGCTGAAGGGCGAAGACATACCGCTCACAGCGCGCATCCTGTCGGTCGTTGACTGCTTTGACGCGGTGCGTGAAGACCGCCAGTACCGGCGCGGGCTGACGCGCGAGGAGGCGGTCGCCCTGATCATGGACGGTGCGGGCACGCAGTACGACCCGCAGGTCGTCGGTACGTTCGTCACGCACCTGCCGGAGTTCGAGGCCGAGATCAAGGCGCAGAGCCGGCAGCCGCTCCCGACTTACGGCATCGAGCCGGCCGAGGAATTGTCGGCCGCGGCCCGCGAGGTCGCGCCCGCCGCGGGCTTGGCCGCGCCGCCCGCCGCCGACTACAAACTCTCCGAGCGCGACATGCAACAACTCGCGCGGCTCGCGCACGCCATCGAAGGTCTGCCCACGCGCGCGGGCGTGCTCGCCGCCTTCACCGCCAGCCTGCACGCGCTCGTGCCTTACGACACCTGCGCCGTCGCGTTCACGCGCGCCGAGAGTGGTGAGGCCGTCGTTGAGCACGCCGTCGGTCTCCACGCCGCGCTGCTCGGCGGGCACACGTTCGCGCCCGGCGACGGCATCACCGGCTGGGTCTTAACGAACCTGCGCCCCTTCGCCAACACCGATCCGCAACTCGACTTCCCGCCCGCGCTCGCCCCGCAGTTCGCCGCCTACCGCACGCTCGCCGTGCTGCCCGTCACTAACGCGCGCGATACCTACGGCACACTCGGTCTCTATTCGACCACGCTCGACGCCTACACCGACGCGCAACAGAAACTGCTCGAAGCGGCCGCCATGATCCTCGCCACCGCCCTCGCGCCCAAGCCCGCGCAGATCGTCTACGAACCCGCAAGCAGGCCCGCCGCCCCGCCGCCCGTCTTCAGCAACGGCGACCAGCCGCTCAATACGACGATAGAATCTGAACTGACACACTGAAGCGATTGCGGGATGCGAATTGCGGATTGCGGATTAGCAAGGCAACTGTTCCTCTAATCCGCAATCCGCATTCCTACTTGATCTGGCCTTGCGCTCTGATCTCGTGGGGCGCGGACGTGTCTGCGGTGACTTCGACGGGCGCGCGGAAGGCGAGCGTCTTGATGCGGCACGTGCCGGTGTTGTCCGTGCGGCAATAGTAGAGCGTGAGTTGGATGCGCAGTTCGCTTGCGCCCGCCGACGACGCGCGCAGAGGCAGGCGCAGAGGCAGGCGCACGTCTGTGCCCGTGAGCGCGGACTTGTCGCCCGCGGGCGCGAGGTGCTCCGCGCCGGTCGTGACCGAAACCAGCGCGCGCTGCGGCGCGGCTTCGTTCAGGTGATAGCCGGCGGGCAGTTCGACGTTGATGACAAGCGCGGCGTCGGCCGCGCCCTGTTGCAGGCGTTGCGGCGCGAGCTTGATCTCTTCGGCGTTGGGCGCGGGCGTCGTCGCCTCGGCGAGCTTCGCGGCGCTCGCCGAGGGCGGGAGCAGACCGCGCAGCATGAGCGTCGTGGTCTGGCCCGTGCGCGCGTCCACGACGCGGACGGCGTGGTTGTTCGTGTCGGCGACGTAGAGCTTGCCGTGCGCGATGCTCAGCCCGCCGGGTTCGTAGAACGAGGGATGCGCGCCGTCCGCCTGGCCCGGCTGGCCCGTGCCGGCGAATGTCTTGACCGTGCGCGCCTGCGGGTCGAGCCGCTTGAGCTTGTGGTTGTACGTGTCCGCGACGAAGAGCGCACCATCGGCGGCGAGCACGCCGAGCGGATGCTGCAAGCGCGCCTCGTCGCCGCGCCCGTCCACGTCGCCGAACTCGAACAGGTCGCCGCCCGCGAGCGTGCGCACCTCGTCAACCGGCGACGAAGAATCGGCCGCTGAAGCGCTCACCGGCCGCGCGCCGACGGCGGCGACAGTTGTGCCCTGCGCGTTCGCCTGTTCGCCGCCGAGTTTGATCGCGCGGATGATGTTCGATTCGCTGTCGGCGACGTAGAGCGTGCGCCCGTCGCTCGCAAGACCGGAGGGCTGCGCGAAGGCGGCCGCCTGGCGCTCGCCGTCAATCCGCGCCTCGCGCCCAGTGCCGGCGAAGACCGCGACTTCCCGCTTGTCCAGATCGTAGCGCCAGATTTGGTGCGTGCCGGCCATGGCGATGTAGAGCGTGCGTCCGACGAGTTGCAAGTCCCACGGCGAACTGAGTGCGCTCTGGCGCGCGGGGCCGGACTCGAAGTCGAGCGAGTGCGCAGGCTCGCCCGTGCCCGCGACGGTCTCGACCGTGCGCGCCTTCAGGTCTACGCGTCGCAGCAGGTGGTTCTCCGTGTCGGCGACGTAGAGCGCGTCGCCGTCGAGCGCGAGGCCCTGCGGGCGGAAGAAGGTCGCCCGCTCAAACGCGCCATCGCCTGCGCCGCGCTCGCCCGTGCCCACGATGTCGAGCAGCGTGCCGTCCAGTTTCGTGATGACGACGCGGTTGTGATTCGAGTCGGCGATGAAGAGCCGCTCCGTCCGCTCGTCGGCGCGCACTTTGCCGGGGAACGCGAGCGGCAGGTCGCCGACCTGCGCGCGTTCGAGCGCGAGCTTCAACGGCTGCTCGTTCAACTCGCCGCGCTGGCGGAACTCTTTAATCGTGTCGCCGATCAACTTGTCGAGGAGTTCGTAGTTGCCTTCGCCTTCGAGCCGGCCGAGGACGTAGCCGGCCGGATCGATCAAATAGCGCGTCGGCCAGGCCCGCACGGCGTAAGCCTGCCAGATGCGGAAGTCGGCGTCGTTAACGACCGGGTGTTCGAGTTCGTAGCGCAGGATGATGCGGCGTATGTTGTCGGTCTCTTTCTCGTTCGTGAACTTGGCGGAGTGGACGCCGATGACGACCAGCTCGTTCGGGTACTTCGCTTCGAGCTTCTTCAGATCGGGGATGATGTGGATGCAGTTGATGCAGCCGTAAGTCCAGAAGTCGAGCAGCACGACCTTGCCGCGCAGGCCCGCGATGGTGAGCGGCCCCGCTGTATTCAGCCAGCCGCGTCCGCCCACTAACTCCGGCGCGCGCACGCGCCCGCGATCCCGCGAAGCCATCTCGTCCCCCTGCGCCTGCGCACGCGCCGCACCTATCAGCACGAGTACAGCCGCCACGAAAATAACAACCAGACGTTTCAACCTACTCACCACGCTAATAAACTTAAAATAATCGCAAGCATTTACGCAGCGCCCACGCGGACAGATTCAACCCGCTGCCGGGAGCGCGGGCGCGCGCGCCCGCCTTGAGCGCGCCCGCGCGAACAAAGGGATCAAACACACTCAAGCTTGATGATAATAAAGCCTGTGAGCGTGCTCGCGCACGCTTGGCGGGCGGGACGCCCGCGCTCCCGGCAATACGCTGCCTAGTTCTCACCCAGGTTCTAAACATGCCACGTTGAATTTTCTCGCGCTCCGGCGCTGATGCTAAGATACACCTTCAGCATTCAGTCATTAGTCGCGCGCGCTTCCCAGTGCTTACAAACTTTTTCGCGCCGCCATGCGGCTGAACAGCTAATAGCAAGCGGCTCTCTTATGAACGAACAAGCCTTCGCCGTGCTCGAATACGAAGACCTGCGCGCGCTCGTGCGCCGTTACGCGCAGACGCCGATGGGGCGCGCCCGCGCCGCCGCGCTCGCGCCGCTCGCGGACGCGCGCGCCGTGCGGCGTGCACTCGCGGGCGTAGCGGAAGCCATCGAACTGCGACGGCGCGGCGCGGGCTGGTCGTTCTCGGAGTTGGCCGACCCGACCGAGGCGCTGGCGCGCATGCGCATCGAGGGCGTGGTGCTCGACCCGCTGGCGCTCCTTGAACTCGCGCGGCTCTGCGATCAGGTGGGCGAGGCGCGCGCACAGATTCACGCCGAGCGCGCGGACGCGCCCGTGCTCTGGGCGACGGTCGCCGACCTGCCGCGTGAGTTGTACGCGCTGGCGGCGCGCGTGACGGCGAAGATTCTGCCGAGCGGTGAGTTGGACGACCGCGCCAGCCCGGAGCTTGCACGCATCCGCCACGACATCAACCGCCTGCGCTCGCAGATCACGCGCACGCTCGAAAGCCTGATGCGCCGCTCCGAAGAGGCGATTCAGGATCAGCTCGTCACCGTGCGCAACGACCGCTTCGTCATCCCCGTGCGCGCCGACGCGCGCGGGCGCGTCGCGGGCGTCGGGCACGGCTTCTCCTCTTCGGGCGCGACCGTCTTCGTCGAGCCGCTCGAAACCATCGAGAGCAACAACGAGCTACAGACCTTGCGCGAGACCGAGGAGCGCGAGATCACGCGCATCCTGGCGACGCTGACGGACGAGTTGCGCCGCGAGTTGCCGGCGCTTGAGCGCGCAGCCGAGGCGGTGGCGGAACTTGATTTCGTCAACGCGAAGGCGGCGCTCGCGCGCGCCTTCAACTGCGTCCGGCCGGAGATTGACGAAGGCGTGACGCTCGAACTCGACGGCGCGCGCCATCCCTTGCTCGAAGAGAACCTGCGCGCGACGAACGACGCGGTCGTGCCCGTCTCGTTCAAGCTCGACGAAGCACACCCGGTCATGGTCATCTCCGGCGCGAACGCGGGCGGGAAGACCGTCGTGCTGAAGACGGCGGGACTGCTCGCCTTGATGGCGCTGTCGGGCCTGCACGTGCCGGCGCGGGCGGCGCGCGTGCCGCTCTACGCGTCTGTGCTCGCGGACATCGGCGACCGGCAGTCGCTCGCCGCGCACCTCTCGACGTTTACCGCGCACATCGCCAACATCAGCCGCATGCTCGACGACTGCCGCGCGCCCGCGCTCGTCCTGCTCGACGAAGTCGGCACGGGCACAGACCCGGAGGAAGGCTCTGCCCTCGGCGTCGCCGTCGTCGATCACTTCCGCCGCGCGTGCGGCGCGCACGTCGTTGCGACGACGCACTACAGCGGTCTCAAGCAGTACGCGGCGAATGAGGCGGGCGTCGTCAACGCGAGCGTCGAGTTCGACGAGAAGACCTTGCAGCCGACCTACCGCTTGCTCGTCGGTCTCGCCGGCTCTTCTTCGGGCTTAGAGATCGCGCAACGCTTCGGCTTCCCCGCCGAGATCGTCGCCGCGGCCGCGGCGCGCGTGGACGCGTCGGCCCGCTCGGCCGCCGAGTACCTGCGCCGCATCCAGCGCGAGTCCGAACAGGCGGAGGCATTGCGCCGCGCGCTCGAAGAGGAACGCGCCGCGGTCGCCGAAAAATACGCGGCGCTCGACCGCGAGGCCGAGCGGCGCGAGCGCGAACGGCAGCAGGCGTTCGAGCGAAGCTTGCGCGCCGGTCTGACCGACTTCGAGCGGCGCGCGCAGGAGTTGTTCGCGCAGATCGAAGACCGCGCCGTGCGGCTGAAGTTGGAGCGCGAAGCCGAGAAGCGCGCGGCCGAACTGCGCCGCACGGCCCAACGCGCCGCCGCAAGCACGGGCACGCAGAAACCCGCGCCCGAACAGCCGGGGGGCGTCCGCGTCGTGCGCAAAAGTGGCGAACCAGCCGCGCCCGCCGCGCCGCCCGACGAGCGCGCAGGCTCTTCGGCCTACCGCCCCGCCGCGGTCGAGCGCGACATCGTCGCGGGCGACACGGTGCGCCTGCGCACCTTCGGCAAGACCGGCAAGGTCGAGCGCGTCAGCGGCAACGAAGCAGAGGTGCGCGTCGGCGCGCTCCGCCTGCGCGAAAGGCTCGCCAACCTTGAGTTGATGGAGCGCGCGCCACAGTCGAGCGAAGCGCGCCAGTCGCAACTCGAACGCATGGCAGCGGCGGCCGCGCGCACGACGCAGGTGCGTCTGACCGAGTCGAAACCGGAGTCGAGCGCGGAACTCAACCTGATCGGGCGCACGACGGACGAGGCCGTCGCGGCCGTTGACAAGTTTCTCGACGAAGCGTACCTGCACAGCCTCGCCCGCCTACGCATCATCCACGGGCACGGCACGGGCGCGCTCCGCCGCGCCGTCGCCGACTTCCTTCGCGGCCACCCGCACGTCGAAAGCTTCGCGCCCGCCCCACCCGATCAGGGCGGCGCGGGCGCAACCATCGTAGATTTGAAACAGTAACATCGAACAGAATCGCTCTTAACAGCCGTGCGCTTCCCGCAGACATTCATTGACGATCTTCGCCGGCAGGCCGACATTGTGCGCGTGATTCAGGACTACGTGTCGCTAAAGAAGAAGGGCGCGAACTGGATGGCGTGCTGCCCGTTTCACCAGGAGAAGACGCCGTCGTTCTCGGTCAACCCGGCGAAGGATATTTTCTACTGCTTCGGCTGCGGGAAGGGCGGGAGTGTGTTCAATTTCGTGATGGAGATGGAGCGCGTGTCGTTTCCCGAAGCCGTCAGGATCGTGGCGGAGAAGGCGAACGTGCCGCTGCCGGTGATGGAGGAGGACAAGCGCTTCGAGGTGCGGCGGCGCGAGGCGGACGACGTGATTCAGTTGAACACGTGGGCGCTGGAATGGTGGGAGCAGCAGTTGGCGCAGGGGGGCGGCGAGGCGAAGGCGGGGCGCGAGTACGTCGAAGGGCGCGGCATCACGGAGGAGACGCGGGCGACGTTCCGGCTCGGCTTCGCGCCGAACAGTTGGGACGGGCTGAGCACGCATCTGAAGCGCAAAGGGGCGAGCGCGCAGCAGATCGAGCGTAGCGGCCTCGTGGTCGTGAAAGACGGCGGCGGCCATTATGATCGCTTTCGCGGGCGCGTGATCTTTCCCGTCATGGACGCGCAGGGGCGGGCGGTCGCGTTCGGCGGGCGCGTGCTGGCGGCGGAGGAGCAGCCGAAGTATCTGAACTCGCCGGAGACGGCCGCGTACACGAAGGGGCGACACCTGTACGGACTGCACCTGACGCGCGACGACATCAGGCGCAAGGGTTTTGCGATCCTCGTCGAAGGCTATCTCGATCTGATCGTCCCTTATCAGGCGGGCGTGCGTAACGCGGTGGCGAGCTTGGGGACGGCGCTGACGCCGGAGCAGGTGCGTCTGCTGGGGCGGTTTGCGCGCAAAGTGGTCGTCAACTATGATGGTGATCGGGCGGGTGTGAAGGCGGCCGAGCGCGCTATCGAGACTCTACTCACGGAAGATTTTGAGATCAAAGTGCTGGTGCTCCCCGACGGCGCAGACCCGGACGAGTTCATCAGGGCGCACGGCGCGGAAAGTTATCACGAGCGGCGGGGCAAGGCGCAGACCTTCATCCAGTTCGTTATCGAGCAGGCGACGCGCGAGCGTAATCTTCACAACCCACCGGAGAAGGGCGAGGCGGTCAAGGAAGTGCTGCCCTTCGTCCGCGCCGTCCGCGACCGCATACAGAAGCGCGAGTATTTCGATCAGGCGATGGACGCCCTGCGCGTCGAGGACGCGGGCCTGCTCCGCGCGCTCTGGAAAGAGGTGAACGCGTCGGCGAGTGCGCCGGCCGCCGCGGACGTGAAGCAGCAGGTGGCGGCGGCCGAGACTGTGCCGCCGACCGTCGCCGAGCAGCGGCTGTTGGAGTTGCTCGTCCACGACGCGGAGTTGCGCGCTCTATTGCTCCCGCGGCTTGAGCCGGACGTTTACGCGGGGCTGCCGACCGCGCCACTCTTCGCCGCGCTCAAAGAGTTGGGCGAGAGCGGCGCGGGAGTAGAGTTCGACGCGCTCAACGCGCGCGCGGGCGACGACGAGGAGTTGCACAAGCTCGTGGCGCTCGTCTGGTGGAGCGAGCCGCTGCGCGCCGAGGGCGAAGCGCCCGACGACGTGCTCGCCGAGGCCGAGAGTTGTCTGACGACGCTCCGGCTGATGCGGGTCGAGCGGCGGTTGCGCGAGTTGGCCGCCGAAATCTCAGCCGCCGAGCGGGCGGGCGACGAGGCGCGGCGCAACGAGTTGGTCATGGAAAATCTTGAGTGGACGCGGCGGCGCAACGCGCTGCTGCCGAGACAGTAGGTTGCGGATTGCGGAATTCGGATGGCGGATTTTACAATCGCGCGAGGCTCGTGGTGTTTAGTAGTTAATCCGAAATCCGCAATCGAAGAGATGGAAGAGAAAGATCAGGACGACGTGATGCAGCGCCTGCTGGAGTTGGGCGGCGACAAGAAGTTTCTGACCTTCGACGACCTCAACCGCGAGTTGCCCGATAACGTCGTCTCGCCCGACGACATCGAGGACGTGCTCTCGAAGCTCGAAGGCTCGAACATCACCGTCGCCGACTCCGACGAGCGCCTGATCGAGCAGGCGGCGGCCGTTGCGGGCACGCCGGAGGACGAAGAGGCCGACCTCGACGAAGACCTCGAACTCGATCTGTCGGCCGGCGCGTTGGAGAAGACGAACGATCCTGTCCGCCTGTACCTGCGCGAGATGGGCGTCGTGCCGCTCCTAACGCGCGAGGGCGAAGTCTCCATCGCCAAGCGCATCGAGCGCGGGCAACTGAAAACGCAGAAGGCCATCACGCGCTCACCCATCGCCGTCAACGAGCTATTGAAGATCGGCGAAGAACTCGAAGCTAACAAGACGAACATCCGCGACGTGGTCAACTTCTCCGATCAGGCCGAGTTGACGGGCCAGGAGGACAAGGCCGACGAGTACTTGCAGTGGACGCTCGAAGGCATCGGCAATATCCGCCGGCACTTCAAGGCGGGCCTGAAGGAGTGGGACAAGCTGCGCGCCGAGCAGAAGCTGCTGCGCGGCAAGAAGTCGAAGAAGCTGTTGCGCCTCAAGCGCAAGGTCGCGCGCATCCGCCTTGAGATCGCGCAGGAGATCGGCCAACTCAACATGACCGAGCGGGCGCGCAAGCGCCTGATCGACGCGATCAGCGACGCCTACAAGGAGGTGCGCGCCGCCGAGCGCGACATAGAGAAGTACACCGAGAAGCTGGGCAAGAAGCGCATCAAGCCCGAAGAGGAGAAGGACTACAAGCGCGTCATCTCGAACGCGAAGCGCAAGCTGCAACTGATCGAGGCGGAGACCTACATCACGCCCGTCGAGATCAAACGCTCGCTGCAAGCCATCACCATCGGCGAGCAGGAGACCGGGCAGGCCAAGCGCGAGTTGATCGAAGCGAACCTGCGGCTCGTCGTCTCGATTGCGAAGAAGTACACGAACCGCGGGCTGCAATTTCTGGATTTAATTCAAGAGGGCAACATCGGCCTGATGAAGGCCGTGGACAAGTTCGAGTGGCGGCGGGGCTACAAGTTCTCGACTTACGCGACGTGGTGGATTCGCCAGGCCATCACCCGGGCGATTGCCGATCAGGCGCGCACCATCCGCATCCCCGTCCACATGATCGAGACCATCAACAAACTGATCCGCACGTCGCGCTCGCTTGTCCAAGAACTAGGCCGCGAGCCGACGAGCGAGGAGATCGCGAAGCGGATGGACATCCCCGTCTCGAAGGTGCGCAAGGTTTTGAAGATCGCGCAGGAACCAATCTCTTTAGAGACGCCGATTGGCGAGGAGGAAGACTCGCACCTCGGCGACTTCATCGAGGACAAGTCAATTCTGAACCCGGCCGACGCGGTTGTCGCCTCGAACCTGCGCGAGATCACGGACGAGGTGCTGGCGACCTTAACGCCGCGCGAGGAGAAGGTCATCAAGATGCGCTTCGGCCTCGGCACGACCGGCTCGGAGCACACGCTCGAAGAGGTCGGGCAGCACTTCGCCGTCACGCGCGAGCGCATCCGCCAGATCGAGGCGAAGGCGCTCAGGAAGCTGCGCCACCCGTCGCGCTCGCGCAAGCTGAAGGCATTCTTGGAAAGCACGAGACAGTAGGAAATGCGCCCAGAGCATCTAATTTCTCGCGTCAATTCCAAGGAGACCTTTCTGGAATTTCTGAAGGCTTTAGAGAGCGATTGGAACAAAGAACAGGAAATGTCAAAGGGCGCGCAGTTAGCGCCTTTTCTTCCGGGGGCACTCGGCTGGGAAAATCGCTCCGTCGGTGGATTTTTGGAAGCGATGCACGCGTGGGCCTGCGATGCTCAGTGGCTTGATGACGAGCCTTCTTGGAGGATGTTCGCAGAGTTACTACTTGCCGGCAAGAGTTACGAGTAGTCGGGCGCGCAGCTTGGTTGTTGCATGAAAAAGATCATCGAAAGCTACAGGCGCAAGCTCGCCACCGAAGAGGGCTACACAGTGAAACGCGGGGCGCGTCTGCGCGTCGCGCTCTGCTACCCGAACGTGTACGCGGTTGGCATGGCGAACCTGGGCTTTCACGCCGTCTACGAACTCTTCAACAACATCCCCGACGTGTCGTGCGAGCGCGTCTTCCTGCCGGACGAGCAGGAACTGCGCGAGTACGAGAAGACGGGCACGCCGCTCCTGACGCTTGAGACGCAGATGCCCGTGCGCGACTTCGACGTGGTCGCCTTCTCCATCTCGTTCGAGACCGACTACCTGCACATGGCGCGCATGCTGCGCCTCGCCGGTGTCCCGTTGTGGACGCGCGAGCGCACCGTTCATGATCCGTTGATCGTCATGGGCGGCGCGGCGTCGTTCCTCAACCCAGAGCCGATTGCGGACTTCACCGACGTGATCGGCGTCGGCGAGGGCGAGATACTCGTGCCGCAGTTGGTTGACGCGCTCTTCGACAACGAAGGCACAAAGGACGATCTGCTGCTCGCACTCGCGCGGCGCGGGCGCGGCTTCTACGTGCCGTCGCTGTACGACGTGACGTATCACGCGGACGGCACGGTGGCGGCGTACACGCCGACCGCGGAGGGCGTGCCGGCGCGCGTCGGGCGCGCGGTCGCGGCGGAGAATCCGAAGGAGGGCAGCCTGCGGCGTGCGATGCGGCGGGGCGAGACGGAGGTCGCCGCGGCCTTGCGCGAGCAGGACGTGTTCGCGCCCTCGACCGTCATCTGGGCCCCGGAGGCCGAGATGGGCGAACGCTTCCTCGTCGAAATCTCGCGCGGGTGCTCGCAAGGGTGTCGCTTCTGCTGGGCGGGCTTCAACTACTGGCCGCCGCGCGTCGTGCCGGCGCGCGACATCCTGGCGAAGGCACGCGAGTGGCGCGCGAAGACCGACAAGATCGGGCTGGTCTCGACCGCCGTCTGCGATCACCCCGAAATCAGCGAAATCCTACAGGGCTTGCGCGCGATGGACTACCGCATCTCGGTTTCGTCTTTGCGGCTCGATCAGATCGAGGACGAGTTGCTCGACGCGCTCGTCGAGTCGCGCGACCAGCAGATCGCGGTCGCGCCGGAGACCGGCTCGGACAGGCTGCGCAAGGTCATCAACAAGAATCTAACGAACGACGAGATCGTGGACATCTGCGGCGCAGTCTTCGACCGCGGCATGTTGACGATCAAGCTCTACCTCATGGTGGGGCTGCCGACCGAGACCGACGAAGACTTGGCGGAGATGGTCAAACTCGTCGAGCGCATCAAGGATCGCATGCTCGAAGCGGGCAAACGATTCGGGCGCGCGGGGAAGATCATCCCTGCCCTGAACGGCTTCGTGCCCAAGCCGAACACGCCCTTCCAGTGGGAGCCGATCTGCGAGGAGCGCGAGTTGAAGCGGCGCTTGAAGTGGGTCTGCAAGCAACTGGCGCGCATCCCGAACGTCGAGGTGCGCGCGATGTCGGCGCGCATCGCGCACGAGCAGGCGCTCTTCTCGTCGGGCGACCGCACCACCGCCCGCGTCATCGCGGAGATGGCCGCAAACGACGGCGACTTAAACGCCGCCCTGCGCGCGACCGGCGTGGACGCCGCGCCGCACACGAGCCGCGCCCGTGCCTACGACGAAGTGCTGCCCTGGGAGATCGTGGACGCCGGCCTCGGCCGCGCCTTCTTACAGCAGGAGCACGAGCGCGCACAGATCGCCCGCTCCACCGCGCCCTGCCCCTCGGTCAGCCAGTGTACGCGTTGCGGCGTCTGCCCCACGACGTGGCTCGCCGCCGCGCCTCCCCCGCTCGTCCAACTCCAAAGCTCCCTGGGCGCGAAGGTCGCGGCATAAAAGCAGGGATGAGGGATGAATAAGACCGCTCAAGTTGAGCGACCATACTTTCATCCCTCATCCCTCCGCCCTCATCCCTTTCCTCTCATCCTCCGCTGACCAGAGAGCTGCTTTTGACGGTGTGATCGAATTTGTACTGGTAGGTGGTGACGATGAGGGGGATTGAGCGGCTGAACTCGACGTGGGCTTCGATGCGCCCGTCGCGCGTACCGGTCTGGATGAGCGCGTCCTTGGGCAGGTCGTAGTCGTCGCCGTTGGCGCGGATTTGCTGCTCGACCCAGGCGGGGTTCTTAGTCAGCACGGCCGCGTTATTGACCGTGTCCTGCATGTACGATTCAAGCAGCGACGCGCGGTAGAAGACGGGCACGGTCTGATAGCCGACGTAGCCTGTGGTGACGAGGATCACCAGCACGATCAGAAAGTTGAGGCGCGCACCGCCCCGCATGCGCCGCGCGCGCGACTCGCACGATTGCCACATCGCCTTCCCCTTTCACGGCCGGCCTCGGTTTGACTACCAGCGCAACGCGGCGCGGAGTGAGGTGCGCAAGACGCGCGGCGGGATCGCGCGCCCGCCGACAATGCGCGCGTGCCCGATCCGCTCCAACAGCACCCACTGCACCTCGCCGCCGACGGACTTCTTATCGGTCGTCAGCGCGGCCAAGAGCGCGCGCTCGTCCAAGTCGTCCGCGCGCGGCAAGCGTCCCGCTAGCCGGACGGTCGCGCACAGGGATTCTAACTCCGAAGCCGGCAGCAAGCCTAGCCGGTGGGAGATTTCGCCCGCCGCGATCATGCCGCGCCCAACCGCCTCGCCGTGCCGGAAGCGGCGAAAGCGGGTGACGGCTTCGAGCGCGTGCGCGAGCGTGTGCCCGAAATTAAGTATGCGGCGCGAGCGCGCGTCCGTGCGCCCGACGCTCTCGCGCTCGTCGCCCGCCACGATGCGCGCCTTGAACGCGCACTGTGCCGCGATCAGTTCGCCCAACTCGTCGCCCGCCCCGCCGCCCGCTAGGTAGCGGCGCGTCTGCGCGAACAGGCGGCGGCTGCCGACCGCGCCCTGCTTGATCGCCTCGCACCAGCCGGCGGTCAACTCGCGCGGCGGCAGTGTGTCGAGCGTGCGCGTGTCTATGACGACAGCGCGCGGTTGGTGGAACGCGCCGACGAGGTTCTTGCCGGCCGGCGTGTTCACGGCCGTCTTGCCGCCGACCGAGGCGTCTATCTGCGCGAGCAGCGTCGTCGGCACTTGCAGCCAGGCGACGCCGCGCAGGTAAACGGCCGCCACGAAGCCTGCCAGGTCGCCCACCACGCCGCCGCCCAACGCGACGATTGCGTCGCTGCGCTCAACTCTGACGGTTGAAAAGAACGCCAGCGCGCGCTCGGCTTCGCGCAGAGACTTGTGCCGTTCGCCGTCGCCCAGCAGCCAGTGCGCGACGTTGAAACCTGCGGCGCGCAAGCCCTCGCCAACCCGCGCGCCATAGAGCCTGAAGACCGTCGGGTTGGAGATGAGCACGACGCGCCGCGCGGACGGCGAGAGCACGCGTCGCGCCGCCCTGCCCACGCCGTCGAGCGCGCCCGCGCCGATCTCGATCTCATAGTCGCGCCCCGCGCCGAGGCGCACCGGCACTCGTTGTATCATCCCGCCTCGCTCACCGCCGCCAGCAGATGCCCCGCCAGCAACTCAACGTCCAGCGCGCCCGCGCCGACGAGCGACGCCAACTCCTCCACAGTGTAACGCGCGCCCGTGTTCCACAGGTCAATCAACTCGTCGCCCGCCGCGCGCGCCGCCCACCAGCGACGGCCGTGGCGCGCACGCAAATGCTCGCCGAGCGCGACGGCGAACAGGCGCGCGCGCAACTCCGACACGGCCGCGCCCGGATACTCGCCCGCGTCCAGCAGGTACAGCGCCGGGTCGTGGCGGAAGCCGGTCGCGTCCGTGTGCGCGGCGGCGTAGTCCGCGGCGAGGTTTTCGGCGCGCACATCGGGCGCGGCGGCGAGCGCCGCCTGGTGACGCAACTGCGCGCAGCAGCGCCGCGCCTCGTACAACTCGACGAGCACGAACGCACGCGCAACTGCGTGCGCCGCCGACTCCTTCAAGCCGCAGTGCGCCACGAGCCACGCCGCGTCGTGCAGCAGGTAGCGGAACAGGAAGCCGTAACCGGCGCGCGTCGTCCCGTCGGGCGCGTAGATGAACTCCGGGTAGCGCGCGGCCATGTCGCGCGAGACCCACGCAAGTTGCTGCGCGCAGGCCGCGGCGTGGAGCAAGCCGCGCGTCGGGTGCGCGCCGCCGCGCCGCCCGCCCACGACGAGCCGCACATCTGCCGGCGGCTCAATGCCGAAACATACGGCGTCCGCCGGGCACGCGGTCTGCGCCCGCCATTCGACGCGCAGGTTCGGCTGTTGCGCGACGTGTATGCCGAGACCGGCCGTCAGCGCATCGTAGAGGGCCGGCAGTTCGACCGGCGGGAACAGTTCTGCGAGCCAGTCCAGGCGCGCGAAGAAAAGCGCGTCGGCGTGCGTCGGCGTGCGTGCCTGCGGCGGCGGCAGTTGGCGCGCGGCCCACTCGCGCAGGCGTGCGTCGTAGGTCGCGCCGATGCGTGCGAGCAGAACGTCCGCCGCGTTGGTCAACGCTCCTTCGTCGGCCTGCGCCGCTTCGCCCCGTAGCTCGGCGTAAGACGCGCAGCCGAGCGTGACGGCGGCGGCGCGCAACGATTCAAGGTGCGCGGCGCGCAGGTCATTGCAGGCCGCGGCAGCGTCCAGCCAGCGCGCAGCCAACTCGCGGCGGCGCGGCGCGTCCGGCTCGTGCGCGATCAACTCCGGCACGTCTGCCGCCGGCACGCGCGCCGCGTCCCACTCGACGCGGGCCGCCGCAGCGCAGCGCCGCAACTCGTCCGCGACCTCGCGCGCGCTCACTTCGGCGTAACCCAAGCGGGCGGCGCGGGTCAGACGCCTGAGCGCGGTGCGCTCGGTCTCGAACTGTGCGGGCGTCTCGCGGTGTGCGCGCTCAAGCTCGGCGACGCGCTCGCGCGTCCACAGGTCGGCGTAGCGTTCGCGGAGCGGGGCGAGGCGCAGTTCCGGCGTGCGCCCCGTGTGGTAGTCGTAGAGCGCGCGCGCCAGCGCGGCGGAGTAGGCCGCGTACTCGCGGCGATAGTCGCCCGGATTCATAAAGAGGCCAGAATACAGAAGCCGGAAGCAGGAAGCCAGAAGCGCGGGCCTCATCGGCCGCGGACTTCGGACTTCCCGCCTCCGGCGTAAAAACAGAACAGGCGCGGCGATTTGGAATCGTCGCGCCTGTTCTAATGTGTGGTTACTGTCCTCACCCCAGCAACCACTGAGACGGAGGATCCACCAACCGTCTCTCTTGCCCCACAATATACCGTGCAACGCTTATGCCACGCAAGCGACCAGCGCGACTTGTCGGCGCTGACCGCTTTTTACTGAGCTTTTCACAACTTCCGTGTTGCCGCCGAGCTTGACGGACGATGGCGACGATGGCGGCGGCGTGTAAAAGTTGCGCGCCCGACCAAGTAAAGTTTGCCCGCCCCTCCCTTTCTTACCCTGTGCCGAGCGCGTCGCGTATGACGGCGGCGAGCGCGTGCGCGAGTTGTTCGATCTCATCCTGCCGCTGCCCTTCGATCATCACGCGCGCCAGCGGCTCCGTGCCAGAGTAGCGCAGCAGCAGACGGCCCGCGCCCGCGAGTTGCGCCTCGGTCGCGCGCGCCTGCGCCGCGATTTCGGGCACGTCCGCGAACGGCCGCTTCTCGCCGACGCGCACGTTGACGAGCGTCTGCGGGTAGCGCGTGAAGCCCGCGGTCAACTCGTGCAAGGGGCGGCCCGCGGCGCGCATCGCGCGCAGCAGGCAGAGCATCGTGGCCAGGCCATCACCCGCGAGACTCAGGCGCGGAAAGATGACGTGCCCGGACTGCTCGCCGCCGAGCGTCGCGCCGGTGGCGAGCAGTTCTTCGAGCACGTACTTGTCGCCCACGTCCGTGCGCCGCAACGCGATGCCCCGGCCCTTCAGCGCGAGTTCGAGACCGATGTTGCTCATCACCGTGGCCACGACCATGTCGTGCGCCAACTCGCCGCGCGCCGCCATGTGCTGCGCCATGACCCAGAGCGTCGCGTCGCCGTCCACGACCGTGCCCTGTGCGTCCACGAACAGCGCGCGGTCGGCGTCGCCGTCGAACGCGACGCCGAGATGCGCGCCCGCATCGAGCACGGCGGCGCGCAGCTTCTCGACGTAGAGCGAGCCGGCCTCCTGGTTGATGTTGCGCCCGTCCGGCGCGACGTTGACGGCCGTGACCTCCGCGCCGAGCCGCGCGCAGAGCGCCGGGGCGAGTTCAAAGGCCGCGCCGTTGGCGCAGTCCACGACGAGCCGCAGGCCGTCGAGTGCCAGCCCCGCGCCGATCTCACCGGCCAGGTAAGCGAGATAGAGAGCGCGCAATTCGACCGCGTGAGCTTGGAGCTTTGCCGCGTCAGTCGGGGCAGCAGCCGGTCGCGCCGCGTCGCCGCCGGCCGCGGGAGCGCCCGCGCGGGCGGCGTAGATGTCGGCTTCGATGAGCCGCTCGGTCGCGTCGTCGAGCTTGCGCCCTGAAGGCGCGAAGATTTTGATGCCGTTGTCGGCGAACGGATTGTGCGAGGCGCTGATGACGACGCCCGCGTCCGCCGGCAGCCGCCGCGCCAGGTACGCCACGCCCGGCGTCGTGATGACACCCGCCGACTCCACCCGCGCGCCGGCCGCGCGCGCGCCCGCGCTGAGCGCCGCTTCGAGCCACGCGCCCGATTCGCGCGTGTCGCGCCCGACAACGATGCGCGGCGCGCGGCCGGTCTGCGCCGCGAGGTGGCGGGCCAGCGACTCGCCCGCCGTCCGAATGGTGTCCGCGTCCAGCGGGAACACGCCGGCCGCGCCGCGCATCCCGTCCGTGCCG